>Ga0182016_10001854_pt1 | contig 25287 bp, 21 predicted proteins | sample 712S2MmetaG_FD_120491 | JGI IMG/M metagenome (GOLD analysis project Ga0182016, IMG submission 120491) | Permafrost microbial communities from Stordalen Mire, Sweden - 712S2M metaG | ecosystem: Environmental > Terrestrial > Soil > Wetlands > Permafrost | place: Sweden: Stordalen | collected...
AAATGCCCGCCTGCGTTGATGACGCGGCGCGGCGGCAGCAGGCGTTCGGCGCCGACGAATTCGACGTGCGGGCGCAGTTCGTCAAAGGTCATGGCGACGGTTTTGACGGCGGTGGCGTAATTTTCGCCGATGCGGCGGAAGTTTTCCTTGGCCAGCGCGCGGATTTCGCCCGGTGACTTTTCACTGCCGAAACACATGGTCAGATTTTTCAACGTTACCCGCCGGTGCCGGGCGTCGAGCCGGTACGCCAGCGCGCCGCCGGCGCGGCCGAGGCGCGCGACCCAGGTGAGCGGCAGCGCCTGCAAGAACGCCACGAGCGCGCTGCCCAGCCAGTAGATCAGGGTGTTCATTTGAAGCAGATTTTGCGGACGCAATCCTGAAAGTCGTTGGCGCCGCTGACGATCTGGATTTCGACGCGCATGAAATAAATCGGCAGGTCGCGCCGGTCAATCTTGGGAAAGCGCACGGCGTCCTTTTGCGTGGTGATGATGGTGCCGGCCTGGCGTTTCTTGCTGCGGTTGATGGCGTTGAGCACCTCCTGTTGCGTGAAACGGTGATGGTCCACAAAGCGCTTGGAATAGACCAGTTCCGCGCCGAGCGAAACGAGGCTTTGCTCGAAGCTTTCCGGCTGTGCGATGCCGCTGAAGGACGCGACTTTTTTGCCGCGCAAAAAATCCAGGGTTTTTTGGTCACCGGTGAAAACGTCCTCGAGGTACAGCGGATGATGAACGCATTCGATGATGGCGGCGTCGGGATTCAATTTTGAAATCCGCTCGCGGAGTTCCGCGGTGTGGCCGTCGCTTTTGGTGATGAAAATGGTATGGGCGCGGGCGAGGTGCGACGGCGGCTCGCGCAGCGAACCGCGCGGGATCAGGTAATCGTTGCCAAACGGCTGCTGCCGGTCGATGAGCACCACGTCATGCCGGCGACCGCGCAGTTTCCAGTATTGAAACGCGTCATCGAGCAGCAGCGTGTCGCAGCCGAATTTTTCAATCGCATAACGCCCGCTCTTCACGCGGTCCTTGTCCACGAGCACGACGACGTCCTTCAGGTTCGACGCGAGCATGTAAGGTTCGTCGCCGGCCATTTCCGAATCCAGCAGGAGCGATTTGCCGTCGGAGACGACGCGCGGCGGGGTCTGGTCCTCGCGCAGCAGGATTTTGTTCAAGAGCAACTGGAGCAGGGGCGGCGGTTTGGAACGGTAACCGCGTGACAGGATGGCGACGTTGCGTCCGGCGTCGCGCAATTCGCGTGCGAATTTTTCCACGACCGGCGTTTTGCCCGTGCCGCCCCAGGTGAGGTTGCCGACGGCGATGACCTGCACGCCGAGCGTCTTGTCGCGGAGAATGCGGACGTTGATGAGCCAGCGGTGGATTTTGACGTAAACCTGGACAAATTTGGATCCGCCGAAGAGAATTCCGCGTGTCAATTTCGCCTTGAAATCACGGCGCTCGCCGGAAATGACCTCGAGGCCAAAGGTGACCAGACTTTCAATCCAGACCCGGAATTGTTCGCGCATCGCCGGCGATTGTGCCAAGCGGCAGCGCGCGCAGCAAGTATCCCATCACAATCTTAATCCTGCCCGTCATTGTAATCAGTTGGAACCGATTAAGATTACAATGAGGATTAAGATTATGTTTTTTTAAAACCCCATTCGCGCCAGCTCGCCTTGCAGCGCGGTCTGGAATTGCTGCACGTCTGCGGCGGACGGTTTGTAGCCCGGCTGTTTGGGCACCAGGCCAAGCCGGCCGGTCTGGTCGAGGTACCAGTCGGCGGTCTGGCTGTCGCTGAAGGTGACCTTGCCGCTCGCAATCGAGCCGGGCCGGGTCAATTGATCCAGGCTCACGGAAACCTTGCCGGTCATTGCTGACGCTTCCGCGGCTGGTAAAACACTTTTGGTTTCAGCGGGTTTCGCCGCGTCGGCAACCGGTGCGGCAACCTTGGGTGGTTCGGGATCCTTCGGCGTGAGCTTCAAATCATCCACGAGCAGCCGCACTTCCATGTAGGTGAATTTCAGACCGAGTTCCGACGCGAGCCGGGTCTGGATGTCCGACAGTTTCGCGCCGTCCGCGATCCAGGCGGCGACTTTGTTGCGTTGGGCTTCGTCCAGATTCATGGCGGAACATTAACGGTCAGAGATTCGGAAATCCAGCGGCAAGCGTGCGCTTTTGAATTTCACCGGGCGCGCTGGGTCAGGGCCATTTTGCCGATGCCGGTGAGCACGTCCCAGGCGGGCCCGGGGAATTTGTGCATTTGCACCATCACATCCTCGAACGCGGTCAGGAACCATTGCGCATCGGCTTCGGTGATCACCATCGGGGGCAACAGCTTGATGACGTCAATGGCGTGGCCGGCCACCTGGGTGATGATGCGGTGCTTGTCCATCAACGGAATGATGGCCGCCTGCGGAAACAGGCTTTTGTCCATGGTATGGCACATCGTCCAGGCCATCTTCAGGCCGAGCGATTTGGGTGAGCCGAATTCGATGCCGACCATCAGGCCGCGCCAGCGAATCTCCTTGATGAATTCAAAGCGTTTTTGCATCTCGCGCAAACTGTTGCCGATGAGATCGCCCATGCGGGCGGCGTTGGCCATGAGCTGGTGACGATCCAGGACGTCGAGCGCGGCCAGCCCGGCGGCCATGGCCAGGCTGCCCTGGCTGAAGGTCGAGCTGTGGACCACCGACCGTTGCATGGAGGAAAAGACCTTCTCATGGATCCATTTCTTGCACAGCACCGCGCCGACCGGGACGTACCCGCCCGAAAGTGTTTTGGCCAGCACGACGATGTCCGGGTCCACGTCCGGGCCGTCGTGTTCGATCGCCAGAAATTTTCCCGTGCGGCCCATGCCCGACTGCACCTCATCGGCCACGAACAGCGCGCCGTGTTTGCGGCAGAGGCGTTGCGATTCCAGCAAATAACCGGGCGCGGCCAGATTTACGCCCTTGCCCTGCACCGGTTCGACAACGAATGCCGCCACGTCGCCCCGTTTAAGCTCCGCTTCCAGGGCCGCCAGATCGTTGAACGGGACCGCCCGGCAATCCGGCAGGAACGGCTCAAAGCCCGCGCGAAAATTATCATCGCCGTTGATGGAAAGCGCGCCATAGGTCAGCCCGTGAAACGATTTTTTGCAATGAATCACGGTGGGTTTGCCGGTGGCGCACCGGGCGTATTTCAGCGCCGTTTCAACGCCTTCCGCGCCTGAATTGGTGAAGAAAACCATGTCGAGCTGGTTCGGCATGCGCTTTTTCAACTCGGCCGCCAGCAGGCCGGAGAGCAGCGGCGCTTCCAGTTTCACCAGGCTCGGGTAATCCGCGTTCAGAAAATCAATCAACACGCGCCGGACCTCGGGATGATTGCGGCCCAAGCCGAACACCCCGTAGCCCGAAAGCAGGTCCAGGTACTTGTCCCCTTTGACATCCCAAAGATACGGTCCTTCGGCGCGGACGTAACAGCGGTCGAAGCCGATGGTTTTAAGCGCGCGGACGTTGGCCGGGTTGACGTGCTCGGATTGGAGCTCGTAATTCCTGCCTGCGTGCTGTTTTAGCAATTCGACAATGTTCAGACCGGGTTCTGACATGAAAATTCTTTCGCAGGATAGGCGTTCAACCTTTCAAAATCCAGTCATAACCTTTGGCCTCGAGTTCGAACGCGAGCTCCTTGCCGCCGGTGCGGACGATTTTGCCGTCCACCAGCACATGAACGAAATCGGGCACGATGTAATTCAACAGGCGCTGGTAGTGGGTGATGACCAGTTGCGCGTTGTCCGCGCGTTTCAATTTGTTGACGCCCGACGAGACGACTTTCAAGGCGTCAATGTCCAGGCCCGAATCCGTTTCGTCCAGGATGGCGAGTTTGGGTTCCAGGATGGCCATCTGAAAAATTTCGGCGCGTTTTTTTTCGCCGCCGGAAAAGCCTTCATTCACGGAACGTTTCAGGAGGTCGTCGCTCAATTCGAGCAGCTTCATCCGTTCCTTGACCAGCGTCAGAAACTCCATCGCGTCCAGTTCCGGCTCGCCCTTGGCCTTGCGGATTTCGTTGAGGGCGGCCTTGAGGAAATAAGTGCTGTTCACGCCGGGAATTTCGACCGGATACTGGAACGCGAGGAACAATCCCTCGCGCGCGCGTTCCTCCGGGTCCAGGCCAAGCAGGTCGTGGCCGTTGTAAATCACCTCGCCGCCGGTCACGTCGTAACCGTCGCGGCCGGCCAGCACCGCGGCCAGCGTGCTTTTGCCGCTGCCGTTCGGGCCCATGACGGCGTGGACTTCGCCGGCCGAAATGGTCAGGTTGACGCCCTTCAGGATCTGTTTGCCCTCGACACCCGCCGAGAGATTTTTGATTTCAAGAATTGTTTGTTTGTTCATGTAAAATTATTCAGCCACAGATAAACACAGATTCACACAGATGTTTTGGGTAAAAAATATTTTATCTGTGTGAATCTGTGTTTATCTGTGGCTTCCCAATCAGCCCACACTGCCTTCCAAGCTTACTCCCAAAAGTTTCTGCGCTTCAACCGCGAATTCCATCGGCAGTTCCTTGAACACTTCCTTGCAAAAGCCGTTGACAATCATGTTCACGGCGTCCTGCGTCGAAAGCCCGCGTTGATTGCAGTAAAAAATCTGGTCCTCGCCAATCTTCGACGTCGACGCTTCGTGCTCCACGCTCGCGGTGGTGTTCTTCACTTCGATGTACGGAAACGTGTGCGCGCCGCACTTGGACCCGATCAGCATGGAGTCGCATTGGGAGAAATTGCGCGCATGGGCGGCGCTCTTCTGGATTTTTACCAGGCCGCGGTAGCTGTTCTGGCCGTGTCCGGCGGAAATGCCCTTGGACACAATCGTGCTGCGCGTGTTTTTCCCGATATGCGTCATTTTTGTGCCGGTATCGGCCTGCTGATAATTGTTCGTGACGGCGACGGAATAAAATTCACCCACCGAGTTGTCGCCCAGCAGGATGCAGCTCGGATATTTCCAGGTGATGGCCGAGCCGGTCTCGACCTGCGTCCAGGAAATCTTCGAGTTTTTGCCTTTGCACAGGCCGCGTTTGGTGACGAAATTGTAAATGCCGCCCTTGCCGTTCTCGTCTCCCGGATACCAGTTTTGGACGGTTGAATATTTGATCGAGGCGTCGTCCAGCGCGATCAATTCGACCACGGCGGCATGCAACTGGTGTTCATCGCGCATCGGCGCGGTGCAGCCTTCGAGGTAGCTCACCGAAGCGCCTTCCTCGGCCACGATGAGCGTGCGTTCAAACTGGCCGGTGTTGGCGGCGTTGATGCGGAAGTAGGTCGAAAGTTCCATCGGGCAGCGCACCCCCTTGGGAATGAAGCAGAACGAGCCGTCGCTGAACACCGCCGAGTTGAGGGCGGCAAAAAAATTGTCCGTGTACGGCACCACCATGCCCAGATATTTCTTCACCAGCTCGGGATGTTCGAGCACGGCTTCGCTGAACGAGCAAAAAATGATTCCCTTCTCCGCCAGTTGTTTCTTGAAGGTGGTGCCGACGGAGACGCTGTCAAACACCGCATCCACCGCCACCCCGGCCAGGCGCTCGCGTTCCTTCAGAGGAATGCCGAGTTTCTCGTACGTCTCCAGCAGCTTGGGATCAACTTCGTCCAGGCTCTTGGGTCCGTCGCCCTTCTTCTTCGGCGCGGAATAATAAACGGCGTTCTGGTAATCGATGGGCGGGTAATGAACGTGCGGCCAGGTCGGCTCCTTCATCGTCAGCCAATGCCGGTAGGCCTTGAGGCGCCATGCCAGCATGAACTCCGGCTCGTGTTTCTTCGCGGAAATCAAACGCACGATGTCTTCATTCAGGCCCGGCGGCGCGGAATCGGCTTCGACGTCCGTGACAAAGCCGTATTTATATTCCTGTTTGACCAGGCTTTCAATCGTCTCGGTGGCGGTGCTCATATCAAAAAATCATTTCTTCCGTCTGGCGGCGCACCCGGCGCACAGGCCATGAACGGCAATCTCGTAATGGTCAACCTTGAAACCCCGCGGCCGCGGCCCGACGGCGGCCTCCGCTGCCAGCGCCACGTCAAACACGGTGCCGCAGGCATCGCAATAATAATGGCAGTGCTCCTCCATGTTGGGGCAATAACGGGTCGCCCCGCGCTCCAGTTGCACCAGCCGCACCAAACCACACTTGACGAGCGCGTCGAGGCAATTATACACGGTGGCGTGCGAGATATCCGGCAGGGTTTGTTTTGTCCGGATGAACACTTCCTCGGCCGTCGGATGATCGCGCCTTTGCAGCAACACGTCATAGACATGCTGCCGCTGCGGCGTGAAACGAAAGCCGCCCAGGCTCAGGCGTTCGCTTAAATTGCCGTTCAGTTTTTTCTCCGCCAGATTCATGGCACCGGCAGGCTAAGGCGGGGGAACCGCCTTGTCAAGATTTAGAATAATTCCAATTTACCCCGGCGGGCTACTTCTTGAAAACGCTGACGCGGGCGGGGGGCAGGTTGAACCAGACGATTTTGGAGGCGAGCAGGCGGAAGCGGGACGAGCCGCGCGAGCGCAGGTTGCCGATTTGGTAGCTGTATTGCACCCAGGTTCCCTGCGGTTCCAGGATGGTGCGGATTTTCTGCGCCAGGTCCTCGGCCTGTTCCACGGAAAAATTCAGCAGCGGCAGGCTGGAAATCACCGCGCCGACGCTGGCAATCGGCTTGTGGCTGTTGCGCAACAAATCATCCAACTGCCATGCGTCGCCGGAAATGATATGGGCGCGGGGAAACCGGTCGCGCAGCCGGTCGGCCAGTTTGGGGTTGTGTTCGATGGCCACCAACCGGTCCTCGCGCAAGCCATGCTCCAGCAGCGCCTGGGTGACGGCGCCGGTGCCGGGGCCCAGTTCGAGCACGTAGCTGTCGGGATCGGACGGCAACCAATGCGCCATGGCGGCGGCAAGTTTTCGGGAGCTGGGCACGAGGGAACCGGTGCGCTGCGGGTTGGCGAGCCATTCCTGCAGAAACAAGGTCGTGTCCGTCAGTGTCGCCAGCAATCGTTTGGCCATGATGCGTGTAGATGGGTCAATCAGATCCGGTTTCAGGCAACAAGCGTAGTTTACGCCGGCGGTTGCCGCCAACATAAAATTCCGGGTGCCGGGCGCGCTCCGAACCTGTCTGCGACTCAATGTTTCGGCGCCCCCGCCGGCTTGGAGTTTTCCTCAAGCTGTTTTCGGACCGTCTCGCGCCGCGCCGACCAATCCGCCCAGCTGGATTCCCAGGCCGGTCCGACCAGATTGGTGCGCGCGGCCGGCCAGAGGGCGTCGAGCGCGGCCAATTCACGGCTGGCCTCGGCAGGTTCGTGCCATTGATAGTACGACTCCGCCAGGTTCAAATGGTTTTCCGGATAACCGGGTTCCAGTATTGCGGCTTGTTCCAGCCATTCATGGGCCTTGTGCTGGCTGCCGATGCTCACGGGCCAGCCCGGTGCGTCGCGATAGAGCAAACCGAGGCTCCGATCCGCCCCGGCATAATCAAAATGGCCGTCACGCCGGGCGGCCGTTTTGAATTCCCGTTCCATTTCCTTGACGAGTTTCAGCGCGCCCAGCGTTTCCGTGCGCGCCAGCTGGCCGAGATTCTCGCCCAGATAATAGTGTCCCGGGGCGGAATTGGGCTCGCGGGCGATGGCCTGCCGGCTCGCGGCAATGCCTTGAATGGCAATCGCGGCGTGGTCGGTGTCGTTCGTGATGTAATCCGCAAAGTTGAAGCAGGCCCGGGCAAACTCCCACGCGGCGGTGGCGTCATTGGTGTGGGTTTGAAACCGGCTTTGCGTCCGCTGAAATTCCGCCCCGGCGCGCGCCGCAAAAACCTTTGTGCCGGCCTCATCCGCCGCGGCCAGGCCGGCGCCGGCCAGCCAAAGGCACCCCATCAGCGCCCATTGCGCCGCCCGGCTGGATAGGGAATTAAAAGTTGCCATCACGTCAGGTTGTTTTATACTTGGAACAAGTGAGATTAAATTGGAAATTCCTGCGGCTGGCAATGCTGGCGGCGTCGGTCCTTTCCCTGACGGGATGCGGCGGCGTCAACGTGGGCGGCTCCGTTTCGCCCGCGACCTTCTTTTTGCCGGGCGTAATGAATACCGTGCCCCGACCGGCGGCGACCGGCCAGCCGATGATTGCGTTCAAAACATCCCCACAACTCGCTCAAGCCCGCTAATTCTATGCGATTCCCATTCGCCCTGTCGGCAAAAATCGCCGGCCATATCATCAAACACAAACTGCGCCGGACCCCGAAATTTGCCATGGTCCTGCAGCTCGAACCGTTGCACACGTGCAATCTCACCTGCACCGGCTGCGGGCGCATCCGCGAATATTCCACGTCCATCAAGGACATGGTGCCGCTCGAAAAATGCCTCGCAGTGGCGGTGGAGTGCGACGCGCCGATGGTTTCCATTTGTGGCGGCGAACCGTTGATTTATCCGAAGATCGAGGAGCTGATCGCCGGCCTGCTGCAACAGGGCCGCGTCCTTTATGTCTGCACGAACGCGATGTTCATGCGCAAAAAGATGAGGGATTACCTCGCCGCAGTTTATTCGCCCGAGCTCGAGCCGAAAATTAAAAAGCTGCTCGACCAGAAGTTGATTTCCGACAAGGACGCCGAAACCATCCGCAAATCCGACGAAGCCGCCCGTAAAAAAGTCGTCATCCGCCCGTCGAAATGGATGTATTGGAACGTCCACCTGGACGGACTGGAATTTACGCACGACCTCATCGTCGAGCGCGAAGGCGTGTTCAAGGAGTGCATCGAGGCGATCAAGATGGCGAAAATTCTTGGCTATCAGGTGGCGACGAACACGACGGTTTACAAGGAAGCCGACATGCAGGAAATCGAGGACATGTTCAAGTTCCTCAGTTCGCTCGAAGTGGACGGCCACACGATTTCGCCCGGCTACGATTACGACGCGGCCAAGAAGGACATGGTCAAGCGCCTCGGCAAGGACCCGAAGGGTTTCTTCCTGACGCGCGACATGACGCGGCAAAAATTTGCGAAAATCCTCGATTGGGGCAAGGCCTTCACGATTTTCGGGACGCCGGTATATCAGGAATTTCTGGCCGGCAAACGCGAACTGACCTGCACCGCATGGGCGATTCCGACGTACAACATCAAGGGCTGGAAAGCCCCGTGTTACCTGATGACCGACGGTCATTACGCCGGCTACGAGGAAATGTTGCGCGAGGTGAAGTGGGAAAAGTACGGCGTGGTGAACGGCATCGCGCGCGACTCGCGCTGCGAGCATTGCATGGTGCATTGCGGTTACGATCCCAGCGGCGCGCTCGGCACCAATTATCAGCGTGGCGACAACTGGAAGAATTTCAGCTACAACTTTGGCGCCAAACCCAGGCCGTTTCCGTTTTCGCCTGAGCTGGAGCAGCGCGTTTATAACGGTGTTTCCATCGGCAAAGGCCATCTCGCCGAGGCGAAGGCGGCCATCAATCCTGCCGCCGCTGCGAAAGGCGCGTTCTCGCGGAACGGCGATGATCACGAACCGCACGTCGGCAGTCATTGCGGCACGAACGACACGACCGAGCGCGACGAGTTGATGGCCAAAATCAAGGACCCGAACAAGCTGGAAGCGCGTCCGGAATAAGTTTCCCGGCCGGAACGTCGATGAGCAGGACGCTTTACCTTTCCCCTCCGAGCTTCGACGGTTTTGACGGTGGCGCCGGGGCGCGCTATCAGGCGCGGCGTGAGGTCACCAGCTATTGGTATCCCACCTGGCTAGCGCAACCTGCCGCACTCACGCCCAATTCGCGGCTGCTTGATTGCCCGCCGCACGGCATTGATCTGCCAAAATGTCTCGCCATCGCGAAGGACTTTGACCATGTCATCATCAACACCTCCACACCGTCGCTGAAAAACGATTGCAAGGTCGCCGAAGCCATCAAGGCGCAGAAGCCCGGCACCCAAATCGGTTTCATCGGCGCGCACACGATGGTGTTGCCGACGGAAACGCTCAAGGCCTCAACCGCGATTGACTGGGTGGGGCGCAAGGAATTCGATTTCACCTGCAAGGAAGTCGCCGAGGACCGCGACCTCGCGACCGTCGCCGGGCTTTCCTACCGGGACCGGGACGGCAAAATCAAACACAATCCCGAGCGCGAGATGATCCAGGACATGGATACGCTGCCGTGGGTGGCGGATGTCTATAAACGCGACCTCGAGATTGAAAAGTATTTCATCGGTTACCTGCTGCATCCTTACATCAGCATGTACACGGGCCGCGGCTGCCCGGCGCAATGCACCTTCTGTCTCTGGCCGCAGACCATCGGCGGCCACAAATACCGCGTGCGTTCGCCGCAGAACGTCGCCGACGAGATGGCTTACATGAAGAAACTGTTCCCGCAGGTGCAGGAATTTTTCTTTGACGACGACACGTTCACGGCGAATCTGCCGCGCGCGCGCGAAATTGCCAAAAAACTCGGGCCGCTCGGCGTCCACTGGAGCTGCAACAGCCGGGCCAACCTGGATTATGACACAATAAAATCTTTCAAGGACAACGGCCTGCGGCTGTTTCTGGTTGGTTACGAAAGCGGCAACGACGACATTCTTACCCGCATCAAAAAAGGCGTGACGATGGACGAGATGCGCCGGTTCACCCAGGCCTGTCATCAGGCCGGCGTCGTGATTCATGGTACGTTTATTCTCGGTCTGCCGGTGGAAACCCAAAAAAGCATCGAGAACACCATCAACTTTGCGAAGGAACTGGATGTATTCAGCCTGCAGGTTTCGCTGGCGGCGCCGTATCCGGGCACCGAACTTTACGAAATGGCGAAACAAAACGTCTGGTTTGTTAAGAAGGACAAGACCGATCTGGTCGAAGGCGACGGATTCCAGCAAAGTACGCTCGAGTATCCGGAACTGACCAAGGAGGAGATTTTCGAGTCTGTGGACCGTTTTTACCGCACCTATTATCTGCGCCCGAAACCGATTTTGCGCATCATCAAAACGATGTTGGAGGACAAGGACATTCTGGTGCGCCGTTGCCGGGAAGGCTATGAATTTTTCAGAAGTCTCCGACAACGGAAGGTGGATCTGGCCGCGGCAAAAGCGGCTGCGTGATGGGAGCGCGGACAGCCTTGTCCGCGGGTTTCCAGTACACGAAACCGGCACTGGTTTCGAGTATTCCTCTTTGCTCTTATCTTCACGCGAACAAAGCTGTCCGCGCTCCGATCGTCCGCTTTCTCAATCCATTGAAATTGACCGGCGCGCGGCTTTCTTGTCGGCGTGGTGGGATTTGTCGGCGAGCATTTTGGCTTTGGCGCGGCGTGAGCGTTTCCGTTTCTGGCGGCGGATTTTTTCTATCTCATCGCGGCGCGCGGCCACAAATCCCCTCTGCTTTTCCTCAATCTTGTCGAGCAGCAGGCGTCGGGCGATGAAGCGGTTGAGTCCCTGCTGGCGCGTGGCCTGGCATTTGACCTGCAAGCCGGTGGGGCGGTGAAGCAGCATCACGCAGGTCGAGGTCTTGTTGACATTCTGACCGCCGTGGCCGCCGGAACGCACAAAATTTTCTTCAATGTCAGCTTCACGCACGCCCAACGCTGACATGCGTTGCATGAGTTGGGTTTCCTTTTCCAAACTGACGGGGAACGCGCTCATGCGGCAGCGTAGCGTGCCGCGGGTTTGTTCCGCAACCCGAAAGCCGGGGCACAAGGTCAATTGCCGGCAGAATAACGGTCCAAGGATTTCACAAAAATCAACGATGCGGCTGGACGGGAACCGGACGTTCGGGATTTACTGTCGGCATCGATAGCATCAAACGGTGAAAACAATTTTCATTCGGCTTTCGCTGGCCGCGCTGCTGCTGGCCGGTGCGCAACCGGCGCCGGCCGGTTCCGTCCTGACGCCCGAGAATTTGCGTTGCGAATACGCGGTCAACCCGATGGGTGTTGACGTGCCGCACCCGCGCCTGTTTTGGATGGATAAAAGCGAGGCGCGCGGCCAAAACCAGTCCGCTTACCGGTTGCTCGCCGCTTCCTCGATGGAAAAGCTGGCCAATGATGAAGGCGACTTGTGGGACAGCGGCAAGGTTGACTCCGATGAAACCATCCAGATTCCCTACGCCGGCCGGCCGTTGAAATCGGCGGCACAGGTTTTCTGGAAAGTCCGCGTATGGGACAATGCGGGCAGGGCGTCCGGTTGGAGCCAGCCGGCCACCTGGACGATGGGTTTGCTGAATGCGGACGACTGGCGCGCCAGATGGATTGCCGCGCCGACCCATTGCGAATCCATGCTCTTGCGCCGCGATTTTACCGTCCGGCCCGGCCTCAAACGCGCACTCGTGAATGTTTGCGGCCTCGGCCAGTATGAAATGTCGCTCAACGGTAAAAAAGTCGGCGATGATTTTCTTTCGCCCGGCTGGACGAAATACGACAAAACCTGCCTATACGACACGCGTGAGGTCACGGATTTGCTGTGCCCGGGCAAAAATGCGATCGGCATCGAACTCGGCAACGGCATGTATCACGTCCCGACGACGCGGTTCAAGCCGCCCGGCTGGCAGCCTTGCAGCTTTGGTCCGCAGAAGGCCATCGCGCAAATCCGTTTGGAATATGCCGACGGATCGGTCGAAATCGTTGGCACCGATGAAAGCTGGCGCGTTGCGCCCGGCCCGATTACCTCCGATTCGATTTACAGCGGCGAAGATTTTGACGCGCGGCGGGTGCAACCCGGCTGGAACAAAATCAATTTTGATGATTCAAAATGGGCGCCCGCCATGGTGGTCAACGGGCCGGGCGGCGAATTGCGTGGACTTTCCTGCGCCGCGCCGCCGATCCGTGAATTTGAAATCCATCGGCCCGTCGCAACCCACACGCTCACGAACGGCGACATCGTTTTCGACCTCGGCCAGAACGCCGCGCATGTCCCCCGAATTTCCGTGACCGGGCCGGCGGGCAGCCGGGTGCGCATCATTCCGTCGGAACTGACGAACCTGGATGGTTCGGTGAATCAGGGTTCGATGGGCGCCGGTCGTGCGGCGATCTGGTGTGAATTTACCAAGGCGACGGATGGCGTGGAAACGTGGTCGCCGAAATTCTTCTACATCGGCTGCCGTTATCTGGAGGTGAAAAGCTATCCGGCCAGGGGCGGAACCAAATTGCCCGTGGTGAAATCCATCGAAGGCACGGTGGTTCAGTCCGCCTCCGAGCCGGTCGGCGGCTTTGAATGTTCCAACCCCTTGTTCAACCGCATCCGCAAGCTCGTCCGCTGGGCGCAGCGCAGCAACCTGATGAGCGTGTTGACCGATTGTCCGCAGCGCGAAAAGCGCGGCTGGCTCGAAGAGGACCACTTGAACGGCCCGGCGTTGCGCTATGAATTCGACCTCGCGCCATTGTTCGCCAAAGTGATGAACGACGTCGCCGATTCGCAGCTGGCCAACGGCCTCGTGCCGACAACCGCGCCGGAATATGCGGTGTTTCGGGACGGCGGCCAGACCGGTGATGAGCGCGGCCGGTTTGGCGATTCGCCGGAATGGGGCAGCGCGTTCATCCTCGTGCCGTGGCAGCAATACGAATTTGACGGCGACCTGAATCTCTTTCGCACCCATTACGACGCGATGACCCATTATCTCGCCTATCTGGGCCGCCGCGCGAATCAGGACATCGTCAGTTACGGCCTCGGCGACTGGTATGACCTTGGCCCGAAACCGCCCGGCATCTCGCAGCTCACGCCTGTCGCGCTCACCGCGACCGCGTTTTATTATCAAGATGCCAAAATCATGGCGCGCGCCGCCGCGCTGCTCGGCAAAAAGGACGACGCGAAGAACTTTTCCGGTCTGGCGGAAAACATCCGGTCCGCGTTCAACGAAAAATTTTATGACCCGACCAACCACTTTTATGCCACCGGCTCGCAGACGGCGGATTCCCTTCCGCTCGTGATGGGCCTGTGCCAGCCGGCGAACCGTGCCGCCGTGCTCGGCGCGGTGGTTCGCGATGTGCGCGCCCGCGGCAATGCGTTGACGGCGGGCGACGTGGGCTACCGCTATCTGCTCCGGGCGCTTGCGGAGGGCGGGCGCAGCGACGTGATTTTCGACCTCAACAACCAGTCGGACAAACCCGGTTACGGCCTGCAGCTCAAAAAAGGGGCGACCAGTCTGACCGAGGCCTGGGACGCCGCGTCCGGCTCGTCGCAAAATCATTTCATGCTCGGCCAGATTCAGGAATGGTTTTATCACGACGTGGCCGGCATCGGTTGCGATCCCGCGGGGCCAGGCTTCAAAAAAATCATCATCCGCCCGCAGCCGGTCGGCGACTTGCAATGGGTCAAGGCCAGCTACCAATCCATCCGGGGCGAAATTGTCAGCGACTGGGAAAACAGAGGTGGCAAATTCAAATTGGGCGTGACGATTCCGGCGAACACAGCCGCCACGGTCTATGTTCCAGCGAAATCAGCGGCAGCGGTCACGGAAAGCGACCGGCCCGCGTCACGCAGCGACGGCGTAAAATTCCTGCGGCTGGAAGAGGGCTGCGCCGTGTTCGCGGTGGAGTCAGGCAAATACCAGTTTGAATCAAGGCGATGAACCGGCCATTCCCCACTTCAGTAGTTTAAAAGTCTCTTGCGGCGGCTAACGGTTGGTTTGAGTGCAAGCATAGATTCGGAAGTGAAATACAGGTTGGCCACGATAATGCGACCAGAAATCATCCACCAAGGCCACCTGTTTGAATTGTGCTTCCAAGGCCGGGGGGACCGGACCCATGGAATCCGTCACGTAAAGGGCGCGGGTATCGGGCCGGACGCTGTAGCCGGGCCAAAGCGTGAATTGGGTTGCGCCATAAGGTTCGGGCGGCAGGTAAACCACCGGATGGCCCGGCAGGTAAAATGACATCATGCTGGCCTGATCGTAATGGTTGGCGATCAATAAATCTGCCTGGTCCTTCTGTTGGGATTGTTGCACGTGGGTGGTAAAATCATCCCAGCCTTTGGTACGCCGCAGCGGGTCCTTTTTATAGGGCAGATGAAGATAATCGGTGTCGTGCAGCGCCACGGTCATGGCCAGCGCGATCAGCAGGGCGGCGCCGATGCCCCAGCGCCAAGCCGGCTGGCGCGCAACCGTTTCCCGCCAGAAGACGACAGTTAAAATAATGCCCGGGATCAGCGCCGGGGCAATCCAGTTGGGTTTGCCGGCGCTGTTCAGGCTGAAAAAAATGAACAACCCATAAACGGGCAGGAACTGGCTCAACAGAAAACGGGTCCGCAAATCCGCCGAACGTTTCCAGGTCAGTACCAACGCGGCCACAATCATGCCGGCCGCGAACAACGGGGACAGGACGCCGAATTGTTGCAGCAGGAATTTGGCTGCTTCGCCGGGATGGATCTGGAATGAATTGGTTACGCCGCTGCGCGAGTGCAGCGCCATCAGGTTCACCCATCCGGTTTGAAAGTTCCACCACAGGATCGGCGTGATGCTCAATCCAAACGCGAAGCCCAGGACAATCATGTTCCGGCTGAACAGGAGCGGCCGGTGCTCCCTGGACCACAACAGAAACAGGGCGATGCAGCCGAGTTGAACGCCGTTGGTGAATTTGGCCAGGAACCCGGCGCCGATGGCCACGCCCAGCCAGAACCAGTAGCGGGTTTTTCCGCTGTGCACGGCGCTCCAAAACAAAACCATCGCCAGCACCCAGGAAAAGACGCTCAAGGTGTCTATCGTCATCACGATGGAACCGGCCGCCATCATCGGCATCACGGCGGCCATCACCAGGCACCACAGCGCGACCCGGTCGTCATACAACCGGCGCGCCAGCACGAAGAGCAGCCCGCCGGTGCCGGCACTCAGGAGCACGCCCAAAAAGCGGATGCCGAAAGCGGTGTCGCCAAAGATTTTTGTTCCCAGGGCAATCGTCCAGGCGATGGCGGGTCCCTTGTCCCGGTAGCAGGCGGCCAGATGTTTCGACCAGAGCCAGTAGTAGGCCTCGTCCGGCACCAGCCCCAGCCGTGTGGCGAACCACAAGCGATAACCGGTGAGCGCGAGCAACAGGAAAATTGCGAGTCGGACGGGATTGGTTTCGCGCAAGGATGAAAATATTTTAATCATTGGTCAGGAAGCTCCTGCGCTTTGAACAGGGTGAGAGCCATGCTGGAAAAATCCGGGCAAATTCAAAAAGTTGTCGCATGCGATGTGGCGCTGGCAATATCAATTTGTACGGGTGCCAAAATAGCGGTTTCGGGCAATGCAGGGAAAGGTGAAAGAGGAAGCTGCAGGCGCTGGAGGGCGCATCCCGGTTTCTTGCAGGGTTAAAAGTCGCCGTCCAAGAATCCCAACGGGATTTCGTCTCAAAGCCCAGGGTTGCGAGGAACGAGCCACCCTGGGTTATCGTCCCCAACCATTCCCAACCGCAACGCGGTTGCGGCCATTCCGTGCCCGTTGGCCTGTCACCTCGGCCACAACGCCGTTGGCGTTGTGGCCGTTTTCGGACGTGAACCCAAGGTAGCCCCGAAAAATCGGGGTAACCTTGGGCTGAAGGGCACAATCCCTTTGGGATTGAACCCCCCAGACTACGGCACAAAACTGGCTGATTAGGCGACGAAGTGCGCACAAAATTCAGCATTTTCGCGTTTTTGGTTCTTTCGGTCAGCCTTGGGCTCACGCCAGAAATCCGGGCACAAACGGATACCAACGTGCCGGTTTCTATTCCCCGTTTGAGCCAGCCGCAACTGGTTAATGGCGGCGAAATCATCACCCGCGAGGGAGTGATGTACAACGGTGTGGTTGTGCAGAAAGTGGTTCCCGATGGACTGGTGGTTAAATACTCGGTGACCGCCGGCGGCCTCGGAATTGCCAAACTGAATTTCAAGGATTTGTCCGACAACCTGCAGCAGCAATTCGGATATGATCCGACGAACGCGGCGGCTTTTGAAACCGAAGAAATGCAGGCGCAGCGGGAGTGGCAGGCCAAATGGATGGCCGAGGATCAGCGGGCGCAATCAGAAATTCTGGCGGATGAAATTGCCGAGGCGGAAAGCCAGGCCCGGGAGGTGGGCACAGGTTTTTTTGTCACGGACAATGGATATCTGCTTACCTGCCTTCACGTCGTGAACAATGCCACCAGCATTTCGGTCGGCACCACGCAAGGAGTGTTTCCCGCGGAACTCGTGCAATCGGATACGGTCAAGGACGTGGCCCTGCTCAAGGTGGCCGGGTCGTTTGCGGCGTTGCCTTTGGCGTCCGGCGACAATGTGCAGTTGGGCGAGCCGGTGTTCACCATTGGTTTTCCCAATCCCAACGTCCAGGGCTTGCAGCCCAAGCTGACGCGCGGCGATATCAGCAGCCTGGCGGGGGCGCAGGACGATCCGAACGAATACCAGGTCAGCGTGCCGGTCCAGCCGGGAAATTCCGGGGGAGCCTTGCTGGATGAAAATGGCAATGTCGTGGGAATTGTTGCCGCGCGGCTTTCCGACTGGGCGGCAGTGGCGACCTCCGGCATGACCGCCCAGGATGTAAATTATGCGATTAAAAGTTCCTGCGCCAAAAAGTTGCTGGATACCGCAGTGGGCTGGCCGGCCAGGCTCAAACCGCCGTATCCGCCCGGCGACCGCCGGTTTGAGGACGTGGTTCAAACCTCACAGGAAGCCGTGGCGCTGGTGCTGGTAAAATAAAAATGATTCCAGCGGCAACCCGGGCAGAGTGCAGCGGTGGAGCTGTTCGGTCACGTCGGTTGGCACAGTCAGGCTCCGCTATAGCCACTCCGTAGTGACGGTGGCAACCTATAATGCTTCTAATGCACTAAACTAAAGAGAGTAATTTTCCTCGACGATCTGTGCCAGTATCGCTTTGATTTGGAGCGGCACTAGCCATCGCATGAAACGTTGTCCATACTGTGGTGCGGAATATCCAGATGACTTCTCAGTGTGTTCCATCGACAGCAATCCGCTTCCGGAAATTATTAAGCTACCGCCACCTGCCGATGAGCGAATAGCGGCAACGAATACAGAACCAACTTATTTGACCTTTCCCGATTATCAATGGTCTGCGCGTGATGCGTGGAAATGCCTGGGGATGTATCTGTTTTTTGAATTCGTGCTTGGGCTGTTTTTTTGGATGATGGATTTTCGCTTCCCAGGCTTTTACAGTTGGCGCAGAAGCGGTTTTGGTTATTGTTCCACTTCATTTCTATATTACGCCGTTAACTTGTTAACGGCGGCTTATTTCGCACGAACGGAAACGCTTTCCACTTTTTTGAAAGCCTTTGGCCTTGACCGTAAACCTAGCGATTATGTCTGGTTTGGTGTGACCATGGCGATAGCGATAAACCTCTTCGGCTATTTCATGTTATATCATGCATGGGGAAAAGGTGTTACGAATTATGACACCCTTGCATTCAAAAGCACATTTGGCCCCGAAAGGTATTTTTTCTTGGTTCCACTATTGTTGTTCGCACCTCTCATTGAAGAATCAATCAATCGCGGATTTCTTTACAAGGCTTTTCGAGGATCGTTTGCAACGGGCATCAGCATGGCTCTAATTGTAGGATGGACGGCCTACACCCATTGGTCGCAGTATCACCAGTCATTGTTGGCGGCTTTCGATTTGAGCGTGCTCACCATTGTTCAGTGCTATTTGAGAGAAAAATCGGACAGCCTTTGGGATTGTATACTTTGTCATTTGGCATTCAACGGGTCTGGTTTGTTAATCTACCAAGTTCTCCGCTGAGAACCTAAGAAACTGCGAACCAGACCGACCAGCAGGTTCAAAGCAGTGCCGGCTGTTTGTCTTTCATTTTCAGTCCGATCCGCATTTTTCCGACGATGACGGCGCCGTCTTCCACCACCAGATTTTCGGCTTCCAAATTACCAAACAACCGGGCGGTGGATTTCAACGTGATGGTCTCGTCAACGCAAAGGCTGGCTGCCAGTTCGCCAACAATTTCCGCCGAGCCGACTTTGATTTGGTCCGGCCAGCGAAAATGATTTTCCGCCGGAATGATCAGATGCGCGGCGGACAAACTGCCTTTGAGGTCGGCGGTCGAGTAAATGGTCAGGGAGCCTTTGGCTACCAGTTTGCCATGGAACCTGCCCTTGATGACGGCGTCACCGACGATGCTTTCGGTGTTGAAAACGTAGCCTTTGAGTTCAACCGTGAAGGTGCCCTTGGTTTTGAAATTTTTGGCCAGGGCGCTGGTGATGTGATAGTCGTGCAGGTCCACGTACTGACTGCACCGCTTGCACATCGTGGATTCGGCGGAGGCCGGGATGACCAGTTCGGCGCCGCACTCGAAACAGGTGATGCATTTCTGGTTGGGCGCGTGCGCCGCCGCCTTCCGCGGCGGGTGCAAAATATCCTGAACGCGCAGGTGTTGTCCGCATTTCCGGCAAATGGTGGAGAAAGCTTCGCGCGACTCCGCCTGCTGATGGCTGCAATAAGGGCAGGTCAGCAGGACTTGGCCCTGTTTCTTCGCCGGCATTCAATGTTCGGTCGGTTTGGGAGATGTCGGCGGATCAACGGACGACCCGGGGCGGCTCCGGCGGCTTGGACGCTTCGGCGGGGCGCGCGGTTGGCGCGGTCGGTGCGACCTTGTTTGGGTTCACTTCCGTTTTGCCGACGAAGGTGACGCCTTCTTCGATCACCAGTTTGCTGGCGCGAATGTCGCCGAACAATTCGGCCTTCGCCTTGATGTCGATCTTTTCCCTGGCGGTGATGTTGCCGTGGACCTTGCCGCGGACGACCACCGATTGGGCGGTGATGTTGCCGTTGACGACCGCGCTGTCGCCGAGGTTCAGGGCGCCGTCGGTGTTAATTTCCCCGTCCAACTTCCCGTCCAGCGAAAGTTCGCCGGAAAACTTGATGTTGCCTTTGATTTCAACATCCGAGTTCAATACGTTTTTTGATGAGGCTGTGGTGTTCATTTTGTCGTCCATCGCTTTTTCCTTTGTTCAGTTCGAACGCCATTAACGCATTGCCGGGACAGGGCGTCAAAGGGTTAATTCGCCATTTTGCCGGGCAGGCAAACGTTCGGAAATGCAACCGCAACCTCGGTTTGGCTCTCAGCCGGAACGATGCAGTTGGTTTGGGAGTAGAAGCGCCGCCGCGTCGCTTGGACGTGGCGGCGACGCCTTCGTCGCCGGATTTCCGTCAGTGAATCATTCAGTGCGGCGTAAAACGCGACGTGGGCGTCGCGTTCACCAAGTAGCGACGGGGCGTCGCCGCTACATTTCTCAGACAAGCTCTAACGCGGCGCCGGGCCTTGAACGACCTCGACGAGATCATCCGGGCGGAGCCATTTGGCATAGGCGGCTTTGACATCGCGCGCCTGGAGTTTGACGTAAACCTGCGCTGCGCGGGTGGGTTCATCGAGCGGCAGGCCAAGCACGGAACGAGAGAGCCAGCCTTCGGCTATGTAATTCACACTGGATTCCGACAGGGGAATGTCCCGCAGCAGCATCAGCTTTGCCTGGTGCAATTCCTGCGGAGTGACTTTTTTCGCCTGGATGTCCTTCAAATCACCCAAAATGACGGCGCGCGCCTTGGCCACGTTCGGCGGGTCGCAGGCGTATTCAACCTGATAAACGCCGCGCGTCAGGCCGATGTTGAACGAGGAATCCACGAAATAAACCAATCCACTTTTCTCGCGAAGATCACGATACAGGCGGGTCGCGTAAAATCCGCCGCCCAGCACGTGATTGCCCAGTTGCAACGCGTAGTAATCGGCATTGGTGCGGGTCAGGGTCAGCGTTTCCGCCAGCGTAACCTTGTCCTGCACGCGGCTCGAATCCGGCACATGCGTCGTGGCAGGCGCGTTCGCCGGCGCCGGCGGGAACAGCGTGTTGGGTTGCGGACCTTCTGCCTTCCAATCGCTGAAATATTTTGAAACAACCGTCACGGCATTTTCCGGCGTCACGTGGCCGATGACGACAATGGTCGTCTGGTCGGGCCGGAACACGTAATGATAATAATCCCGCACGTTCTGAATGGTGAGGGCTTTGACGGTGGCGGGCGTGGTTTCCCGTTGCACCGGATCGCTCCTGGGAAACAGTGCGGCCCGCAACGCGCGTCCGGCCAGATAGTCCGGACTTTGCAGTTCGCCGGCCACCGAAGCCGCCAGTTGCGGCTGGATGATTTTGAAATCGTCTTCGGGCAGCGCGGGCGAAAGTTCGTTGTCGGCGAGCAGTTGCACCCCGCGTTCAAACTGGTCGGTCAGCACCTGCAACGAAAAGTCCGCGCCCGCCGATTCGTTTGCGCCGATGTCGTCCAGCGCCTTCTGGAACGCGAGCCGGTCCAGCGATTTCGTGCCGTAGGAGAACAACTGGTCCAGTGCCTGATCCACGCCGTCCAGGCCGTCCGCAGTTTCCAGCCTGGCGTTGCTTTTGACGCGGCCATCAACGCTGACCGTGTCGCTGATGGTTTCCGGCTGCACGATGAGTTTGATGCCGTTGGGCAGATTGGTCACAAACGGATTCAATGTGGAAGGTGGAATTTCAATCTGCTCCGTCACTTTTCCCGCCCACGCGGGCAGCCGGACCCCCGTGGTTTTCGACGCGGCGAATGATTCCTTGCCGCCGAAACTCTTTGAAGAGATGGGCTTGCCGGACGGTTGCGGGGTAAGAATGGCCGAGATGGCGTGATCGAAATCCAGATACTGCTGCGCGACACGGTTGACATCCGCGACCGAGACCTGGCGGATGGCGGCAATGTCGTCGTCCGGCGATTGCCGGCCTTCAATGGCCACCGCGTCCGACCACGCCGACGCCAGCCCGGACACGGAATTTTTCTGAAGCTCGGCGCTGGCCAATTCGCGCCGTTTGGCGGCTTCAACCAGGTCTGCCATCACCCCGTTCGTCACTTCTGCCGCCAGAATACCCCGCACCTGGTCCAGCAGATTGGTTGAATCGCCACCCGCGGGAAACCCGGCGACGGCAAACCCCAAACCGGCCTTCGGCAGGCTGTCGTACTCAAACGACGCAAACAGCGCCTTGCCTTCCGGCACCAGCCCGTAGAGTTTGCCGCGCTGGCTGCTCAACACGTCCGACAGAATTTGCGCGGCAGCATAATCGGGACTGTCCGAGCCGGGCAGGCGAAACGTGACGGCGACCAGGCCGTAGGGAAGATCCGTGTCCTGCTTCAGCGTCTCCGGTTTTACCGGTTCAAAATTAAATTCCGGCCGCGCGGGCAGGTTCGCGGGCGGGATGCCGCCAAAAATTTGTTTCACCTGCTCCAGCGCCGGTTCCGGTTGCACATCACCAACAATGATCAGGATGGCGTTGTTGGGCGCATACCAGGTGTTGTGAAATTTGCGGAGCATGGCATCGGTGGTTTTATTGAAGGACGGACGCGTGCCCAATCCCGTGTCCGCGTACGGCGTGCCCTGGAACATGGCCGCCAGCAGTTTGATGTAGAAAACGTATTCGGGGTTCGACAAATCCTGCGCCACCTCCTGCTCGATGGCGCCCCGTTCCTTGTCCCATAACTCTTCGCCCGGCAAAAGGTCCCGCATCCGGGTGGCTTCGACGCGCAGGGCCACGTCCAAATCGCCGGCCGGCGCGCTGAAAATGTACTGCGTGACCGGATGCTGGGTGTCCGCGTCGAAATCGCCGCCGAGGGCCGCCGAAATGTCCGCCAGTTGATCCGCCGACAAACCCGGGCTGCCACGAAACATCATGTGCTCGGTGGCGTGGGCCATGCCGGGAAAATTTGTCGGGCACTCGTCCGCACCGACGCGGTAATTAATCATGGTGGTGACCACCGGCGCGAGGGTGTTCCGGACAATGATGACCTGCAGGCCATTCGTGAGTGTGGCGCGCAACACATCCGGCGCGGCAGAAATGTCGTTGGTGGCCGCGCGACCGGCTGCCGACCAGGTCAGCGTCAGGAGAAGAATGGAAACGAGCAACCGGGAACGGGGTGTTTGTTTTTGGGCCGTCATAAATTTGAGGTTCAGACAACCATAAACCTGCGCCGTTCAAGCGCGAGTTTATTTAGCCACAGATTGAACAAAGATGAAACACGGATTTTTGTCCGCAGATTTCGCAGATTAGCGCCGATAAAATCCCAGAACATAATCTGCGAAAATCCGCGCAATCTGCGGATGGGTTGTTTTATCTACGCCGAAGCTTTGTTACAATGCCTGCGTGACTTTGAACTGGAAAAAATTGTGCGCGCTGGCGTCCGGGGAAATTGAAGCGACACTGATGGCGCTGCCCCAGCCGTTGCGTGAGCGGGCAAAGAATTTGCCCGTGACGTTCGAGCGCGTTCCGAACGCCGGTCTGCGGGCGGATGGGATTGAGCCGGACACGCTGGGGTTGTTCACCGGACCGGAATTTGCCGACGAAGAAAATGTTCCGATGCCGCCGCAAATTATTTTGTTTCTGGAAAATCTTTGGAATCTGGCCGGCGGGGAGGAGAAAACATTTTGTGAAGAAGTGCAGACGACGTTGTTGCACGAGCTGGGTCATTATCTGGGTTTGGACGAGGATGAATTGACGGAACGCGGTCTGGAATAACGAAGGCCGGAATGATGAGCACTTGCTAATTGACTATTCCGGGCGTCCGACTTTGAATACCGACTGATAACGCTATGCGTCCAGCCGAGTTTTTAAAGCGACCTGCGGTTAGAATCCGGGCGGCAAAAGAGTGGTTCTTTTTCTCACGCCGGTTGACTTGTGTGCTTTCCGTTCCGTTGATTTGTGTGGTTGTTTTTTTGGTCAATGGAATGAAGATGGACGATCCCGCTGTTGGTGACGCTGCTTTTGTGACTGTTGGGTTGTGGTTTTTTGTCTGTTTCACAAGACGGCTTCTCCATTTAATTCAAGCAGTGCGTGCCGGTTTTCAGCACTTGAATCATTGGGCAAAGAAAACGGTCACTGAAGGAGGATCACCTTAAAACAATACTCCGAACCACCTTTCGGGAAAATTGAATATGAAAGCATCGGCTAAAATTGTTGTCGTCATGCCAAACCAGCCCCTTACGGCTTCCCCAAAGTTTTTAACGCGAATTGCTGAATCCAATCAAGCCACGATATCAGATGGCGTTTATATTGTACGAACGCATCAGGGCGTGGAGGAGTTATCCGATGAACTTTCAGCCGAATTTTACGACCGGGCAACTGTTCTTGTATGTGATTTGCGTCTTCCTTGTATGGCTCACGGGAATCACCCGGTTGTGTCCAGGGCAATGGAGTTGGTCAATGAATCAAATGAACCGTGACCGACAATCACAAGCGATTTGTTTTTTTATCATCCCGCTTTTTATTTTCCGAATCTGCACGGCCTTTAAAATTTCCGGTGAACCAAAATTGAATCAACGCGCAGGGAATAGCCGCCCGCCGAATCAAGGCGCCCCAGTTCCCCATTAAATCCGGGCAGGTGATTTCCATGATGATTATTGCGACGCGTGCAAAAAAGCATTAGCCGGTGAAATCGGATGGGGAAGATTTTTTCATATAGTTTTTCCAGTTTTAACGTTTTCATTGGGTGGAAGTTCGCCAATCAATTGGGTACATGTCGCTATCGGTCTAAAATCAGCAATCCAATAATGCGCGGCAAAGGCGATGGAAAAAAAATTTCAAAAAACCCCTTGCGCATCGGACGGGGACTGGTAATCTTTTAGAAGTCTTCCGCGTAGCGGGGGAAGCGACTGGCAGAAAATGCCTGTTGACATGTGGCGCGAGTTTGATAAAGTGCGCGCCTTCAAAGCTCGTATCTGAGATGCCGAGTTGAAAGAAGAGATTCGGCTCTCAGGTTTTTTGTCCCCTAAATGGGAAACGAAGTCTGGCGGGTTTTGATGCGATTTTTTGGTGTTTTGAACACCAGTTGTTCTTTGAAAATTGATTTGTGCGATTAGTAAGAGCCCCTTCAAGATTGGCCAGTTAGTTGGCTGATTGCGAAGGTTTTAACCATTAAAGTAAAGCTGCCTGATTTTACGATCAGGCAGGAATCAACTAACGTTTTTTACGGAGAGTTTGATTCTGGCTCAGAACGAACGCTGGCGGCGTGGATAAGACATGCAAGTCGAACGCTGATTTGCGGATAGCAATATTTGCAAGTCGGAGTGGCGCAAGGGTGCGTAACACGTGGGCAATCTGCCGTGAAGCCTGGGATAACTCGCTGAAAGGCGAGCTAATACCGGATGTGAATCTTGGGGGGCCTCCCCTGACATTCAAAGCTGGGGACCGCAAGGCCTGGCACTTCACGATGAGCCCGCGGCCTATCAGCTAGTTGGTGAGGTAACGGCTCACCAAGGCTAAGACGGGTAGCTGGTCTGAGAGGACGACCAGCCACACTGGAACTGAGACACGGTCCAGACACCTACGGGTGGCAGCAGTCGAGAATTTTTCTCAATGGGCGAAAGCCTG
>Ga0182016_10001857_pt1 | contig 25274 bp, 16 predicted proteins | sample 712S2MmetaG_FD_120491 | JGI IMG/M metagenome (GOLD analysis project Ga0182016, IMG submission 120491) | Permafrost microbial communities from Stordalen Mire, Sweden - 712S2M metaG | ecosystem: Environmental > Terrestrial > Soil > Wetlands > Permafrost | place: Sweden: Stordalen | collected...
ATGATGTGGGGGCATTTTTTTTACTAATAGCTGTTCCCCCCCCCCCCCCCCCCCCCCTATCCGGATTCTGTGGCTAAAGTCCTCTAAAAAAAGGGGTTATGGTGAGGCATCTGCGCTAGATTTGTGATTCCCTTGAAGATCGCCGCAGAATCGTCAGGGCAAAGGGTTTAGAGCGGTTTCGATTCAAGTGCTGCCGTTTGAAGTTCATGCGAGGTGGCATTTTCTTCCACCCCGGAGGCGAAGACCTGTCGATCACCCCAGGAAGCAGGGACCGCTCCCTGGGGACCCCGATTGTCGCCGGGACCACGGAGAGAAAAATGACCCTTGGCGTCCATGTTTCTGTCAGGAGCAGAATCGAAACCGCTGTACGGGCGATTTCCGGGGAACGAGAGGATTTTGGACCGCTGCGTCCCCGGAAAATCGCCTATGGTGTGATTGTGCGCCGGGAGCGGGTAATTATCTGCAAAAGGGGAAGAGGAATTTTTGCGGCGGTTGTCTTGTTCCGTGCCCGTTGTGGGGCAGGTTGCGTCGGGGACGCTACGGCGTTTACCGTTACTGATCCGGCATTTCAAGCGTCTTGCGGCGCTGGAATCGCGTATCGGCGTCAATCGAGGATCTGTGCGCCGTCCCGCCAAGCCTCGCCCCACGCCTTGTGTTCGTTTCTAATCCTGCTTTGTGCGGAGTCGAGTCAAAACAGGGAGCGCATGCGGGATAAATGCCTGAAGCCGATACAGAGACCAGATGTGGCCGTAACGTTATCTGGGAGCAGTAGACCTCGATACTCCGAAGTCACTGGGACTGTCTCCTCGGCAGGTTCCGGGACCCCCGCATCCGCGTGGTGAGTGCTGTGTCCCTGGGTGTTTTGAATAATCTCGCGGCTCTCTCGGCTGAGAACAATCTCCGCAACGCCACATCCAACCTCAACAAGGTTCTTCAGCAGTTGTCTTCGGGATCGAAGATAAACTCGGGCGCCGATGACGCGGCTGGGCTCTCGCTCGTTAACAGCCTTCAGGCCAATCAACAGGCACTCGCCCAATCCCAAACCAACGCGCAGGAGGGTGTTGGGTTGTTGAGGGTGGCTGACGGGGCGCTGTCGCAAGTGACCTCGCTTCTCGACCGCGCCGTGACGCTGGCCACGGAGTCCTCGAACGGCACTCTGAACGCCAGGCAGAACGCGGCCGCAGACCAGGAGTATCAATCGATTCTGTCGGAGATTTCAAATGTGGGGGCGACGACCACCTACAACGACAAGCAGGTTTTCAACTCTTTGACGAATGTCTACACCGGGGATTCTTCAACGGGCGGCGCGTCTGTTGACGCACTGAATCTATCTTCGCTTTCGTCGTCGAACGTGGGCGACACGGATGGCGCGGTTGCGTACAGCGGGGCAACAGGGAGCGAGGGCGCAGCGTTTATTAATCTCTCCACCTCCGGCAGGAATGCGCAGGTGGGCGACACCCTTGGCTCCGCGACGACCAGCATCGACGTGAATTACCTGTCGGGCGGGGTAACAAAGACGCAGAAGATCACGGTTGGCTCGGGCACCAGTTATAACGACACGGCACAGGGGTTGATGGACGCGATCAACGGTTCGGGGCTTGGGCTGACTGCAACGTTTACAACAGCAGGAGCGGCAGGCTCCGCAGCCGTGGGCCAGGCGGAGGGGACAAACTCAGTAAGCGAAGCCGCAGCGAACCTGGAGACGGGCATCGAGATCACCGGCTCCGTGGTTGCGGCCGGCGTCGATCCCGATACGGTCCCCACCAGCGGCATCCTCGAAGCGGGCGGCCTTGCCTCAGGCGCAGCCCTGCTCGATGGCGCAACCGTCACCATCCAGGTGGGCAACGCGGCCGCGCAAACCATCACCCTCGCCTCCGGCACTAACGACACACTCTCCACCCTAGCCTCGTACATCAACAACGGCACCGGCTCCACCAGCGGCGCCGCCGGCGGTTACGGCGTCAACGCCATGGTCGTCACCAACGCCGACGGCTCGCAAAGCCTGGCCTTGTCCAATCTCTCCTCCGCCGACGGCGCGCTCTCCATCATCGCTTCCAATGGCGCATCGCAGAGCAGCGGCGACAGCGATTCGGGCGGAAGCGGTGGCTCGGGCGGTTCAGGCGACTCAGGCGGTTCTGGCGGCAGCGGCGGTTCTGGCGGTTCAGGCGGCGGGGGCTCCGATTCGACGGACTTCACCGCGGTATCCACCGGCTCAGGCACGGCCGCGGGTTTCACCACCGCTACAGTCCAACAATTTTATGGAAACGTGGACGAAGGCGATAACGAAGAATACGACTACGGCGGTTATCAAGGTGCAATCCAGGACCCCATCGTCGTGGCCGACGCCAGCGGCACCAGCAGCACCGACACCCTGGATGGCTCCATCACCTTTACGGTGGGCAGCGGCAACCCTTTGACCATCAACGTGAACGACATGGGCAACAACCCCGCCACGCTCAACGGCCTGGCCAGCTACATCAATAGCCTGGGCGATAGCTTGACGGCAACCGCCCAGACCCTGGATGGCTACGGCGAGTTGCAGGTGGTCGGCCCCCCGATGGACGCGGCATTCGACAATTTGTTGACCATCGATTCATCCCAGCTCTACGACATCGCCGACCCGGCAACGGTATCCACCGGCACTTTGGGCGCCTATGCCAGCGCCAACGATGTGCTTTCCACCGGCAGTCTGGCCTTCAACGTCGCCGGCTCCTCGACGGGAACAGTGAACGTCTACAGCGGCGAAACGGTGCAGAACCTTGTGTCTGCTATCAACGAGGACGACGTGGGGGTCGCGGCCTCCTACGATAGCGTCAACAAGACCATCGATCTGATCTCGAACACCCCCGGCGCGGCGGGAGCGTTTACCGTAACCCCATCCGAAGGCCTGCAGGATACCGGCTCGACCGGCAGCGGGATCGACACGTTCAACATCGGCACGCAAACCACTGCCGCGGCCCAGAACGAGCCCTGGGGGATGGGATCTGATGACGTAGTTCTGCAGATGTCCTGTGGCGGGACGGCTACCGACACGCTCACCGGCGCCGTCACCGTCCAGGTGGGCAGCACTACAGATACCTTTACCATGGGCCAGACCTACAGCGGCACGAAGATCGAGTCGTTCAACGATCTGGCCACCGCTATTCAGGCTTCCAGCCTGGGACTTACAACAAATATAGGGGAGGTTTCCGACGGGGCCGGCACTCCAGTCATGTCGATGACCTCTAGCGGTGCGGGAGTCAATGTGCTCTCCGACACCCTGGCCGACCCTTCAGTGCAGGCTCCCAGCCTCTCGCTGGGTACGTTTGGCAGCCTCGGCACTCTGCTTCCCTCGGGAACTCTCACCCTGACGACAGTGGACGGCGGAACTCAGCAAATCATGACCACCGGCATGAAGGTTCAAGACCTGATCACGGAGCTCAACAGCAGCGACTGCTGGAATCTAGGTCTGTTGGGCAGTTACGACAGCAGCACCGGCAGCCTGAATGTAATGTCGCAGGTTCCGAACAAAGGCGACAACATACAGGCGTCCTTTGTAACGGACTCTACGGTCACCTCGGGCAACGGCAGAGGCACTGCCCTTAACAACGCCTGTCTCGAAGCAGACGGCACCCTGGGAACGTTCACCAGCGAAAGCGACGTGCTCTCTGCCGGCAGTTTGACCATTAACGATACCAACGCGGGACTGGGCATAACAGGGCCCACAATCACCCTGAATACCGACACCACGGTCGACGGCTTGATCAGCGCGATCAACAGCGGAAATATGGGAGTTACGGCAGGCTACGATTCCTCCCAGAATGTCATCTATCTTAGTAGTAATAACGGCACCGTCGCGGTTTTTCCGGTGTCCACAACCATCGGCGACCTGACCACCGGCGGGGGCGACAGCGAGGCGGTAAGTTTCAGCGGCGGCTTTAACGCATCGGACGTCAGCAGTCTCGATACCGTCGCCCAAACCTCCGGAGGAGCCTCCAACCCCAACGCTGCGCAGGTGATTACGGTTGCAGAGCCCGACGGCTCCGATCCCACCGATGCCGATTTAGGTGAGTGCGGCCTCGATACCAACCCGACAGGCACTCTGGTGCTCACGGTGGCCAACCCCAGTCCCTCCACTGTAGAGGACGTCGGCGTCAACGTGGAGAAATACGGCGACGGCTTGGACTTCTGGGACATAGGCGGCTATTCCAACTCCACGCTGGGACAGGCAGGATGGGTCGATAATGAGGTTTTAGGGCGCACGGACAATAACACCGCAGACTGCTTTACGCTCACCGCACCCAGCTACAATACCGTGGGCGCGATCACCATCAACTCAACCCTGGGATTGGCTAACGAAGGAGGCTATGCCACCGGCGAAATCACCGGGATCGCCGCCGGCGGCAAACTGTCTGGCCTTCTCACCGTCACAATGCCAGACAATTGGGAAGGCGAGTCGACGGACGGCAACAGCCTCAGGTTGGACTCCAGCGAATCGCTGACCCAGCAGGCAAACGACATATCCGCTGCAGGCCTAGGTGTGACAGCGACTGCGGAAACCAATGGGAATGGAACGCAATATCTGCTGCTGACCTCGAACGTCGAGGGCGCGGCCGGAGATTTTACCGTCAACACTACGGATATTGAAGATCCCGCCCCCGCCGGCGCATCGCTCAGCTACACGCCATCAACCGCCTACAGCATTGGCCTCTCCAACGACGCCACCAACTCCGTCTACGATTCCGACACCTCGCAATCCAGTAACGCCGCCGCCACCTTTACCTCCGGCTCTTACTCCACCAGCGGCGTCGCCACCATCAGCTACTCCGCCAAAGCTGGCCAGAACCTCAGCAGCACCGACCTGCTCAACGCCACTGACGCGCAGACTGCACTCACTGCCCTCAACTCCGCCATCAAAGACGTGGCCGCGCAGGACGGCTATATCGGCTCGCAGATCAACACGCTTGGCGCAATTAGCCAGGTCCTTGGCACGCAGATGGAAAATGTGCAGGCTGCGCAGAACGCGGTTCAGGCCACTGATTACGCCTCCGTTACCTCGGATATGGCAAAGTACGAGATCCTGATGCAGACAGGGATCTCGGCACTGGCCCAGGCCAACGTCGTGCAGCAGGAAGTGACCAAGCTTTTGCAATAGGCGGTGATTGGAGCAGACGATCCGATCCATGCGCCGAGGTGAGACCAGGTTACTAAACGCTCAAATTGACCTTGATTTGAAGGAAAAGTGCACTGGAACCGAATTGAACTCATGTTAGATCTATTTCTAATGCTATCTTCCAGCTGATTGGTCCCGGCAAGTCGGCTTGTGGGAAGTTTTCGCGCATTGGGTTTGATTCTGTGGGTGATTCGGCCAATCCGGAAGTTAACCGTGATGGAATCGTCGCCGATCGGCGCTGTCTCAGAGTGGTGACAATGTGCCGAGCCTGAGCTAAGGGCCCGAAAAGCGTACCTCGGGGGCTAAAGCCCTCGTTTATTTGGCATCGTTGATGGCGCAGCTAAAGCCGCGCCTTTTCAAAACATTGCTACGGTTCTTATTCGTGAGTCTGAAGCCTCACGCTCCCTCCGGAAAGGCAACGATTGGATTCTCCGGAACGCGGCGCCGTCCCGACGGGACTCCGGATGAATCGTTGGTTTCCCCATCCCCACGCTGAACAGGCCATTACGAAACTCGCCGGCGATGGAGTTTTTGCGACATGGGGCCATTGCAGGGGCTGAAGCCCTCGTTGATTTTGCGCCGGTTACGGCCCGACTAAAGCCGTGCCCTTGTTACAAAACAGGGCTTCAGCGGGGGTTCGTAACAGCCTCCGAAGCGCGGGGCTAACATCCAATGCGCCTACGGCGCGGGTCTATGCTGCTGCCAGCCTGGCTTTCCGTCGTTGGCGAAGAGAAGGGCAGGCGGGGCTAAAGCCCAGGTTCATGTGGCGTCGCTTATGGCGCAGCTAAAGCCGCGCCCTTTCAAAGCGATGACGCAATGGGCGTTTTTCAGCAAGCTGTAAAGCCCTCGTTTATGTGGCATCGTTGGTGGCGCGTCGACCCCGACCCAGAGGGTTCCCCGGTTCCCCGGCCGCGCCCTTTCAAAACAATGCGGCCTCAAGAGTTTTTCCGCAGTCTGTGAGGCCCGGCGTCGTCGAGGGTTCTTTTTCGTGAGGCTGAAGCCTCACGCTCCCTCGGGAAAGACGGCGATTTGTTTCTTCGGCGAGCTGGGGGCCGCGCGGATGAGGCAGGGAGTTTCCTTCAATCCCTGGTCCCCAAATGCGAGGGATCACCACCCCGGGGACGAAGACCTGTCCTGGGGACCCCGGACCAGGGGCACCCGGTCGTCGTTCTGCGAGAGGCGAGAGCGCTCTGTCACGGTCGTCGCTCTATCAACCCTTGTGCCGTATCGTCTCTTCTCTCTTCTTCGTCAGGTGAGCGTCGGGGAGGGGAGTCCCTTTGGCGAGACCTCTGATCCGGGTGGCTCACGGAATGGTTCCACAGAAATGCGCTCGTAATACACTTCAAGCACCGTCAGTTCTTCTGTCCCGCCGGGCGCCTGGAGAACTACGCTGTCGCCGGCTGCGGACTTCATCAACGCGCGGCCCAGAGGCGACACCCAACTGATGTGGTTGCGGTTGAGATCGACCTCGTCGGTGCCTACGATGCTCACCACTCGCTCAGCTCCCGCGGCATTGGCATAGCGCACGGTCGCCCCGAAGAATGCCTTCGAGCCCGCCTGCGCCGATCTCGGAGCTTCCGGGTCGACTACTTCCGCGGCTTCGATTCGCTTGGTGAGAAAGCGAATCCGTCCATCAATCTGGCGCAGGCGGCGCTTGCCATACTGATAGTCGGCGTTTTCACTGCGATCGCCGTTGCCGGCGGCCCACGCCACCACCTCCGCCACGGCTGGGCGTTCCCTGGTGAGCAGAAACCGGTGCTCGTGTTTGAGGCGCTCGAGCCCGCCCGGCGTTATGTAGTTCTTGCCTTGCGTCCAGGGCTCGTCCCCTTGTGGTCTTCTGGTAAACCCTTTCCGCATCTCGTAGTCCTCCCAGCGCGAATCTGGTGGGCGCTCCCAATGAATTCGGATGAATGCCGATGGAGATCCCTGCAGGCCGTACCCCTTCATGGGAGATCAACTGCATTCATTGGGGGCCCTCACTGATTTTTTCACGTCTTCCGGCCTCATAGCGAGCCTATCCATCCTCTCGGAAAAGTGCCGGCCGGTGTGCGTGGATGGGGAAACGAAAGGGGCCGCGAATGATCGCAGCCCCTTTCTATTTGATCTGGTGATGAAGTTCTAGTGTGCGCCCTGCTTGAGGACTTGCTCGGCGAAGTAGTTGTTGACTTTGGACGCGTCCTGGAGCATCTCGAAGTAGGCGTTCTCAAGAAGCTGCGCGCGGTTGTTGTGGAGCGAGGTGTGGATGGCCTGCTGGACGCGGGGGTCGTTTAACTCACGCTGTCCGGCGGGGTCGTGTGAGATGAGTTTGTAGATGGCGTAGCCGACTACTTTGTGAGAGGGATCGAGAATGGGCAGCACGTCAGTGAATTGGTCGGGCTTGAGCTTGCCGATGGCGGTGAAGACTTCAGGGTCGCCCTTGAGAGCGGACTCGGCAACGAAGCCCATGTCGCCGCCGTTGGAAGCGGTGTTGGGATCCTCAGAGAAGTTCATGGCGACGGCGGAAAAATCTTCGCCGCTTTCGAGGCGATTGTGGAGGATCTGAATTTTCTTTTTTGCGTCGGCGTCGCCTGAGGCCTTGTTGTTCTGGAGGTTGCCGGGCTGCTGCGAGGGCTGGTTGGTGACGACGATCTGAGCCATGTGGTACTGGGGCTCAATGAGATTGAACTCGGCCTTGTGCGCGCCGTAATAGGCGGAGATCTCAGCGTCGGTGATTTCGATCTTGGATTCGATCTCCTTGTTGAGGAGCTTGGTCTTGGTGAGGGAGCGGCGGATTTCGCGCTTGAGGTCGTCGAGGGAGAGATTGCGCGCCTTGAGCTGGTTGTCGAACTCCTCCTGAGTGTAGGGAGTCTTGATCTCAGTGAGCTTGGCGTTGACGTCTTCGTCAGAGGCGGTGAGGTTGAGCTTGGCGGCCTGCTGCTGGACCATCTCGTCGTCAATGAGGCTGTGTAGTACGGTGAGGCGGCGAATGTCAGCTTCTTCAGGCGAGAGATTCTGCTGGGCGCCGCCGAGGCTCTGCTGATAGGCGAGGTCGAGGTCGGAGCGCTTGATGTCTTTGCCGTTGACGGTGGCAACAACGTCAGCGGAGGGGGCACGATGACAGCCGGCAACCGAGGCGATGGCGACCGCAGCTAGCAGAAAGAGGGCGGCAAAACGGAAATGCGTCAAGATGCTCGGTACCCAGATATTCGGTTTGACTTGCAATCTGGTCACTCCTGTGGGACCACGGAAGGTCCCGGCACTCAAGGATATATCCACGAGGCGGTGTTCGGATAGCGGCACTTAGTTGCCGCCTCCTGATTTTGCAGCGGCAGGCTGGGCCGGCGGGGGCGGTGGTTCTTCGCCGGCTGCGCGCAGAGCGCGATCGATTGCGATCCAGACCTGTTCTTCGGGCACGGCTCCGTTGATGCGCTCGCCATTGACGAACAGGGCAGGCGCTCCGTCGAGCCCGAGTACGGAGGCTTCCTTGAGAGAGTTGTTGATTTCAGTCTCGTCCTGCTTGGCCATGCAGGCATCGAGGGTGGTGGTGTCGAGCTTGGCGATGGTGGCTTCCTGGCGGGCGATGCGATCGAGCGCGGCGAAGCTCTTCTTGAGGTCGCGGTCAGGACCGCTGACTTCGTCGCCATGGGAGTGGAGGTAATCGACGTAGCCCCAGTAGATTTCACTGTTCTGGGCGGCGAGGCAGTTGGCATCGACGGATGCGTGGAGAGCCCAGGGATGAATTTCCTCGAGGGGGAAGTCCTTGTAGATAAAGCGGACCTTGTCCTTGTAGCGGTCGAGGGTGGAAGGGAAGAGGGCCTCGTGCATGCGCGCGCAGTAGGGGCATTCGAGGTCGTCAAAGTTGATGATGGTGACCTTGGCAGCGGGATTGCCGCGGATGGGGCGGTTGGTGACGTCGATGTCGGAACCGGGATCCTTGGTGAGGTCGAAGGTGTTGAGGCGGGCGAGCTTCTTGTTGTCAGTGGAGATGAGGTACTCGATGACCTGGGAATGGCCGCCACTTGAAATAGTGACGGACAGATCGTCATAACCGCTGAAGGCGCTTTGCCTGCGAGCGCCGATGGAGACGTTGTAGGTCTGGGGCAGGCTGAACTCGGTGCGAACGGAGACTTCGATGCGGCGGTTGAGCACGGGATCGGAGGCGGAGGGAGCCGGAGATTGGGCACGGCAGCCGGCGGTGAGCGAAAGTGCTACGAAAACCGCTAGAAAACGTAAGTGGGACAAGTGGAATTCCTCTGGTTCAAGGATAAATCAAGCAGGCAGGGGACGAGGGAACAAGGGAACGAGGGAAGAGGGGTTGGAATTGGGCATTCGGTGGTCCTTGTTGTTGTGGACGCGGGTGGAGGGGAAAGGTGACCAGTGGGTGGGGTGAAAAGCGGGGTGGGGCAACGGGCCTTTGTACTGTCCGAGCATCGCAAAGCTAACCCACGGATGAAGACCTGCCTGTGAGGACCCAGGCCGTTGTCCGGCTTTTTCTCCGTTAACCGTTTTGGCCGGTGGCCGTTGCCTAAGTGATGCCGAAAAATCCAGATTGCGCGAGGGAGTATCTCGTTTCTCGGCCAGCAAATCGAGAAGACCGAGGGGAATGCACCGGAATGAGCGATGAAACTGGTCTGAAGACTGTGGATACCTCTGCCCCGATGGGGCCAACGCGCAATTTCGACGGCAGTTGGCGAAACAGCAAATGGCTCGCTTCCTTGGAGTTGCTGCTTGCGGCTCTCCTCTTTATCGCTTCGGCTTTCCATCATCTTCCGCTGGGGAGAGGTCCGTGGTTGCTTGCCCTGGGATGGGGTTCTCTTTATTTCCGAAAGATCGGTTGGCGGGGCATTGGATTGAAGTGGTACCGGAGCTGGACCACAACCGTGATCTTAGGTCTCTGCTGCGGAGTGGTTCTGGAGCTGTTTGAACTCTTTGTGAGTCAACCGATCCTGGTGCGCATCATCGGAAAGAAGGCGGATCTATCGCAGTTCAGCGATCTCACCGGGAACCTGAAGGTGACAGCCCTCTACATCCTGATTGTCTGGATCGTGGCTGCATTCGGTGAAGAGATGATTTACCGGGGCTATTTAATGAACCGTGTCGCGGACTTGCTTAACCGAACGCGCAAGGCCTGGATCTTGAGTCTGATCGTCGTTCATATCGTGTTCGGGCTGGCTCACTCCTACCAGGGATTGACGGGCGTAATCGATGAAGGCGTCATGGGAGCCCTGCTTGCGGTGATCTATCTGCGAACGGGACGAAATCTGGCAGTGCCGATTGTTGCTCATGGAGTTCAGGACTCCATCGATTTGATCCTGATCTTTACCGGAAGGTACCCCGGAATGTGAGCCGGGATGGTCAACGCAAGGACCGGTGAGGCCGGTGATTTTCGCTGAACACGCGTAAGGGGCGTTTGCCGTGACGACTTCAATAGGCGGGGGGGAGGGTTGGGTCGCGGAAGACGGAGTTGGAGCGGCGGATGTCGCCTACGGAGCCGAAGTTGGCGAGGGTGAAGCTGTAGAGGTACTGGGTTTCGTCGCGGATGGAGCCGAGCTGGAAGCGGCGGTAGCCGAAGGTGAGGCCGCAGCAGTCCCAGTTGTAGTTGGCCTGAATACCGGCGTACTGAAGCTGGCCGAGGACGAAGTCGTATCCGCCGTTGGCGGCGAAGTTGAAGCCGGGCCCGCTCTGCTTGCCGATGGTGACGAAGGGCTGCAACTGCTGGCTCTTGATGGTGGAGGCGGAGCCGCTGCTTTCGTCGACTGCGTTGAGCAGAGCGTGGCCGAGACCGACGGTGGTGCGGCCGAAAGTGTAGCCGGCGTAGAGATTGTCAGAGTTGAGCTGTCCGAGCTTGGGGTCGTAGTCGAGGTCCCACTCGATGCGCAGGTTGTCAATCGCCTCAAAGCGCATGCGCGAGGTAATGGGGGCGAGGTTGCGGGGCGAAGTGAGGAAGGCGACGGCGCTCATGTCGAGTGTGGCGTCAAAGACGTTGCGGCGGCCGGTGATGAGCGCTCCGCCGAAGGTGGGATTGATGAAGAGCGTCTGAGCGATTTGCCAACTGGCCCACTCGCGGGGCGGCGCATTGCATTTGGCGGAGTTCTCAGGATTGTCGTCGCAGGGCTTGGGGTTGCGCGGGCTCATGTAGAGACGCTGGGTGAGGGAGAAGCCGGCCTGGTTGGTGTTGGTGGCGATGTCAGTGGTGTCGATGAGGAGAACGTCGGGGGCCTGGGTACCGATGCCGGTGACATAGCGCCAGGTGAGTTCGGGCTCGATGACATGGCGCATGACGCGGTTCCAGCGGGCGAGCACGAAGTCCCGCTCGAGGGCTGGAGGACGGATGTCGAGTGAAGCCTCGACGTCGAAACGGTCGAGCGCTGAGTGGTCGATGGTGGGGACGCCGTGGCGCAGGTCAGCGAGATCGGGAACCTGGCTGATGGAGTAGGAGGTGTTGCGGATGGCGGCGGCAGGATCAAAGCTCCATCCATCGAGGTGAAAGGGCGCGGAGATGCGGGGATAAAGGTCGAGCCGGCCGACGTTGCGGGCGTGAAAACGGGGCTCGGAGCGGGCGAGGTAGCCGGCGGATGAACCGAAACCCCAGTAAACGGGCGAGGATGCCAGGGGACGGTCAAGCGCATCGTAACGCACGCTGGGCAAGTGAAGGATGCGGGCTTCGTTGCCGTTGGTGGAGCCGGCGAAGGTCTCGAACCGGGCGAGCGAGACAGAGGGGATGAATCCGTTGCGGGCGTAGGTGAGGCCGACGGTACTGGCGACCTGGGAACTGATGGCCTGGGAGAAGTTGTCGTTGAAGACGAGGCGGTAGAGATAGCTGGACAGATACTCTGCGATGCCGGCAGCGTAGAGATGGGGCGTGAAGTCCTTGCGGCCCTCGGCCACCACGTCGACGCCTCCCTGATTGACGAGCTCATAGCCGGTGGGCCCGGGAATGGCGGCGGCGGCCAGGAGGGAAATCCGCGCGGGGTCGAGTTTTGGGAAGGTGGGCGTGGCGCGGGCCGCAGTGGTGGTGATGGTGTTGCCGACCTCCTGCTGCACGCCGCGGTCGATCAGTGCGTTCCAGCGGACGATGAGGTGGTCAATGTCTCTGCCCTTGTATCGGAAGTCGCCGTTGGGCGCGTAACCACGCTTGCTGAAGTACTCTGCGCCGACGACCATGTCCATGCTGCGGTTAATGACCCAGTAGACCTGCTCACCAACGATGAAGCCCTTGATGGAGGAGTTGGAGAGAACGGGAATGAGGAAACCGCTGGTGCGTCCGGTGTCGTCGATTTCGTGGCGGAGGAAGGGCAGATAGAAGACAGGCACGCCGAGGAGCTTGAAGACTGAGCTTTTGGTGGAAGCCTCGCGATCGTCAAGATTGATGGCGCGGGCGATGATCTGCCAGTCAGGGTGCGGAAAGGTGCAGTTGGTCATGGTTCCGTCGATGATGCGGAACTTGTCGTCGCCGGTTTGGAGGAGCACGCGGGCGGTGAACTGGAAGGGCGTGGAGGTGGAGTAGACGATGGAACGCGCGGCGTTGTGGAGGCCCTGGGAGCCGGTGACGTTGTAAAAGCGGGCGGTGTGCATGTTGAGGCGCATGTCGCCGTGGGAAGCGTTGAGGAGGACGCCGTTGGGCCCGCCCTCAAGCTGGAGATGGCCTTCGGCCTCAAGGACCGAAGTGGACTGGTGATAGACGACCTTGTCGGCACGGAGGATGTAGGTTCGATAGTGGACGACGACGTGTCCATCAAGGGTGAGCAGGTCGCCGACACGGGTCTGGCGGTCGGCTTCAAACTGGACGGGGACACCGCCCGGAGGCTGGGGTTCGGGCTCGGCGATGGGGAGCAATTCCTGGCCGGGATCGTCTGGGAGGTCGGGTTTGGCGTCGTTTGATGGGGACGCTGGGGACCCGGTGTCCTGGGGTAACGCATTGGTCAACGTCTGCCCTGCAAGTTGCAGGTGACAGAGGGCCAGCAGCGTGATAAACACTAAGTTACGAGGAGGCATCCCAAACCCGAGACCGGTGCAAGGCTCAGCATAGCAAAACCGGGCTCCCCTGATTGGGACGCACTCCACGCAGCTCTGGCAGCAGGACAAATTCGGATTGATCACGCTGATCACGGACATTCCCAATCCGGACCGCATCCCTGTTTTTCCGCGCACCTTCTCTTCTCAAGACGACGTACCGCCGGCAGATTTTGGGCACGATCATGGGCTTGAAAGCAGACCGCAACGGGCAAGATCCAGCAGGCAGGATCTAGCAGGCATGGGCCAGCAGGCAGGGCCCGGAGAAACGCAGGAAGGGAACGTGGAACCTTGAGCACATTGCCGAACCAGGCTGACCTTGGGAATTCGTGGAAAGATGAAGTGAACCAGCGCCTGGCCGCGCACAAGAGCCGCAAGAGCCTTGTGCAGACCGATCGCGGAGGCGCGCAGGAGCCGCGGCGGAGCACCAGCAGCCGCGCAGCAGCGGCGGCGGCGCGCGTGGCAGCCCGCTATGCCAATGAGCCCAGCTATAGCGAATCTCGCGGCGAAGTGGTTGGGGCATCCGTGCGCGCGGCTGAAACGAAGGCAGCCCAGGAGCCAGCGCGGAATGAAGTTGGGCCAAGGATTGAGGAGAGCGCGCTCCCTGAGAGTGCGATGACGGAGAGCACGTTTCTCGACGCGCCGGGTTGGGAAGCCTACCAGACAGCCGCAATGAGCGTCGAGTGGGCCACGCAAGCGGCCCGGGAGAGCGTGGTTGCCGGGAGCGAGAGCGCGGAGTGGATGGCGGAGAGCGTGGCGGCTGAGCCTGCGGTGAGCGCCCGCCATGGGGCTAACTCCAACGATACCAGCTCCAACAAGGACGCCAACTATACTGAAAGAGAGATGGGTGGCAGGCGCAAAAGGGCGCGGAAGGCCCGGGAGACGACCAGGGACGCGGCGGAAGAGGCGGTAAGCAGGGCTGCGAGCGAAACGGCGGATACAGCACAGCCGATTCATGCCAACCTGATCCAGTTTCCGCGTGAGCTGGTGGCCACGCGCAAGGTGCGGCCACGGCGGGCGGAGGGTCCGTATGCCGCGATGACCGAGCAGGGCGGCCAGTTGAGCATCTTTGAAGTGGACCCCGGGGCGTTCACGATGGAAGCGGCACAGACGAGCGTGCTGGAAGAGGCGGCAGCTCCGGCCTGGAAGGGGCCCGAGTGGTCTGGCATCAAGCTGGATGCGCAGCCCGAGCGCGCCACACAAACGGCGGCGGCGACGGAGATGCTTGAAGACCTGCCGGAGCCGGTGTTTCTGGCTCCGGATGTGGAGCTTGCGCCGCTGAGCCGGCGAGTGATGGCGGCGGTGGTGAATGGATCGCTGATCGTGGGCGCGTACCTGGCGTCGGCGCTTGTGGCCGTGTCGAATATGAAAGTGCTGCCGGGGCTGAAGCAACTGGAAATGGGTACGGCGATTGGCGTGATGGCGGCGGGCGCGCTCTACGTGACGCTGTCGTACGTGCTAGGAAAAGGGACGCCGGGCATGCGCTATGCGGGCCTGTCGCTGTGCACATTTGACGGGCAGAGCCCGACGCGGGCGCAACGGTGCGTGCGGCTTGTGGCCTTGCTGCTGAGCGTGTTGCCGGCGGGATTGGGCGTGCTGTGGGCGATCTTTGACGAAGATCACCTGAGCTGGCACGACCGGCTTTCGGCTACTTATCTTAGGAGAAGCTGAGAAAAGCAGGGAACGAGGGAACGAGGGAACAAGGGAACAAGAGAGCGAGAGAAATGGGGAATCCGGAGACGCGCTGATTGCGCTCTCCGGATTTTCTTTTTTGCGGGAGGTTCTGCTTGATGGGCTTGTTGGGTTCATTGGAAGTGATGGGGATTGTTGTCGCGCCGTCCGTGTGGGTGACTGCTTGCTGACCCGGGTCATGGGCGAGTCGGCAATGTATTCAATGATGCGCAGGCGGGCACGGTCGGCGCGGCGGAGCGGGGCGTTGAGCGGGTGTAATCTCTGATCGAGAAGAGGCGGGAGGGGTTGATGAATGTTGAATTGAACAAAATGAACAAAATGAACAAGCCTACGAGGGATGCGGCAATCGCATCAGTGCAGCGCTATTTTGAAGAAAATATGCCGGCGCCGATTGGGAATTTGCCGGCGGGGCTGCTGCTGGACTTCTTTATCGAAGAGATTGGGCCGGTGATTTACAACCAGGCAATTGCTGATGCGCAGGCACGTCTGTCACAGCGGGTGGGGGATTTGAGTGGGGAGTTGTTTGGGGATGAGTTGCAGTATTGGCCGCGGGTGGATGCGAAGAAGCGGGGGAGACGGTAATTCAGAAGCAGGGGGCACGGGGCTTTGCTCAATCCCTGGTCTTCCGCCGCGGCGGACGAGACCAGGGGCACCCGGTGAGCGAATTAGCAGGGGCTGAGGGAAGTTCTTGCTACCCCAGCCTAGCGACAAGAACAAAAACGTGGCGAGGATGGGGCGCCCGGGTTTATTGCTACAGTGCGCGGAGGGCGGAGACGCCTGCGCCCAGGAGGGCGGTTTCGTCGTCGGGGGGCAGGACTTCAAGCGAGAAGGTCTGCAGCGGGGTCATTTTGACCATGGATTCGATGTGGGCGCGGAGCCTGGGGAGTTCGACCCAGTGGGCGTTGTGTCCGGTGAAGTAGAAACGGCCGGGTCCGGCGAGGTGGATGAAGGAAGCGGTGGCGGCGGCGAGAGCGCGATGCCAGAGGTCGACGAAGTCGCGGCAGCGCTGGTCGCCGGCCTTGGCGTTGGCGAAGATTTCTTCTGGTTCGAGGTCGAGGAAACGCATGCGCATGGCGCGGTAGCCCATAATGCCCTCAAGATGGCCGAGACCGCCGCAGGCGCAGTAGCGCTCTTTGGGATCGAGAGTGACGGTGATGTGTCCGCCTTCCCAGGGGCCGTCAACGTAAGGCCAGCGGCCGTAGCCGATGCCGTTGCCGATGGTCCAGACGCGGGTGAGTTTCTCAAGGCGTCCGTGGGTGGCGGCGACACCGGCGGCGATGGCGTCAGCGTCGTTGGCGATGTGGACAGGCGCGGCGATGGAGTGCGGGGCCAGTGCGCGGGTGAGATCGTCGGCGAGGCGGAGGCCTTTCAACTGGGTGAGATTGGGCGAGTCCTCAATGACGCCGTGGCGGACGATGCCGGGAACGGCGACGCCGATGGCGCTGAGAGGTTTGGTGGCGCCTTTTTGCAGGAAGGCAATCTGACTGGCGAGCATCTCGACGAGTTCACTGGGGGGAAGGGCGCTGAGGGCGTCCTGCTCGGCGGGGTCGAAGGGGAAACGAAGAGGCTTGCCGGTGAGGCGCTGGTCCTCAAGGCGGCCGGCGACGATGTGATCGGTGATCACGATGCCGATGGCGGTGGTCATGGAAGCCCTCCGGGAGAAGCAGTGGTCAGTGATAAGTGGACAGTGGTCAGTGATCCGTGCGCAATTGTTCAGGGCCGAAGCGGACTTTGGGTAATGAACTTTTCATTTGCGAAAAACCCGCCTGGGCTAAAGCCCCGATTGTTTTTGTAATCCGCTTTTGGCGCGTCTAAAACCGCGCCCTTTCAACACATGGCAGTCATTGGATCTTTTTCCGCAAGCTGTGAAGTCGTGTCCTGACCCAAAATGCTTTCTCCAGACACAGAACACTTTTTCTGTTTCCTTCTTAGTCGGACTGGTAGCGGTGGAGGCGGCCGAGGCCGTTGAAGGCGGCGACTTTGTAACACTCGGCGAGCGTGGGGTAGTTGAAGACGGTGTCAATGAAGTAGTCCATGGTGCCACCGAGGGTCATGACGGCCTGGCCGATGTGGACGAGTTCGGTGGCGTCTTCGCCGATGATGTGGACGCCGAGGACTTTGCGCGTGTCGCGGTGGAAGATGAGTTTGAGGCGGCCGCTGGTGTCGCCGCGAATCTGTCCGCGGGCGACCTCGCGATAGTAAGCCATGCCGACTTCGTAGGGAACATCTTCGCCGGTGAGTTGCTCTTCGGTTTTACCGATGAAGCTGATTTCGGGAATGGTATAGATGCCGTAGGGATAAAAGCCAGGGTTCGAGGTAGCGGCCTGATCGTTGAAGGCGCGAGCGGCGGCGATGCGGCCCTGTTCCATGGAGACGGAGGCGAGGGCGGGGAAGCCGACGACGTCGCCAGCGGCAAAGATGTTGGGGACCTTGGTTTGATAGTGCTCATCGACGGCGATGCGGCCGCGATTGTCTGCCTCGAGACCGGCGGCGGCGAGGTTGAGCTCATCGACGGCGCCCTGGCGGCCGACGGCGTAGAGCAGGGCGTCGCCGGAGACGCGCTTCTTGCTTTCAAGGTTGGCAACGACGGTTTTGTTGGGGAGCTCTTCAACGCTCTCGACCTCTTCACCCAGGCGGAGGGTGACGCGGGCGTCGCGGAGGTGGTAGCTGAGCGCCTCAATGATTTCGCGGTCGGCGAACTCGAGGAGGCGGTCGCGTTTTTCAATGAGGGTGACGCGGACGCCGAGGACGGCGAACATGCAGGTGTACTCGACCCCGACCACGCCGCCGCCGACGACGATGAGGGATTGGGGCAGGCAGTCGAGGCCGAGAATCTGGTCGCTGTTGAGGATGGTTTTTCCGTTGATGGGAACCCTGGGCGAGCAGGCAGGTTTGGTGCCGACGGCGACGATGATGCGATCGGCTTCAAGAGTGGTTTCAGCCTGAACGCCTTCGACGCGGACCTGGGTGGGGCTGATGAAGTGGGCGATGCCGTGGACAACGTCAATGCCGTTGCGGGAGAGCTGCGCCTCGGTTACGTCGACTTCAGTCTTGATGACGGCCTGGACGCGGAAGGCCAGGTCGGCCATGGTGATTTTTTCCTTGACGCGATAGTTGATGCCGTAAACGGAGCGGTAGTTATAGCCGGAGAGGTGGAGTACGGCTTCGCGCATTGTTTTGGAGGGGATGGTTCCGGTATTGATGCAGACGCCGCCGACGACGGTGCGTGCCTCGACGACGGCGACGCGTTTACCCATCTTGGCGGCGGCGACGGCGGCGCGCTGGCCGGCGGGTCCGGAGCCGATGACGACGAGGTCATACTTGACGGCGCTCATTGAGGTGTATCTCCCGGGGTTTGATGGCGGTTTGGCCGCAAGGGTACGCGGATGAAGCGGCAAGGATGTTCAGGCTCTACCGCGAGGCTACCATAACCCCAATAAGGATTAGATGCACAGGATGGAAGGCAGGCGGGAGCGGGGGAAGGTGCAGGCGGCGCCCCGGCGAGGGAGCGAAGAATCATCGCCGGGGCAGCAGATCATGGGGTCCGCCTGGCTTAATCAGGAACCGCAGAGTATTGCGGGCTAGGGGTGGACGGAGCGCAAGGCACGCTCGCGAGCGGCCTGCAGGGGAGGGGAGAATTTGCCGCCGGCCTGGTGATCGTCGTCGAGGCGGAACTGGCGGATCATGCCATCGAGGTCGGCGGCGAGGGAGGCGAGGTTGCGGAGGGCTTCGACGGCCTGCTCAGCGCCCTGGGTATTTTCAGTGGAGAGCTGGGAGATTTGGCCGGCGGACTCGGAGATTTCTCCGGAGGCGGCGGTCTGCTGGGTAGCCGCAGTGGCGATGAGGTTGATCTGGTGCTCGACGAGTTTTGAGGATTCGATGATTGACTCGAGGCTGTGTCTTGCGTTGGCCGTTTCTCCCAGGCCACTTTCGACGGCAGAGCGGCTTTCGTGCATGACGTCGAGGGTTTCGCGGGTTTCGTCCTGGATGCTGCGGATGGTTCCGGCGATTTCTTCGGTGGCGCCCTTGGTGCGTTCGGCGAGGCGGCGGACTTCACCGGCGACGACGGCGAAGCCACGGCCGTGTTCTCCGGCGCGGGCGGCCTCGATGGCGGCGTTGAGGGCGAGGAGGTTGGTTTGCTCGCTGATTTCCTGGATGACGTTGACGACCTTGCCGATTTCTTCAGAGCGGAGGGCGAGGGAGGTCATTTTGTCGGCGACGGAAGTGGTGGCGGCGGCAATTTTTTCCATGGTTCCGGAAGCGGCCTGCATGACGGCGCCGCCTTTTTCGGCATTGACGGCGGATTCGCGGCTGGCGCCGGCGGCGTTTTCAGCGTTGTGGCTAATTTCGCCGATGGTGGCGGTCATTTCCTGCGCGGCAGCGGCGATCTGGTTGATCTTGGTGGACTCGGCGCGGGAGTTGCCGGCGTTTTGGGCGGCGGCGGCGCTGATTTCGGTGGTGGCGGATGAGAGAGTCTCCGCGCTTTGGGCGACGGCCACGAAAACCTTGCGCATGGATTCGACGCTGGTATTGAAGGCTTCGCCGAGCTGGCCGATTTCGTCGGTGCCGGAGATGCGAATGCTTGTTGTCAGGTCTTTGGCTGCCATGGATTCCAGCGCGTTCCGGACTCTCGCGATGCGCGGCGCGATTTCGCGGGTGAGCACCATGCCGATGAGTGCGCAGAGCAGGATGATGAGCAAGGTGACGCCAGAGCTGACCCAGAGGGCGCGGGTGGCGGCGGTGGTAGCGCCCTCGGCCCCCTGCGTGCCTGCCTTTACGTTGAGCTGGAAGTTGTCGTTGGCGGCCGCGAGGGCATTCGAAAACAGAGCGACGGTGGAGTCGCCGCCGAGCAGGTCGAGCGCGTCACCGGCTTTTCCGGCTTTGACCAGGTCCAATCCGCGGTCACTGACCTGCGTGTACTGGGTCCAGGTAGCCTGCATTTTCTGATAGATTTCGCGTTCGCCAGGGTTCGTGACCAGCGGCTCATAACCTTTCACCTTGGCCTGGTAGGTGTCGAGCGCATGCTGGCGATTGCCGGAGTGCTGGGCGATGCAGTCGGGCGTTTGACACATCATGAGGTCAAGGTCTTCGCGGCGCACGGCGTTCATGGCTTCCCGGGCATCAGAAAGGTAGACCACGGAGGGGAATGAGTTCTGGCTTACGTCGAGACATTTGGCGCTAATGCCATGGAAGACGGTGAAGGCGTAGGTTCCCAGCAGAAAGCTGAGCCCGCACACGAGGCCGAAGGCGTAAGTGAACTTGCGGGAGACGGGAAGGTTGCGTAACCACTGCATAGCGGGTAGCCCTTTCATTGAGCGAGTCGCTGAGCTTATCGGCGGAAGTTGGCGGGGCTTGAGCATTTTGGTTTTTTGGGGAGAAGTGTGGACGGGAGAGATTGGCGGCCGGCGAAGTGCTGGGCGGAGCGGATTCCGGATCGCGTGCTTGCCGAAGTTGGGGTGAGCGGATATGCTGGGGCCGTTTCGGACTGCTCGCGCGAGGGACCGTGGAAGAGAGGATTGCGATGGGGATGGAGCGATGGAGGAGCGTGTGTTTGGCGCTGCTGGTTTTTGTTGTTTTGGGTAGTGCGGGGTTGGGGCAGGCGCGGTCGCAGGCGGCTCCGGCACAGGCGCCCGCGACCCAGCACATGCCTACCGCGCAGGCGTTAGCGGATCGCGACGCGGCGATTCAAGATCATCAGCACATGATGGACATTCTGGGGATCAAGCAGTTGCGGCCGGCGGCGAGCCAGGATCCGAAGTCGCCGAATGCGGTGAACTACGACGAGTCAAAGGCGGACAGGTATCCCGGAACGCTGCCCGATCCGCTGAAGCTGAAGAACGGCAAGCGCGTGACTACGGCGAAGATGTGGTGGAAGGAGCGCCGGCCGGAGATTGTAGCGGACTTTGACAGCGAAGTTTTGGGCCGCGTGCCCGCTCATGTGCCCGGCGTGAGCTGGGAGGTGACGGACACGAAGACGGAGATGCTGGGCGGCGTGGCTGTGGTGAAAAAAACGCTCAAGGGGCATGTGGACAATGCGCTGGATCCCGAGGGCAAGGACTCGAATTTAAGGGTGGACATCGACCTGGTGGTGGGGACTCCGGCGAATGCGGCGGGGCCGGTGCCGGTGATCATGGAGCTAGCGTTCAGCCAGGAGTTTATGACGGCGATTACGAAGTCGATTCCGGAGATGATTCCGGGAGGGCCGGGGAACACGGGACCGAGTTGGCAGGAGCAGGTGATCAAGCGCGGGTGGGGTTACGCGGTCCTCTTGCCGACGAGTTATCAGGATGACGGCGGCGCGGGATTGAACCGGGGGATCATCGGGCTGGTGGGCGAGATCAATAAAAGGGGGCAGCCGCGCAGCGATCCGGCGGAGTGGGGCACGCTGCGGGCGTGGGCGTGGGGCGCGAGCCGTGCGCTGGATTACCTGGAGACCGACAAGCAGGTGGACGGGAAACAGGTGGGGATCGAGGGCCACTCTCGGTTTGGCAAGACGGCGCTGGTGGCGATGGCGTACGACCCGCGGTTCAAGGTGGCCTACATCAGCTCGGCGGGGACGGGCGGCGACAAGCTCTACCGTCACGTAGTGGGCGAGCAACTGGAGAATCTAGCGGCGGCACCGACGTTCTACTACTGGATGGCGGGCAATTTCATGAAGTATGCGGGGCCGCTGACGACCGGCGATCTGCCGGTGGATGCGCATGAGCTGATTGCGTTGTGCGCGCCCAGGCCGGTATTTGTGGGCGTGGGCTCGATGACGGCAGGAGACGAGTGGGCCGACCCTCGTGGAGAGTTTCTGGGCGCAGTGGGCGCGGGGCCTGTGTACCGACTGCTGGGGAAGAAGGACCTGGGGACTACTGAATTTCCTCCGATGGAGACGGCGCTGACGGACGGCGACCTGGCGTTCCGGGAGCACCGGTTCGGACATACGCCGGGGCCGAACTGGCCGGCGTTTCTGGATTTTGCGGGGAGGTATTTGAAGGGGCCCCGGGTGAATGGTCCCCAATAATGGGGCTTGATATGGGCAGTACGGCGGCCGGAATTTCCGCTGCAGGCGCCCGGAAAATTTAGTAGGCTCAAAGTATGGAATTCAAGGTAAGCGAACTGGAGCGGGAACCGATTGAGTTTGACCTGGAGCTGGCTCCTGGAGCGGTGGATCTGGGCCAGGAGGCGACTCAGGTGGGTTCGCTGGCCACCCAAGGGCAGGCAGAAGTGCTGCACGAGCATCGCGGGCCGAAGGAAATTGTGGCGGACATCCGGTTGCGGGGGCAATTCGCGGGCAGATTCGAGGTTCCGTGCGCGCGGTGCGTTGAGCCGGTGGAGATTCCGCTGGCGGCCGAGTTCGACTTGATCTTCCGACCGGCGGCGGCGGACCGGGAAGCGACGGAACGGTCGATTACAGCGCAGGAGACGGAAATCGGTTATTATTTAAAGGACAGTCTGTTGCTTGAAGATGTACTGCGGGAGCAGGTGCTTTTGTCCCTGCCGGTCAGGACACTTTGCAAGCCGGACTGCAAGGGACTTTGTCAGCGCTGCGGTGCGAATCGCAACAGCCAGGCTTGCTCATGTGAGGATGGTCCAAGCGACCCCCGCTGGGAGGCGCTGTCTGGGCTGCGGAGCCGGATTAAGTCCTGAAGCTAACCCCAAGAGATTGAGGGTGTTCCGCCGGGCCGAAAGGCTGCTTGAGAAGGCTGTTTGCGGCCTGACGAAGCGGCGGCGTGAACACGAAAGGAATTCGACGATGCCTAATCCGAAAAGGCGCCACTCAACGCGCCGTACCGCACTTCGCCGCTCTCACGACTTTTTGACGGCCGTGGGGCTCTCCGAGTGCCCTACCTGCCACGAAAAGAAGTTGCCCCACCGCGCTTGCCCCAAGTGCGGCGCCTACAAAGGTCACCAGGTTCTGGACATCAAGGAAACCGCCAAGTAAGCTGACGGTCTCGGCACTTAAGGAAAAGACTGCGTCGTCTGGGTTTCTGGGCGACGTGGTCTTGAATTGGTTGCGCCGACCAAGGATGCTGGCTTTCAAGACGCGTCCTTCCTGACAAGGCGATATGCTCATCGACATTGCGCTTGACGCTGTAGGTTCCGATAAAGCTCCCGAGCCAGAGATTCGCGGGGCGATTCTAGCCTGCCGCCAGCTGCCCGTCCGGGTTCACCTGGTTGGGCCGCAGGCAGAGCTGCGCGATCTTCTTGACGAACACCTGGACAACGAAGATTTGCCGATCGTAATCCACCATGCCTCAGAACGGATTGGCATGGAGGAGAAGGCGGCCAACGCGGTGCGGACCAAGCGCGACAGCTCAATGCGCGTGGGACTGAAGCTGGTGCGCGAGGGCAAGGCTGCGGGATTTGTGACGGCGGGCAACACCGGCGCGGCCATGGCGACGGCGAAGATGGTGCTGGGCGCGCTGCCGGGTGTGGACCGGCCGGCGCTGGCCAACCCGATGCCGAGCTCGACGGGCAATCCGTGTGTGCTGCTGGACGTAGGCGCGAACGTGGATTGCAAACCGCAAAACCTGGCGCAGTTTGCCCTGATGGGCGAGATGTATGCGCGGACGGTGCTGAAGATCAATGAGCCGCGGGTGGGGCTGCTGTCGATTGGCGAAGAAGAGACCAAAGGCAACGACCTGACGCGCGAGGCGTTTCCTCTGCTGAAGGCGCTGCCGATCAAGTTCATTGGAAACGTGGAAGGGCGGGACATTTTCAGCGGGCTGGCCGACGTGATTGTGTGCGACGGGTTTGTGGGCAACGTGGCTCTGAAGACCAGCGAAGGCGTGGGCCGGTTTGTGCGCGAGGTGCTGCGCGAGAGCCTGACGCGGACGGTGACGGCGCAGGTGGGCGCGCTGCTTTCGCGGAAGGCTTTTAATGAGTTCCGGCGCAGGCTGGATTACCGGGAGTACGGCGGGGCGCCGTTGCTGGGCGTGCGCGGGGTTTGCATCATCGGGCACGGGTCTTCGAACGATCGCGCGATTTTTAATGGAATTCGCGTTGCGTATGAGTTTGCCAAGGGCGGCACGACGGAGCGGATTGAGCGCGAGTTTGCGAGCTACGTGAAGCCGAAGTTAAGCGCGCGGGATGGCAAGCATCACGACGCCGGGGCGGATGGGCTGATCCAGTAAAGAGCAGGGATTAGGGAACAGGGATTAGGGAATAGGGACGCTGACTGCTCTGGGAATGATTCTTCAAAACAATATGAGCGATGGGATTTCGAGCGCGCGGCTGGAGTTTGATGTGACGGCTGTGGCTGGGATCGCTTGTCCTGCTTGCCGAGGGGATCTGCGGTTGGATGCGGCGTGGCTCGCTTGTGCGGGATGCCGACGGCGCTTTCCGATTGTGGATGGGATCCCCGTGCTGATCGTGGAGCGGGCTGAAGGCGGCGATCCGGCTCGATGACTCCCGGCTGATTACTGGGTTTGCCAATTCAAGATCTTCTTTGCGAGGCTGAATCCCTCCCCGGGATTCCGTAGCCAGCAAGAAGCACCAAAACGATATACACAATCTGCATTGCTGCGCGGACGGCGATCGAGGGCATGGGAAGTCCTTCGATCGTTTTTCCCGCCACGTAAACGTTGGCCGGAATGATTGCGACCATCATGAGAGCGATGCAAAACGAGGCGAGGCGGCGGAAGCGAGGCACCAAGAGGCCGATGGCTCCTGCGACTTCAAGGATGCCGGTGAAAATTGCCAGAAAATCCCGGGCGGGGAAAATGGGAGGGATCATCCTCGCCACCATGCGTGCATGAAAGAAGTGGAGCGTAATTCCAGAGAACAGAAGCGGAAGCGCTACCAGAATGCACAGCAGAAACTGAGGAATTCCAAAGCTCGCAAACTTTCCGCGGGCCATGCCGAAGAAGGCCGCGATGGTGAGAACAAGCAAGAGGATCGGAATTGCGTATCCCATAGGCGGCTGGAACTCTCTATCTCCTTTGGTAGAAGGGGAGAACGATCAACACGGCTATGGCGATGGCAGCGATGAGAGCCAAAGCGATGAGCGAGTAAATCAGGACGAGATTTGGTCCTTTGGATGGTTCTTCACTATTGTCGGCGGGGCTTGGGATTTGCGGGCTACTCATATTTGAGGGCTTCGACGGGATCCATCTGGGCTGCGCGGGTGGCGGGGACGGTGCCGAAGACGACGCCGACGCCGACAGCCGAGGCGAGGGCGATGATGACCGACCAGGGCGAGATAGGGATCTTGTAATCAGTGAAGAGGCGGATGGATAGCGGAACGGAAATGCCGACCAGGGTACCGACAATTCCGCCGGTGAGCGAGATGATGACGGCTTCAGCGAGGAACTGGAGCTTGATTTCGCGGAAGGTAGCGCCGAGGGCCTTGCGAATGCCGATCTCGCGGATGCGGGAGCGCACGTTGGCGAGCATGATGTTCATGATGCCGACGCCGCCGACGGCGAGGGTGACGCAGGCGACCAGCACG
>Ga0182016_10001860_pt1 | contig 25256 bp, 23 predicted proteins | sample 712S2MmetaG_FD_120491 | JGI IMG/M metagenome (GOLD analysis project Ga0182016, IMG submission 120491) | Permafrost microbial communities from Stordalen Mire, Sweden - 712S2M metaG | ecosystem: Environmental > Terrestrial > Soil > Wetlands > Permafrost | place: Sweden: Stordalen | collected...
CTGGGCGGGAGCCGCCGCGGACGGCCCCGATCGAAACGCTGTGGGGCGTGCGCTTCGGCCTCGACTTCGACAAAGAAGGCCGCGGCAATCTGTACTTCGCCGATGCGAAGAATTGGGAAGTCGTGGAGCGGAACGGGACGCGGCCGGTGGTCATCGAAAAGGCGTTCGGAAAAGGGAGCGTCGTGCTGGTGGTAGAGGGCCGGCTGTTCGCCAATCAGTCTGTCGCGGAGGCGCAGCAGACGGCGCTGCTGGCGCGCGTGATCGGCCCGCACACGCGGATCGTATTCGACGAAGCGCACTTCGGTATCGTGGAGAGCGGCAGCGTGGTCGCACTGGCGCGACGATTCCGGTTGCACGGCCTGGCGCTCGGCCTGGCGATCTGCGCGATGCTATTCATCTGGAAGAATGCGTCCAGTTTCCCGCCCGTGGTAAGCGCGCCGCGGGAGGAGAGAGTCTTTGGGCGGACCTCCGTGGCCGGCCTGGTGACGCTTTTGCGAAGGCACATTGCGCCGGACCGGCTCGCCGCGGTGTGCTGGCAGGAATGGCTGAAGGGCCAGGCGCGCGACATCGCACCCGCGCGCCGCGCGCAGGCGGAAGCCCGGTTGCGCGAAATCGAAACAATGATGCGCGCGAAAGGAGCACTTTGAATCTAGATCAATTTCAAGCGGCCATCGAGCGCGTTACCGGCGAGATCGGCAAGGTGATCATCGGCCAGCAGGATGCCATCCGCCAGTCGCTGGTGGTGATCCTTACCAACCAGCATGCGCTGATCGAAGGCGTGCCGGGCCTGGCCAAGACTCTGCTCGCGCGCACGCTGGCGCGCGTGCTGGGATGCGAGTTCAACCGCATTCAGTTCACGCCCGACCTGATGCCGGCGGACATCACGGGCACCAACGTCTTCAACCTGCAGCGCAACGAATTCTCGCTGATCAAGGGCCCGGTCTTCACCGCGTTCCTGCTGGCGGACGAGATCAATCGGGCGCCGGCGAAGACCCAGTCCGCGCTGCTGCAGGCGATGCAGGAGCGCACCGTGACGATCGATCGCGAGACGCATTCGCTATCGCCGAACTTCACCGTTTTCGCGACGCAGAATCCCATCGAATCGGAAGGCACGTATCCATTGCCGGAGGCGCAGAAAGACCGCTTCATGCTCAAGATTCCGATGACTTGGCCGCAGCGGGAAGAAGAGCTCGACTTGGCGCGCCGCAGTCTGGATGAGCATGCGCCGGAGGCGGTGCTGTTGCGCGGCGAAGTCCACCAGTGCCTGTCGCACACGGAACTAGCCGACCTGCGCGGTGCATTGCAACTCGTACAGGTGAGCGATCAGCTTGTGGAGTACGTGGTGGAAGCGGTGCGGCGCACGCGCACCGACGACAGCGTGCTGGTGGGCGCAGGGCCGCGCGCCACACAAGCTCTGCTGGCGGGCAGTCGCGCTTGGGCCGCGCTGGCCGGACGCGATTTCGTCAGCCCCGACGATGTGCGCGCGATGGCATCGCCGGCGCTGGAGCACCGGTTGCTGTTGCGGCCCGAATCGGAGTTGGAGGGCGTGCGCACGGGCGAAGTTCTGGATCGTATTCTGCACGAGGTGCCGGTGCCGCGATGATCGTTCCGGGTTCGCGCGCCTTGCTCGCCGCCTCGCTGGTGGTTTTGCCCGTAGCCACCCTGGCCGGCATGATGCCCAGACTGGCGGTGCCCTGCGCAGGGATTTTGGCGGTGTGCTTCGCGGCGAGCGTGGTGGATGCGATGGCCGGCCGGCAGCGGGTGGCGGCGTTCGGCGCGTGCGCCCCCGAGATGGTGCGTCTTACCAAAGATGTCCGGGCGGACGTTACCATCACGCTGGAGAATCGCTCGGCGCGGGCGCTTTCCCTGCGTGCCGGGTTAGCGATGCCGGAGGGCGTCGCATCCGAGCGGCTCACGGAAAGCGTGACGTTGCAGCCCGGCCGTTCGGCGCTGGAGTGGCCGTGTACAGGAACTACGCGGGGCGATCATGCGTTGCGCGATCTGCATGTGGAGACTTCCTCGCCGCTGGGGCTGTGGCTGGCGCGCGCGCGCGTGCCGGTGGAGTGCAACCTGCGCGTCTATCCGAACCTGCGGGATCGCGCCACGGCGGCGCTGTTCCTGCGCGCGCCGAATGCGGGCATGCGCGTCCACCGGCAGGTGGGCAAGGGACGCGAGTTCGAGCGGCTGCGCGAGTACATGCCGGGCGATAGCTATGAACACATCCACTGGAAGGCCACGGCTCACCGGCGGTCTCCGGTGGTGAAACTCTATCAGGTGGAGCACGCGCAGGAAGTATACGTGGTGGTGGACGCATCCCGCCTGTCGGCGCGCGAACAGATTCTGGAAAGCTATGTAACGGCCGCGCTGCACCTGGCGCTGGCCTCCGAGCGACAGGGCGATCGCTTCGGCCTGGTCACCTTCAGCGACCGGCCGCACCGCATGGTTCGGGCGCGCAGCGGCATGGACCACTTCCGCTTATGCCGCGAGACCATTTACAACTTGCACGCGCGGCGCGTGAGTCCCGATTTTCGCGAGCTGTTCACCAGCTTGCAGCTCAATCTGCGCCGCCGCTCGCTGTTGATCTTCTTCACTTCGCTGGACGATCCGCTGCTGGCCGAGACCTTCGCGCGCGAGGTGTCGCTGGTTGCGCGCCGGCACCTGGTGCTGGTAAACGTGATGCGCACCGCGGGGTCGCAGCCGCTTTTCGAGGACGATGCACCGGCCGATGTGGAGTCGGCGTATCAGGCTCTGGCCGGGCAGATGCTGTGGAATAAGATGCGCGAGTTGCAGATCGCGCTGCACAATCGCGGCGTGCGCTTGTCGGTGGTTGATCCGCAGAACATCAAGGCCCAGGCCACCGCGGCGTACCTCGAGATCAAGCGGAGGCAGTTGCTGTGATCCTCGACCTGCCGCGATTCGTGACCACCGAGCGGGTCTACTGGAACGACTTACAGGCGCTGCTCGACCGGCTGCGGCTGGAGCCGAATTGGCGCATGTCAATCCCGGAGATCGAGCGGCTGCACTATCTTTATGAGCGCTGCTCGGCGGACCTGGTGCGTCTGGACACTTTCGCGACTGAGCCGCAGTTGCGCGCGTACGTGGAATCGCTGGTTTCGCGCGCCTATGCGGAGATCCACGAGACCCGCGCGCGTGCCGGCAAGATCCGCTGGGGCGCTTTGATCGGCGCGTTTCCGCGAGCCTTCCGACGGCACCTGGGCGCGTTCCGGCTGGCGGTGGGCTTGACGCTGGCGGGCTGCGCTTTCGGCTGGTTTGCCATTCGCGTCGATCCCGACGCAAAGGCCGTGCTGATGCCTTTTGAAGGACTGATGGGATCGCCGGCAAAACGCGTGGCCCAAGAAGAAAGTGCGAAGACCGACCGGATGCACGGCCAAAAGGCTTCGTTTTCCGCGCAGTTGATGACCCATAATATCCAGGTCACGGTGATGACGCTGGCAGCCGGTGTGACGTGGGGCGTGGGCACGATCATCCTGCTGTTCTACAATGGCGTGATCCTGGGCGCGGTGGCGGCGGACTACGTGGGCGCGGGTTACGGCCAGTTTCTGGCGGGCTGGCTGCTGCCGCACGGGGCCATCGAGATCCCCGCGATCCTGCTGGGCGGACAAGCCGGACTGGTGCTGGCCAGCGCGCTGATCGGCTGGGGAGAGCGGGCCACGCGCACGGAACGGCTGCGCGCGGTGGCGCACGATTTGTTGGCAATCGCGCTAGGCGCCGCGGCGATGCTGGTGTGGGCCGGTGTCGTGGAGGCGTTCGTCTCGCAGTATCATCAGCCGGTGCTGCCTTATGGCCTGAAGATCGCGTTCGGGATTTTGGAAATGGCGGCGCTCACCATTTTTCTTGCGAGGGTGGGCCGGGAATGAGTGCGGCCCGCACGCCGGCATTGCGCATCGAGACGCCGGAAGGCGTGGTGTTCTCGCTGCGGCTGGCGTCGCCGGTGTTGCGCGCGCTGGCTTGGGCGGTGGATGGCTTAGTGCTGGCGGCCGCTGCCACTGTGATCGAAAAGAGCGTGCGCGTGTTCGCGATGCTCGGCACGGACTGGGCCACCGCGCTGCAGGTGTTCCTCTACTTCGTGGCCTCGATGGCGTATGCCATGGCTTTCGAGTGGTACTGGCGTGGGCAAACGTTGGGCAAGCGCCTGTTCGGTTTGAGAGTGGTGGACGCGCAAGGGCTGCGTCTGCGCCCGGCGCAGGTGGTGCTGCGCAATCTTCTGCGCGCCATCGACTTCCTGCCGGCGGCTTACCTGGTGGGAGTGACCGCGTGTCTGGTGAGCCGCAAGGGCCAACGCCTGGGCGACCTGGCGGCCAACACGGTGGTACTGCGCGAAGCGAAGCTGCTGGAGCCGGATGTGGAACAGATCGCACCGGTGAAATACAATTCGCTGGCGGCGTTCCCGCACCTGGCCGCGCGCCTGCGCAGCCGCGTGGATCCGGAAGCGGTGCGCATCGCGGTGACGGCGCTGGCCATGCGCGACGGCTACGAGCCGGCGGCGCGCGTGGAGTTGTTCGGCGAGTTGGCGACTTACTTTCGGGGGTTGGTGGGCTTTCCGGAAGGGGCGGTGGAAGGGTTGACGGACGAGCAGTATGTGCGCAGCGCGGTGCGGGCGATTTATGGGAAGTGAGGGGCCATGTACCAGGTAGTGATCGACACCAATGTGCTTGTCGCTGCACTGCTGTCCAATCTCGGAGCGTCTCACCGCCTGTTGCGGCTGGTGGGCGATCAGCGATGGCGGATCAACCTTTCGGTGCCGCTGGTTCTCGAATATGAACAGACGCTGAAGCGGGTCTGCACGGGCGGCGCTCTGAGCGGCAGCGACATCGATGATGTGTTACGCTTCCTTTGCGCCAATGCGAATCTGAGTAACATCTTCTTCCTTTAGCGGCCCTTCTGCCCGATCCAAAGGATGAGTTCGTCCTGGAATTGGCCGTGGAAAGCTGGGCCGATTTCCTGCTTACATTCAATACACGGGACTTCGTGGGCGCCGAGCGCTTCGGGGTTCGAGTAATCTCGCCCCGGGAATTCCTTGCGATAATAGGGGAGGCGCTATGACTCTCAACGTGACTGTTCCCGACGCGATGTACCGCCAGATTGCCGATCTGGCTGCGCGGCAGCAGGTTTCCGTGGAGCGGATCGTGGCGGCGGCCTTGGCCGAGCAACTTTCCGGCTGGACCCGCGTGGAGCAGATGGCCGAGCGCGGCAGCCGGGAGCGTTTCCTGGCCGCACTGGATAAGGTGCCAGCGTCCGAACCCGCCCCGGAAGACAGGCTGTAGCCCACTAATAGATACGCTGCGCCGGTCCGGGGCGATAGATATTCGGGCCGCCCCAATCGAAAACGATTAGGCCCAGAGAATTTGCCGTCCCAACAAGAAATGGCAAGACCTCTTCGACCCGCGACCATGTCATGCCGAGGGCTGCGGCACGGTGGCCGAAGTCGTTCCACGGAGGCCCGTCGCTCCAAACGCCGTCGGCATCAACCGTCTCGTCCGGCAGGGTGCAGATACAGGGATACCGGGCCGTCAGCGTATCGTGCAACTCGTGAAACACTAGTGGAGGAGGGCCTTGCGCGCCAATTAGGCCGTCGAGCGCCTTCCATGCTGCGTCATCGTCTGCGGGAACCGGTGGGGTGCAGATGGCAACGCTGTAACTCATGAAAATCGAACACCGTTGAAAATCCGGATACTCATTCGAGTATATTCCAACTGGAGCTACATCTGTCAGTTGGATGGTTTGTCACGGTATCGCCGGCTCGCCAGCGTATCACGCCCGCTTCGCCTCGGCGAATTCCCTCGGCTATCCATATCCGCAACTGCGTCTGGTAGCCAAGTGACTTGGCCGCCGCGATCTTCTTGGCCGCGGCAATCTGTCCCGGTCCCAATCGAATTGAGATTGGGGATTTTGCCGGTGTATGGCGTTGCCGGATTGCATTCGCCAGCGCCTTAGACGGCTTAGCTGCCTTGCCCTCTGGTAGTTGATTCAACACCTCAGCTACGGAGTGCGTCTGGAAATACGCGGCCGCTGCCTCGTCGGAGTGAAACTTCCGTAGAGGCGACTTCGCCGCAGAGAGTTTGATCGTCATATCACAGGGTCCACTTGTTTGCGGCGAAACAGGCGACGTTCGCTACCCTCCGTATTCCGGGCTGTGGCCATACGGATCAGACTGATCATGCAGCCGACAATTTCGCCACGTGCAGCCGCTTCCTGCTTTTCTCGGCGTGCCAGAGGTCGTACTGAAGCTGTTGGTTAAGCCAGCTTTCGGCGCTGGTGTTGAAGGCGATCGAGAGACGGACCGCCATCTCCGGGCTGATGCCTGCACGCCCGTTAAGGATGCTGGACAGCGCCTTCCGGCTGACACCGAGCGATTGCGCAGCGTCGGTGACGGTCAAGTTCAGGGGTTCCAGGCACAGCGCCCTGAGCACCTCACCCGGGTGCGGCGGGTTATGCATCTTCATGGTCACCTCAATGATAGTCTTCGCAGTCTACGCGATCTATGTCCTTCCCGGTACACGTGAACGTGACGCGCCAGTTGCCGCTCACCTTCACGGCCCATGTGCCCTTTCGGGGGCCGCGGAGTTCGTGGAGATCCAAGCCGGGCAGATTCATGTCGCGCGCGCTGGTAGACGCGTTCAGGCGGCCGAGGATCAGCCGCAGCCGGTCAGAGTGTTTCGCTTGAATTCCCGATTTGTTCCCGGTGGCGAAGAACTGTTCGAGTCCTTTGTGCCGAAATCCCTTGATCGCCACGCCTACCAGTGTAACCTACGTGGTTACAGCTTGCAACTCGCCTCACACATCTCGGAAGTTACGCCGTGAGCGAAATACGAAGCCGGTAGAAAGTGCGCACGTCCGGTCGTTTTCGACCCACCAGGCCAGATCCTCGAAAGCCGATGAGTCAAATTCTATCTAAGCTTCTCAACCACGGCCTCGAGTGAGTCCCCCCAAACGCTGCCTCGCAGCCAGCAGTCCCACCCCGATTCGATTTCGCGCCAGAGTTCAATCGGGACAATGACAGCGGTCGGTTCACCGTACCGCCGCCGGCGTTCGGTACCGGGTCAGTTTGCCGCGGTGCTGCAAGCCGCCTGAAAGGCGGCTGCGGGCAAAATTGCCCGCCCTCCAAGTCACTTGAGCCCCCGGGCTTTGCGTATTTCTTCCAGCCTCTCGCCTATGCGCTTCTCCATGCCGCGATCGGTGGGATGGTAGTAGCGCTTGCCGGCGAGCGCTGGCGGGAGGCACTCCATGCCGGTGATGGCGTCCTCGAACTTGTGGGCGTGCTCGTAGCCTGCGCCGTAGCCCCATTGCTTCATCGCCGCGGTAGGGGCATTGCGCAGATGCATGGGGACGGGCTCCGCCATGGTCTCCTGCACGTCCGCCTGCACGGCGCCCAGCGCGCGATAGGAGGCGTCGGACTTGGGCGCCACCGACAGATAGATTGCGGCCTGCGCCAGCGCGAGATCGCCTTCGCCGATGCCCAGGAAGTGGACGGCTTGCATCACGGCGACGGCTTGCTCGAGCGCGCGCGGGTCGGCGAGGCCGATGTCTTCGATGGCCATGCGCATCAGGCGGCGCGCGATGTACAGGCGGTCCTCGCCGGCTTCCAGCATGCGCGCCAGCCAGTAGAGCGCGGCATCGGCATCGCTCGACCGGACGGATTTGTGGAGCGCCGAGATCAGGTTGTAGTGCTCTTCGCCCGACTTATCGTAGAGCAGCACCTTGCGCTGGATGGCGTCCTGCACGGCCTGTTCGGCAAGCTCGTGCGGCGGCGAGGCGGCCACGGCGGCTTCCAGCGTGTTATAGGCGGAGCGCGCGTCACCGCCCGCGTAGATGGCGATCTGCTCCAGCAGGGCGGGCGGCGCGGCGATTTCCAGTTCGCCCAGGCCGCGCTCGCGGTCGGCCAGAGCGCGCTGCAGCAGCTCCACGATTTCCTCGGCCGTGAGCGCGCGCAGCGCATACACGCGCGAGCGCGAGAGCAGAGCCGCGATCACTTCGAACGACGGATTCTCCGTGGTTGCGCCGATCAGGATGACGTCGCCGCGCTCGACGTACGGCAGAAAGGCATCTTGCTGCGCCTTGTTGAAGCGGTGGATTTCGTCGATGAACAGGATGGTGCGGCGGCCCAGGCGGCGCAGGCGTTCGGCATCGGCCATCACCGCCTTGATCTCCTTCATGCCGCTGAGCACGGCGCTGAAAGGGATGAACTCGGAACGGCTGAGCCGCGCGATCAGGCGGGCGAGACTGGTCTTGCCCACGCCCGGCGGTCCCCAGAGGATTACGGAGCTTAGCTCGTCGTGCTCGATCTGTCGGCGCAGAGGCTTGCCGGGGCCCAGCACGTGGTCCTGACCGGCGAATTCATCCAACGTGACCGGCCGCATGCGATCGGCGAGCGGGCGCTTCTTGTCCACCTTATCGGGATCGCCGGGCGGGGATGCGTCGAACAGGCTCAAGCGGGGAGCGACCTCTGGCGCCGGGCTTCATAGAGCAGGATGCCGGCCGCAACCGCGGCGTTGAGGGACTCGACGCCGGAGGTCGGGATGGAGATATCGATAGCGGCGGCGCGCAGTTGCGGACTCACGCCGCGCGCTTCGTTGCCGACGACGATGGCGCACCGGCGGGAGAAATCCACCTCGCCGAGTGGCTTCGACGGCTGGCGCGAGTTGGAGGGCACGCCGGCATAAACATCCAGCTTGTTCTGCTGGAGGGCCGCGCGCGCGAGGGCCGGATCGAGGCCGTAGGCGAAGGGCACGCGGAACAGGGAGCCGGCGGCGGCGCGCAGCGCTTTGGGATTGAAGGGGCTGACGGTGCCCTTCAGAAACATGATGCCGGTGGCGCCAAAGGCCTCGGCAGCGCGGGCGATGGTGCCGGCGTTGCCGGGGTCCTGGAGCCCATCCAGCACGACCACCAGGCTGCGGCCGCGAAACAATTGCGGCAGGTTCCAGAGGGGCGGCTGGACCAGCGCGATCACGCCCTGGCTGGCTTCGGTGCCAGAGATGAACGGGAAAAGCTGGTCGGCGACCACGGCCACGCGCATGCCGGCGAGGCGCTTGACGTGGTTTTCCACCGCGGACTGCACGGATTCCGAGCAGAGCACCACCTGGACGGCGCAGCCGCTGCGCAGGGCCTCTTCGAGCAGGTGGAACGTCTCGGCCACCAGGTAGCCTTCCTGGGTGAGGCCACCGCGGGCGATGGCACGGCGCACGTCCTTGAGCAACGGGTTGGCGGCGCTGGATATTGTTTCGGGCTTAGGCATCTTACAATGTGTCTGGGATCAGAATAGCGCAGATGAAACGCACGGTACTGAATGTGGCGGTGGCGGCGTTCTCGGCGGCGATGCTGTTGACGGCTTGGATTGCGATCCGAATCGAGCGGCAGGCAACGCGCGAGGAGGCGCAGCCGGCGGACGTGATCGTGGTTTTGGGTGCGGCGGAGTATCGCGGACGGCCGTCGCCGGTGCTGCGGGCGCGTCTGGATCACGCGCTGGATCTGTATCGCAAGCACATGGCGCCGCGGATCATGACGACGGGTGGGGCGGGCGGCGATCCGGTGTTCACGGAGGGCGACGTGGGACGCGACTATCTGACCAGCAGGGGGGTGGCGCCGGAGGCGATTGTGGTGGAGAGGGAGGGCGCGAGTACGGTGGCGTCCACGTCACTGGCCGGCGAGATCATGCGGCGGATGGGGCTGCAGTCGGCGATCGTGGTGAGCGACGGGTATCATATTTACCGGGTGAAGAAGATGCTGGAAGGCAGGGGACTGACCGTGTACGGGTCGCCGCGGCCGGAGCGCGCGCGGGACAGTTTGCGGGTGCGGTGGAACTATGTGAAGCAGGCGGTGGGGTATATGTTGTGGTCGTGCGGCGTGCCGGTGTGAGGGCTCGCTTCGCTCGCCGTGGCTGGTGGCTGGTGGTTGGTGGTTGTGTTTTACTTCTTTGCGCGATCAAAGCCCAAGTGATTGGTGCTAAAGCAGGTTGTGGGTGATAGGTGATGGGTGGTGAGGCTGGGCTGGGTTCGAGCTGGCTTGGCGCGGGGGTTGGCAGTTGTGAACGGGTCTGACCGGAACTCGTGCAGAGACAATCATCGCGTATCCGTTGTGTCTTGGATCTCGATTGTCAAAGACCAGGGGGGTAGGATCGCTAACGGCTGTCAGCAGCAATAGGGGAACAGAAGACGGGATGGGCCTCTGTGCCCTCCGACATTACGTAATCTGGGGGCGGAGCCTGCGGCTCGGCTGGCTTCGACGCGGACGCCGACGCCGGCGCGGGTTTGGCGGGCTGCGGCTGGGGCCGGGCCTGGCGCTCGTTTTGAGATTGCTTCATGTCCGAGATGGCGGTGCGGAAGGAGCGCTCCAGTTGCGCGCGCTGCTTCGCGACGTACGCCAACATCTTAAACTGTTGTTCACCGAACGCGATGTACAGGTAGATCTTCTGCTCGCTCTCGGCAACCCGTTTGAGCAACCATTGGGAGGTGACCATGGTTTCCAGGTAGAACCGCTCGGTGCGAGTTTGAGGCTGCCAATTGGCTTCCATTTCGTCCCAGAGCTGGGAGTAGTCCGCGGCGTTTTCGTCGGGGAGCATGGAGGCGCGGGTGCGCAGGCCGTACGTTAGGGCGTTGAAGCGGATGGCCGCTTTGCCGGCTGGAGTAGTCGGACCGGTAGAATGCTGCGCATTCTTCCGGTTGGCTTCTTGTTGCTTCTCGGAAATTATCATGCAGAACCTGTCCTTTCGCGGGAGGGAGTGGCGGGACTGAAGTCCCGCGCGGGGTAAACCCCGCCCTCCGATTTCATACTAGCGGGCGGATGTTGAGGAAATGCATTGCCGAGGAGGGTGGCTGGTTAGTAAGTGATCTGGTTGGTGGGGCGTACGGGGGGTAGGATTTATTCCTCGACGTGTGACCGGAATCCGCCAGATGTCGCTTACGAGGCCTCGGATACCTTTTGGTCCATCATTGCCTCGCGCTTTTCCACACTTTCGATCCATTCCTCTTCAATCGTATCGGGCAGGACTCCGAAGAAATCGAACTTGTCCCTCAGGCGGCGGGAAATCGTTCAGTAAACCGGTTCGTCCTGAGTATGGCGATACACGAGATTCGGCTTGTCCACGGTTCGGCGAGCTTGCCCGAAGCGTTTGATGCGGCCCAGGCGTTGCTCCAGGCGAGAGGGGTTCCGGGGCATCTGACCAAGCAGGCATCGACGCAGAGCGTACAACGTTCCAAAAAACCAAGGCGCCACAACACTTCCAGCGCATCATCGAGGCAACCAAGGAATAGCAGGCCGCCCATCCCAAGAAGCCCAAGCCACGGAAGGGCATTGCCGATGCGATAAAGAACTAACTGGACGATGTACTAGACTACTAAGGTAAGCAGTCCGCCGGCACCGGCGAGGTTGTGGTCGTGCGGCGGGCTGGTGTGAGGTGGACTCGTGCTTAGGAGCTATGACCGGCACTTTGAATGACGTCCTGGAGACGCTGCGGACTCACGAGAGCGAGTTGCGGAGGTTAGGCGTGTCGCATGCCGCGGTGTTCGGTTCCGTGGCGCGCAGGGAAGCCCGGGCGGACAGCGATATCGACGTGGTGGTGGAACTGGATCCGGATCAGCCCATAGGGATCTTCGAGTACGCCCGGCTGAAGAAATACGTCAACGAGATTCTCCATGGCGCCGGAGATGTGGTGAACCGCAGGACGCTCAAGCCGCTGCTCCGCGATAACATTCTGCACGACGCGGTGTATGCCTTCTAAGAACCCAGCACAGCGTTTGCGCGACATGGTGGAGAATGTGGACGCCATCGCGGAGTTCACGGCGCAAATGGACTTTGCGGCCTTCGGCGCGGATCGCAAGACGGTGTATGCGGTCGTTCGCGCTTTGGAGATTATCTCCGAGGCATCGCGGCGGCTTCCCGCCGAGGTTCGGGACCGGCACCCCGAGATTGACTGGGTGGCGATTGCGGCGGCCGGAACGTCTACCGGCACGAGTATGAGAGCGTCGACGAGGCTCTGATCTGGCACACTGCGCGGCAGGGGCTGACCGCGCTGCGAAGCGCAGCGGCGGCAGAACTTAAGCTACTGCGCCCGTAACCTTAAGGGGAAGGCCGATTGACAATCGGCCTGCAGGTTGGCAACGTTGTCGACCTGCCCCACGAAAATCCGCGCATGCTGCGAAGATTCTGGCGTGTTGTGATACAAGACAGTAGTACAAGGGTTTTCACCTACTTCTCGTGGCCGGGGGCGGTCCTTTTCATGAGCGCCATCACCGGCGCAACCGCCAAAAAGACGATGCCCAGCATCCGGAAGCAGTCTATGAAAGCCTGCATGGCGGCTTCGCGCTGCACCATGCCGTAGATGAGGCCCTGCGCCTGGTGAACTGCCTGGCTGGCGCTGGAGCCGCGCGCGACCAGCATCTGGGTGGCGCCGTGCAGCATCTCGTTGTAGCGCAGGTCGAACGCCGTCACGTGGCTGACCAGGATGTGCTGGTGGACCTGCGAGCGCCGTGCCAGTTCGGTGGTGACGAAGGCAATGCCGGAGCTGCCCCCGATATTGCGCGCCAGGTTGATCAGGCCGGTAGCGCTATTGGCCTTCTCCTTGGCGATGTAGGAAAACGCCAGGGTATTCAGCGGCACGAACAGGAAGGCGATGCCGAAGCTCTGCACCACACGCGCCCAGATGGCGGTCCGCAGGTCCACCTGGAGGTTGAAGCCCGCCATTTGAAACAGTCCCACCGAGGACAACGCCAGGCCGAACATGAGCAGCCAGCGCGGTTCCACCTTGTGGGAGAGCAGTTTTCCCACAAGGGGCATGAGGAGCAGGACCGCGACCCCGCCCGGAGAGAGGGCCAAGCCGCTCAACAGGGCGGTGTAGCCCATCAAGGTCTGCAAGAAAATGGGTAGCAGCACGGTACTGCCATAGAGCACGAAGCCCAGCAGAAACATGGTGAACGTAGCCAGGCCGAAGTTGCGATTCTGGAGCAGGCGGAAATTGACCACCGGGTCTTTGGAATGCAACTCCCAGAAGACGACGCCCACCAGGCATACGCACGCGACCATCGCGGAGACTACCATCAGGTTCGAGGCGAACCAGTCCTTGCGCTGGCCGTCATCCAGCAGGATTTCCAGAAAACCCAGGCCGGTGGCGATCAGGCCCAGGCCGATGTAGTCGATGTGCAGGCCGGCGCCCAGGCTCTTGCGCTCCAGGTAGGGCGGGTCGAAGATCAGGATGCCGGTGAGCGCCAGGGAGAGCAGACCGACGGGGATGTTGATGAGGAAGATCCAGCGCCAACTGTAATCGTCGGTGATCCAGCCGCCCAGCGTGGGGCCGATGATGGGCGCGAGCACGACCCCCATGCCGTAGACGGCCATCGCCATGCCCTGTTTTTTCTTGGGGAAGCTTTCGACCAGGATGGCCTGCGAGATGGGCTGCATAGCGCCGCCGCCGACTCCCTGGAGGATGCGGAACAGGATCAGCATCCAAAGGTTGGGGGCCAGCCCGCAGAGCAGGGAACTCACGGTGAACACCACCACGCAAGCCATGTAGAAGCGCTTGCGGCCGAACAAACTGGAGAACCAGCCGGCGAGCGGCAGCACGATGGCGTTGGAGACCAGGTAGGAGGTGAGCACCCAGGTGCTTTCGTCAATGGTGGCGGAGAGGCTGCCGGCGATGTGCGGCAACGCCACGTTGGCCACGCTGGTATCCAGCACTTCCATGAAGGTGGCCAGCATGACCGTGAGGGCGATGGCCCACGGGTTGATTTCCGGGACAGGCTGGATGGGGGCCGCGAGCCTGCGGGTTTCCGGTTCCGCGAGGGCCAGCGCGCCGGTGGGTGAAGGGTCGACCGCCATATCGTGCGACTGTGTCGAAGCTAGCCGCAAAGGGCGATTTCAGCCGCCGATGAACGCGGATGAACGCCGATAAGACGAATTCAAGAAACATTATATGCGAATTGCGGATATCGGGGCCTTAAATTTGCGGATGGCGGGCCGGGCGGTTCATCGGAGCGTGGACCCGCGCTTTTGAGTGGCGGGGGCCCGGCTGCCGGACGGGCTGCCCGAAGGTTTCCGACCGTGCGCGAGAATGGCCCTGTCGTCGCGTCTCCGCGTCTCCATAGGGGCTTCTCCCGATTTCCGGATTCCCGCCACTGCAATCAACGATAAGTCCAAGAAAAGTTTACTATTATGGTGGTGGCGGCTGGCCCCCAACGTGCTCAGTCGAACTTCCGGTTGTAGTGCGCCCCGGCCCGCAAACCCATGATGGCGGTTTGAATGTTTCAGGAACTCAAATTTCAGCTCTCAACCGCGATCCTGACCATCCTCACCATCGCCGCGGCGGCCTCCGCCATCATCAATTTCCAGCAACAACACAAGTTCCGCCTGGCCGACGACGGCGCGGTCTGGGTCGATCGCGGGACCCGCGTGGAGGCACTGCACATCGATCCCGACGGGCCCGCCGCCAAAGCCGGCCTCAAGAACGGCGATACGCTGCTGAAGATCAATGGCGCCGCCACGGTCAAGGCCATCGACGTTCCCCAAATCCTGGCCGCGGTGGGAGCTTGGAACAAGGCGGAGTATACCGCCAGCCGGCAGAACGTCGAGTTCAAGGCCGCCGTTTACATCCGCGAAGAGCCGCTCGATCCCGCCGTCTCCTACCAGTACATGGTGGGGACCGCGTATTTGCTCATCGGGCTATTCGTCTATTTCCGGCGCGGCAGCGCCCATAAGGCGCGCCATTTCTACGTTCTGTGCCTGGTTTCGTTCATCTTGTGCTCGTTCCATTACACCGGCAAGCTGAATGGGTTCGATAAAGTCATTTACTTTTTCAATGTGGCGGCGGGACTGCTCGCGCCCACTGTCTTTCTGCATTTCTGCCTGACTTTTCCGGAACCGCGCCGCTGGTTCCGTTCCAAAGTCAGGGTAGCGATCCTATACCTGCCGCCCGCTTTGCTCTTCGCGCTCTGGCTGGCGGTGACTTCCGGCGCCCTACGGATCGGCATCTCCCTGGTGGAACTGCGCTGGATGCTCGACCGCATCTGGCAGTCGCTGCTGGTGATCCCCTACCTGCTGGGCGGCTTGGCGCTCAGCCTGGACTACCGCAAAGCCGAAGATCCCATCGTGCGGCAGCAGTTGAAATGGCTGCGCAACGGGACCTTCTGCGGAATCCTGCCCTTCGCCCTCCTGTACGTGGCGCCCTACGCGCTGGGCATGATACCCAATCAATACATGCGGCTATCGGTCCTGTCGCTGGCGCTTATCCCGCTGACTCTGGCCTACGCCGTGGCGCGCTACCGGCTGATGGATGTCGATATTCTCTTCCGGCGCGGCTATGCCTACACGCTGGCCACCGTGTGCGTGCTGGCGGCCTTCTACGGCATTGTCTTCTCGCTCGGCAGCCTGGTGCAAAAGAACTTCAAGGATGTGGGCAACACCGGCCTGATCGCGGTGATGCTGGTGGCCGCCTTCCTGTTCCAGCCCATCCGCAACTGGATTCAGGAGCGGCTGGACAAGCACTTCTATCGCGACCGCTACGACTACCGGCGCACGCTGGTGGAGTTCGCCCGCGAGTTGAACGCGGAAACCGACCTGGATGCCATGCTCAATTCGGTCTGCGAGCGCCTGCTGCAGACCCTCTCGATCCGGCACATGGCCGTGTTCCTGGCCGAGGAACGGCCGGACGATAAGCCTCTTTTTCGCCTGAAAATGTGCATGGGCGCACGCCGCCGGCCGCGGGAGTTGACCGCCGACCAACTGGATTTGAGCTTCCTGAACTGGGACCTGGAACAGCCTTATATCTTCTTCGAACGCACCCGCCGGCAACTGGATGCGGTGTCGCGCAGTTGGCCGCCCACCGTGCGCTCCGCCATCGCGGATCTGGACCTCACTTATTATCTCCCCTGCACCGTGCGCGGCCGGACCATCGCTTACCTGGGCGTGAGCCGCACCGAAGACGGCGACTTCCTTTCCACCGTGGATGTGGAACTGCTGGCCACCATCTCCGGCTATGTGGGGATCGCCATCGAGAACGCCACGCTCTACCGCTCGCTGCAGCGCAAGATGGAAGAGTACGAGCGCCTCAAGGAGTTCAGCGAGAATATCGTCGAATCGATTAACGTGGGTATCCTGGCGGCCGATCTGGAAGACCGCGTGGAGAGCTGGAACACGCAAATCGAACGGCTCACGGGAATCGCGCGGCAATCCGCCGTCGGCCGCAAGCTGGCGGAACTGTTCCCCGCTGACTTGTCGGACCAGTTCGAGCGCGTGCGCGGCCAGACCGGTATTCACCACATCTATAAGTTCGTGCTGCACCCGACGTCGCTGTCCGCACTGCCCAACCACCAGCCTGTGCCCATCAATGGGTCAGGACAGGCCTTATCCTCGCAAAACGGCGCCAGCGCCACGCTGAACGTAGCCATTGCCCCGCTGGTTTCGAAGGACCTGGAACAGATCGGCCGCCTGATCATCTTCGACGACGTGACCGACCGCGCCGAACTGGAGCAGCGCCTGGTCCAGGCCGACAAGCTGTCGAGCATCGGTCTGCTCGCGGCGGGTGTGGCCCACGAAGTGAACACGCCGCTGGCGGTAATCTCCACCTACGCCCAGATGTTGGCCAAGCAGGTGGCCAACGACGACCAGAAATCCATCCTGCTTGACAAGATCGCCAAACAGACCTTCCGCGCCAGCGAGATCGTCAACTCGCTGCTGAATTTCTCGCGCACCTCCACTACTTCGTTCGGCGACGTGGACTTGAATAAGGTCATCCGCGAGACTATGTCGTTGCTGGAACATCAGATCCAAAAGGTCGGCGTGGAGGTGAAGCTGGACCTGGCCGCCGGCTTGCCGCCCGTACACGGCAACGCCGGCAAGCTGCAGCAAGTCTTCCTGAACCTGTTCCTGAATGCGCGCGACGCCATGGATGGCGGCGGCGTGCTTTCGGTGCGCTCCTGGGCCGAAGAATCCGGCGCGCGCGTGGATGTTTCCGACACCGGCCACGGCATCTCGCCCGAGCATATCCAGCGCATCTACGATCCGTTCTTCACTACCAAAGGGAGCCGCAAAGGCACCGGCATGGGCCTGGCAGTGACCTACGGGATCGTCCAGGAACACAAGGGTTCCATCGAAGTCTCCAGCCGCCAGGGAGGCACGCGCTTTCATCTGCGGCTGCCCTGGTCCAGGACCGCGGTGGCGCAAACCAAACAACCCGTGAATGCCGCCTGAACTACAATCAGTTTCTTGTGGGGCAGGTTGCCAACCTGCAGGCCGATTGTCAATCGGCCTTGCCGCTCCCCTTGGTCTTCTGAATGCCGCCTGAAATGTCCGCACCCGAAACTCCACCCCCCTCCGATAAAGGCCGCGTCCTGGTAGTGGACGACGAGCTGGATATCCGCGAAGGCCTCGAAACGCTGCTCAGCCTGGAAGGCTACAGCGTGGACCTCGCCGCCAACGGCACTGAAGGCCTGCGCAAAGTCGAATCGCGCGCCTACGACATGGTGCTGCTCGACCTGATGATGCCCGACCGCTCCGGCATGGACGTGCTGCGCGACGTCCGCGGCCACGATCGCGAAACCCCCATCTTCATGATCACCGCCTACGGCTCCGTGGAAGCCGCCGTAGAGGCGCTCAAGCTGGGCGCCAACGATTACTTCTCCAAGCCCTGGGACAACGAGAAGCTGCTGATCGAGATCGACCGCATGATCTCCAAGCGGCGCCTCGAATACGAGAACACCCACCTCAAGCGCGCTCTAAAGCAGCGCTACAGCTTCCCCAACATCATCGGCAAGAGCGACCGCATGCTGCGCCTGCTGGACCTGGTGGGGCAGGTGGCCACCAGCCGCTCCACCATCCTGATCACCGGCGAAACCGGCACGGGCAAGGAACTGATCGCCAAAGCCATCCACACCAATTCGCCGCGCTCCGAGCGCATTTTCGTGCCCGTCAATAGCGGCTCGCTGCCCGCCGACCTGCTGGAATCCACGCTGTTCGGCCACGTCAAGGGCGCTTTCACCAGCGCCATCCACACCAAAAAGGGCTATTTCGAAGTGGCCGACCGCGGCACCATTTTCTTCGACGAGATCGGCACCGTCTCGCCGGACATGCAGGCCAAGCTGCTGCGCGTCATCCAGGAGAAGGAGTTCATCCCCCTGGGCGCCACCGATCCGGTGCGCGTGGACGTGCGCATCCTGGCCGCCACCAACGACGATCTCAGAAAGCGCGTGGACGAGGGCACTTTCCGCGAGGATCTGTACTACCGCCTGAACGTGATCAACATCGCGCTGCCGCCGCTGCGCGAGCGCAAGGAAGACATCCCCGCGCTGGTGAGCCACTTCTTCACCAAGTATTGCCGCGAAAACGAAAAGTACCTGGACCCGCAGGGCAATTCGGTCCTCCGTTTCGAGCCGGAGGTGGTGCAGATCCTGATGGAGCACAACTGGCCCGGTAACGTACGCGAACTGGAGAACGCCGTGGAGCGCGCCGTGGTGCTGGCCACCGACGCGTCCGTGCCGCTGGACGTGCTCCCCGATCACCTGTTGCAATCGAGCGGCATCCGCCTGCGCCGCGCGGAAGGCGGTGCGCTGCCGGCCGACGCGTCGCTGTTCGAGATCGTGGCCGACTTCGAGCGGCGCATCATCCTGGAGCGCCTGGAGCAGCATAACGGCAGCCAGACCGAAGCCGCCGCCGCTTTGCACGTGCCGCTGTCTACGTTGAATCAGAAGATTAAGAGGCTGGATATCAAGATTCCGAAGAAGTCGGAGTAAGCACGCGGCCCGGCGCCAACTCGGACCGTCAGTAGCCCAAAGCGGCCCGATTTTGCAGCCACCAGGCCTTCCAAAAGGACAGGCGGGCATCCGTCGCTGCCGCGGGGCCTAAGGCGAAGTTCGCAATCGTTGTCTTGGTCATGTATGGGGCGCTGGGCGGGCGCTGTAGATATGACAAGCTCGGCACGCTCGCAGTGGTCTGGACCGGCAACCCATTCGCGAATGAGCCCAAACCGCCGATTCCTTCAGCTCTCAGGTTAGAATCCGGGTCGTCGAGCAGCGCGGCGAGGTACGGCACTGCCTGCTGGGTGTGGATCGCAACCAGGGCGCGGGCCGCGGCCTCCCGAAGGGGCTGGCTGGGGCACGTGGACGCAGAGGCGATCTGCCCTAGTATGCCCACGGACGTTGAGTCGGTCGAACGGAACTCGTTGCGAACGGATTCAAACAACACTCCGGATTCCAATGGATAGGCGCCCAGCGAGGATGCGATCTCGAGCGCCGCGCTTAAAGCCGTCGCGCTCCCGCCGCGAATCAGCCCGCTCAGCCCCAATATCCTCTGGTTCGTCGAAGCGGAGGCCGACAGCCGGTTATACAGCAGTTGGATCACGGGCGAGCGCAGCTCGTCCAGCAGGTAGTACAAACTGGACAGCCCTGCGCCACCGCCGCTGGCTGCCTCAAGCGCGGCGCTGATCTCCGACGCTACCTTGTCGGAGAGAGCCGCCGCCGGAGTGTACGCATAGGCGCTCGAAATGGCCCCAACAGGCCCAGGGATGTAAGTTTGACTAAAGGGTTCCCCGCTGATGGCGGGCAATAGCTCCCAGCCGCTCGACGAGCGCTTGAGAAACCACAGACCGTTACCACTCACCTGCGGCCGCCCCACGGCAGGCGGGCCTGGGCGATCCACAGAGGCCCAGTCCACTGCGATGAGCGTGCCGGCCACGGTCGCGTCGCCCTTGACAACCCGGTTTACCTGCAGGCTAAAGCTCAGCGCCGAGCCCGACTGAGCTCCGCCACTGGCTCCGCCCACGATAATGAGGTCGGCGCTCTGTTCGAGTTCTACCAGGGAGCGCTGGCCGCCGATACTCCCATAGACATTGCCGCCGAGAAGCAGCAGGCCAAGACCCGCGCGTAGACCTTTGATCGTCATACCATCTCCTGTCATCACCGCTGGCCGGCCCCTACTCGGTCGACCTCGAACCTCGGACTTGGGCACAGCCCGGCCACCGGTTATTGGTGCCGGCCGTGATCCAGATAATTCTGCTGAGTGTCGCTCTCGACGGGCACGCCCGAACCAAATGTCTGGGTGCCGATATAGAAGGTCCAGGGCGTGTTGTGCCTTACCGCCACGGTTGATAACGTCGGCTTCTGTGGGTTCGTGCACTTGGGTTTGCCGTTCGCACAAGGCTCTACCCATATCTTATCGGTCCACAAGTTTGTTGGGCTGTAGGCCTGAGCTGCCGTCGGCAATCCCCAGTTGTTGTGCGTGCCAGTTGAGTTGAAGTAATCATCCGTCCACGCGCCAAACACTTCGTTGCCGTCCAGCCCCGCATCCTGGTATCCGCAACTGTCCGTCAGGCTCCACTGGTACAGGCTGAGGTATCCGTCCTGGTCGTTTGAATCCTGCGGATAGCCGGCATCCAATGTCAGCGTCGATGGCTTGACAATAGTAACATTGAAGGGCTCGGACTCGAAACCGCCGTAAGTGGCCCATATAGTTACGTCGGGATAGCAGCCGCAGCTAAAGGACGTGCTTGTGGCCACATTGTCGGTACACACGTTGCACTGGAGGGTGACTCCGCCTGTCTCAAGCATTTGCACGCTCCAGGAGGGAGTGCCAGACGCGCCGTTCGGGTTTGCCGTTAGTGCCGACTGCGCGTAGTACCCGTGGTCGGACAGGACGCCACTGCCCAGCCACCAAAATGCGGGGATCCCGGCGATTGTTGGACGTGAAATCGTCAAGCCGGGGCCGTCGTAATAAAACCCTTCATCATACCAGCCCGGGCAATAGTCCTGATTCGCCACGGCCCAGTGAAAGCCGTAATCCCAGTACGTACCCGGCCCCTGGGCGTTCAGGATGGTGGTCAACTCCACCCAGGCCGTGTCGCCTGGATCGGCGTCTGCTACCTCTCCGTCCGTTATGGGACCGCCGGAGGATGCGCCCGGCGCCATAAACTCCTGCCATGCCTCCACGTAGGGCGTCCAATAGCCGTACTCGTCCGACGTCCAGGTTTGGCCCTCAGTCATGACGTGGTTTGAGTCAACGCGGACGGGGTCGTCCGCCCCCCCGTATATCGTCGCCTCGCACTGTCCCCGCACCGCGGCCGGCCACGCAAGCGCCACCAGAACGATCTGGCTCGACACCAGCAAGGCTCTAACTGTCGTCTTCCTGTTATGTTCTGATTCACTTGGCATGGGTCGGCTCCCTTCGGACTATGTGCGATCGGTACCTGTCGTTAATGTAACTATGGAGTGCCCCCCAGCCCGCCGGCGACATGGATTTCTGGAGGGCGCCTGCCCCCTCTCGCAAAAGCGCCAACCGGCGTTCATGGAAGGCCGCCGCCCTTCCTGGGTCCGGCGTGCGGCCCGCTGTCCTCTCTTGTGCAACGTAGGCCCTAGCTTCCTGCCCGAGAGCGGACAGCGCTCCAAGCGTCGAGTTGGTGACCAGCCCCACGATCGCGAAGTCCTTTTATACCGGCCAATGTCCTGAGTGAGGGCTCGCGTTCCCCAACGGAAAGCAGTATTCTTTTTTTGTTTGAAACTGACTTTGCCGGAGGGTGAAGGCCCGGCCAGCAGATCGAAACTTTAGCAGGGAACGGTCGCGGTGGGCCTTCACGCCAACCGTGATTCTCTTTATCGCACTGCCAGAGGCGAAAAGCAACATCGACCCGGTGGTGATCCCCGTGGAACTCCTCCCGAGGCGATGTCCGGTTTGCCGAGACCACACGATCATCGGCCATGGACAGCGGCTCCGCCAGGCCCATGATGACCGCCACGAACGCATTTGGGTGCGACGCGGGATTTGTCGACCGTGCAATAAGACCTTTACGATCTTGCCCGATTGGCTGGTGCCTTCGGCGCCTTTTACTTTGCGTTGCCGGCAGCAGGCCTGCGAGAACATCGCCGCCGGTGCTTCCGTGGAGCAAGCGGCACCGTATTGCAAAGATCCGTCGCGCTCGCCCGATCCATCCACTCTGCGCCGATGGGCACACCGGCGCCTGCTCAGCGTATGCTGCTGGCTGAAGGCCGGAGTCATCATCGGCGAACACCTTTTATGGGCGCCCACCATCGTTGCCTGGGATTTCCGAGCGGTCTGCCGTATTCTACTGATCGAGGCAAGAAGTCCGTGAATCGCCAAGCTCTCGACGACTTGAAACAGCAGATTCCCCTGATGAGCTATCTGCAGGCGCATGATTGGCACCCGGCGCGGCCCCTCAGCCGTGGCCGATGGATGGGACTGTGCCCTTTGCATGAAGACCACAAACCAAGCTTCCTGGTGGATCCCCACAAAGATCTTTTCTACTGCTATGGCTGTGGCCGCGGCGGAGACGTGATTCGCTTCGCGGAGCTCTATCACCAGGTGAGGTTCTCGCAGGCCTTGGTGTTGCTGCGCCAATGGCGTGGTGCCGAGCCCCTATTGCAGGAAGTGACACGTTTCTATGGCCTTCAGTTACACCGCCATAGCGAGGCGGTTGCCTATCTGTACCAACGCGGAGTCCGTTCCCTGGAACTGATCGAGTACATGCGGATTGGTTACGCACCGGGTGGTTGTCTGCGGGGTTGGCTGATGCAGTTGGGCCACTCTTTGGCGACTCTGCGTCAGGCCGGCCTGGTGGCCGGTGTGGATTACGACGCGTATGTACATCGAATCGTCTTTCCGTTGGAAGGCAATCTTTATGGCCGCAGTCTTTCGGATGCGGCGCCGCCTCACCGATTCTTGCCGGGGAGCAAGGGCGGCCTGTACGCATGGGACCAAGTCCGGCAATGCCCGGAAGTGATTCTCGTCGAGGGGCTGTTCGACTATGCCGTGTTGTGGCAGGCCGGTTTTCGCAACGTCACCTGCGCGCTGGGAAACCGTCTCAATGCACACCAGTTCCGGCAACTGTGCGACGGCCGCGCGCGAACCGTTTATGTCACCTTTGATGCCGATAGCAACGGCAGCGGCCAGCAGGCGGCGCACTGGCTGGCAGGCCGGCTCCGGGAAGAAGGCTTAAACGCTTGCCGGGTCTCCTTACCCGATGGACACGATCCAAATAGCTTCTTCGTCGCGGGCGGCGGTGCCCAAGAGTTTCAACATCTCTTGGAAGGGGCTTGCCTGTGAAATACCGTGTCACCCAACAGCACGAACTGAGCAACGCGCACAGTCCGTTTCGCGTGGTCGAGCAGACCGGCCGGGAAGTGGATTGGGTCAATCGATATCTGGACCAGGAGCGAGTCCGTGGCATGGCCGATTCCACCTTGCGCAGTTATGCCCACGATCTACTCCATTTTCTCCGCTGGTGGGCGGGCGCGAATCAGACCTCTACGATCACCCAACAGGCCCTGATTGAGTCCACGTTCCTCGACTACATTCGCTTCCAGCTTAACCAGAATCCGCCCCCAGCCGCCGCCAGCATCAATCGTCGGGTAGGAACCACCGAGCGTGCCATGAGGTGTGAGTTTCCCGAAGCCGCGCCTCTGTTTGCGCCCGGCTTTCAGAACTGGTACTGGCGGCGATCACGGCTGGGCTATGGGCGGCCACGCCCGGCGCTGACTCAGTTGCGGGTCAAGACCCCCAAACGCGTCGTTGTACCGCTATCGGTGGAAGAGGTGGCCCGCTTCTGGTCCAGTTTCCGCACGTCGCGCGACTTGGCTATTGTCGGCCTGATGTTATTGCATGGCTTGCGGTCCTGCGAAGTCTTAGCGCTCAACCGCGAGGATGTCCAGTTCCCCGACTCGCAGATCCGGGTCCCGGGCAAGGGCAAAAGGATTCGCGTGCTGCCGCTGGCGCGTGAAACCATGGAACTGCTCGATCACTACCTGAGTCTGGAACGGCCTCCCCTTTGTGGCCAGGCTCTGTTCGTTTGCCTCAAAGGGCCCGCCCGCGGTAGCCGGATGACACCAGCCGGGCTGCGTTCGTTGTTCCGTCATCACCGGCAAACCACGAGCGTGACCCAGGCGAACCCGCACCGGTTTCGGCACACATTCGCTTCCGACATGATCCGTGCAGGGATTAGCCTCCCAGCGCTGATGCAACTCATGGGGCATGCACAGATTCAAACCACGCTGGTCTATATTCAACTCACTCCGAAAGACGTGTGGGAGCAATACGCACGCGCGGTTGCCCAGCACATCCGGCCCGTTCCACTGTTGCAGCCATGAAACGAAAACGTCTTCCGCTCCCCACGCATCCTCTGACGAAGTTCTTCCGGCCAGCGACGGAATCGGTGACGACGTCCATGGGGGATTCCTCCGTCACCGCCTATCGCGGGACCGTCCGGCTTTTTCTGACTTATCTCGGCGCTCGGTATCCTGCGGTCCGGTCGCTCGATCAACTGCGCCGCGACCCTCATATCCTCGGTTGGCTGGCGTTCCTGCGGTCGCACAACCCACCACTGGCCACCATCACACGCGCGAACCGTGTGATCTACCTGCGCCGTATGCTGGAAGAACTCGCCTGGACCCAGCAACTCCCGGCCCTTGCCCATCTGCTCGGTCGTGACGATGTTCCCCGCAAGGAGCGCCATCTGCCGCGCCCGCTGACTCCGGAGCAGGATCAACTGATCCAGCAGGAATTACTGCGCCGCAATGACCTTCTCAGTAATGCCCTGTTACTTCTCCGTCATACTGGCATGCGCATCGGCGAGTGTGTCGATCTCTCCGTGGATTGTTTGCACCCTCTCGGACCCAATCAGTGGGCCATCCATGTGCCCCTGGGCAAACTCAAAACGGAACGCTGGGTTCCGGTGGACTCCATGGTCTGTCAACTGGTCGAACGGATCCGTTCTCTGCGCCCGCCGGATGCCCCCAAGACCGGCCGCTTGCTATTGTTCCGGCCGCGCGGCAGCAAGATGTTGGTTCGTAGAATCCGCGCCGCACTGCAGGATGTCGTAGCCGCGGTCGGAATTCCCGCGCACATTGTCCCACACCAATTTCGACACACCTATGGAACTGAGATGCTACGAGCGGGCGTCAACTTTGCCGCCGTTATGACACTGCTCGGTCATAAGAGCCCGGACATGACCTTAGAGTATCTCGAAGTTACCCAACAGGATCTCCAACGCGAGTTCCACTTGGCCCTCTCTCACCCCAGACACTTGCCACCCTCTCGGACCGTCTCCTCCGCTTCCCCACCTCGTGCGGATCTGGCTGGCCTGATCGACTCGATCAAGACCGCCCAGCACGTTCTGGAGATGTTTCGCCGCAGCCTCGCCGACGACTCCCCACGCCGCCTTCTCGCTCGCGTCGCCCGCCGTCTCGTCAAAATACTCGCCGACACCACGAAACTCAGCCCCCCTCAAAAATAGGCGAAGATTGGCCAGTTAAGTC
>Ga0182016_10001869_pt1 | contig 25228 bp, 23 predicted proteins | sample 712S2MmetaG_FD_120491 | JGI IMG/M metagenome (GOLD analysis project Ga0182016, IMG submission 120491) | Permafrost microbial communities from Stordalen Mire, Sweden - 712S2M metaG | ecosystem: Environmental > Terrestrial > Soil > Wetlands > Permafrost | place: Sweden: Stordalen | collected...
AAGCGTTGAAAAGCATAACGATATTCGGATGTATTGCGGCTCAGGCAGCAGGGCGGCGCTGCAACGGCCTCCTATGGAGGCCCTTGCCCAAAGCCCCGCCCTTTGGGCGGGGATTTTTACTGGGGAACCGGCCGGTGAGTTTCTGATTGATGCCAAGGAACAGGATCGCCGCAAGAACTTGATGATTGGCGTCTGTCGTTCCTGCCACAACCGCGATTGGGTCGATGGCCATTTCGAGAAGCTCGCGCACACCATCCAGGAAACCGACCGCATGACGCGTACCGCCACGGATTTGATGCAAAAAGCCTGGAACATGGGACTGGCCGATAAGACCAATCCTTTCGACGAACCAATTGAGCGGCAGTGGATGAAACAATGGCTTTATTACGCCAATTCCATCCGCCTGGGCTCGGCCATGAACGGGCCCGATTATGCGAGTTTCCAAACCGGCTGGTTCGACTTGACAACCCATCTCCGCGAAATGCGGGAGTGGATCGACACCAAAGCGACCGCCCAGCCGCCTCGCGCCGGGGGCGCGGCGCCTTAATGCCCGCCCGTCACCGTGTAGCCGGCCCGGCGCAAGTCCTCCGCCAAATCCATCTCCATCTGCAAGGCCGCCTCATAGGGCATGGGATTCAGATGCTCATATAATTCCGGCAGGAGACGCAGGCCGTAGCGTTTGACGGCCAAAGCCGCTTTGATTCCTGTCTTGTGATTGGTGAAGCGTTCCGCCGGAGTCAACCCTGTCATCCCCACATAAACGCACGGCTTTTGGCGGTCGCGCCGCGGGTTTTCCGCCCGGACTTTTCGATTTCGGCCCACGGCGGGGTCGAGCAGCACCACATAGACATGATGGTGGTGTGCCGCCGGCGCCTTGGCTCGGAGTTGCTGGAACGTCCGCCTTTTCATGCTGCTTCCACGGAAAATCCGCCTTGAGTTTAGCCGCGGCATCGCCAACGGCCAACCACGATTTCACGGCTGAGGAAAAGCCACGGCCATGATTGTAACTCAGAATTATCGGCAAGGACCCCAAATCCATTAGCCCTGCTTGGGAAATTCGGGTCGTGTAATTACGGGTTGTCCCGTAGGCCCTGGCGGAGGAAGGCTGTGCTTTCAATGGCAAACCTTAAATTTCGGACAAGCTTCACCTCTTTCTGGTGAAACTCCACCTACTCGGCCTGGTCCCGCAATGGATCAATGGATATGAACGTCAGGTTGCAGCAACGGTCGCACCGTATGACAGCCAGTTTCATAATGCCGCGCTCGGTTTTAAGGGCTGGGGAATCTTTTTCTTGGAAGAGGGAAATAGGAAGCGACGATTCAAATAAATCGTATCCATTGTCGTAACCGCATAATGGGCATTGTTTGTAACGCGCCCCTACCACCTCAGCAATGTGCACGGATCGAGATTTCATGGCTCAGGTATTCCACAACCACACGATTAGACAAGAATGAAAACAACTCCTTTGCTCACTGAAACCATGCTCGGTAATCCGCCGCCAAAAAATCCTGTGTTTTGGCAAGTAAAGCTGATTAGCCTCTAGGAAATGAATCAACTCCTCACAGATAATTTTTTAAATTCTTGGATTTTTTTCAGAACCGAATTTCTCAAAGCCGCTCACAATAAGGTTAGGCCAATGTCCGTTCTTGATCGCAGGGACAGGCAGAGTCTGGTCCGTGCGCTTGAAGCAATGGATAGGCAATGTGACCTCTTGGGATTCGTCAATTCTAGGAAATGTTGCCAAGAGTTTCTTAAGCAGCTTACGGATATCGCCTGGCACTCCGATGCTTCACGATCGGAGGCCATTGCTGGGGGAACGGCGCCTCCTTCGATGCCAAATGAAATCCCCCTTCAAACATTTCAGCAAGTTTATGCGCAAATGCGTTTAATATTCGGGTTTCTAAGGGAAGAAATGGCAACGGTTAAAATGGTGGTTATAAAGCAGGAGAAAGTTCAGTTTTTTGAGCAAGATGCATTATTTGGTGCAGCGGTCAAAAACGCCGCGAGTGTAGAACTGAATGCAGAGATCCGGGCTGCTGGCAATTGCTTGGCAGCGGATTTAAATACGGCGGCAGTTTTTCATCTGATGAGGATCGTGGAGCTTGGAATGCGCGCCTTAGCCCCTCAACTCAAAGTCAAATTGTCCAAGCATCAAATCAGCCAAGCCACATGGTCAAAATTAATTGCCGTGATGGATGATGAGATTCGTCAGGCACAAGACCCCAAAAATAAACCGGGACATAAGGCCCTAAAACCAGGACAGAGAAGATTCTATCGTGGATTAATTCTGAGCATTAATTCCTTCAAAGACCTCTGGCGGAATGACGTGATGCACACGCGGGGGAATTATACAGGCGTGGATGCGGAAGGAGTCTTCGGCCATGTCAAAGCCTTTATCGCAATTCTTGCGTCAAATGGGGTGCCACTCAAATAATCGGTCGTTTGTGTTGCACTGCCACTGGTCCCGAAAGTTGGAAAATCACAAGGCGCCAATCAGCTTATTCGTGGGCACGTTCAAACGTCTGCAAGGTCCGTTCCACGCTGGGATGCGCCCCGGCAGTAGGTGCAAAACTCACTGACCACCCCTGATCATTTTAGGAATTGGTTGAAAAAGCAACAATCCGTTAGTACACGATCGGAACTCCGGGGACAAAGGGCTGGGCGTTGACACAGGATAGTTGGAGTCTTAGCATTCCGGACATGAAACGACCCCGGGTCCTTGTCCTCGCTCTTTCCCTCTCTTTTTGCTTGGCCGGCCTGAGCCAGGAGTTGCTCTTTCCGCGGATGGAGGCTGGGCATTTTCAAACCAGCGACGCCCAGGCGGTGCCAATCGAAAACGGCCTGCGGATCATCACCGGGCATCGCGAAACATACCCTGGCGTGACGATGCCCGCTCCCGGCGGCCACTGGGACCTGGCCGCGTTCGGCCAAGTCGCCTTGCGTGTCAAGAATTGCGGGTCCAATTCCGTCACCGTCTCCTGCCGGGTGGATAATCCCGGAGCCGATGGGACGACACATTGTGTGACTGGCAGCATGAACCTGGCGGCGGGCCAGGCGGGCGAACTTTCGGTGGGCTTGACACGGACCAGCGATGATACGCTTGGCGGCAAACTTTTCGGAATGCGAGGCTATCCAGCCACTGCGGGAGGCTCCAATACCATCGATCCTACTAATATCACTGGATTAATCATTTTTACCGCCAAACCCTCGGCCGAACACACGTTTGAAATCACAGACTTGCGCGCCATGGGCCGCTACACGCCCCCCACCGCCTGGACCAGCGACGCCCGGCCGTTTTTTCCTTTTATTGACACTTTTGGCCAGTACCGCCACAAGGATTGGCCCGGCAAAACCGCATCCGAGGCCGACATGGCCGTCAAACGGCAGGCGGAAGCGGCGGACCTGGCCGCCCAACCTGGTCCCGCGGACTGGGACCAGTACGGCGGCTCCCAAAATGGCCCCTCCTTGCCGGCCACCGGCTTTTTCCGCACGGAGAAGGTCAAAGGCAAATGGTGGCTCGTGGACCCCGAAGGCCATTTGTTTTTCTCGCAGGGCATTGATTGCGTCACTTACCATGAGCAAACGCCCACCGAAGGCCGCGAAAGTTGGTTCGACGATTTCCCCGGCACCCGGCCGGAGATGAAGGATTTCATTTCGCGAGGCCATTCCATCAAAGGGCATTACCAAGGTCAATCTCCCGTCTGCTTTTCCTTTGCGGACGCCAATCTCCTGCGTAAATACGGCCCCGCTTGGCAAAAAGTTTACCCTGAACTCGTCCGCAAACGCCTGCGCAGTTGGGGACTCAACACCATCGGGAATTGGTCCGATCGTTCGCTCTGCGCCCAACATTTGGCGCCTTACACCGATGCCGTGAGTTCAGGCGGTGCGCGCATGATCGCAGGGAGCGAAGGATATTGGGGAAAATTCCCGGACGTTTTTGATCCCTCCTTTACGAACGCCCTCCGCCGCTCCATGCAACACGCGGTAGGCTTCTCGGCGGGAGACGCCTGGTGTTTGGGATATTTTTCGGACAATGAAATGTCCTGGGGCGACGAGACCTCCCTGGCCCTGGCGGCCTTGCATTCCGGGCCAACGCAAGCCGCCAAGCAAGTATTCGTCTCCGACCTTCTTGGGAAATACGGAGAGATCGCCAGGCTTAATCGGGCTTGGGGTACAAGCTACGCTTCCTGGGATGAGTTGCGGCAAATTCCCTCCGCGCCGGACAAAGAAAAAGCGCGGGAAGATTTAACCGCGTTCTATACCAAGACGGCGGAGCACTATTTCCGCACCGTGCGGGAGGTTATCAAAGCCGTGGCCCCGCATCAGCTTTATCTGGGATGTCGTTTCGCCTGGGTCAACCCCTTGGCGGCGGCGGCGGCCGCCAAGTACTGCGATGTTGTCAGCTATAATATCTACCATCGCGGCGTGGCCGATTTTTCCTTTAACGGCGGCGCGGATATTCCTTTGCTCATTGGCGAATTTCACCTGGGCGCTTTGGACCGGGGCCTGTTTCATCCCGGTTTGGTGGCCTTGTGCGATCAGAGCGAGCGCGCCCAAGTCTATCAGGAATACGTCGAAGGAGCCTTAAGGCACCCGCAATTTGTGGGGTGCCATTGGTTCCAGTACAGAGATGAACCCGTCACGGGACGGGTCTATGACGAGGAAAATTATCAGATCGGGTTCGTCGATGTGGCGGACACGCCTTACGCCGAAACGATCAAGGCCAGCCGCGCGGTCGGTTCTCGCCTTTATCGGTGAGAACCATTGGAACGCGCCCGGCAAAAATATTAACGGTGTCCGCCGCCACCATGGCCGCCACCGCCACCCCCGCGGAAGCCGCCGCCGCCATGGAAACCGCCGCCGCCGTGTCCCCATCCGCCACCATAGTGCCCACCCCAACCCCAACCGCGGCCGCCCCATCCCCATCCCCAGCCATATCCGCCGACCACTGGCCAGTAGCCATAATAGTAGGGGTAAGCATAGTCATAGTAGGGCACGCCGTAATCGTATGCATAGGGCGCGACCACCGGGGGCGCCGGTGAAGAGGGCACCACTACCTGAGATTGATCGCCCGGCGGCGGTTGCTGCCCGTAGCCCGGCGGGGGCTGTTGCCCATAGCCAGGAGGCGGCTGCTGACCGGGAGGAGGTTGCTGCCCATAACCGGGCGGCGGTTGCTGCTGTTGATAAGCCTGCATGGCCTGTTCCTGCAATTGACCGTCGCGCTGGATCAGAGCCCGGACGACCTCCTCCGGCACTCCCAGACTATGTAGATAAATAATGTTGTCAGCCGTCACATGAAACGGCAGAACCGTACTGTGGATGTAGTGCAGGATGATATCTTTATTGATCCCGCCCTTGTACATCTTCAAAACTTCCGAAACTCCAAACGCCATGCCTGGGAATGGTTGATTGCCCTGCGGCAAGTTGGCCACGGCGGCGGAATCATTCGGGGCCGACTGTGGGACGCTGGGCGCGGGGGTGGGTGCAGGGGTTTGGCCGACTGCGCTGGCGGTAAAAAAAGCCGCTGTGGCCACCGAAGCCAAACCGCTCAAAAAAATGGACTGCCGATTTTTCATCTTTGTACTCCTCCGGCGTGTTGGCCGGTTAAAATTTCCTCACTGTTTCAATTTACTCCGCCAAAAGCCCTTGGCAAGGCCGGATTGATCTGGCCGGTCGGAGTCGAAGCCCGTTGCCCGGATTAGACGTTCAAACACAAATTGCAATTCATATTGCGCCGCCCGCGGCGCGGCCTTAGAATCCGTCCCATGCAACATTCGCCGGGATTTTTAAAGGTGGTGGAGCAAGTGCGGCCCCACATCCGCGAAGTCAGCCTGGAGGAAGCGCGGCAACGTCTGGCCCGCAATCCGCAGGCGCTTTTGGTGGATGTGCGCGAAGACAAAGAGTGGGCCGACGGCCATGCCGTCAAGGCCATCCATCTCGGCCGAGGCATTTTGGAGCGCGATATTGAGAAGACGGTGCCGGATTCTTCCACGGAGTTAATCCTTTATTGTGGAGGCGGTTACCGCTCGGCTTTGGCGGCGGAAGTGGCGCAACGAATGGGCTACAACAATGTCTTCTCACTCGCGGGCGGTTATAAAGCAATGCAGACTGCCGGTTGGCCGATGTGCAAATAGGAAGGCGGCGGCGCGCGTGTTTGTTACTTTTTTCAGTCAGCGGACATAATCAGGAAATGAGGGCGCGGACGAACTAAAGCTGCCGGCGCCAAAAAACATCCGAAACTTTTCCGCCGCTGGCATGTCTATTTAGGAAAGATCAAAATGGCCAAGAAAAAGAGCAAAAGGAAGTATTTCATTTTCCTGTTTTTGGTTCTGCTCACTGCCGGCGGTGTCGGCTGGAGCAGGTACGCCAAGCGGGTTCCACCCATCGCCATCTCCAAGGAGAAAGTGGCCCGGCGCAACTTGACGGAGATTGTCGTGGCCAATGGAAAAATCGAACCGGTCCTGCAGGTCAAGATCAGCCCGGAAGTTTCGGGCGAAATCATTGTTCTGGCGGTGAAAGAAGGCCAATCCGTCAAGAAAGGCGACCTCTTGTTCAAAATTAAGCCGGACAATTATCTGGCCGCCAGCAATTCCGCCGCCGCCAATTACAATTACGCCCTCGCCAACCGCGACACCGCTTCGGCCAACCTGGAAAAAGCCACCCTCGAATTTGCGCGCAGCGAGGCTCTTTCCAAAGCCAAACTCATTTCCGATTCCGATTTCTTGACCTCAAAGAACCTGCTCGACGTGGCCAAGTCCACTCTCGCGGGCGCGGTGGAACAGGTCAGCATCGCCAAGGCGCAGTTTGATTCCGCTTCGGCGGATTTTTCCAAGACGACCGTCTTTGCGCCCTTGACCGGCACGGTCAGCAAGCTCAATTCGCAAATGGGCGAGCGCGTGGTGGGCACCGCCACCATGGCCGGCACCGAAGTCATGACCCTGGCGGACTTGAACACCATGGAAGCCCGCGTCGATATTGGCGAGATCGATGTCCCTTTGATTAAAGTGGGCGCCAAAGCCCGCCTGGAGGTCGATTCCTTTAAAGACCAAAAATTCAACGGTCTGGTCACCGAAATCGCCAACTCGGCCAACAATAATGACACTTCGACCAGCGCGACCACCACCACCAGCACGGACGCCACCAAATTCCAGGTCAAGATTCGCGTGCAGGAAAAGGAGGCTTTTCTCCCGGGCATGTCGGTCACGGCCGACATTGAAACCCGCTACCGCACCAATGTCCTGACCATCCCCATTCAGAGCGTCACCACCCGTTTGCCGGGCACGAATAATCTCGCCAAGACGAATGCCGCGCTGGCCGGCGCGACTAATTCCGCCAAGGCCACCAACGCCCCGATGGTTGCGGCCGCGACCAATGGCCTGCCGGGCACCAACGTCAGCGGCTCGAAACCGGACGAACCGCCCAAGCCGATTGAAGTGGTCTTCGTCATGGAAGGCGACCATGTAAAAATGGTTCCGGTCAAGCGCGGCATTAGCGACGATAATTACGTCGAAGTTTTGGAGGGTTTGAGCGAAACCAACGAGGTGGTCTCCGGCGGTTACAAAGCGATTAATCGCGACTTGGAAGACGGCAAGAAGGTGACCGTCAACGTCCAATTGGCCGGCAAGGACAAGGAAAGCAAAACCTATTAACCTGGAAGCGCCGTGAGTTTGATTCGGCTTCAGAATGTCTCCCGGCTCTACCAAATGGGCGCGGAGACGATCCACGCCTTGCGCAGCATTTCCCTGGAAGTCCAGCGCGGGGAATACGTTGCGATCATGGGCCCTTCCGGTTCCGGCAAGTCCACCTTAATGAATCTCCTCGGCTGTCTGGACACTTGCTCGGCCGGAGTCTATGAGTTGAACGGCGCCAAGGTCAGCGAGCTGGATGACAATGAATTGGCCGAAATCCGCAATCGGGAAATTGGTTTCGTCTTCCAGACCTTCAACCTGCTGCCGCGGGCCACCGCCTTGCGCAATGTCGAATTGCCTTTGGTCTATGCCGGCATGGACGCGGAAGAGCGCAATGAAACAGCCCTGAAAGCGCTGGCCAGCGTGGGCTTGGCCGATCGCGTCCATCACAAACCAAACGAGATGTCCGGCGGCCAGCGCCAGCGTGTGGCCATCGCCCGCGCCCTGGTCAATTCCCCTTCCATCATCCTCGCCGATGAACCGACCGGCAATCTGGACACCAAGACGGGCGAGGAGATCATGGCGCTGCTCCGTCTGCTTTCGGACAAAGGGAATACGATTTTCGTGGTGACCCATGAAGAGGACATTGCCCGCCATGCCCGGCGTATTTTGCGCATCCGCGACGGGTTGATCGCGGACGACGGTCCCAACCAGCATCCCATTGTCTAGTGAATTTCTTCATTGAATTGAGAGAGGGCTTGAGCATCGCGTGGGACGCCATCCGCGCCAACAAGATGCGGTCCATCCTCACGACCCTGGGCATCATTATTGGCATCGTGACCGTCACGGCCATGGCCACAGCCATCGACGCCTTGAATCGGGCCTTCCACGAGAGCATCTCCATCATGGGCGCGGATGTGCTCTTTGTCAGCCGGCAAAGCTGGGTCAATCATTCTTTCGAGGATTGGATCAAAGAGCGCAAACGCCACACCGTGACCCGCGAGCAGGTGCGACAAGTGGAAAGGCAGATGCTCCTGGCCCAGGCGGTCGCTCCAGAGGTTGATGTCAACCAAGCCGTCTGGTACAAAAATCACCGCGCCAACCAGGTGCGCATCATCGGCACGACCGATCAGTTTCCCGCCACCAGTGGGTTTGATGTCGCCCTTGGCCGTTTCATGACCTCGGCCGAGGCCGAAGGCGGGCGTCCGGTCTGCATCATCGGCAACGATGTCGCCACCAACTTGTTTCCCAAAGAATCGCCCTTGGGCAAGAAAATCAAAATCGGCGCGCGCCGGCTGGAAGTCATCGGCATCCTCGAGAAACGGGGCAGCTTCCTGGGCATGGATAGCTTTGACAACGAGGTCATCATCCCCATCCAGCAGTTCTTGATCGGCTACTGGCGCAATCCGGATTTCATTATACAGGTCAAGGTCAAACAATTGGATCACTTGGAGGATGCCAAAGAGGAATTGCGCGGCGTCTTGCGCAAAATCCGCCATGTGGCCCCCTCCGATCCGGATGATTTCGCCATCAATCAGCAGGAGCAGTTCATCAAGACCTTTGAACGGGTCACGGGCACCATCGCCACCGCCGGCTTGCTCATCACCAGCATGTCCCTCTTTGTCGGCGGCATCGGCATCATGAATATTATGTTTGTCTCGGTCGCGGAGCGAACCCGCGAAATCGGCGTGCGCAAGGCCATTGGGGCCAAGCCGCGGACCATTCTCCTGCAATTCCTCATCGAAGCGGCGGCCATCTGCCTGCTGGGCGGGTTGGCGGGGCTTTCCATTACTTATTTGTTGACTCTGATGGTCGGCCAGTTTTTCCCTTATTTTCCGGTCAAAATGTCCTTCCCGGTCATGGGGCTGGCCATCCTGGTTTCCGTCATTACCGGCGTCACTTCCGGTTTTCTCCCGGCTTGGCGGGCCGCGCGCATGAACCCGGTCGATGCCTTGCGCAATGAATAAGGAGAGAACATGCGGACTTTGAGTTTTTTGCTCGCCGAGTTGAGGGAGAGCTTTTTCATGGCCATCGGCGCCGTGGTCGCGCACAAGCTGCGTTCCGCCCTCACTTTGCTCGGCGTGCTGGTGGGCGTCTTTTCCATCATTGTGGTCATGACCTCCATGCGCGCCTCGGAACAGAAAATCGAAGCGGACCTTAATCAACTGGGCGGCCAGACCTTTTGGTGCAGACCTTTCCCACCGTGAGTTTTGAAGGGCCCGAGGGCTGGCAGAAGTATTGGCGGCGCAAACGCATCGATCTCAAACAAGGCCTGGAAGTGGCGCGGCGGGCCACCTTGGCCCTCAATGTCGGCATGGAAGACGGCGGCGTCAGCGCCGGGCCGATGAGTTCGCGCTATTCCAAAGGCCCGCCTACAGTGTGGTTGACAGGAGAAACTCCCGGCAGTTTCCCGGCCCAGAGCTGGACCATTTCCGAAGGCCGCGCCTTGCTCGAGTCGGATATGGACAGCCAGCGCGACGTTTGCGTTCTGGGCAACAGCCTGGCCCATGATTTGTTTCCTTTCGGCTCGCCCCTCGATGAACAGGTCAGTTTCAATGGCGCCAAATACACCGTCGTCGGAGTGCTCGAACCAAAGGGTTCCATGGAGGGAAGTCATCAGGACAACTTTGCCCTTATTCCCATCACCACCGGCATCGAACGCTACGAAGACAAGCGCTGGCTCAATCTCAGCATTCTCGTCCAGACTCGCAGCCCGGCGATGCTGGACGACACGATCGATCAGGTGCGCGGCATTATGCGCGCGGTGCGCAAAGTGCCGCCCGGCCAACCGGATGACTTTGAGATCATCTCCAACGATTCCATGATCCAGCAAATGAAATCGTTTACTTCGAAATTACGCATTGCCATCGCGCTCATTAGTTCCATCGCGCTGGTCGCCGCGGGCATCGGCATCATGAACATCATGCTTGTCTCGGTCACGGAACGGACGCGCGAGATCGGCATCCGCCGCGCCATCGGGGCCAAGAAGCGCACCATCATGGCGCAATTCATTATGGAAGCGATTGTTCTTTGCGAGTTGGGCGGGGCGGCTGGCGTGGTTCTCGGCGTGGCGGCGGGTGACATCTTTGCGCATTATGTGGACTTGCCCAAGGTTTTCCCATTGGACTGGGTGCTGATCGGTTTGGGCATTTGTTCGCTGGTCGGCATTATTTTTGGAACTTATCCGGCCTACAAAGCAGCCAATTTGGACCCGATTGAATCTTTGCGTTATGAATAGCTCCATTCCCCATTGATGAGGACTCCTATGCCCCCCCAACGATTCCGACCAATTCTGGCCGCGCTCTGCGGCTTTTGCCTTTTGCATTCCGGCGGCGCCGGTGCCCAGCAGACCGTGCTGTCGCCTGAACAACCCTGGGACTTGACCATCGCCGGCGCCTTGCAAATGGCGCTGACCAATAACCTGGATGTGCGCATCAACCTCCTTAATCCGGCGATCGATCAATACACCCTCAACGGTCTTTACGGTGCCTACGAACCAACCGGGACCGCCTCGGTCACGCATAATTACGATGCTTTTCCCTCGGGCTTCTTCACCCAGGCTGGGCTACGCTATCCGGCCACCATTGAGCAGATCAATTCGTACAACCCGGGCCTGACCGGGCTGATTCCTTCGGGGGCAACTTACTCTGTCACCGGTCCGCTCTCCGAGCAGAACGTTAAGGGCGCCCCGGATTTGTACAATAGCGGTCCGAGCATCTCCTTATCGCAGCCGCTTTTGAAGAACATGTGGATCAATCAAACGCGTTATCAAATCATGCTGGGCAAGAACACGATCAAAAACGACCTGCAAAGCGTGCGGCTCCAAGTCATGACCGTGGTCTTCAATGTCAAGTCCGCCTATTACAACCTCATTTCCGCCCGCCAAAACGTGGCGGTCGAGCAAGCAGCCGTGGCCCTGGCAGAGGAGACTTACCACGAGGATTCGCAAAAGGTGCAGGTGGGCGCCTTGGCCCCCCTGGACGAAAAGCAGGCCGAATCGCAAGCCGCCAGCGCCCGGTCCGATTTGTTGACAGCCCAAGCCAACCTCGTCGTGCAGGAGAATGTCATGAAAACCTTGCTCGCCGTTCCCATGGGGCAATGGGCGGACAAGCGGCCTGTGCCGACTGAAACTTTGGTCGCGGTGCCATTGCATCCGCAATTGCCGGATTGTTGGCGCACGGGTTTGGAAAAGCGCCCGGACATGCTCCAGGCTAAATTGGGTGTTGAAAGGCAGCACATCAACCTGAAGTACACCTTCAACCAGCTTTTTCCAGAAATTGACCTGGTCGGCAGCTACGGACGCAACGCGACCGAATTGACCTTCGGCAATAACCTCAATGCCATTGGCCATGGGGATTACCCCTTTTACTCCTACGGCCTCTCAATGACCATTCCGCTCGGTAGCACCGGTGCGCGCAATAATTACCGGTCGGCCAAGGCGAGTTTGGAGCAGATTTTATTGCAGGCCAAAAAAGTCGAGCAAACGATTGTGGCGGCGATTGATAATGACGTGAAAACGGTCGAGTCGGATTTGCAAAAGGTGGATTCCACGCGCCAAGCCCGGCTTTATGCCGAGGATGCTTTGCAGGCGGAACAATTGAAACTGCAGCACGGCCGGAGCACCAGCTTCGTGGTTCTCCAACTCCAGAACAATCTCACGTCCGCGCGCCTGGCTGAAATCCAGGCTTTGGCCGGTTACAACATCGCCCAGGAACAACTGGCCCTCGACGAAGGAATCAACCTGGAACAGAATCGGATCGACTTGCAAGTCCGTCACACTGACCTGCAAGTTCGATAAAGGGAAACTACCAAGCCTTTTTAGTCTGCCCTACTCCTTGGCAATGCCATATTTTTCCATCAAGTCGTAGAGGGTCGGGCGGCTGATGCCCAGGTCCGCCGCCGCTGGCGCGATGCGTCCACTGTGCTTTTTCAGGGCCGCTTGGATCATTTCCCGTTCCAGGTTTTCCCGGGCGTCTTTCATGTTGCTTGCGCTAACGCCACCCCCAGCCATGGTCATTTCCAAATCCTTGACCGTCAGGCGTTTGCCCTCCGCCATAATGACGGCGCGCCGCACCTGGTTCTCTAATTGGCGCACGTTTCCCGGCCAATGGTACCGATCCAGAGCGCGCAGGGAGTCCTGGTCAAAGGAAAGTCCCGCCTTGCCCGACTGTGCGGCAAATCGTTGCAGGAAGAACTGCGCCAGCAAACGGGCATCACCTTCGCGCTCGCGCAAGGGCGGCAGGGTGATGGGCACTACCGCCAAACGATAATAAAGATCCTCGCGAAACGTTCCGGCAACCATGCCTTTGCGCAAATCAGCATTTGTCGCGGTAACCACCCGCGCGTCAATCGGAATGGACTGCCGTCCGCCGACCCGCTCAATGCATTGTTCCTGAAGAAATCGCAGCAGTTTGACCTGCAGCGGGAGTGGGATTTCCCCAATCTCGTCCAGGAACAACGTCCCGCCATTGGCCATCTCGAAACGGCCCTTGCGTTGGGCGTGCGCGCCGGTAAAAGAGCCTTTTTCATGACCGAACAGTTCGCTCTCCAAGAGTGTTTCCGGGATCGCGCTGCAATTGATGGCCACAAATTCTCCGTTCTTGCGCGAGCTGGCCTGATGAATGGCCTTGGCCGCCATTTCCTTGCCCGTGCCGCTTTCTCCCAATAACAGGACGGGAGCATCGGTGGTGGCAACCTTGCGAATGGATTCAAAGACGGTGCGAATGGCGGGACTGTTGCCCAACATTCCTTCAAAGGTGTTGCCGCCCACCAGATTCTGCATTTGCCGGCACTCCACTTCCAGAGAAGCAACATAAAACCCGCGCCGCACCATGACTTTGAGTTCCTCCATCTCCACTGGTTTGACCAGGAAGTCGTAGGCCCCGCCGCCCAGGGCCCGCATGGCAATGGTCTTTTCCCCCTGACCCGTGATGACAATGACCTTGGTCAGGCGTTCCAACGCGACAATTTCCGACAAGGTCGCCAGACCCTCTTCCGGGTCGCCGGGACGCGGCGGCAACCCGAGGTCCAACAACACCACCAACGGACGTTCCGCTTGGAAAACTTCCAGGGCGCTGGCTCGGTCCCCGGCCAGGACAATGTCATAGTCGGTGGCCAGGCCCCATTTCATCTGCGTGCGGATCTCTTCATCATCATCGACAATCAACAGTTTATGCTTCATTTCGTTTGCTTCTGGATGGGGAGCAGGACGCGGAAAGTGGTGCCTTTTTTCAATTCGCTCTCCACTTCGATGCGCCCCCCGTGTGCTTCAACAATCATCTTGCTCTGAAACATGCCAATGCCAAAGCCATTTTTCTTGGTGGTCTGGAACGGCCGGAACAACCCGCGGCTTAAGAACTCCGCCGGCATACCGCAGCCGTTGTCAGCCACCAGCAGTTCCACCCAGCCGCGCTGCTGGCTGGTTTCCACGCGCACTTCCCCGCTCCGGGCCACTGCTTCCGTCGCGTTAATGACGAGATTGGTCACCACTTTGAGAAACTGTTCCGAGTCCAGCAGAAGGCGTGGGCAGGGTTGCAGATTCTTGAGCAGGCGGACACCCTCCACGCCATTCCAACTGGTTAAGACCCGGGTCACCACCTCGTTCAGGTCCGCCTCGACCGGCTTGATCTGCAAATCATGGCGCAATTGGCTCAAGCGCGTGATCAGTTGGTTGATGTGATCGCAGGTCTTGGCCACCCCCCGCAGCGCATCCTCCCGGAAGGCCGGGTTGTTAAAATGCACCGGCAGGTTCTGCAACATCAGATTGAGCGTGGAAGCGGTGTTCTTGAGGTCATGCACAAAAAAGGCCGACATGGTTTGAAAGGCCTCCAATTCTTTGGCTTGCAGCAGTTTCTGGGACAATTGCGCGTTGCGCAAGCCGGCCGCAACCTGATCGCCCACACACCGCAAAAGATCAAAATCCTGCAAAGAAAAGAAGACGCCCCCCACCCTGTCCGCCAAAGTGATCAAACCGAGCAATTCGCCTCCCGCAATCAGCGGCACGCACACCCGCCCCCCGCCAGTCCGTGGAAATTGCGGCGGCGTGCAGCGCCGCAGGGCCTCGGCCCAATCCGCTCCGGAAGTTTCGACCTCGACCGGGTCCGGGTGGTTGGACAAGCCGCGCAAAATCGCCGCCGCCTCTTCCTTTTGCGGCTGCAAACCTGCTCCCGCGGCCGAAGAAAGCGACGTTGAGGCCGCGAAGAGAAAGTTCTCTTTTCTCTCGTCCACCAGCCAGATCGTGACGGAGAGGGTTTGAAAAATCTGCGAGATCTGGGTGATCGCCGCCTGGCACAAGTCGCCTTGGCTCACTCTCGTGGTTGTTCCTTCGGTCAAGGTTCTCCACACCGTGCGATAATCGTGCATCGGCCGTTGAAAGTACCGGCTCAGAAAGCGCCGGGTGTGGAGGCGCACCCGCTCCGAAAGGGCCACGACAAAGACCGCGACCAATGCCACCAGTAATAGGAACGCTCTGGCGGGAAAACTCTCCGCGCCTCCCAATAGCTTCACCACTTTTGTGTAGAGCCCGACGCTGATCAGATAAATTCCCGCCACCAGCACCGTGAAAGAATTCCCCAACACTGCCTTGAGCGGGAAAACAGCCGCTTTGGAAAGATCGCGGAAAATGGAGCGCAACATCAGCAGACATGCCAGGACAAGCACCCCCGAATCGACCCAAGCCAGCGGCTGCTTGACCTCGTGCGTCACTAAAGCCTGGCTGGCCGTGTAGGCGCGCACGACAAAGAGCAACCCCAGCGCCAAAATCATGAACTTGATCCGCCAGCGCATCGTGCCCACAGCCGCTTGGAATGTCCGCTCCAAGTTCATCACCACCGCGATGCTCCAGGCCAGGAAAAGGACGTATAGCCCCATGCCGCCGCGCTCCAAGCGGAACACCCAGACCTGGGGGACCCACATCGTGTTTTCGTTCATCACTGCCTGGGCTTCGTGCGTCCCCACGGTCATGAGATCTCTCATCCCCGGCACAAATCCAAGCAGCAGCGGGATCGGCAAGACAAAGGCCGCTCCGATCACCCAGCGCCACTGCCGGAAGAACTCCCGGTAATTGCCGCGAGCGAAACTTAAACTGAAAAGCAGCCAGATGCCCGGGAGGAATGACATCACCGCTAAACTGGCCAGATTCCACGCTCTTGATTGTTGTCGATAAAAAGCATTAGTGGCAAAACCGTGAAAAAGGCTTTCCAATGCCAGCAGAACCATGCCCGTGGCAAAGAGCCAGACGGAAACCGAACGCCAGCTCCGCCAGATGGCCAGCCCCGCCATGATGGCGGCGCAGGCGGCGCTGCCATAGGCCAGTGTTACCTCGGTACTCATCGGTTCTTCGGCCTCAATTCCGTTCTCGATTTTTTGAAAGCGTCATTCGTCATCGGGTGGCGTGGTCCTTCCATCCCGGCAGGGTGAGACTCCGTCGAACCCTGCTTTTTCCGCCAGGCATCGAGTCGCGACTCGACGGCTTCCTGCCCTACCGCAACAGGCGCAATTATTTATGACGGCTTATTGACCGCGCGTGCGCGCGTCACTCTAAGCTTTCCGCGCGCTCCGACGCAATGAAAACTCCCTGCCGCCTGGAACTTGTCACTCTTCCTGCTTGCGGTCGCGCCAGCTTTGATTATTTTGCGGGCATGTTGCCAATTTATTTAAGAAGAAATCATTTGCGGAATTACCTCTCGGCCCTCCTCGGGCTGGCTGTTTTTGGCGCGGTGGAATGCGCCAGAGCCGCCGGGCCCGACAGCGCCAACACAGACGTTGATACCAATGAGGTGGCGGTCATCAATACTTCGGAAGGAACCATCGTCATCGGCTTCTGGAAAGATGCCGCCCCCAAAACCATCGCCAATTTCAAGAAGCTGGCGCGTCAAGGTTTTTATGACGGCACCCTCTTTCATCGCGTGATCAAAGGCTTCATGATTCAGGGCGGCGATCCAAAAACAAAGGACGCCGGCCAAGAAATGGAATGGGGCACCGGGGACCCCGGCTACAAGCTCGATGCTGAATTCAATGACCACTCGCATGTGCGCGGGGTGATTTCCATGGCGCGTTCACGCGATCCCAACTCCGCCGGCAGCCAGTTTTTTATCTGCCACGGCAGCCCGACTCAACTGGACCATCAGTACACCACCTTTGGCCGATTGCTGAAAGGAGATGATGTGCTGGAAAAAATCGCCACTACTCCCACGCACATCGCCCCCGGCCACGTGCCAGACCGCCCGGACAAGCCGATGAAAATCATCAGCATTAAAATTGTGCCGGGCAAAACCGTCCTGTAAGGTGGCCCTATGGCTGAGAGCGAAGTGGCAATCATCAAAACGAGCGCGGGCGAAATGGTCATCGAGTTTTGGCCCGACGTGGCGCCGAAAACCGTCGAAAATTTCAAGAACCTGGCGCGCAAGTCCTTTTATGACGGGACCGCCTTTCATCGCATTGTGAAAGGCTTCATGATCCAGGGAGGAGACCCGTTGACTAAAGACGCGGCGGCGGAAGCGCGCTGGGGCACCGGTGATCCGGGATACAAACTCAAAGCCGAATTTAATGACCGTCCCCATGTTCGCGGCGTCATTTCCATGGCCCGCTCCCAGGATCCGGATTCCGCCGGCTGCCAGTTCTTTATTTGTCTGGCCGACGCCCGGTTTTTGGACCGGCAGTACACCGCTTTTGGCAAGGTGCGCTCCGGTGACGAGGTGCTGGGAAAGATCGGTGATACGCCCACGCAACGCGGCGGCGGCGGTGAAAAAAGCCGCCCGACCGTCCGGGTTGCGGTCGAGAGCATCAAGATTGTTCCCGCAACCTAAGGTAAAGCCAGGCCCGTTATGATCGAGCCTTGGCGCGGCCTCTCCTCCCGTCCCCTCGGCAATTTCCGGGTTTTTTCCGTGCGCGAGGAGCGCCGGATTTCCCCGAGAACCGGAGCCGCGCTGGATTTTATTGTTCTTGACGCCTCCAATTGGGTCAATGTCATCGCGTTGACCCCGGACGGGCAAATGATCCTGGTCGAGCAATATCGCCACGGTTCCAATACGGTCGAATTGGAAATCCCCGGCGGCGTGATGGATGTCACGGACGCCTCGCCCGCGGCGGCTGGCGTCCGCGAATTGGCGGAGGAAACTGGTTTCGTGGGAGAAAACGCGCAAATTGTCGGACAGGTCTATCCCAATCCGGCGATTATGAGTAACACCTGTTTTACCGTCCTGCTGCGCAACTGCCGCCAGGTCCAAGCGCTAACACTGGATCAAGGCGAGGATTTGGCCACTCGCTTGGTGCCGGTCGCCCAAGTGCCGGAACTGGTCGCCTCAGGTCAAATCCGCCATTCCTTGGTAGTCGCGGCCCTTTTTCAGTTTGATCTCTGGACCAAGCGGAACAGTGCCCAGGCCTAATTTCGGCATCCGCCGACTGGGGCGCCGGATTTCACGCCCCCCGGAAACCGGCCCGCTTACTCGCGCTTATTGCAAAGATTGGGGAGCGTTAATCAAAATATGGCGTATAATTAACAAATTATGGGGAGCAACGGGTGGCCGCACCTTCGAGCCTCCATTGAGCTAATGTCTTGGGATGAGAGTACAAACGTATTGATCGTCGGTGCCGGACCTGTCGGCATGATGGCGGCGCTCGCTTTGGCCGACCGCAATATCAAGTCCATTGTGGTGGACAGCGGAAACAGGGTCAGCCAGCGCAGTTTTGCCTGCGCCCTTCATGCCCGCTCCCTGGAACTCCTCGAGGGCTTCGACCTCTGGGATGATATCGTGGAGTGGGGACGCCGCATTGAGACCATTGGCTTTTACGATGGAGTCGGACGCCAGACGGAGCTGGACTTGGCGCTGGTGCGCCAGCGGCATCCCTTCGTCGTCGTCTTGCCGCAAAGCGCCTTGGAATGGATGATGGAAAAGGCACTGCGCGATTGGGCCGGGATCACCGTTCTCCGTAACCATCAATTGACCGGCCTCTGGCAAAATGAGAGCGGGGTCTTCGCGACGGCCCTCCGAGCGACGCCCAACTCGTCGGCCTCGCCGCAAAGTGCTGCCTCCGGTCAGCAAGCTGCCTTCAATATCCGGGCGCAGGCCTTGATCGGAGCCGATGGGCGCAACTCCAGCGTGCGCCGGCTCTTGGGCGTCCCTTACGACTCGCTGGGCGCGGAGGAACATTTTGCCATTTTTGAATTTGAAACCGACTTATCGTTGGATCGGGAAATTCGCATCATCCTGGACGACTCCAGCAGCAATGTGCTCTGGCCGATTCGCGAACGCTGCTGCCGTTGGACGATGCAAGTGGAAGCCGCGACGGCGGAAACCATCCCGAGCCAAGGCGAGAGCGAAGGCCGGGAGGGTTTGGCCAAAGTGCTGGAAAGCCGCATGTTTGCCAAAGCACCGTGGTTTAAGGGGCGGGTGCGGGAGGTGCATTGGATGGGCTATGCCCGGTTCCAACCCCGCTTGGCCGCGCGCTTTGCGCAGGGACGCTGCCGTCTGATCGGCGACGCCGCGCACCAGACTGGACCCATCGGCGTGCAGAGCATGAATCTCGGCTTGCTCGAAGCGGTCGAAGTGGCGGACGACATCATCGAGATGACCACGGGCTTGGAACCTTCCGATCATGGCTCGGCTTGGAGTCTCCGCTCCCGCCAACGTTGGCTCGGATTATTAGGCCCCAATGGTCGCGAGCCCCGTGCGCGCTTCGCCAACGAGTGGCTGGAACGAAGCGCTGATCGTTTAATTCCCTGCCTGCCTGCTGCTCCCGATGAATTGTCAGCCTTTTTGGGGCGACTGGCCAGCTCAGGGTAGCCGCTGTGGTCGGGCCGCCGGGTATTGGAAACCGGCTTGAAAAAAAATTGACTTGGGCCAAAGTAAGTAGATTATTAATTATTAGTATTATTAGTGATTCACTTATGATTAAGCAGAGCGACGATGCCAAGCTAACTCGCAATGAGGGCCTCAAATCGGGGGACCCGTTGCTGGCTGGCACGATCGCGCAAACTCTGGCCGACCCGGCCAAGGACCGCTTTTCAGAGGATGACTACGAGTTCCTCAAGTTTCACGGTATCTATCAGCAGGATGACCGCGATAAACGCAAAACTGGCAAGCAGTATATCTTCATGATCCGCGGCCGACTGCCGGGAGGCGCGGTTTCGCCGTCGGTTTACCTCGCGTTCGACCAAATCGCCTCGCGCTATGGCAACAATACGTTGCGCCTTACGACCAGGCAGAGCTTTCAGTTTCATGGGGTGACCAAAGGCCGTCTTGGACCTTTCATGCGGGAGCTCAATGGGGCCATGGCCACGACGCTGGCCGCTTGCGGGGATGTCAATCGCAATGTCATGGCCGCGCCCACTCCCGCCACCAGCCCTTTGGTGGATGAAATCCAGCGCCATGCCAGGACGGTTTCAGATGAGCTTTTGCCAAAGACCCGAGCCTACCACCAGATTTGGGTTGAAGGCACCGAATTGAAGCTCACGGAGGAAGACGCTCATTTTGTGGACCCGCTCTACGGCCGGAGCTATCTGCCGCGCAAATTTAAGGTGGCGTTCGCCATCCCGCCCCTCAACGACATTGACGTCTTCACCAACGACTGTGGGTTCGTGGCCATCGTGGAAAATGGCCGGCTGGCCGGGTACAATTTACTCGCCGGGGGCGGTCTGGCCATGAGCCACGGCAACGCCCAAACTTACCCCCGGTTGGCGGACGTGATTGGTTTTATCACCCCTGAGCAAGTGGTCGCCGCCGCCAAAGGAGCGGTCACGATCCACCGCGATTTTGGCGATCGCACCAATCGAAAACACGCCCGCCTTAAGTTTGTCCTCCAGGAGCGCGGAGCGCCCTGGTTTCGCGAGGAATTGGTACGCCGCACCGGTCTCGAACTGCCACCGCCGCGCCCTTTTGCCTTTACGCGCCAAGGCGACCTTTACGGTTGGCATCAACAATTCGATGGCGACTATTTTCTCGGCCTGTTTGTCGAAAATGGCCGGATCAAAGACGACGGCGCCCGCCAGTTCAAGACCGGACTGCGGCGCGTCGTAGAGCAGTTTCAGCCCAACTTGCGTTTGACGCCCTCGCAAAACATTTTGCTGGTCAACATCAAGGAGCAGGACCGCGCGGGCATCACCCGTCTGCTGGCCGGGCACGGGGTGGAGGTGGAAAACCAGGCCGGCATTTTGCGCCGCAACTCCATGGCCTGCCCGGCGCTGCCCACCTGCGGGCTGGCGCTGGCGGAATCGGAGCGGGCCATGCCGGACGTGTTGACCCGTCTGGAACAAATGCTGGCCGAAACCGGCCTGGCGGAGGAGGAAATTATTATTCGTATGACAGGCTGTCCGAACGGCTGCGCCCGCCCTTATACCGCGGAAATCGGTCTGGTGGGAAAAGCGCCCGGCAAATACCAGCTTTATCTCGGCGGCAATCAAGCCGGCACCCGTTTGGGCCAGCTTTATCAGGAGAGCGTCAAGAACGAGGACCTGGCCAATGTCCTGCGCCCCTTGTTCGCTCGTTTTGCCCGCGAACGTCAGGAGAGTGAACGCTTTGGCGACTTTAGCCATCGTGTTCTGTTACCGGAGGCGGCTCTCGCCACCTGAAGGCTGCCTTGCAAGTCCCTGCTTCCATCGCCGGCGTTTCTGCGGTGCCCGTCCCGGACGGAGCAACCGCTCCGGTGGCGCCAGTCGCATCGAGTCCCCCGGCTGCGGCGGGGGCCGTTTTGCCGTCGGGGAAAATGACGGCCAAAGAAGCGGCCTTGCTCGACCAACAGTTCACCGGCCAGCCCACGGAAGAAATTCTGGCCTGGGCCTGGCAGCGCTTTGGCCGGCGGGCCGCCATCGGGACGAGCTTTCAGGGGTCCGGCCTGGTGATGATGCATCTGGCCCAGGCCGCCCAATTGAGCTTCCCCATTTTTACACTGGACACGGGTCTGCTCTTTCCGGAAACGCTGGAACTGAAGCGCCGCCTGGAGGATTTTTACGGTTGGCAAATTGAACCGGTCGTCCCGGACCTCACCGTGGAACAGCAGGCCGAAGCCCAAGGACCGGAATTATGGAAGCGGGACCCGGACCTTTGCTGCACCGTGCGCAAAGTAATGCCTCTCCAATCCAAACTGCGCGACCTGGACGGCTGGCTCACCGGCCTGCGCCGCAACCAATCCAAGTCCCGCGCCCGCATCGGCGTGATTGAACTCTACGCCCTGGATGGCGCGACCGGGAGCGACATCGTCAAAATCAATCCCATGGCCAATTGGACGCGCGAGGCCATCTGGAATTATATCCGCCAGCACAAAATTCCTTATAACCCGCTTCATGACCAGGGCTACCAATCCATCGGCTGCATGGTCTGCACGCGTAAAACCGCGCGGGGCGAGAACGAACGGGCCGGCCGCTGGACCGGCTTTAAGAAAGTGGAATGCGGCATCCACACATTTCTGCCGCGCAAAGTGGATTTTCAAATCTGAACGCAATCGCCTTGCCGCCCGCGCGGCCGGCGGCAACAATACGCCACAAGACGCAACCATGGATTATCTTTCAGAACTCGAGAACCAGAGCATTTACATCCTGCGGGAAGCTTTCAATAAGTTTGAAAACCTGGCCATGTTATGGAGCATCGGCAAAGACTCCACCGTCATGCTTTGGCTGGCGCGCAAAGCCTTCTTCGGCCATGTGCCCTTCCCGCTGGTCCATGTCGATACCACCTACAAAATCCCCAGCATGATCGAGTATCGCGACCGTCTGGCCAAGGAACTCAAGCTCCAATTGGTCGTGGGCAAAAATGAAGCCGTCCTGGCCGGCGGCGCGACTTATCCCAATGGCCGCGCCACTCGCGTGGAGTGCTGCGGGACTTTGAAAAAGGACGCGCTCAAAGCGGTCCTGGAACAATACCATTACACCGGCGTGATTGTGGGGGTCCGCCGCGATGAGGAACCGACTCGTGCCAAAGAGCGCTACTTCAGTCCGCGCGATAAGAATATGGAATGGGACGTGGAGGACCAGCCGCCCGAATTATGGGACCAGTTTAAGACCGACTTTGAGCCGGGCAGCCATATCCGCATTCATCCCCTCCTGCACTGGACGGAATTGAACATTTGGGAATATGTCGAGCGCGAGAACATCCCCGTTATCCCGCTTTATTTCGCCAACGACAAGGGCGAGCGCTATCGCAGCATCGGCTGCGCGCCCTGCACCTTTCCCGTCAAGTCGCGGGCGCGCACTGTCCGCGAAATCATTGACGAATTGCGCCATACCAAAACCAGCGAGCGCGCCGGCCGCGCGCAGGACAAGGAAAGTGAGGACGCTTTCGAGAAACTTCGCCGGGATGGTTACATGTAAGGATTTCCGCCATGCACGACTCTGCTGCTCCCTCAGAACAATTAAAAATCGTTATCGCCGGCCACGTGGACCACGGTAAATCCACCCTCGTGGGCCGGTTGCTCCATGACACCGGTTCGCTTCCGGAAGGCAAATTGGAACAACTGCGCGCCATCGCCGAGCGCCGCGGCGTGCCCTTCGAATGGGCCAACCTCATGGACGCCCTCCAATCCGAGCGCGATCAGAACATCACCATCGACACCGCGCAGATTTGGTTCCGCACCCGCCGCCGCCAATACGTTATTATTGACGCTCCCGGGCACAAGGAGTTTCTCAAGAACATGATCACCGGCGCCGCCCACGCCGAAGCCGCCTTGCTCCTGATCGACGCCCAGGAAGGCGTGCAGGAACAATCCCGCCGTCATGGCTATTTGCTCTCCCTCCTGGGCATCCGGCAGATTGTGGTCCTCGTCAATAAAATGGATTTGTGCGCCTACTCGCGCGCCCGCTTTGAGGAGGTCGAAGCCGCCTTCCGGCTGTTTCTCAAATCCATCAACGTCGAGCCGAAGTGTTTCATTCCCATTGCCGCCCGCTCGGGCGACAACGTCGCCACCCGCGGCGCGGCCCTCTCCTGGTGGAGCGGACCCACGGTGCTGGAGGCCCTGGACCAGTTTACCTCAGCCGTCCGCCCGGTCGGACAGCCCTTGCGCCTGCCGATCCAGGATGTTTATCGCTTTGACGAGCGGCGCATTTTGGCCGGACGGGTGGAATCAGGCTCCATCAAGGTCGGTGACCGCTTGGTCTTTACCCCGGCCAACCGCGTCAGCACAGTCAAGACCATCGAAAGATGGAGCGCTCCCTCCTCGCCGCAGGCCCAGGCCGGCGAATCCATTGGCATTACCTTGACCGAGCAAGTCTTTGTGGCGCGCGGCGCTGTGGCCTCGCTTGAATCCGCCCCGCCTTACGAGTTGACCCGTTTCAAGGCCCGCCTGTTTTGGATGGGCCGCGCTCCTTTTGTTCCGGGCAAGCCCTACAAGCTCAAGCTGGCCACCCAGGAAACCGAGTGCGAAATCGACACCATCCAGAAGGTCATTGATTCTTCCACGCTCGAAGCGCTCACGCGCGCCGAACCGTTTGTCGGCCGCAATGAAGTGGCCGAATTGACCCTGCGCACCCGGCGCCCCGTGGCCTTTGACGCCCACGCCGACATTATCGCCACCGGGCGGTTTGTCATTGTGGACGGGTTCGAGGTGGCGGGAGGCGGCATCATCGCGGCCGACCATTATCCGCGCCGGACCTCGGACAACCTGCAAAAAAGCCACAATATTTATTGGAGCCGGGGCAAAGTCACCTCCCTGCAACGCCGCGCCCGCAATGGCCACGCCGGCGGCATTGTTTGGTTGACAGGTCTTTCCGCGTCCGGCAAATCCACCATCGCGATGGAACTGGAGCGCGAACTCTTCAATCTCGGACGCCACGTCTATATCCTGGACGGCGATAATATTCGCCACGGGCTTTGTTCCGACCTCGGCTTTTCGCCGGAAGACCGCAAAGAGAACATCCGGCGCGTGGGCGAAGCCGCCAAGCTCTTTGCCGACGCCGGTATTATTTGTGTGACAGCTTTCATTTCGCCCTACCGTTCGGACCGGGACCTGGTGCGGCAAATGGTCGCGCCGGGCGTTTTCATCGAAGTCTATGTCAACGCGCCGCTGGAGGTTTGCGAAGCGCGTGATCCCAAAGGGCTTTACGCCAAGGCCCGCGCCCATCAGATCGCGGAATTCACCGGCGTTTCCGCCCCGTACGAACCGCCGCCCGCCCCGGAAATAGAATTGCGCACGGACCAGCGTTCCGTCGCCGAATCCGTGGACCGCATCATCGAGTACCTCCACGCCCGCGACGACGAATCGGGCGTGATGATCTAGCGGGAAGCTACTCGGCCCCCATCAGCCTGGCTTTAAGAGATCGCAAAGAGCGCGTTGGATAGCGCACCGCCAACCGGCGCAAGGCCAGGGGCGGAGTGGCCGGCGTATTCACCCCGAACGCGGTCGTGCAAGCGGTCCGGTAGCCCGCCTCCGCCACCAAGTCGCGCACCGCTTCGTTCCAGTCGCCATAAGGATAACAGAAATGCTCGATGGCCACGCCAAAAGTGTCCTCCAGCTTTTTCTTGCTGGCAAATATCTCCTCACGCGCGTCCCGCACGCTCAAGCGCGTGACCCGCGCATGGGTCAGCGTGTGAGAACCGATGGCATGGCCGGCCTGCAGCCATTGGCGAATTTGGGCTTCATCCATTAACGGTTCGGGCGCTTCGCCGTCGCGCAA
>Ga0182016_10001870_pt1 | contig 25226 bp, 17 predicted proteins | sample 712S2MmetaG_FD_120491 | JGI IMG/M metagenome (GOLD analysis project Ga0182016, IMG submission 120491) | Permafrost microbial communities from Stordalen Mire, Sweden - 712S2M metaG | ecosystem: Environmental > Terrestrial > Soil > Wetlands > Permafrost | place: Sweden: Stordalen | collected...
CTTCTGGTAGTCGGTCAGCAGTTGCTCGATCAGCTTCTTATCGATGGCCATGGGATTTTCATTCTCCTCTTCCCTCGGCCGGTTACACAGTTCTATTTACACCCTCGGCGAAGGCGCTCAGCGGAGGCCTGGTCCCGGTCGCCGCCGTGCTGATGACGGACGAGGTAAACGAGGGTGTTTACAGCTCTCTGAAGCGGGCCATTGTGCACACTTCGACCTGTCCTACCACGCGATTCCACCGACGCTCGTAAATAGGATTCGCTTCTGAGTTCTAGTGTGCGGCGGAAACTGTGCCGGGTACCGTGATGTGGCCAACGGCGGAGACGCCGATCTTCACTTTATTCTCCACTTTCAAGAGAAAGGTGCTGGGGTTCTTCATTCCCCAATCCTGATAGGGCACATCAAAGCTCGTGCTCGCCTTAACTTCATCGCCGCTCTTTGCAACCGGCAGAGATAATGTAAGGTCATGGTCGGCACCATGGATGTTAAATTTGCCTTGCACTTGTGTGCTCGATGTCCCCTGATTCGAGACATTCCCGGTCACATGTTTGGGAGAAAACGTGATTTCCAGGACCCGGTTTCCCCAACAGATCGGACGCACTCGTACTCAGTACCAGACACGACAAGATCGATCTTGATAGTGTGCAATTTTGCACACACAAAAATGTCGTGGCTAAGTTATTATTTTAGAACACCACGCTATTGCGCTAAGCGTTTTGGCCGTCGCGGGTGACGACGAGGCTAGTCCTCCAACAAAGGCGGCGTTTATTGTTTAGCGCACATGACCGCAAAATACCGGCGTACATCTTACTCACCATATTATTAGTGTCTTGTGTTTCGGGCCAAGACAAGAGTGCGATTCCTGGCAGGCTGATCATTCCAGACGGCACTGCAGTCACGCTTCGGCTTGCTGAAAACGTTTCCTCTGCCCACGCCCGGGTGGGAGACAGCCTGGATTTTGTCGTGGTGAGAGACGTGAACCTGGAAGGTTTCACCGTCATCCCGGCCGGCACCAGGGCCCGCGGTTCGATCACTGGAGTTAAGGGTAAGCGGTTCCTGGGAATCGGAGGCAACGTGGCCTTGAAGCTCGATTCCGTAGAGCTGGCCAACGGCGATCGGGTCACGCTGTGTGCCCGCATGGACGTGAAAGGACGGTCCCGCACCAAGCTGATGGCCGCGGCAATGATCGCTACCGGCCTGATCTTCTTGCCCGCCACGCCGGTTTTCTTGCTCACCCGGGGCCACGACAGCACTGTCCTGAAGAGTACGGAAATCACCGCGCAAATCGAAGGTGCCCCGTCGGTCCTATCGGCAGGGTTGGCGCCGTCGCGAGAAGGTTCTTCCCAACTGGCCGAGATGATGGACTACCTGCCGCCCCGCGTCTTCAACGGTGAGGGTCGCGAGGGCGACATGCTGAACCTCGTCTTTGTCGCCCAACAGGAAGACTTGCAGGACGCTTTTGCGCGCGCCGGTTGGGTGAAAACAGACAAATGGAGGCTGGCATTCGTCTGGCACTTGTTGCGCCATGGAACCAACGATTCCCAGGTACCGATGGCCAGGTTTTACCTGTTCGGAAGAGTGCAGGACTACTCGTATGCCTTGCCCGATCCGGATGCGGTAGTGTCCCGGCGTCATCATCTTCGAATCTGGAAAACTGGTTACACGGAGGACGGTACGCCCATCTGGGCAGGTGCTGCCACCCACGACGTGGCGATTGAGATCGCCAAGGGCGGGCACCTGATCAACCACAGGATTGACCCCGCAGTAGATGCCGAGCGCGATTTCATCGGCGCCAACCTGACGGATACCGCCTCCGTCAGCCGGCAGGAATACTTGCATGGTGTGGATCCGGTTTTCCAGGCTCAAACCGATTCCGGCGAAGCCTATCATTCCGACAGCAGAATTCTGCTCCTGGATATTCATTCGGCCATGCCAGCCAAGGCCAGCGTCGCCAGTCAATCATCTGCGGTCGTTCGGGTTACTGTGCTGCCGATCACAGCTCCAGCCGAGTCTTTCCAGAGCAATTTGACTTCGCCCCGCTGAGCGGGCCGGTGTTGGAAGGGCGAAATGATATCAGCCCGGGCGTGACCGGGTGCCAGACAAGCCCCGTTGCTGTGCTTGTTGGGGTGTTTGAGCCCTGGGTACGCTGGGGAAATTGATCCGAGTCCCGCAAGGATAGGACAGGTTCTTGCGGCGGCAAACTCGCTCCCCAACGCAGCAAAACTGAACTGCCTAGATTTCTCTGTAGTTCAGCAGCCCTACACCGATCAACACAAAACAGACCGGCCAGATCCATGCCGGAATGGCGCGGTCTTTGGGCGGCAGGCGCAGTTCCAGCCAGCGCGACCAGCCGGCCATGACGCCCAGTACGCCCAGCGGCATATGGCTCAACTCGGCCAGCATTTCTTCCTTGACGTTGGTGATGGCGTGGGAGTGCGTCAGCAACAACGCCGCGCCCGCGGCACAGAGAAGAGGGAAGATGAGTGGCAAGACACCGCCCTGCGACGGGTTCCGGCGAACGCGCAGCTCGAAGATAGCGAATGCGATGCAAAGCAGCGCGGCGACGCGATGCTGGAAGACTTCTGGCTTGGCCCACGTCGCCCAGAAGCTGCGGGGTCCCAGTGGCCAGCATTCAGGATCGCCCCGCAGGAAGATGAAAATAGCGATTCCGATCAACAACAGCGGCCAATACTCGGCCCACTGGGCGCGGCCCGTCCGCGCCAACAATGCCAGGACTCCCATAGCGATCACGATCACACCCATCCAGTGATGGTTGTATTCCGACCATTTCATGTCGGCGAGAACTCGCAGGGAAACGGGCAAACCGTCGCTGGTAAAGATGGTGGGCAGCCGGCTGGGATCGGAAGCCGCAATCGCCTGTCCGGGCATGATGGTTGAAAGTTGCGCAATATCCGGGCTCTGCAGCCGGGGCCAGCCGGGCGCGAAGCGAGTCACAATCTGCTGCAGACTGACGGTGTCGTTCACCATGTCAATCGCCGGCGGCTGGGAAGTGAGCGAGGCAGCAGCCAGAACGATGGTGATGCCGATGCCGACTTCGGCCTCCACTAGCCGGCGCAAACGAGGCATCACCTCGCCCGGGCTGTACTTGCGAAGCAGCAGGAAATTAATTCCGCCCAGCGCCAGCATGGCCACCAGCATCATGATCTTGGCGATGACCATCACCCCATAGGCAGTCCCATAAAGCGAGCGAAACGAGCCGATGTAAACTAGGCCCATCCCCAAGCCGCTGAGCACGAGCACGATCACGCTTACCAGCGCCAGCCGCGAGAAACGCTGGGTCATGTACCACTGAGTGGGACGGTCTTTGGTGACCTGCAGTCCCAGCAGCAGGAACGGCAGTCCGCCAATCCAGAATCCGGTGCAGGCCTCGTGCAGCACAGTCAGGATAATCAGTGGAACCCGGTTTTCCATACGGGCGGCAGCGTGGTTGGTCATGACCGACGCGCCGAGAACGATCAGGACCAGCAGCGCCAGCCACCAGCCGGCGAGCTTTCCTGGCAAACTCGCCGTCGCCGCTATCGTCAGCGCGGCGACCAGAATCACACTTCCGGCGATGAAGAAGTTGGCTCCGGCAACGCCTGATATCCGGATTTCGGCGGTCGCCATCAGCACTGACGAATTCACGTACAGGTAGAGCACCTGCACGATCACAAGTGCGATTGCGGCCGCGCGAAACATGCGCAGCGATGCCGAACGCACCCGTTCAAAGCCGTTGCTATCGGCGATTTCGCGACTAGGACGTGCGATGCAGAAGAGAAACAGCCAGCCTCCCAGCAGTAACGACTGGAAGACGAGTGTTCCCGCCCGCAACAGTACCGACAGATAACCAAAGATGTCGACCAGCTTGAGCATCATGGGTGGCTAGTTCACCCTGAACAGAACTTCGCCTTGGCTGATATGCCCGTCGGACGCGAGTACCTGCCACTGCAGCTTGTAGTTTCCAGGCTTCAAACCGGTGGCCTGCACGGTGAGAGTATCGGGAGTGGGCTGCCTTACGCTTTCCAGTTTCTGCGGCGCGCCATCAGGGCCGAGTAGGTGTAGTCGCGAACGGCCGCCGTCGACCCTGACGTTAAAGCGCAGCCAGATGGGCACGTCAGGCCCTTTGACGGTGGAGTTGAGCTTGGGTGTTGACTGCATCAAGACCGCGTGGGCCCAAACCGGTTGAGCGATTGCGGCTAGCCAAAGCGTGGTTAGCAGAATAGAAAAAAATGGCACTCGGAACAAACGGTGCAATTGGCATACCTCTACAACGATGCTATATGGCAATCGCATTTGGGGGAAGTAGTTGGGCTGTCGTTTATCCCACGGGCGCGCGGGTGAGCATCCTGTCCAGGCTGCGGCAAGTTATGCGGACCAGGACAGCAGGCCTTGGAGTTACGACTCCTCTCGCTTACGGCCGTGCAATCCAACCAGCCGCCCAATCAGCACTGCGGGATACATGATTCCGGTGACCGCCTCAAGGATCGCCAGCGATCTGGCATGCGGCCCCCAGGGAATGATGTCGCCGTATCCCACTGTGGTCAATGTCACAAAGCTGAAGAAGATCAATTCCGACGGCATGAAATGCTTTCCCGGTTGGACCGTGTCCCGGAACGACCCTGGCTGCAGTTGTTCAATCATTCCGTAGGCCAAGCCATAGGTGATCCCAACCAGCATGTAGGCCGAAACTGCGCCCGCCAGTGTATCGGTCGTTACACTCGGGTTCTGCACAATCGCCCAGATAAAAATGGTGGTGACATAGCCCAGAAAAAGAACTCCTAAAGCCAAGGTCGCCACTTCCCATGACAGCAGATAGCCAAACACGTTGGCCAGGTGGATCACGATGGCGGGGATGCCCAGAAGGAACGCGGCCAGGGTGATGCGGCCTCTTCCCAAGACAGCGTAAAGGGAAGCGCAAAATATGAGCACCGCCAGCAGCCGAAACAGTTCGTCGTGGGCCGCCGTCTCGATCACGAAGGGATAGCCAAGGATGAACGCCAGCTCGGCAAGCAGCAACGCCGTAAAGTGATGCGGCAATTTCCGGTGAGCGGGTTTGGCGGTCTTGGTTGAAGCTGAGGCGCTGGCCGGCACTGACGTGTCCTCCGCGGACTGATCGAGTGTATACGGGAAATCGGCGAACCCAAGACTATTTCGAAAGCGTCCTCGATTTCAAATGTTATCGCAGCAGAGCGCTGGGGTCGGGAGCAGCGGCGGGCCCGACGGTATCGGTTTCTTCCACCGTGTCGCCTTCTCCCGGCGCCAGGAAGAGATTCTCTTCGACGCCGTGCTGTTTGGTGTAGAGCTCGTAGTAGCGTCCGCCAAGATCGAACAAACTTCGATGAGTTCCGTGTTCCACGATGCGCCCGCCTTCCACCACCAGAATCTGGTCGGCTCGGCGAATGGTCGATAGACGGTGGGCGATGACGAATGTAGTTCGTCCCTGCATCAGGTACGAAAGGCCTTCCTGAATCATGGACTCGGATTCGGAGTCCAGGCTGGAGGTCGCTTCGTCTAGGATCAAGATTCGAGGATTGGCCAGAATCGCTCGCGCGATGGACAGCCGTTGCCGCTGACCGCCCGACAACTTCACGCCACGTTCGCCGATGATGGTGTCGTACTGCAGATCGTACTTTTCCGCGAACTCGTCCACCCGCGCGATGGCGCAGGCGCGAAGAATCTCCTCCGCGGTGGCGTCCGGCTTGGAGAAGGCCACGTTCTCGCGAATGCTGCCGTCAAAGAGAAACGAATCTTGCAGCACCATTCCCAACTGGGTGCGATACGACTCCAGACGCACCGTGGAGAGATCGATGCCATCAACCACAACTTGGCCTTGGTTGGGCTTGTGGAAAGCGGCGATCAATCCAATGATGGTCGACTTGCCCGAGCCGGACGATCCGACCATCGCTGTAACCGTTCCCGGACGGGCGTGAAACGAGACGTCGTCCAGGACCGTTTTTTGTTGCTCGTAAGCGAAGGTAACGTTCCGGAAGGCAACGTCGCCGCGGATCTCGCCTAGCGCGACAGTGCGGGCGGGATCTTCGTTCTCCGGCGTTTCGTCCAGCACTTCGCGGGTACGCTCCAGTCCGGCGATGGCTTCTGTGATCTGGGTGCCGATGCCGACCACCTGGATGAGCGGTGCCGCCAGATATCCCAGGAACATGGTGTAGGTGAAGAATCCGCCAAGGGTGAGCTTACCGGCGAGAATCTGTCGCGTCCCCATGAACATGACGATGGCGCCGATGACCCCCATCAGGGTTGATGACGACAAACTCATCACCGAGGTTGCGGTCAGGGTCTTGAACACGTTTTGCAGCAGGCGCTCGACTCCCCCGCTGAACACTTCGTGCTCGCGCGACTCGGCGTGATAGCCCTTCACCACTCGCACACCACCGAGCGATTCGGTGAGGCGTCCTGTCACCTCGGCGTTGATCTTGGCGCGTTCGCGGAAGATGGGACGGATGACCCGGAAGGCCTTGCGCAAACCGATACCGAATACCAGCAGAAACGTGAAAGCAATGGCGGTCATCACCGGGCTGATGCCCATGAGCACCACAAACGCGATGACGGCAGTCAGAAGTCCACCCGCGAAGTCCACCAGTCCGGTGCCGATAAGGTTGCGCACGCCCTCGACGTCGCTCATGATGCGCGAGACCAGCATGCCGGTCTTGTTGGCGTCATAGTAGGCGACGGACAGCCGGCCAACGTGCTCCTGCACGCGGCGGCGAAGTTCCGCGATCAGCTTCTGCGCGGCCTTGGAAAGCGTCTGCGTCAGGGCAAACGAGGTCAGCCCTTGGATGAAGGTTGCCGCAAGTACGATGCCCACGAGCGGGTAAAGAAGTTTGAAATGCCGCTTGCCGATAACGTCGTCAACCAGGTATTTGGTGGAAGCCGGCAGCACCAACCCGGACACACGATTGATCACCATCAACCCCAATCCCAGGGCGAGAAGTGCGCGGCGTGGACGAACCAGCTGCCAGATTTCCGGCAGCGCCTTGAAGATTTCGGTTTTCTTTGCCGGTTGTGAGGGGCCGGGACCCACCATGTAGTGCAAGTTACTTGGATTCGCGACAACCCGGTTTGGGTTCGGAACAGAGTGGCGAAGGTCGCACTTCGTTACTGGAATGATGCAGGATGGGAAAATAACTCGGGCAGGGGCCAGTGCGATCGCCCGCAAGATGATGCGCGACAATTCGCTCATGCGTTATGGCTTGAGTTTGAAGTTCGGTAACTCTGCTAATGAAGAAAAGTGTGAATCGCGTGAGTTGGAGTAAGGACGCGGAATTCCTTGTGGTTGTCTTTCGCCGAGCGAGAGGAGGTTGTTTTTCACAACGGGCTCGACTTTCCCACAGCTTCGGCGCAAACGAAAAGGCCACCCGGCAACAGGGCGGCCTTCTCTTCAAGGGAGAATAGTTCCAACGGAGGCTAGACCGTCAAAACTTTCTGGACAAATACTAGGGTTCCGGAAAGTGCGTGTCAAGCAATTTCTGGGACTTAAATTGCTGTATTTTCAATAGTTTACAATGGATTAAGGGAACCGCCGGTAAATGATTGAAATTTGCCCAGTTTCGGCAATTTTCAAGTAAACCTATTTATTTTCAGCTACTTAAGGTGGATTCCTACTCTCTTAGATGAAGCTGGATGATCTCCACATCCTCCGGCCGGTCAAAGACTCGATCGGGGAAAAGACGCTTCATAACTATGCGAACACCTCCAAAGAAGACGCCGAAGATGAGAGAGATCAGTAGGATGATTCCAATCAGCGCGAATATTCCAACGATCAAGTTGCCGATGTTATCGCGTTTACTGATTGAAGTTGCTTCATTCCACGTGACCTCGGCTTCGTAGTTCACCGAGCTGAGCAGAGTCTGCGCAGCGTTCGTGCTGGTGGCGCCAGTCACCACATCGACCAGTGGCCCGCTGCGTCTGGCCAACAGAGATCCCGGGGCTGCTTGCTGCGCACTTTGCAAGGCACGCAAACGAGCACCAGCGATTTGCGGCGTCGGATACTGGAGCAAAGTCAACGTCAGAGGCCCGTCCTTCGAGGAGTACTCCTGAATGAGAATCTCGGGATCGTGGCTGAAGTCAATCTGCTCGGCGGTGAGCGGCGCCTTCACCGCCAGAAGTGCCTGCGGTCCGAGAATGTACTTGGCCGAATTCTCCACGACATCGTTCTTGGGCAAATACTCAGGGAGAGTGGGCAGATTTCCCGCGGAACCGGATGCCGCCGGCAACATCCCTGCCAACTCCCGCAGCTCGGCAGCCGACATGGCGGTAACGCGATCGAAGCTGGCGTCCACCAGCAGGTTGCTGCGGAAGAAGAGAATGCGGTCGTTGGCCGAGGCAGCCTTGGTGCCGATCTGCTCGGTCCTCATGGCCGCCTGGCGATAGAAGGTGAACGCTCCATAGGCGCCGGTTGCATCGTTGAATTTGGCCGCCTTGATGGTCAACTTGCGTCCGTCTTCGCGGGTGTAGGTGGCGGTTTCCGAATCAGCGAAACCATACTCCTGCAGCACGGCAGGATATGCAGGATCAGCCTGGGCGGGGTTGGCGGAAGTTTGCGCTTGACCAGACTGCGTCCAGCCGGCAAAAGACTTAGGAAGGACGCCGCCACCATCGGCCGCGAACGAGAGTGCACCACACGTCAGGCAGAAGACAACGAAGATAAGAATGCGTTTCATCACTGCGATCAGGTTACCTACTGATTTTAGACTACTGCGAGAGGGATTAAGTTTCCGGGAAGTGTGCGTGCACAATGGTAGAGGATGCGTGCCAGGGCGAGGAAAGCAGGTCCTTCGACTCCGGCGGCGAAGCGCCGCCGGCGCTCAGGATGACAAAAGGCAGGGCTAGGGGCTAACGGCTAAGGCCTCAGGGCTAGGAACCAATGGCGAAAAGCGAAAAGCCCTCTACTGTCCGGCTTCCTTGTTGAATCTTGCCGCGACCTTGATGCCGCTGAGCCCGTCGGCATACTTGGCGACGCCTTTGTAGAGCGACTCGGCGATCTTCTCGCGATACTCAGGCGTTTCCAGTCTGGCTTCGTCGGTGGGATTAGATACGAAGGAGATCTCGGCCAGGATGCTGGGCATGTTGGCGCCGATCAGAACCACGAACGGTGCTTTCTTGACGCCTCGGTCGCGCAGGGTGGAATGCCGGGTAGCCAGTCCGTTGTACAGGCACGTCTGAACGTCGGTCGCCAGCTCGCGCGATTCGTCGATCTTGTCTTTGAGCGTGATCTTCTTCACCAGGTCCTGAAGCTCGAAGATCGATTTTTCCGACACTGCGTTTTCGCGCGCCGCCACTTCCAGCGCATCGGGATTGGAAGTGAAATTCAAGTAGTAGGTCTCGACGCCGCGAGCCGACGGGTCGCTACTGGAGTTGGCGTGTACCGAGATAAACAGGTCAGCCTGGTGCTCGTTGGCGATGGCAGTCCGGGTCTCCAGCGGGATGAAAGTATCGTCGTCGCGAGTGTAGATAACATCGGCGCCCAATCGAGTTTCCAGCAGGCGACCGAGGCGCAGGGCTACGTCGAGCACCAGGTCCTTCTCCAGCAATCCATTGGGACCGATGGTGCCGGCGTCGTGACCGCCATGTCCGGCATCGACCACGATGCGTCCGATCTTGAGGCCTAGCGCACGCGTCAGGCTGCGGTCGCCGGAGGAAGTGGGCTCGGCTTCATGAGTCGTCGGCAGGTTTGCTGCGGCGGTCTTCGTAGTCTTCTTCTGAGTGGAACGCGGAGCGACGGCCACCGCGGTCGGCGCGGTGGTGGGCTGAGTTGTCGCCTTCAACTCTGGACCACTGCTGTCGCCCGGCCCGGAAAACAACGGATCAGGCGGCTTGGGGTTCGTTACTGTTGTGGTCGGCTTCGGCTTGTTGCTCGCTTTTTGTGCCGTTGGGTTGTCCGCAGCCGACGCTGTCGAAGTTGAAAAGCTTCCATCGACCGGCTTACTCGCCTTCGGGCTTAGTGCTCTGGAACTCGCCGGCGCAGGCGGGGTCGCATCCGAACTAGCGTCATCGGCGTCGTCGTCATCCACAACAACTCTGTGAGGCGTTGCTTTGGACGAACTGGCGGAAGTGGATGCAGCAGAACGAGCAGGTTGTGGTGTCGTAATCCCTGGCTTGGCGGCAACTATGTTCGGCAAAGAAGCCGTCTTCTTCGTACCACCGGCGCTGTTGGAGGTAGCGTTTGCTTTTCCCGCCTCGTTGGCCTTCTCCACCGAGCGGTATGGCTTCTCGTTCTCCACTGCGGTCACGGACCTATCACCACTTCCAGGGGGCGCGGCAGCGTTTGCCCGGGCCACTTGGGTTGGCGACTGCGGCTGACGCCCGTGAATGTCGATGATGAGCCGATATGGATTGGGAAGCAGAAATGCCGAGTAGTCGGAGACGTCCGCGACCTCAAGCACCACCCGGGTCGATCCCGGTTGATATTGGGCGACCCGGATTTTCTTCAGGAAGCCATCCTGCACCTCGAAGCTCTTGCCCACCAGCACCGAGGCGAGCTTGGTATCGGGTAGGTCGAAGAAAATGCGGTCGGGATTGGGAACGCGTCCCGCTTCATACTTGACTTCGCTATCGACGTCGATGGCCACGCGGGTGTAGTCGGGCGTCGACCAGTGCCGGATTCCAGTCACCATGGGCAGCGCGGATTTTTTCTTTGCCGTGGACAGGGAAGCGGTCTCGGCAGCGGGCGGTTGGTCCTTGTTGGTATGGGCTTCCTCGACCGGCTTCTTGCTGGGCTGCGGCTGGTTCAGTTCAGCCAAGGCCTGCTTCGCTTCCGGTGCAAGCGAATTACGCGGATAGTGCTTCAGGAAATCTTCGAACGTCTCACGAGCGGCATCGTCATCGCCCAAGTCCTCTTTATAGATCTGGCCGACGGTGAATAGAGCCTGGAAACGATATTTGCTGCCGGGATACTCGCGCCGCAAGAACTCGTACTGGCTGATGGCGGCGCGCAGGTCTTTCTCGTCCGGTTGGAACTGGCGACCCATATCGGCCAGGATTTCGGCGACCGCGACCACGCTGGCGTCGGCTTTGCTGGATGCGGGCGCCACGTAATAGACCTTGCGGTAGGCGTCAGCCACCCGCTGATAATCCTTGCGTGAGCGCTGATCGGCGGGACGTCCGTTGAGCGCCTCGCGCATTTGTTCGGCTTTGTCGAATTGCTCGCGGGCCTGCTCCTTGCGGGCGCTGGGGCTGGGCGGCGATGCGTTGAGGCTTGCGCTGGCCAGGAGCGAAAGCAGGACAAAAGCCCCGAGCACTCGAAGCCAGCTTAGCCTGTCGCTTAAATAAGGCGAGGAAAGGCGGCGCGCGTGGCTGGTTCCACCGGTTCTCTGGGAGAAGGGGATCGCCATCGGCACAAGTTTCCGGGTACCCAACTGCCGCAGGCACAATTGCGTCACAGCGGCATCGCGAGGCAGTCCGGTGGAGACGTGGTCCAGAGCACTTCGATTATAGGTTCCACGGAGGGACTAACAAGCACGTAAAGAGGACGGAATCAGGGGAGTGACCCCACCCTCTGGGCCAGGTGGCTGGCGAGCCTAGCTCTGCCGCAATAGGCAGTTCGGGGTTTGCGCATCCAATTCTTGCTCGTAGCCATCGTGGAGGCGGGCATCAACTTCTACCTCACCATGCGGCAGCGCGAGACCGGCTTGGCGGTGGCCAAGCGGCCGGAAGTTGCGCTCGATCCCGACTACTACGTCGTGCCTAGACGGCAGGCGCCAGTGGCGTTCTTCGCTGAAACAGCACTTTGATCTGAGGCTGCATGAGATACCAGATAATAAGGATGCTGATGGCGATTCGGAAGAGGCGATAGGTACCGAAGAAAAGGTGCAAGTGTAGCCCCATCATCAGCAGGCCGGGCAAGGAGATCAGCAGGGAGATGACCGCCAGCACGATAGACAAAATGCGTCCCACTCGCGCAGCGTCCAGATTCCGTAGCTGGCGACGGCAGCAACCGCAGCATAGAAAGGAAGAAGGCCGCGCCGACGATGCCAACCATGAGCCCGATACCAAGTAGAACACCGGAACGCTTCTTGCCACACCTGGGTCAGGGAAAATCTGCTAGCTTTCTAGCTATAGGAGGAAATCGTGAAAGCCATACGTGTACACCAATTCGGCGGTCCCGAAGTGATGAAGCTGGAAGAAGTGCCCGATCCTCAGCCCGGGCCAGTGCAGGTTGTGGTTCGCATTCATGCTGCGGGAGTGAATCCGGTGGACGCCTACATCCGCACCGGCACCTACGCCTCGAAACCGAATCTTCCCTACACGCCGGGCACCGACGCGGGCGGTGTGGTCGCGGCCGTCGGGGCAGGCGTCAAGCGGGTGAAAAAAGGAGATCGCGTCTACACCACCGGCTCCAGCACCGGCACCTATGCCGAGCAGGCGTTGTGCAATGAGACCCAGCTGCAACCGCTGCCCGACAACGTTACTTTTGAGCAAGGCGCGGCGATGGGCGTCGCTTACGGCACCGCCTATCGCGGATTGTTTCAGCGCGCCGAGGCCAAGCCGGCGGAAACCGTGCTAGTCCACGGCGCCAGCGGAGGAGTGGGAACCGCGGCGGTGCAACTGGCGCGAGCGGCCGGCATGACTGTGATCGGAACCGCGGGCAGCGAAGACGGCATGAAGTTGGTGAAGGAGCAAGGCGCTCACCACGCGCTCAACCACTCGGTAGAGGGATATCTCGACGAGCTGATGAAGCTGACAGACGGGCGAGGCGTGGACGTGATTGTCGAGTTGTTGGCCAACAAGAACCTGGCGAAGGACCTTTCGGTACTGGCGAAGAAAGGCCGCGTGGCCGTGATCGGCAGTCGCGGAAGCATCGAGATCAATCCCCGCGATGCGATGTCGCGCGAGGCCGACATTCGCGGCGTGACCCTCATGAACACGTCGGAGCAGGAGTATCGCGCGATGCACGCCGCACTGGTCGCTGGATTGGAGAATGCTACGCTGCGGCCCGTGGTCGGCCAGAAGATCCCGCTGGCCGAAGCTGCGCGCGCGCACGCCGAGATCATGAAGCACTCGGGAGCGCACGGGAAAATCGTGCTCATACCGTAGAAGCAACGCAGCAGTATAAGGTTTTGGTTCGGCCTAAGCTAGTCGCTCATTGCCAGTTGATAGTTGCCATTACAATCGAACCATGCTTCGCCTGGAACTGGCCGGCCGGTGTTTTGCCACGGTGCTCGCGTGTCTCGCGGTGAGCACGCTGGCAATCGCCCAGCCAGCCAGCGCGACGTTTCAGAGCACAGTTGTCCGTGCCATGGCGGGACGTCGAGGGGCCGCGGTAGTTCTCGATGTTCATTCAAGACGAGTGCTGGCCAGCTACCATCTTGAGGTGGCTGCGCGTCGCGTGGCCCATCCCGGCTCCAGCATCAAGACGTTTACGTTGCTGGCGCTGCTGGAAAGCGGCAAGGTGGATGGGCACAGTGCGCTGGTGTGCCGGCGTTCCGTTTCGATTGACGGACACAGGCTCGACTGCACTCATCCGCAAACTGCGCAGCCGTTGGATCCGGCGGCCGCTCTGGCCTACTCTTGCAATTCCTATTTCACCAGCGTCGCCACCCGGCTTACCCCGGCGCAATTGCATGACAGCCTGGTGCGCGACGGATTCCAATCGCTTACGGGGCTGACGCCGGAGGAAGTCGCCGGCAAAGTTGCGCTGGCCCGGTCAACCGAGCAGTTGCAGCTGCAAGCTATTGGCGAGTGGGGGATCGACGTTACCCCGCTGGAGTTGGCGAGCGCCTATCGCAATGTCGCGCTGCGGCAGATGAATCATGACGCACAGCTCGCGCCGCTCTTCGATGGATTGCAGCAGTCAACTAGCTACGGCATGGGACGCATGGCGCAGCCCGCCGCGTCCCTGAAAGTTGCGGGCAAGACCGGGACTGCCCCGGCTGACGAGGGTGCGTGGACGCACGCCTGGTTTGCCGGATATGCACCAGCGGAAAATCCCGAGATCGTGCTGGTCGTGTTCCTGGAAAAAGGTCATGGCGGAAGCGATGCTGCCGGCGTCGCCCGCGAGATCTTTACCGCATTCGCCGACACTCAGAATGCAGGAGTTGCCCAGCGAACCGCAGGAGCGCAACCGTGAGACGATTACTCGCGACCCTGGGCCTCCTGCTGACTTTGTGGATCATGGGAAATGCCTCTTCCGCGTACAGCGGTTCGACTGCAAAGTCAGTGTTGCGGAGCGGTTTTCCCCAGACGGTCCGAGTCAGATTGTGGTATCTGCATCCGCCGCATGACCTGCACCTGCGTGCGGATGCCGGCCAGGCGCTGCTCCGCAAGTGTGCGAGCTGCAAAGACACAGCGATCGCTTCGCTGGCCCTGCATGCTTCTGGTTCGTCCATCCAGATTGAGGGCGACAAATCCGCTACAGCTGAGCTTCGCATCACCGGCGCGTATCAGATGAACGCGGCCGGCGATCCGCCGATCCATGCCGACTTCCCCATCGAGCTGCGGGCCAACGACGGCCATCTTCTAGTCACCGCACTCATGCCCATGGAAGAGTACATCGCTGGAGTGCTGGCGGGAGAGACCGGCAACTTCAAGTCTGATGAGGCGCTTAAGGCGATGGCGGTGGCTGCGCGTACTTTTGCGATTCACTTCGGCAGCCGCCACGCGATGGACGGCTTCGAATTCTGCGACACCACGCATTGCCAGGACCTGCGCCTCGCCGGCATCGATCCGCATCTGCGCCGCATCGCCGAGTCCACCGCCGGTGAGGTGCTTTGGTATGACGGCGAGCCGGCCGCCACTTATTACTACGCGAATTGCGGAGGCACCACCGAAGACGGTCATTACATTCTGGGAAACGATGAGGCGCGCGCGCCTTACTTGACGCAACACTCCGACCACTATTGCGTGCGCAACGGCGGCACGCAGTGGCGCAGCGAAGTTTCCAAGCGTGAACTGCAGCAGGCGCTTGCCGACGACGGCATCAATGTCCCGGGAAAGCTGCGTTCGGTCTCGGTCTTGCACCGCACCTCGAGTGGGCGAGTGGAGTTTGTTAGCGTCGCCGGCAGCGGCAGCGTTAGCGTGTCGGGGCTGGCATTTCGCTCAGCCGTCGGACGGCACATTGGATGGGATCGCCTGAAAAGCAACTTGTATGACATGAGCGATCACGGCGATCGCATCGTCTTTCACGGCCGCGGCTCGGGGCATGGCGTCGGTCTGTGCCAGGTGGGCGCCGAGGTAATGGGCGAGGAAGGCCATTCTTATCGCGAGATCCTTAGCTTCTACTATCCTGGCACCAAGCTCGGCGTCGCTGCGCAGGGAACTCCCTGGCAACAGCTCGCCAATGAAGATATTGAATTGCTAACCACACAACCGGACCGCGATCGCTCGCTGCTTCCGCTGGCCACGCGAATGTTGCATGAGTCGGAAGAGAACACTGGGCTGGTGTATCGCGCCACACCGAAGTTGAAGGTCTACGCGACAGTTGCAGCTTTTCGCAACTCAACCGGCGAGCCGGGATGGGTGGCCGCTTCCACTCGCGGACGGACCATCCAGATGCAACCGCCCGAGGTCCTGCGGGACGCGGGCACGCTCGACAGCACCATTCGCCACGAGTTGCTGCATATGTTGATCGAGTCGTACGCGCGCCCCGGAACGCCGCAGTGGTTTCGCGAAGGCCTGGTGCTGTATCTCGCGGGACCGAATTCCGCGGCAACTGCCGGAAGAGGACTTGACGATGGGGCCAGCCTGGAGAAGGCCTTGCGCGCTCCGCAAAGTGAGGAAGAGTTGCGAAGCGCTTACGCCGCAGCGCGTGCGCGCGTAGCGCAACTGGCGCAGCAGAACGGCAAAGACGCTCTGCTGGATTGGGTGCAGAACGGTTTGCCCGCCGAGCTGGCGGCAAGCGGGGTTGCGCAGCGCTCCGGAGGACGATGAGCCCGAACGGGCGTTGTCTTACGTGATCGGCTCGGAATCTTCTTTTTCCACGTGCGAGCTGACGACCAGCAGAAGCGCGACGAAGGCAGTAATCAAGGTTACGTAAGCGACGAAGAAGCGCAGCCCCATGCTCCAGGCCTGTTTGCGAAGATCGCTGAGCTCGGGGACCCATCGGACCAGCTTGAAAGGCACATAGCCGCCGATCAGCATCAGAGCGCAGAACCACAGCCAATATATCGCCCGCTTCAGCACGCGGAGGGACCGCGCCATCCGCTTCAAAGGGAGTCCAGCAGCAGCGACGGTGGTTGCGATCGGCAACCACACGGCGGGCAGCAGCACCCAGAGGAGCAACCACAGCAGCCCGTTAGCGGCGTGGAAGACTTGACGCGGACTGCCAAAGCGCAAGAACGACGGCGACTTCTGCCAGAACCACACTCCAAATTGCGGAGCATACTTGCGAAGAGAAATCAGCGACCACGCTATTGCCGCGAACAAAATGCCCCACAGCGCCAGTGCAATCATGTGCCGCAGGGCATGGCGGAAGGCGCGCCATACAGTTGCATGGTCGCGAAACTCTGCAACTCTGAAGTAGGCGAACGTTCCGGTACGCAGCCACAATCCAAAAAAGATGATGATGATCGCGAGCACGCCCGAGCCAGCCACCTGCCAGCCATGAGCATCGGGCAACAGCAGCCAGAAGTAGATTGCGGCCAGCAGCGCGGCATTGCCGATTAGGTTCAGCAGCCACAACTTGGCCACGCCACCATGTTTCGCGGTCATTGCGCAGTTACCGTCATCGTTAGGGCATCGCTGGTGGAGAGATAGTCCGGCTGATACATGGGCTGTACGCTGGTCGGACTCACGTGGAAGATGCCAGGGTTGACGACCTTTAGCAGGTAAACATATTCATGCTGCCCTTGCGGGAAATACATATTGAAGAAGGTGGTGCGATCGTCGCGCAATTCGCGATCGCTGAACCAGCGGTCCCACCAATCCGGTCGCTGGTCCAGTTCGTACAGGTCGTCGCGCGCGATGGACTCGGTGCCCGAAGGTATCGGATCTTCGATCATCAGATACTTCCACGCGTTCCCGCCGACGGTGATTCGTACTGCCAGCGTGTCGCCCACCTGCACCGGCCCGGAGAGTTTGTCGAGGTGATAGACGACGCGGCCCTCCTTCTGTTGCGGCGTTAGCTTGTAGTATTCGCGGGCCGTGCTCAGTTTGAAGCTGCCGGTGTTCACCATCTTGGGCTCGTTCGAGTAGTACTCGCCGCGCATCGACCAGTACAGGCGTCCATCACCCGACTTCACGATGCGGACCTGATTGGCTTCCGGCGCGAGTTGCGATTCGTTGAGCGTCACTGTTGTCGCGGCAGCGAGCGCATCGGCTGGCGTGAACTTCTTGGTCGCGACCGTCTTGCCGTTGACCTGCACGTCGGCGCTGTAGTTGGGCTTCAGTTCCTGCGTGCGTTCAAGATAGTCAGTAAGGCCATAGATCACCATGGCTGTCTGCTCGGTCGAGTCCCAGTAGTAGCCTTCGTCGCGATGACTGACGAGATAGACCGCAGCCTTCTGCAGCAGCAGACTGTTGGCATCGGTGCGATTGATCAGCTTCAACGCGTAGGCCGTGGACTCGGGCGTCGTGTTGCCGGCAAAGTCCATCAGATAATTGTTCTCGCTTGGCCACCAGGCTTGCGAGTCGTCCTGCTTTGCCTCGCCCTCGAGCTGGGTTGTCAGATCTTTCGCACGGGCATCACTCAATTCCAGCATCGCCAGTCCGAGGACTGCTTGTCCATAGGCAGTTAAATTTGATCGCTGGTTCCACACGGAATCGACCACCGCGACGTCGTGCACGCCGCTGAGCACCAGCGCGTAGGCCATGTAAGCGCGCAGATCGGTACGAACCTTTTCAGAATGATCGAACTGCGCTCGCAGCCAGTCGCGGCCGTGATCGATCGCGTCCTGCTTGACGTCGAAGCCCGCAGCCTTGGCCTGGCTGAGTCCGGCGAGCACGTACGCAGTCATGAAGGGATGGCTGTCGTCGGTCTGCCACCAACCCCAGCCGCCATCGTCATGCTGATAGGTGTAGAGGCGGTCGAGGCCGGCCTGCACTTGCTTGTGCAGCGTCCCCGGATCGATGTTCGACTTCACCCCCAGCTTCTGCAGCGAATTCGCCACCAACACGTCGGGCAGGAAGCTCGACATAGTTTGCTCGGTGCAGCCGTAAGGATAAGAGGTGAGGAAATCGAGCGCGGCAAAGACGCTTCCGGCGATCGAGGGCGTCACGCTGATGGTCAGCTTGCGCGTGCCCGCTTCAGCAGCGGCAGGGAACGTTAACGGCTGCGATGTATCGGTTGTGCCCGCGCCGGCGATCGAGCCTGACTTCGCAATCGCCAGCCTTACGCCGAACGGAACCACCGGGAGCGTGAGTTCCATGGCATCGCTCTCAACATCGGTAAGTGCCTTGCCCAGGACTTTGGCCGAATCCACGTTGAGCACGCGCACGCGATAGTCGACCTTCACCAACCCGCGCGTGGGAACGTTGATGTCGCGTTGTGCGCCGTCGAGCACCTGCAGTCCATCGAACTGCATCGAGACTTGCGCGACTTTGTCGGCGGGCAGGTAATTCTGCACGATGGTGGAGAGCGTGATCTCATCGCCGCGGCGGAAGAAGCGGGGCACCACCAGCCGCACCATAATGTTCTTGCGGACGATGGTGTTTGTTACCGCGCTGCCGACCTTGGTGTCTTGGGTGACGCCGCGCGTGGTGGCGCGCCACGAGGTGATGGCGTCGGGATAGTCGAAGTGCACGCTTGCCTGACCGTTACTGGCGGTGCGAATGTCGGCCACCCAGTACGCGGTGTCGGGGAAGGCCTTGCGGACCTTCGGCTGCACCAGTCGCTCGGGCTTCAGTTGCGCCATCGCCTTGGACGAGCGCACGTTGGCCAACTGCATCTTGCGTTTGCCCGCCTGGCCGTTGAAGTAGTAGGTCAGCGAAGTGTCCGTGCTCACCTGCGAATACACGCGACCGTAGAAGGCATTCACGATGCTGCCAACAGTCTCCGGTTTGATGGCGTAGATCGCCTCATCGACCACGCCCAGGCTGAACTCCGCTGCGATAGGCTTGCCGCCGGAGTCGCTGGCCTTGATGGCGTAACTGGCGGCTTCGCCCGGCTGATACTGAGGCTTCGACGGCACCAGTTGCACGTTGAGCTGGTGCTGCGTCGGCGGAACGTTCAGGCTCTTGGACCCCTGATACAACTTGTTGCCGCGAATGAAGACCGCGGCGACATAGAAGTTCGGTGCGTACTCAGGCTTGATGGGGACATCGACCGTGATGCTGCCGCCGTTACTCTTGATCACTTGTCCGGAATAAAGCCCGTTGCCTTCGGCAGTCACTAGGACGTACGTTGGCTCTTGGCTGGTCACGATCAGCACGTGCGCGGTATCGCCGGGATGATACGTCTTTTTGTCAGGAACGATTTGTACGCGCTCCTGCGCAGGGCCGCTCCACCACGGGCTTTCGCCCGGCGCCCAGAGGAATGCCGTAGTCTCGATGTCGCGCTTCCCGGGCGTTGTTGCCATTACGCGCACGCGAAATTCGCCAGAGTCGGGAATCGTCAGCTTAATCTGCGCTTTTCCGTTGGCATCGGTTTGGTCCTGAGTGGTAGTGATTAACGGCCCCGCACCCTTGCGCCAGTCCCAGCGATTCATCTCCACGCGGAATGACGCTTGCACCGGCTTCTTGTCGTAGTCTTGCGCAACGACGGTCACGGTCGCGGTGCTGCCCTTGATGTAGACGTAGGAGTTCGGTTCGGCGGTCAGGAAGAAGCTGCCGTAAGTGGCGAGCGCGAAACCGTGGCCGGCTATTTCGCGATTGCCGGCGTCGGTCACGCGCGCTTCAATGCGATACACCAAGTCCTGCTTCTTGCTGTCAACGCGCGTCGGCACCGTGATCTGCAGTTTGCCGTCAGCGTCGAGCGTGCCGCTCTGCTCGGTCTCCTGATCGCCGCCGTAGGAGTCATCATTCTGGGCATCGGCGTTGTCGCTTTGATCGCCTTCGCCGCCGGCATCCGCCTGATCTTCATCTTCGTCGTGGCCCATCGGCCAATAGGTCGAAGTGTGTACCACCCACTTCACCTTTGCGTTCGCCACCGGCTCGCCAAAGTAATAGCGCGCGTCGATGGTTGCCTCGATCGGTTGCCCCTCCAGTACGCGCGGCGTTTGCGCCGTCACCTTCACCGCGTACTCGGGCTTCTTGTAATCCTCAACCGAGAAGCTGGTGCCTTCGACGTAGCGCTCGCCCATCTGCATCGACAGGTAATACGATCCCAGCTTGGCGTCCGCGGGAATTGTGTAGTTCCAATTCGCCGTTCCCATTTCGCTGAGCTTCACCGTCTGCGTCCACATCACCTCATAGGTCTGCGGATCGCGCATCTCCAAGCTTAGATTCTGGCCTTGAGGGACGGTGTAGGCGCTCGAAGTTTGGGCGCGTACGATGCTCTTGAAGTGCACCGTGTCGCCGGGCCGATAGACCGGGCGATCGGTGTAGGTGTAGCCCTTCAGGTTGCGATCGGGCGCGTTGCCCAGGTTCCACGCGCCCGGCGTGTTGATCGCGAACTGATCGGCGCCGGTCGCCAGCACGGCGACGTTCTCCGGCTTGGCGTCGTTAATGGGAGTGTCGACCAAGCCTTGCTGGTCAGTCGTTTTCGAAGCGACTTCCTTCTGATCGATCCACACCCGCACTGTCATGCCGGCGATGGGATCGCCGCTGCGTCGATCGACCACGAAGCTCATCAGCCGTCCCGGCCCGGCCTTGGTGATGATTGCCACCTCGGTAATCACGACGATGGTGTAGGCGCGCAGTTTGCCATCGGTGGCTTCGACCAGATACACACCCTTGTCGCTCACCGGGACGGCGACGGTCATGCTCTCCCATTGCTCGTGCGCCGGGACCGACCACTTCCAAACCGATACCACTTGTTGCTGATTGAGCACGGGCACTTGCGCGAAGGTCTCGATTCTTGGCCCCTGCTTCTTCTCGCCGCCGCCCAACTCCCACAGGCGAATCCGGTGCCGCGAATCGGGCGAGAACTGGCCGCGGATGAAGTCGCGAATCCAGGTCCAGATGCGATGCTTCCACGCATGAAATTTTTCCAGCCAGGTGTGCGCTTGCTTGGGCATGGCCGGTCCCTGCCCGCCGAAGTTGTGCAGCTCCTGCATCTGGCTAAAGAACTTCACTGGATTGTTTACCCGGTAGACGCGGAACTCCAGTTGATTCACGTTGTGAGCGTTGATCGAGATCTCCGGCTTCTCGCCGGGCAAGTAGGTGCGCTGGCTGGTGAGCGAGAACCACGATTGGGTATCGGCATCCGGTTGCGCCAGCAAAGGCAGGACGAAGAGTTGAAGTAAAAGGACAACAACCATGTGGCGCAACGGAAACGACAAGACGAGACGCCGTCGCAAAATCTGATCTGAAGCGCTGTTCGGGTAGAGAGGACCTTCAGGTCTGGGTTCAGCCATTCCAGTCCAATTCTTGCGAGCAGGCTTCAGCCTGCGGCAGCGGTTCGGCAGCACGTTTGTTTCGCCGGCTGAAGCCGGCTCCATCTCGGACAGAGGCTGTGACGCGGACCTGAAGGTCCGCTCTACCCGCAACTTCGTTTTCACCCGTGTTCGCAAACCGGAGGCAATTGTCCGGGCAGATTCGATGAATCGACTTGAGCCCTCTGCTTGCGGTTCATAGCGACGCCCTCGCATCACTCGGCCCCCCGCAGGATGTTCCAGCGATAGACACCGAGGAACCCGGGGTTTGACGCAATCGGCCGCCAGCGCGCGTCGGGATAGTTCAGGAGTTGCGCGACCGAGAGACGACGGATTTCACCCGGCGTACTCCCGCTCGGACCGGTGTGGTAGATCAGGAATTGCTCGCTGTCCGGCCTTACCTGACTGTGGCCCAGGAAAATCATGGCGTGGAACGGCATCTTCCCACCGTCATGGCGAAAGAACAACAAATCGCCGGGACGAGCGCGCGCCAGGTCTCGCCCGACAGAAAACGTGTTGTGCCGCCACAGCGTCTCCACATCGGCGAACTGCGCGAACCCGCCATCGCGCGGGTCACTGGCCGTAAACGTTCCGCCACGCACGCGAAACAGCGCGGCCGCTACCGGCGTATAGGGATATTGATACTGCTGAATGTCGCTGGCCGAAGCCGGCCCAGCCAGCGCCACGGTCCGCGTCCACGCCGCGTCGTGCTCGCGCAATGCTTCCCGATAGGCGAAACGCAGTAGCGCGGCGCAATCGCCAATCTCCGGCGGCAGTGAGTTGTCTCGGTAATACTGCGATTCCGCCAGCAGCGTGAACCAATGGCGGAAAGCCAGCCGGTCGGCGGGGTCGTGCAGCCGCAGGAAATCCGGCGTGCCGTCGCCCACGGTGTCGCCGTTATCGGGCGTCGTCCGCAGCGTGATTTCCTGCGGCGTAAAGCCGGGGGCGGTGATTCGCACCTTACTGCCGCCGGGCAGCACTCCCGCTCTCAGCGACGCGGTTGCCGAGACGCCCGCGATGCTCAAGGACTCGACCGCGGCACCATGTGGAGTTTCCACTTCCACGTGCAAGCCACGTAGACCGCGGCCATTCGAGGAGCGGATCGTCAGTTCGGAGGAGGTGAAACCGTCGGCGGGAATCGTAGCAGCGGAGAGCCGCCAGACCAACGACGCGGGGGTCAGCGCGCGGTGCACGGTGAACGCGCACACCGCCGTCGCTATCGCGAGCACAGCCACCACTGCCAACCAGCGAGGCACGCCGCGCATGAATGGTCATCCTCCGCGGGAGCACGGATTATAAATGTAAGGGGACGGGTTGGCTAGCGGCAGTTGGCGCATGAGGGTGAGGGTTGGCGAAAAGAAGATCTTCTCGAGGCCGAATCCCTCCGGCGGTCAGTCAATCCAGTCGGCGAGACGCCACGCCCGGCACGCGCCACCCAATCCCGTGACGGCGGTTGAGTTCGGGCCGCTTTGTCTGCAAGAGCGCCGCCCAGGTCCTGCCGACATTGCCGAAGCCCACGATGCAAAGTTGTAGGTGCGGATGCAGGTGTCTTCGGGATGAGGGGCGTTACTCCTATTGCAAATGCCGTGTAGACGCCGAAATTACATCTCCACCCGGTCCTGAGTTTTCGCACGATTTTCGTACCCGTCGGCCTGGGTTACGCATCCACTAGGGTGGGGACAGTCACAGGCGCGGGAAAAGCCTCAAATGGGTAGCCTTGCGGTCGCCCTGGTCAGATATAATCTCGGGTTAAGCTGAATCCCCAATAGTGAAATTCTACCGATCGCCGCAGCGTGTGAACGAACTCCGGCCGGCAGGTTCTTCGGGCCCGCAGCTGACAAATCTGTACTACTCCGCTATTGAAGGAGATCGCAATGGCCATCAAGGCAAGTGACTTCGTCTGGAACAATGGTCACCTGGTTCCCTGGGATGACGCCAAGATCCATGTGATGGCTCACGTGGTGAACTACGGCTCATCGGTATTCGAGGGAATTCGCTGCTATCAGACGCCCAAAGGTCCCGCCATTTTTCGGTTGCGGGACCACACCCTCCGCCTGCTCCAGTCCTGCAAGATTTACCGCATTGACCTGGACTTTACGCTGGACGAGCTGTGCCAGGCCACGGTTGAGCTGGTGACCGCCAACAAGGTGTCGCCCTGCTACATCCGCCCTATCGTGTTGCGGGGTTACGGGCAAGTTGGCGTCAACCCCTTTAACTCGCCCATCGAGGTGTACATCGCCAACTACGAGTGGGGTAAGTACCTGGGCAGCGCCGACTCCGACGATGGCGTGGATGTTTGCGTTTCCTCATGGACGCGTCTGGCGCCCAATACCATGCCGACCATGGCCAAAGCCGGCGCCAACTACATGAACTCGCAGCTCATCAAGATGGAAGCTATCGTCAACGGCTACAGCGAAGGCATCGCACTCGACGTCAACGGCTACGTCAGCGAGGGCTCGGGCGAGAACATCTTTATCGTGCACAAAGACCGCATCTACACCCCGCCGCTAGGCAACAGCGTCCTCCCGGGCATTACTCGCAATTCGGTCATCCACATCGCCCAGGAGCTGGATATTCCCGTGATCGAGCAGATCATCCCGCGTGAGATGCTCTACATCGCCGACGAGCTGTTCTTTAGCGGGACGGCCGCCGAGATCACGCCCATTCGTTCGGTAGACAAGATCACGGTCGGCCACGGTATCGCTGGTCCCATCACCAAGGCGGTTCGCCGCCAGTTCTATGGCATCGTGAACGGCACCGCCGAAGACCGTTTCAACTGGATGACACCGGTTCCGGTAAAGCAGACCGTGACCGTGTAGGCGAGGCTCGAGCAAAGAAACAAGGGCGCACAGGATGCGCCCTTTGCATGGCCTGCAACCGCGAAGTCCTGTTTCAGAATTCCATCGTCTTTAATTCGGGGCTGACAATCAGCGGCGCTTCAGTCGCTCGCTGCACGTCCTCCATAGTCAGCCCAGGCGCCATCTCCTCCAGCACCAGGCCGGTCTGCGTGACCCGGATGTAGGCCATCTCGGTGACGATGTTGTGCACCACGCGTAAACCGGTAATGGGCAGCGTGCAACGTTTCAGGATCTTGGGAGCGCCGTCGCGGGTGGTGTGCTCCATGGCCACGATGACGCGCCTGGCGCTCGCTACCAAGTCCATGGCGCCGCCCATGCCCTTGACCATCTTGCCGGGGATCATCCAGTTGGCCAGATTGCCATCTTCGTCCACTTCCATAGCGCCCAGCACGCTGAGGTCGATGTGACCGCCGCGAATCATGGCGAACGATTCGGCGCTGGAGAAATAGGCGGTGCCCGGCAGTTCGCTCACGGTTTCTTTCCCCGCATTGATCAGGTCGCCATCTTCCTCGCCGGCGAGCGGATAAGGGCCGACTCCCAACATGCCGTTCTCGCTCTGCAGCACAACTTCGATGCCCGGAGGCACGCAGTTAGCTACCAACGTCGGCATGCCAATCCCGAGGTTGACGTAGAAGCCGTCACGCAACTCACGAGCCACGCGGCGCACAATGCGATCGCGTTTCTCCGTGTCCTTCTGCTTGCCAACTTTTTCACTTGCCATCGACTTCTCCCGCCTCGCGAATTGGGCGATTACGCCTTGCGCAGCGTCCGCCGCTCGATGCGCTTCTCGTACCCCGCCCCCTGAAAAATCCGCTGTACGTAGACGCTGGGCGTATGCACCTGCTCCGGTTCGATCTCGCCGGGTTCGACCAGGTGCTCGACCTCGGCAATGGTAATCTTCGCCGCCGTTGCCATCATTGGATTGAAGTTTTGCGCGGTCTTGCGA
>Ga0182016_10001875_pt1 | contig 25170 bp, 20 predicted proteins | sample 712S2MmetaG_FD_120491 | JGI IMG/M metagenome (GOLD analysis project Ga0182016, IMG submission 120491) | Permafrost microbial communities from Stordalen Mire, Sweden - 712S2M metaG | ecosystem: Environmental > Terrestrial > Soil > Wetlands > Permafrost | place: Sweden: Stordalen | collected...
AACTCTGTAGAGCTTGTTCTACAACCTGCTGGGTACCGGGCGCCATGCGGCCGCCATCGCGCGTGGAAGAAGACGAGCCTTGAGAAGAAGAGCCTTGAGAGGACGCGGACTGCTGGCCCTGTTGCCCTTGCTGGCCTTGCTGGCCTTGCTGGCCTTGTTTACCTTGTTGGCCTTGTTTACCTTGTTGGCCTTGTTGGCCTTGTTGGCCTTGTTGGCCTTGCTTACCCTGTTGACCTTGCTTGCCTTGTTGCCCTTGCTGCGATTGCTGGCTATCGTTCGATTGCTGCTGCGAATTCTGGTTCTGCGCCAGTTCTTCCAGCTTCCGGCGAACCTGCTCGGCTTCGCGCCGCAACATCTCCTGCTCCCAGCGCTGCTGGAAATTCTGCTGGCTCTGCTGTTGTTTGGCCAGTTCCTGCTGCCGGCGCGCCAGTTCTTCGAGCTTCTTCAAAGCCTCGTCGGCTTGCTTCTGCCGCTCGTCCTCGGCCGATTGAGAGCCGCTTTCGTATTGGTTCTTCTGCGTGTCGAGTTCCAGATTGGTGATGCCTTGCAGATCGCGGCTTGCACCGCTTTGTCCACCGCCTCCACCACCGCCTTTCGAGATCTGGATCTGAATATCCCGGAAGATGGCCTCCGCCCGAAGCAGATATTGCAGGGCCTTCTGCTCCGGCGACAAGGCATCCTGAAAGTGCTGGCCCTTCAACTGATCGGAAGCCGGTCCCATCTGGGCGATGGCGGCTTCCATATCCTTCACGAACTCGGCGAGGGCCGCGCCGCCGCCCGAGAGCTGCCGCGCCTTCGACCGGTCCGACAGGGACTGCGCCTCATCGCGAAGCTTGGCCTGCACGCCGGCAAGATACTTGGCGTTTTCCGGTTCCGAACCATCATGCTTGGCGCTTTTGAGCTGATTGAACGTGGCGGCGATGATCTCCTTCTGGCGCTCGGCTATTTTGGGCTGTTCCTCGCCGGACATGCCCGCGCCGCCCGAAGACTGGTCCTGTCGATACGTGAATTCAAAGGGCCGCGCTTCGATGAAGTAAATATCCGATCGCGATGTGGTGAGCGCGTCGCGCGCGGTGGCGTAGAGGCTGACGACGTCGCCCGGCACGAGTTTGAAATCTTCAAGAGAAAGAAGGGACGAGCCGTTCGCATCTTTGGCTCCTTTGGGGGCGGCGCCTTTGGAACCGAGCAGGGAACGCGTCTGCTCCGGGGCGCCATTCACCGAATAGTGCAAGTCGAGCGCCAGCACGCCGTTGTCATCGCGAGCCTGGAGTTCCACAGGAACTTCTTCAATCGGCGAGGCGCGAGCATCGCGGTTGGGGCGCAGGATAGTCACCACCGGCGGCGAATCCGGCCGCGCTTCGATGAAGTAATCGTCGGTGAGGCGAACCAACTCGCCGCCATCCGGCGTGGCAATGTGATAAGTGCCGTCTTTCAGGATGGGTACGCGGGCGTGGCCGTCGCTCAGTTCAATCCTCGTTCCGTCATCGAGCACGACGACGCCCGAAGAGAGCGGCTTATCCGTGGTGATATCCAAAGTGGCAACGGTACCGGCGATGGCGCGCAGATCGCCGCCTGGATCTTCCACTTCATCCTTGCGCCCGTAGGCGGAAGGGAAGCGATAGGTGACGCGGAGGTGCGTCACCTGCGGCAGATCGACCGCGGTGAGCCGTGAAGTAGACGAATGGATGCCATTCGAGACAACGTAATATTCCAGATTTTCCGGAATGCCGACCAGCAGAAATTGAAAAGCCGCGCTGCCCTGGTGGGGACGCATGGCGGTTTGTTCCCACCGGGTGGCGCTCTGATAGCGGACGAAAAGATCGGCCTGCTGCGAGAAGAATCCGTTGAGGCGGGCGGTGATGATCTGATCGTTATGACGGCGCACGCGGGCGCTGCCGGGCTCGACGGAAATGGAGTAGAAGGGACGCGACGCTTCCGGCGAGACACCCCAAAGGAGAGAAGTCCCGTAGCCGAAGAATCCGGGTCCCTGCACGCCGAGCCAGACGAGCAGGAGCGTGGCGCTCAGCGCCAGAAAACCGAACGCGCAGGCGTGCGACGGAGCGGCGATCGTTTCGGGACCGGCGCCCGCGGTGAGCGGCAGCGCGTCGGCGGCCAGCAGCGGCAGAAAGGCATCATTCGAGTTGCGCCGTTCCACAAAGGTGAGCAGCCGGTCGCCCAGTTGGGGATGAAGGCGCTCGGCGATGCGGGCTGCGCGGCGCTGGTTCAGACGCAGCAGGGGAAACACCAAAGCGAAGCTCAGCGCGGCGGCCAAGGCGAAGAAGAGCAGTACACGAGAAACGTAGACGCTGGGGTCCGAAAAGGAGAGCCGGCTCATCACCAGCACGAGAGCAATGGTGACCAGGAGCGCTGCGCCGCAAAGAATGGCGAACCCGCGGGCCAAAGTGAGCATGCGGAGGTTGCGCTCGATGCGGCGCAGATAACCGGTCAGTTGGTCGAGAGGATTCACGTCTTGTGCTCCTTCATGTGCCTTCCTTCAGGTCAAGATGCCGGTTGCCCAGCACGGATTCCGCCACAGCCACAGCGAGCGCGGCGAGCAACACCCACCACCAAAGCTCATTTCCGCCCCGACCGCCGTCACTATCATTTTCCACCCCGCGGTTTCCGTTGCCTGTGTTACGCCAGAGCTGGATCGTTTGCGGAGGAAGAACGGTGAAGTCTGATTCGCGGCGGTCCGGGTTGACGGCCGCGAGTTCATGCCGTCCGTTCTGGCGGCGAATGTCATAGAAGCCTTCCTGTTCCAGCGGCAGAGTGCGGGCACGCGTGGATTCCGACAGCGAGAGGAGCCGCGCGTTGTGCGGTCCGGTGACTTCCACGGGAGCATCTGTTTGAGTATCGCTGGGATGGAGATCGTAGAAGGCGCCGGCCACGTAATTACCAGTGGCGCTTTCGGTGTGCCCGAGGTAACCCGTGGTTTGCTGGACAAACGGAATGAAGACGGGATGCACGGGAAGATCGTTTTCAATGTTATTCAGCGCCGAAGCCAGAACGATGACGCGGCCTTCGCCGATGGCGCGTTCGAGCAGCAGCGGACGCCCGTCGTCGAGCGACAGGAGAACGCGGGCAGCGCCGGGCTGAACCGATTCCGTCCGGTAGAAGCGGACCGAATCCCAGTGCGTGGAAGATCGCAGCGCGGGGTGGGTGGAATCGACGCGCGCCACGAAATTGAAGCCGCCGTCGCGCGGGGATGAGTTGCCTTCCGCCACGACGAGATCGGCTACGGGGACGCGACCCGTGGAGGCGGGACCAAGAACCACGAACAGGCTGCCGCCATGCTCGACGTAGCGATGCAGGGCATCTTCGAGGCCGTGCGGAATCCCCGCAGGCTCACTCAGAACGACGAAGGCATAGCGGTCGAGCGAAGACGAAGCGGCTTGCGCATAGCTCGCATTCTGGAGCGAGAAAGCGGGCTGGTTGACGGCGGCCAGCGCCGTTTGGAAGTAAACGAAACCGCGGTTGTCATTCTGTTCGTGCAGAAACAGAGCCGGTGCGGGATCGGAGCGCTCCACCGCGAAATAGAAATGATCGTCCTCGGGAAAGGCGTCGGCGGAATCGATATCTACTTCGCAGGGATTGAGGCCATAAGGGACGTCGATGCCGGTGAATTCGACGGTGGCGCGGCCGCCTGCCGGAACCACTACCGGTTTGGTCTCGATCGAATGATGGTTGATCAGGAGAGTGACGCGCCGTGTGGCGTCTTTGTCCGAATAACTGACGATGGTGGCCTGCACGGTTCCCGTTTTCGCGCTGAAGATTCGCCGCGGAGCAATCACGTTCTCGACGGCGAAGTTGGGAATGGCGCTATCGGCCACCGCGTGCACCACCAACTGGGCGCCGTCCGGCAGTTTGAGATCGGCGAAATTGGCCGGCGCGGATGTCTTCTGCATGTCGGAAAACAGGTGCGCTTCCACCGCGGTTTTGGACGATTGGGTGAGAGAGCGAATGGCTCTGGCGACTTCCGCGTAAGAGCTTGCGCCATCGGCCGGTTCGAGGCCGTTGACGGCCGCGGCGAGGGTGGATCGATCAGCCGTGAGATTCGTCAGCAACCTTGTTGGTCCGCCGAAGGAGATCAGTTGGGCGCGGTCCGAAGGCCGCATTCCGTTGACCACGGAAAGGGCATCCTGTTTGGCGCGCTGGAATCGATTGTCCTGCCGCATGCTGAAAGAGTCGTCCAGCAGCAGTGCAATCACGCGGCCGCCATGCGCCGCGGCCACGCTGGTAAAAGGCAGGTATGGCCGGGCAAAAGCGAAGATCAGCAGCGCGACGAACAGCGCTCTGAGCGCGAACAGCACACGGTATTTCAAGCGGCGATGCCTGATGGAACTCTGGACCCGCCGCTCAAAAAACATGAGCGAACTGAATGGCCGCGGCGTGGTTTTATGCTGCCGCAGCAGGTGCAGATAGACCGGCAGGCCGATGGCGATGAGACCGGCCAGAATTCCAGGGGCGAGAAATCCCATTACATCTTTCTCTGGCGCAAAGTAAGATACTCCCGCAAGCCCTGATCGAGCGGCCGCGAGGTGTCCATCATGGTGTAGTCGAGGCCGGAGCGTTGCGCCGCCGTTCGCAAGGCGTCGATGTGGCGTTGAAAGCGGGCACGGTATTCGTTATTCGCGTATTCGGGCGAAACTTCCAGCGTAGTCTTTGTTTCCATATCTTCCAGCACAACTGGATCGGTGAATTTCGGCTCCAACTCCACAGGATCCACGACGTGGAACAAAGCCACATCGTTCCCGTGATAACGCAGCGGTTCGATGTTCCCGATGACGCGATCCGGATCGTCATAGAAATCCGAGATGACGGCGACGATGCCGCGGCGGTGCAGGAACTGTTGGAAGTGCAGGAAGGGTTTGGAGAAATCCGTCGTGGTTCCCGGCTGCGCGGCTTCGATGGCATGCAGGACGCGCACGAGTTGACCTTGCCGGCTGGACGGCGGAATGTAATTACGGACCCGATCGTCGAAAACAATGACGCCGGTGGCGTCGCGCTGCGCGCTTCCCATGTAGCTGAGGGAGGCGGCCAGAAAACGCGCGTAATCGAGTTTCGAAACGGCGCCGGATTTGAAGGACATCGAACCGCTGGCGTCCAGGAGGATGAGCAACTGCGAATTGGTATCGCCATGAAAACGCTTCAGGAACATGCGCTCGGTGCGCGCGAAGACGTTCCAATCGATGTGGCGGAGATCGTCGCCGGGGGTGTAGGCGCGGTATTCGGCGAATTCCTGACTGAAACCGAATTGCGGCGAGCGGTGCAGGCCGGCCATGAAGCCGTCGACAACTGTGCGCGCCACGAGGTCCATTGAGGAAATGGAGGCGAGGACGACCGGATCGAGGAATTGCTGCATGACGGGTCTAGTAAGAGTTTAAGCCCGACTCTTATTGTCGGTGCGACAATGAGGCGAGATTGAATGGATGTCTGAACTGGCTAATGTCCCGGTTGCAGGTCCTGAGAACCGAGTCCTCAGCAGTACAATCGCGAACCAACTTCTCTCCTTGCGTAAGTGCTACTCGATAGCGGACCCTACCCAGCCTGTGATCGACCTTCTCGATGAACAGCCGGCGCTCTACTCGCTGCTGTCTGAAGCGGTGATGCCAATCGAGAAGGCATTCGGAGAGGGACACATCCTTGAAATGCGCGCACAATTCTCGGACGACGATGGCCTGTTGAAGGTAACCATCCAGCTCCCCGCGGATTTTGGGCCCGACCCGGAAATCGGCTTAGAGTCGTTTGACAGGGACTGGTGGTTGGATAATTGCCATCGCTCTGGCGGTGCGCTCGTTTTTGATTACGAGATTCAGGATGCCGTTTGACTGGCGAGAGTTTCTCCTTGTTGCCCACGCGCTGCGCAATCAGAGCGGCGAGGGCTTTCAAAGAACCTGCCTTGGGCGAGGCTATTATTTCGTCTACAACCTCGGCCTGATTCGGGCACGCTCAATGAACTTTAGCGGCCAGATCCCAGGGCTCCATCGAAAGCTTTGGAATTGGTGCCAGATGCACACCGACCCGCTCATCCGGCAGATGGGCGTGGACGGTCTTCGTATGCACTCGCTTCGAATCTCCGCCGACTACGACGGGGCTTCCATCCCGAACCTGGCCCGCGAAGTTAAGACGCAATTGTCCAGAGCCGAAGCTTTTGAACGGCTGACGGCGCAGGTAAATGGGCAAGCACCCCCGGTGAGGCTTGGCCCTTAGGAAAGGCCTTACGCTCAGCCAACCGTTTCAACAAATCATCAGCGGTCAACCGATCGGATCACCGGGCACGTGACTGCCAGCGAGAGCCCGAGGGCCTAGTTTTGCATCACGGTGGTGGTGGCCGAGAAGTTGATGGGCCTGGACCCTACGTCGCCCCTATGATTTTGTTGCTCGTGACGCTTCGCGCGGGCACGGTGTTTGCCGTCATCGTTGACGCAGTGCGGGGCCTCTGTCCGCCTTTCGGCGGCCCTCTACGTCCGGGCGCCACGATCTCGAGGGGAATGCTTGCCGGAGTGTCGAAGCCGCGTGCAGACGAGGTCCATTGAGGAAATGGAAGCGAGGACAACCGGATCGAGGTCGAGACGCGAAATCGGACGAGCGCCGGCTTCCGTTGCCCATTGCGTAACCCGCCCGGCACAATGGGATAATTATCTTTATGCACTCGAAGTTCATGCTGCGCGCGAGCCTGCTCGCCGTCTCTTTTTGCGGACCAGTCCTCGTGACCGCCGCGGCGCCCGACAAATCCGTTCCGGAGACGCCTGCCCCGACAAATATCAAGATCGTCGAGATGATCGTCGCGAAGGTGAATGGCGAAATCATCACCAAGACCGAACTCGATCACCAGCGCGAACTCCTGGCCTCGGAACTCACCAAACAGAACCCCACCTTCACACCCGCGCAACTCGAAGCCGCCACCAGCCAGAAGGAAGCGGACGAGCTGCGCGACCAGATCGATCAGTTGCTCCTCGTTCAAAAGGCCAAGGAACTCAGTATCAGCGTCGATGCGGAAGTCACCAAAAGGATCGCCGCACTTCAGGCCGATAGTAAGTTGATCGATCCGGAAGAGTTCCATCGCTGGGTTCAGGAAGGCAGCGGCATGCCCTTCGAGGACTACCGCAACAACATGAAGAACGCGCTTCTCACGCAGCGCCTGATCAGCCAGGAAGTGGCATACAAGATCCAGTTGCCGCAATCCGAACTGCACGACTACTACGACAAGCATAAGAGCGAATTCGTCCGGCAGGAGGAGGTTTACCTCAGTGAAATCCTGATCGCGCCAAAATCTTCCAGCGATGCCGATGCCGCCGCGGCGGAAAAGAAGGCCAAAGAGATCATGGCCCGGGCTCGCAAGGGCGAAAAGTTCGGCGACCTCGCGCGTTCCTACTCGGATGCGCCGACCGCGGCCCAGGATGGCCAGCTTGGCCCATCCAAACGCGGCGATCTTCGGAAGGAGATTGAGGACATTGTTTTCAAGGCCAACCGGGGCTACGTAACAGACCCCATGCGCACGCAAAACGGATGGGTGATTCTTAAAGTGGAAGAGCGGCATGATGCGGGGCAGGCGGCCTTTGAGGACGTGCAGAACGAGATTATGGAGAAGCTGTACGCACCCCGCATGCAGCCGGAGATCCGCAAGTATCTCACGAAGCTCCGCGAAGATGCCTTCATCGAAATCCGCGCCGGATACGTGGATAGCGGCGCCGCGCCGAACAAGAACACCTCATGGCAAGACCCTTCCACTCTGAAGCCCCAAACCATCACGAAAGCTGAGGTTGCCGCGAACAAGAAGCACCGGATTTTGGGTGTGATCCCCCGCCGCGCCACCAACGTGAGTTCGTCCGAGCCGGGCGCCAAGACCCCTGCGCCCGCCACGACCCCGGCAGCGAGCCCTGCCGCGACGCCGGACAGCGGCTCTTCGTCATCCACTGCGACGCCCGCGGCGCCGGCGCAATGAAGGCTTCGTTTGTAAATCAACTCGAGCCGGGCCAGACCATCACCAGTTCGTTTCTCGTCCACACCAAGGAAGTCCGCGAGAAAAAGACCGGCGAGCCTTATCTTTCGCTGCTGCTATCCGATAAGACGGGCCGCATTGACGCCAAGATGTGGGATGGCGTCGCGGAAGTGCTGGACTCGTTCGACCGGGACGATTTTGTCAAGATCAAGGCCATCGTGCAACTGCACCAGAACCGGCCTCAGTTAACCATCCACAAAGTCCGCCAGATGGAGGATGCCGAGGTCGATTTCACCGACTATTTCCCGTGCTCTCCCCGCGATTCCGACGAAATGTGGATCGAGCTGAAAGCCTTCGTGGCCGCTGTTCGCAGTCCGGAGATCCGCGCACTGCTCGAAGAGTTTCTCAACGACCCTGAAATCGCCGCCCGGTACCGCCGTGCGCCGGCAGCCAAGACCATCCACCACGCGTACCTGGGCGGCCTGCTGGAGCATGTGCTGTCGCTCTGCAATCTCAGCCGTTCGGTGGCACAGCACTACGCGCATGTCGATCTGGATCTGCTGATCGCAGGCTGCGTCCTTCACGATATCGGCAAAATCCACGAATTGACCTTCGAGCGCGGCTTTTCCTATACGGCCGAAGGGCAATTACTGGGGCATATCCCCATTGCTTTCCGCATGATCGCCGACAAGCTTCGCGGCCTGCCGGATTTTCCGCCGCGTCTGCGCACGCTGATTGAGCACATTGTCCTTAGCCATCACGGCCAGCTTGAGTTCGGCTCTCCGCGCGTCCCGCAATTCGCCGAGGCCATGCTCTTTCACTATCTGGATGACCTCGATTCCAAAATGGAGTGCATCCGCGCCTCCATCGAGCAGGATCGCCAATCGACGGGCGCTTTTACCAGCTTCATTCCGTCGCTTGATCGGCCGTTGTTGAAGAAGGATATTTTTCTTGCTTCACCTGCCGGGGCGGCGTCTGCCGCAATCGTTTCCCCGCCTGCCGCGCCGGTGGTTGCCGCCGTGGTCCCGGCCGTGACGGTCGTGACCGAACCCACGCCGGCAACGCGACCCGCCCGTCCAGCTGCCCCCGATCGGCCAACCGGGATTTTCGGCGCCAAGCTCACCGAGGCGCTGCACCCACTTCCTGGCAAACCCATTCCATCGCCGGTTAAGAACCACGAATGACCGCGCCCGCCAGAATCCTTGTTCGGGCCACCAACTGGATCGGCGATGCAGTCATGTCTCTCCCGGCCCTCCGTGCGGTTCGCACCCAATTTCCCAGCGCTCACATCGCGGTTCTCGCGCGCCCCTGGGTGGCCGATCTTTACTTTGGCGAGGCGGCGGTGGATCGGGTCATCCCCTATCCGCACCGTTCCGGCGTTCACGATCTGGCGGCTAAATGGCGGACGGCGCAGACGCTCCGCCGTGAGCGGTTCGACCTGGCCATTCTGTTCCAAAATGCATTTGAATCCGCGGCCATCGCGAGACTGGCGGGTATTCCGCGCATTCTCGGCTACAACCGCGATGGCCGCGGATTCCTGCTCTCCCAAGCAGTCCCTGTGCCCCTGCCAGGCGAAATTCCGACCCACGAGCTGTACTACTACCTGGAGTTGCTGCGCCGGGGCGACATCATCTCCGACACTGCTCTTCCGGAACCAGTTCTTCCGGAACCGGCGACGATTCGCCTCGAAGGCGCAGCCGCTGCGGCAGCACGCGGCAGGGAAGCCCTTGCCGGGTTACACATTCCAGAGCCCTTTATCGGCGTCAGCCCCGGGGCGGCCTACGGGTCCGCTAAACAATGGCTGCCCGAACGCTTCGCGGAATCGGTCGCGCGGCTCGCGTTTGAACAGCCATCGGATGGCGGCGCCTCCATCTGCCTCTTCGGTTCCCCAACCGAAGTCACCCTTTGTGACGCAGTTGCCCGGATGATCGGCGAAATCCACCCGAACCTTTATGTTCGAAATCTTGCCGGGCAGACGAGCCTGCGCACGTTCATCGATCTCGCCGCCGCAGCCACGCTTTTCCTCACGAACGACTCCGGGGCGATGCACATCGCATCCGCGCTGGGCACTCCCACGGTGACTGTCTTCGGAGCGACCAATCATCTGACGACGGGTCCCACGGGGCCGTGCGCTCGGGTGGTTCGCGAGAACGTCTCCTGCAGCCCGTGCCTGCTCCGCGAATGTCCCATCGATCATCGCTGCATGACCGGTGTTTCCGCCGCGCGCGTCATCGAAGCCGCTGCCGAGTTGATCGCTATGCACGCCTCACACCGCTAGATTTCAAAACATGGACACTCGCCGGAAGATCTTAACGCCCTCCAAGGCTCTCGAAGCCGCTCTCGCCCTTCGCGCCTCCGGAACCTCCATCACGCTGATCACCGGCTACTTCGATGTCCTGCAGCCTTCGCTCATCCGGCAAATGGCGGCCACGGGCGCGCGGGTGTTCGCGCTGGTGCTCGATCCGCCCGATCCGCTGCTGACCACGCAGGCGCGGGCTGAACTCGCCGCCGCTCTCCAGGTGATAGACTACGTCATCTATTCCTCTTCCGCACCATCAGAAATTGGCGCCGCGGGCTTCGTCGCCACGCTCGCCCCAGACCGGCACATCCGCGCTGAGAAAGACCATCTTGCGGCCAGGGAACAGCTCATCCGGCATGTTGTTGAACGGCATACAATGTCCGCCGCGGGGAGGCAATCCCATTAGCTCCAGCGGCATACTTGTGGTTCGCCTCGGGGCGATGGGCGACATTCTTCATGCGCTTCCCGCGGCCGCGTCCCTGAAGCACAGCTTCCCGGCATCGCCACTCACCTGGGTCGTCGAGAACACGTGGGCGCCTTTGCTGCAGAACAACTCTTTCATCGATCGCGTGATCACTCTCGACCGGCGTCACCCACGCACCTGGCTCGCCACCGTGCGGGAACTCCGCGAACAGCGCTTTTCCATCGCCATGGATTTTCAGGGCCTTCTGAAGAGCGCCGTAACGGCTTCGCTGGCTCGTCCCGATCGAATCTTCGGCTACAGCCAGCAGTTCGTGCGAGAGCGCATGGCCGCATGGTTCTATTCCAGCCGGGTTTCGAGCGCCGCCGTCCATATCGTCGACCGGCATCTTGACATCGCCGCCGCCGCGGGAGCCGTCAACCTTCTGCGTTCTTTCCCGCTCCCCGCCGGATCACCGGAGGGCGAGCTACCCGATGGCCGCTTCGTTCTTGCCTGTCCCTTCGCCGGCTGGAAAGGCAAGCAGTGGCCCATTGAATCCTACGCCGCGGTGGCCAGGGAACTCGACCGCCGCTGGGGGGTCCCGCTGGTCCTCAACGGACCGCCATCGGAGCGGGCCGCGCTGGCCTTGATCCAAACCCAATGCGGCGGCATCCGTATTCACACCAGTTCCATCACCGGCCTCATCGACGCCACGCGCCGCGCTACCGCCATCATCGGCGTCGATTCCGGCCCCATGCATCTCGCCGCGGCTCTCTCCAAGCCGGGCGCGGCCATCTTCGGCCCCACCGATCCTGCGCGCAACGGTCCGTATGGAGGCTCGCTCCAGGTTCTGCGCAGCCCGCGCGCGAAACCGATGAGCCTGGCGCGTGGAAACTATCGCCGGGGCAACACCATTGACGACTCGATGCGCGATATCACGCCCGATCAGGTAATTGCCTCGCTGTCGCAAGTTTTCGCGACATGACTTGAATCATGCCGAGCCACTGGTTCCCCAAAGCCTACGCCGACTGGGTCGCGCGCGTGCGGGTTCCTTCCGGATTCCTCCTCGTGGTGGCGTTCGGGATTTTTTCGCAACCGAGCGCCGGTTCTCTTTCCGTGGGCATCCCGGTCTCGTTCGCCGGGCTCGCTCTGCGCGCCTGGGCTTCCGGGCATTTATTGAAAGATCAGCGGCTGGCCGAATCCGGGCCCTACGCATTCACGCGCAATCCGCTTTACATCGGAACTCTGCTGGTGGCCTGCGGCCTGGTGATCGACGGCCGCAGCTGGGTCCTGGCCATCACCTTCGCCATCGTTTTCCTTTTCGTCTATCTGCCGGTGATCGAACTCGAGGAGCAGCACCTCCGCGACATCTTCTGGGCCTACGAGGAGTACGCGCGCCGCGTTCCCAAACTGATCGGTTTGCGCCGTGGGCCGCCGCGGGTGAAGCTTCCTTTCGCGGTGAAAACCTATCTGGACAATCGCGAATATCAGGCGCTGCTGGGCTTTCTGCTCGGCCTTGCATTTCTCATCGCCAAATGGCTTTGGTTCGCGCCCACCACCACGTAGATGCCGCTCGCAGTAGTTCTTGTTTCGCCGCGTAACCCGCTGAATATCGGCGCGGCGGCACGCGCTCTCAGCAACTTTGGATTTTCCGATCTTCGCCTCGTCCAGCCCTATGAGGTGGCTTTTCGGGAAGCCGTCAGCGCTGTTGGGGGCGCGGCGGTCCTTCAAAACGCCAAAGTTTTCGATACGCTGGCCGGCGCACTGGCCGATTGCTCGGTGGTGGTCGGCACCACGAGCGTCGGCAACCGCGAGCTCCAGCAACCCATCCACACAATCGAAGCATCCGCGCCACTCATCCGCGGCCACGTGGCCACCGGGAGAGCCGCGTTGCTTTTCGGCTCGGAGAAATTCGGCCTGTCGAATGACGACCTCAGCTTCTGCCATCATCTTCTCCGCATCCCCACCGTACCCGAAACGCCTTCCATGAATCTTGGGCAGTCCGTAGCCGTCTGCCTCTATGAGCTCATCCGCGACCCATCGGCAATCGCATCGCCGCCTGTGAGGCGAGCGGTCAGCGGAGCGGACGCCGAGCAGCTCACCACCATGCTCCTCGAACTGCTCGACGCCAGCGGCTACACCAATCGCATTGTGGCCGTCTCCACGACGCGGAAAATACGGCGGTTCTTTCGCCGTATCCGGCTCGAACAGCGGGATGCCCGCCTGGTGCTCGGCATCCTCCGGCAGTTACTCTGGAAGCTGAGATCCTGAAGGAAGTCCCACTGTTTTTGTTACAATTCGGTGTTTGGTCACCTCCGCATTCCATCCCGCGGCGATCAGCTCAATCACATCCGATTCACAGAAGATTCCGCGCGTCGCGCTCGTCACGGATTCGTTCTATGAGGTGAACGGCGTCGCGCGCGTCAGCCGCGAATTTGTGGCCTATGCGCGGGAGCGCGATATTCCGCTGCTCAGCATCCACTCCGGGGTTCGCAAATCACGCACGCAGGACGGTTCCGTTACCACCATCGAGCTTCCGCGCAGCCCCGTCCGGATGGCGCTCGATGGAAACCTCGCCTTCGATTTCCTGATCTCGCGCTACATCGATTCCATCTCCGCCGCCATCACCGAGTTCGGCGCCGACCTCATCCATATCACGGGACCCGGAGACTTCGGGATGGCGGCCGCGTATCTCTCGCACAAACTGCACATTCCGCTGTTCGCCTCGTGGCACACCAATCTGCATGAATACGCAGGCCGGCGGCTGGCTACCATTACGCAATTTCTACCACCGGCAGCGCGTGCCCGCCTGTGCGACGCAGCCAGCCGGCAAGCGCTCTACTGGCTGCTGAAGTTTCACCAGATCCCGCGCGTAATCTTTGCGCCCAATGACGATCTGGTCAGACTCATCCGCCACCGCCTGCCCCGCGAAACGTATCTGATGCCTCATGGGGTGGATATCAATCTGTTTTCGCCGGACCGACGCACGTCGCGTTCCGGCGTCTTCACTCTCGGTTACGTCGGCCGCCTGACTCCGGAAAAGAATGTCCGCCTGCTGGCGGAGATCGAGCGGAAACTATTGGCCGCCGGATGCGGCAGGTTCCGTATTCTCGTGGTGGGCGATGGACTCGACCGCACCTGGCTGCAGGCCAACTTGAAAACGGCTGAATTTACGGGCTTCCTTAGCGGCGTAGATCTGGCGCGCGCCTATGCCGATATGGATCTGTTGATCTTTCCTTCCGAAACGGAAACCTATGGTCTGGTGGTTATTGAAGCGATGGCCTCAGGCGTCCCGGTCGTCGTGTCCAACTCCGGCGGACCGAAATACCAGGTGCGGGAAGGCATCGACGGATTCGTGGCCGCCAATGCGGATGGCTACGTCGCGGCGACCGAGCGGCTGATGAACGACCCCGAAGCTCTGGTCCGGATGCGCGAGGCCGCTCGCGACGGATGCAATTCCCGTACATGGGCGCATACCTTCGAGGAACTCTACCGGCGCTACGCACTCTGGCTCGCTTCCCCCGATCACGAACGTTATCTGAATCACCAGCCGGCTGTATTTGCGGCAAATGGCTGTTTGTGACCCGCGTCGGATAATCTAGTGCTGATGACTTTTCCGGCAAAGTGGGGCGCTCTGGAAGCGCACTACTCCACCAAGATGCGCGATCTGCGGCTGCGGCAGCTCTTCGCCGAAGATCCACAGCGCGGCGAACGCTTCACCATCGACGTGCTCGGCCTCTACTTCGATTACTCGAAGCACCGCATCACCACGGAGACGGTGGGGCTGCTGATTGATCTGGCGCAGCAGTGCGAATTAAGAAAGCATATTGACGCCATGTTCGCGGGCGAGAAGATCAATATCACCGAGAACCGCGCCGTTCTGCATGTCGCCCTGCGCGCTCCGCGGGACGAACAGATTTTTGTCGATGGCAAGGACGTGGTGCCCGAGGTGCACGCCGTGCTCGACCGGATGGCGGCGTTCTGTGAGCAGGTTCGCAGCGGCGCATGGAAGGGCCATACCGGGAAGCGTATCCGCAACGTTATCAACATCGGTATCGGGGGGTCTGACCTGGGACCGGTGATGGCTTACGAGGCTCTGAAATACTACAGCCAGCGCGACCTCACTTTCCGCTTCGTCTCCAACGTGGACGGCACCGATTTTGTTGAAGCAACGCGCGACCTCGACGCGGAGGAGACTTTGTTCATCGTCTCTTCGAAAACCTTTACAACACTGGAAACGATGACCAACGCCCGCTCCGCGCGCGAATGGACGCTGGCGTCGCTGAAGAACGAGAAAGCCGTTGCGAAGCACTTCGTCGCCGTTTCCACCAACACCGCCAAAGTGGAAGAGTTTGGCATCGACTCCGCGAACATGTTTGGCTTCTGGGACTGGGTTGGAGGGCGCTATTCAATGGATTCGGCGATCGGTCTTTCGACCATGATCGCCATCGGCCCGCAGCAATTCCGCGACATGCTCGGCGGCTTCCATGCCATGGACGAGCACTTCCGGACCACGCCCTTCGAACGCAATCTGCCGGTGCTGATGGGGCTGCTCGCCGTCTGGTACAACGACTTCTTCGATGCGCAGACGGTGGCCGTGCTGCCCTATGAGCAGTATCTGAAACGCTTTCCGGCGTACCTGCAGCAATTGACCATGGAGAGCAATGGCAAGCACGTCACCTTGCAGGGAGCGAAAGTCGACTATCAAACCGGACCGATCTACTGGGGAGAGCCAGGCACCAATGGGCAGCACTCCTTCTATCAGTTGATCCACCAGGGGACCAAGCTGATTCCGTGCGACTTCATCGGATTTATGAAGGCATTGAACCCGCTCGGCAATCACCACGACTTACTGCTCGCCAATGTATTTGCCCAGGCGGAGGCCCTGGCGTTCGGAAAGACCACTGAAGAGGTCAAGGCGAGTGGCACTCCGGATTGGCTGGCGCCGCACAAGACCTTCGAAGGGAACCGGCCTTCGACCACCATTCTGGCCGACCGCCTGACGCCCGAGACGCTGGGAAAATTGATCGCGCTCTATGAGCACAGCGTGTTTACGCAAGGCACCATCTGGGAGATTGACTCATTCGATCAGTGGGGCGTCGAACTCGGCAAGGTGCTGGCCGAGCGAATCATCCCCGAATTGGCGACTCCGGAACCGACCGGCAATGCCGAGCCTCCGCTGCAGCACGATAGCTCGACCAACGCGCTGATCCAGCGCTATCGTGACGGGAAGAGAAAATGAGCCAGCAAGACCGGTTTAAGGAAGCCGCGGCCGAGGCTGCGGCCGCGCTACTCGAAGATGGAATGGTTGTGGGATTAGGCTCGGGCACCACGGCCTCGATGGCCGTTGCAGCGATCGGGAAGCGCGTCGCGCAAGGGCTGAAAATCGTCGGGATTCCCACGTCGGAGCTCACCGCAAGCCAAGCCCGGAGCCTGAACATTCCGCTTTCGACGCTCGAAGAACGCCCCGCCATTGATGTCACGATCGATGGCGCGGACGAAGTGGAAAAGGGGACGCTCCATCTCATCAAAGGCGGTGGAGGGAACCTGTTGCGGGAAAAAATAGTGGCCGTCGCCAGCGCTCGCATGATTGTGGTCGCGGATCAGTCTAAAGTGGTCAGCCAGTTAGGCAGCGGTTTCGTGATACCCGTCGAGGTCATCCCCTTTGGCTGGCAGACTACGGAACAGAGGCTGCAAAAAGTGGGCGCGCATCCCAAGCTTCGCCTGCGCCCGGATGGCCAGACCTTCATTAGCGACGGAGGCCACTTTATTCTGGACTGCGCCTACGGTCCCATTCCAAAGCCTGCGGAGTTACAGAGAGAGCTCGACAGCATTGTAGGCCTGGTGGAGCATGGTCTCTTCATTGGCATTGCCTGTCAGGCGATTGTTGGCGGTCCGGATGGCGTGACAACCTTGCATCGGACAGCCTGAAATGCGTTTCCTTGTTTTAGCCAGCCTCGCCGTCTCCGCTTATGGGGCCACTTACTATGTCAGCGGCGCCGGAAGCGATTTGAATACGGGGCTGAGCGAAAGCTCCGCGTTCCGGAATCTCCAAACGGCTGAGAACCTGACCGCGCCCGGAGACACCGTCTATGTAATGAACGGCACTTACACCACCTGCGACGGTTGCGACATTCTGGACATCACTCGTTCCGGCACCGCGAACGCCTGGATTACCTATGTGGCCTATCCAGGACACCAGCCACTGCTCAGCCTTGGAACCGGATGGAATGCCATCAATGTTCATGGCGGTGCGGCTTATATCGAGATATCCGGCCTGCATGTGGAGGGCGACCTGCAGAATCCGAATCAGAACGAGACTGTTTGCACAGCGGACTCCCTGGAGCCAAATCCCGGCCCTGCCTGCAATGGGAACGGCATCACCATCGACGGGCGAAATGATGGCGCAAATAAACCGCATCACATCCTGATCGACCACAACGAGGTTTTCAACATGCCGGGCGGCGGGATCGGCACGGCGGAAGCCGATTACGTCACTGTGGAAGACAACTACGTGCACGAGACCTCATGGTATTCGCGCTATGGCAACAGCGGCATCTCGCTTTACGAATCGTGGAACTACGATAGCGGCCCCATTCCACATACGATCATTCGACGGAATCGCATGTTCGACAACCGCTCGCTGATTCCTTACCAGAACACCGGCAAGCCGACCGATGGCGAAGGGATCATTATCGACACGTCGCGCAATAACCAGTCCGGCTCAGACCCCATTGGCGCATATACGGGCGGATTTTTGGTGGAGAACAACCTATCGGTGAACAACGGCGGAGCCGGCATCGAATGTTACCAGAGCGATAACATTACCTTCCTGAATAACACAATGTACGGCAACGGGCTGGTGGTCATGTACCCGGACATTCTGATCAACCAGTCTCGTACGGTGAACGTCTGGAACAATGTGGTGTACTCGGCGGCGACGGGAACCGCGGTGAACGTTTTCAGCACTCCCAACCTGCAATTTGACTACAACATCTACTGGAATGGCCCGGTTGAAGCGACCGAGGGGCCGCACGACCTGGTCGTCGATCCGCAGTTCAACGTGCTCGGCACCGACCCCTCGACCAGCGATTTCCATGTTCTGCAGGGAAGCCCAGCCGAGGCAACGGGGAATCTCGCGGTCGCGCCGCCCGACGATCTGGAGGGGCTCGCGCGCCCGCAGCAGCCCGGCGCAGTTACCCGCGGCGCGTACGAATCGGTGATCAGCGCCAATCTTTCATTTCCCGCGGCGGGTTTGGTGAACGCGGCCAGTTACGCGGGCGGCGTTGCGCCGGGGGAACTGGTGGCCATCTTCGGAACCGGGTTCGGGGCGAATCCCCTTGCGCTCGCCGGCTATGGGAGCAACGGATACCTGCAGGTGGAAACAGGCGATACGCGAGTCTACTTCGACGGCATCGCCGCGCCCATGATTTATTCGGCTAACCAGCAAGTGAGCGCGGTCGCACCCTACGAAATTACCGGCACGACCCAGGTGCAGGTGGAGTACGCGGGTCTGCGGAGTCAGCCGGTGGCCATTCCGGTGAGCGCCGCCGTGCCGGGCATTTACTGCTATTCGGGGGGAACGGGGCAGGCCGTAGCACTGAATACCATCCCTGCCGAGGAAGGATCGTTCAATCAGGACCAGCCTGCGCCACCGGGCAGCTACATCACCTTCTTCATGACCGGTGAAGGCGCAACATCCGCGCCGTGGGCCGACGGCCTGCTGCCCACCGGTCCTTCATTCCCTTCGCCGGCCGGAGTGGTGAGCGTGCAGATTGGCGGCGTTTTGAGCAACTGCCCGGCCAACTTTGTGGGATTAGTTTACGCCGGGGTGACGCAAGTGAACGCCTGCGTCCCTCCCGGTGCGCCATTTGGCGACGCGGTGCCGCTCGATGTGAGTGTGGGCGGCGTCTCGGCGCAGAGCGGCGTGACGGTCCGAATCGGAAATTGATCGACAAGCGTTACGGGCCTTCACGTGCTGGGTTTAGTGAGATGATCCTCACGCGAGCCGCGGAGACTCCGTTTCTACACGGCGATCAGGTGGTGCTGGCCGAGGGTACTTATCAAGGCACATTGGGTTCGTTCCTGGGTTTCAGGGAAGATTCCAAGTGGGCCGACATCGCCGAGGCCAACGGCCACATACGCAGCCACCCCGTGGCGTGGCTGGCGCATTCGAAAGGCATAACAAATGGACAAGAGGCTGGCTAAACGACACAAGCGCCAGGTTTCACGCGCGAGAGAGAAGGTCCGGCTGTCCGAGCCGGATGTAAGAACGCCGGAACAGATACAAGCCGCTCGCGAGGCGAGCCGCCCCGCAAGTGGCCAAAATAACTTGCCGAACGCAAACTAGCCCAAAGCATGAAACTGATGCAATCGAAGCACTGTCCGTATTGCCGGTCTGTTGACTACAGAAGCGTCGGTTTCCGGACCGCCACCGAGAGATTTTTCCGGTGGATTTTTCTCCCCTACCGCTGCTCGTTATGCGGACATCATTTTTTCCTGTTTCGATGGCTCGTTCCCGCGGAAGGACCGGTATGACGAAAGCTTATCTCGTAGGCGGAGGCATTGGATCGCTGGCTGCGGCCGCATTCATGATTCGCGACGCCGGATTGCCCGGCGAAAATATCACGATCCTTGAAATGGATACGCTGCTGGGAGGGAGCCTCGATGCCGCGGGAAATCCGGCGGCCGGTTACTCCATGCGCGGTGGACGCATGCTGACCACCGATAACTACGAGTGCACCTGGGACCTTTTCAAAACGATCCCTTCGCTCTCCAACAAGGGTCAGTCGGTATTCGAAGAAACGGTGGAATTCAATCGGAAGTACAAGTCGCATTCGATGGCTCGTCTGGTGGACCGCCGCCGTGCGATCGTGCCGGTAACTTCCATGGGATTCACCATGGCGGACCGTCTCCAACTGCTGAAACTGAGCCGGGCGGAGGAAGACACGCTGGCGGCGAGCCGCATCACCGACTGGCTTTCGCCATCCTTCTTTGAAACCGAATTCTGGTACATGTGGTCCACCACGTTTGCCTTCCAGCCATGGCATAGCGCGGTTGAGTTCAAGCGATATCTGCTGCGCTTCATGATGGAGTTCTCCCGCATTGAAACCCTTGCGGGCGTGAAGCGAACCATCTACAACCAATACGACTCGCTGGTTCTGCCTCTCGAAAGATGGCTCACGGCCCAAGGCGTCCATGTAGTGAGGGATTGCCAGGTGACCGCCCTCGATCACAAGATCGAAGACGGCAAGTTTATCGTGACGTCGATCCACTGTTTGAAGGAGGTCATTTCCCTTAGTCCGGGCGATCTTGTGTTCCTGCAAAACGGCTCCATGACCGACGCGTCCAGCCTGGGCTCCATGACAGCCGCACCACCGAAACTGACCAAAGCAGATAGCGCCGGCTGGCGGCTCTGGGAGAATCTGGCGGAGGGCCGTCCTGAGTTTGGAAATCCCCGGGTATTCAATAGCTCCGTCGCGCAATCGTGTTGGGAATCGTTTACCGTCACGCTAAAGGACACTGCATTTTTCGACAAGATGACCGCGTTCAGCGGAAACCAGCCGGGAACAGGAGGCCTGGTTACATTCAAAGATTCGAATTGGCTGATGTCCATTGTGCTCGCCCATCAACCTCATTTTCTGAATCAGCCTTCCGGGGTCCAGGTATTCTGGGGCTACGCGCTGTTTCCGGACCGGGTCGGCAATTTTGTTCCGAAGCCGATGGCTGATTCGAACGGTGCGGAAATCCTGCGGGAACTCTGCGGGCACCTGCGTTTCGACGCGGACACCGTTGCAACAGCCAACTGCATCCCTTGCAGGATGCCCTACATTACGAGCATGTTCATGCCGCGTTTGCGCGCGGACCGTCCGCTACCGGTACCCGCGGGTTCGGCAAATCTCGCGTTCCTCAGTCAGTTCGTCGAAATTCCAGATGACGTGGTCTTCACTGTCGAGTATTCCGTGCGAGCCGCTCAGATGGCCGTCTACCAGTTATTTGACGTAAAACGCGAAGTGCCGCCCGTGACGCCCCACTCGAAATCGCGACATGTGCAGTTTGATGCCCTGATCAAGGCTTTTGAATAATGGCCATTCTCCTGCTGTAGAAACATGCAGGACAACCAAGAGGCAATCACATGTTAACGAATGCTGCGAATTTGAAAGGTCTCGCGGTCCAGGCGACCGACGGCGAGATTGGAAATGTAGTTGAGTTCTACTTCGACTATGAGACGTGGGCCATCCGCTATCTGACGGTCGAAACCGGCGGTTGGCTGGGCGGCAAGCGGGTTCTCATCTCCCCTTATTCCGTGCGGCAAGTGGAGTGGGAGGCCAGGCGGCTCGACGTGTCATTGACAAGGAAGCAAGTCGAGGATAGCCCGAACATCGACGCGGCCCAGCCTGTCTCGCGCCAGCAAGAGGCCGAATATCTTGGATATTACGGGTATCCCTACTATTGGGGTGGACCTTATTTGTGGGGTCAGGAGTTCGCTCCCGTTCCGCCTGTACTTTCAACGGGCGCCGGAGCGGAATCGCTGGCGGAAAGGGTTCGGAAGGAATCCGGCGAGTCCCGTCTGCGAAGTTCCGAAGCGATCACGGAGTACGACATTGAGTCCGCGGACGGCGAAATCGGTCATGTGGACAGTTTTGTTTTGGACGATGAATTTTGGGCCATTCGCTATATCGAAGTGGCCACGCGGAATTGGTGGCCGGGCAAGAAGGTCCTGGTATCGCCGGAGTGGATCGAGCGGGTAAGTTGGAGAGAATCCAAAGTCTTCGTGGGCCTGACCAGGGAAGCGATCAAGGATGCTCCCGAGTATTCCGCAAAGACCAAGATCACCCGGGACTACGAAGAGCGGCTGCACCGTCACTATGGCCGGCCTCCCTATTGGATGCCGGGGACCGAAACAAAGCCGGCTCTCGCCTTCACCGGAGCGTAACTGCGATAAACTCAGCTTGATGAGCGCGGGCTTCTTGCAAAAGAACCGGGCGGAGCCCCAACTCTGACCTCACGAAGCCAACCCGCGAGCGCCGTCACCTCAGGCGAATACAAGGAAGCGAAACTCCCGCGGCGAGACTGGATCCTGTTACCGCTGCTGAGTCTGCTGACCCTGTGTCTACTGCTTGGTTCACTCGAAGTCACAGCAAACTGGATGTTCGCGAAGACGCCGGAAGGTGCTCTATTGAATTGCCTGACGAGCGACTCCGCTGGTTTACGCGCGATTCCGAACACCTCGTGCTGGGCTAAGATCGCCGAGGGGCAGCCGGTTGAATATAAGTTCAATAACTGCGGAGATCGCGCGGGAATGGAGTGCGGGCAAAAGCCGCCGGGCACTTACAGGATTGTTACGGAAGGTTCGTCCTTTGTGCTCGGGTACGGTTTGGCGAGAGAGAAAACCTGGACCGCCTTGCTTCCCACGAAGCTTTCTCTTTTGACCGGCCGCAAGGTCGAACTCTACAACCAAGGCATCACCTGGCGATATCCCCGCAACATCGCTCTGCGTTTCAATGACGTTCTGGCCCGCCAGCCCGATCTGATTCTGTGGGTACTGACGTCCGTTGATATCTCCGCGCCTCCCGTACCGGATCTTCATTTGGCCAAAGTCGCCCAAAAGGGAGCCCTCGGCAAACCGGCGGATGCGCTGGAACGGCTTCGGTCTTTTTTAGCCACCAAATCAATCCCGGAAGCGATGGGGGCGGTTTGGGAACAGACCCGTTCCGCACTCTTGCTGCAGCACTTTCTGTATCTGAGTCAAAGTCAGTTTGTGAAGAGTTCCCTGGTGGGGGACGACGACGACCTGAAGGCCGAGCCGAGTGCGAAATGGAAAGACCAATTGCGGAAACTGGACGGCTACGCCGCTGAGATTGAGAGGAAGGCCGGCGCCGCGGGCGTGCCGGTGGTGACGGTGCTCATGCCGACCCGCGCCCAGGTAGCTCTCATCTCCCTGGGCGAGTGGCCGCAGGGTATCGACCCGTTCAAAGCCGATCACGATGTGCAACGCATCGTCACAAAGCACGGAGGAATCTATCTCGATCTATTGCCGCGCTTCCGCGATATACCGAATCCCGAGCAGTATTTCTTTCCGGTTGATGGGCATCCCAATGCCAGAGGACACGAACTGATCGCCACGATGCTGGCTGAGGAATTAAACGGCGGCGCGGCGCCTGCAATCAGGGGCCTGGATTCGGCTCGAAGTAAGTAGTCAGCCGGCGGACCCCCGCCTGGGCCTCGGCCAGGACTGTACTTCCCGGATGATGGGCAGCATGATCTCGACCGGCGAAGCCGTTTCCGCGTCGGCGAAGGTGGCTGTTTGATCCGTCGGCAGCCTGGGCAGGCGGCTGACGGTAACATGCAGGGGGCCCAGCGACGCTTTCATGTCGGCGCACAGCACTTCTCCCGACGCCTTGGCCATGGCGTACTCGGTCATGCCCCGCGGACGTTCAGTGACAGCGATCGAAGACGGATAGAAGAGGGACGTCTCAGGCCGGCGCATTCGAAGCGCGTGCGATAAATCCCAGAATCCATCCACATAGACAGCAAGGAACTCTGCCAATCGTTCCTGGACAAACATCTCCGCCTGAGGCCTGAAGATGCTTGGCGTCGCGAAATAATAGGCGTGCGTCGGCGGCTCCGCCAGCGCCGCCAGTTGTTCCGCTGCCGGCCGCCGGGCATCGTATGCGATCGTTTCGCACGCCCCGCCTGCTGTGCGGATCTCTCGCGCCACCCTCTCGGCGTCCTCCTTTCCAGTCTGCCAGGTAATCGCCACACGCCCGCCGCCGGTCGCGATCAATTTGGCGGTCAGTTCGCCCAACCCTCGCGATCCGCCAACAATCAGGACATGGCTTCCGGCGAATTCCGCCGGCGCGACCAGCCCTGCGAGTGACTCCATGGTGGCCTGAGCGACTGGTGGATGGCGTGCGAAGCTCTTCACCATTCCGGTCATCCCGTCGCCCGCGATCTCCAGATCGACGGACCGGAAACGTGAATCTGCCTCGTTTACGCGAAAGGCCAGGGTTTCCCGACGAGCGCCATGAACGACGGTTTCGGCGCAGGTGCCGATCGAAAGTTCGCTATAGAGTGAGTAACGCCCAGGGCATACCATGCCGACCAGATACGTACTCGCGGCCAGCGCCGCGATGCGCCGTGCCCCCAGCCACTTCGTGGCGGCAGGGAAGAGGGCTGCGGCATCCTGCGGCGTCATGTGAAACAAAAGCCGGCCGGCGAGACCCGGAAACTGTTCGAAAGCAGGGTCCAGTGGAATCGGCGAAAATGCGGTCAAGTCGGAAACAAAAGCGGGCCACTCCGGACAACTCTCCACGGGTTCGCCAAATTCGATGGAGACTCTCGACCGCGGCGCGCCGCCGGCGATCACGCTCAATCGTGCGCCGCTTTCTCGCTGTTGAGTCAGCACGGTCTCCACGCGCTCGTCCACATAGACGAACTTCTTGAACTGTGCCCGTAGGGTGCGCAGCGGCGGGATGTCCGGTTGTTGAGCAGCGAGGGAATCGAGCGCCCAAAGCAGCAGGTGGATGCCATGCACCACGGGCGCGCCCGCCTGCGTACGGCGCGCCTGCAGCGCATCGACGTGCATCGGGTTGCGGTCGCCGGAAATCGCCGCGAAAAGGTTCTGATCCGCCTCGGTGAATTGTCTTTGCGCCAGCCGAATCATTGCTACCTAAAACGCCTTGTATACGATACCGGGAGCGGGCTGGTTGAGCAGGAACGTCATGATAAAAGAAATCAGACCCATTGCAGACGCGTAAACCACCCGTGCGTAGCGGCTGCTGACCACTGGCCCCTCGGATGTCCTGATGGAAAGCAGCGCGCTACGCAGCGATTCCCACAAAGCCAACACCCCTGTGGCAATGAACCAGATCGCTATCCACACCCCAAGCCATTGAAAGGCGTCTAACGAAGCAAACACCACGTCGATCTGCTTCCAACTGGCCCAGAACCAGAAGAGCGTGAATGCAAACCAACTGTAGTTCAATCCACGGCCGAAGGCAATATAGACAGCATTCTTTGCCAGCGCGGAATATCCCTTCCGGCCCATGGTGCGCGTGAGCCACAACTGCCAGAGTTTGTTGACGGAAATGCCTCCACCGTTGAGTACGCCAAACATAACGAACTCCGAAGTGCGCCCGTGCCAGATCCCGATCAGGAAGAACGCCACGAAAAAGCAGAATACGCCGAGAAAGGGCTGCACCGTCAAAGAAGAGATGCGCCGCATCAGCGCCATGAGCAAAGGATTGTAGACATACACCTTAAACCAGTTCGAGAGCGTCATGTGCCACCGGGTCCAGAACTCCAGCACCGAGGAAGCGGAGAAGGGGCGGTCAAAGTTCTCGGGCAATTGTACGCGCATGAGCCGCGCGAGCGCAATCACAATATCGATGTACCCCGAGAAATTCGAGTACAGGAACAAAGGGTAGAGGGTGGCCAGCCGGAATGCCGCGAACGCCTTCATGCCCAGCGGTAACGGCTGCGACATTTGCGCGAGTGCGTCATCGTGCAGCGCGTGGAGCAGCATGG
>Ga0182016_10001879_pt1 | contig 25166 bp, 23 predicted proteins | sample 712S2MmetaG_FD_120491 | JGI IMG/M metagenome (GOLD analysis project Ga0182016, IMG submission 120491) | Permafrost microbial communities from Stordalen Mire, Sweden - 712S2M metaG | ecosystem: Environmental > Terrestrial > Soil > Wetlands > Permafrost | place: Sweden: Stordalen | collected...
ACAATCTACTCGGCCGTCATAGCGCTTTGGAATGTGCCTATTTCTTGAGGAAAAGGCCCCTGGAGGGTACTCGCTTTGGGATACGGCACTTGTGGAACCGTTATAGCCCAAATAGTCGATGTAGTCTGGAGTTTGGCTGTTGCACGGCGGGAGAACTCATACCGCAATGTGCGCTGTTTTTCATCCAACTTTCATCTGTAAAAAGGGGAGTGCCATCTTGAGCGAGTCAGTTACTTCCGCAAAGCCCATCCATCGAGCATTGTTAAGCGTCACCGATAAGACTGGCCTGGTGGAATTTGCACAGGCGCTGGCAGGTTATGGCGTTGAGCTTGTTTCAACTGGAGGCACCGCCCGTGCCCTGCGCGAAGCCGGCCTCACTGTCCGGGACATCAGCGACCTGACGGGTTTTCCCGAAATGCTCGACGGCCGGGTCAAGACGCTGCATCCGCTTGTCCACGGCGGCCTTCTCTACATTCGCGGCAACGCCGAGCACGAAGCTGCTGTGGCCGCACACGACATCGAACCGATCGACATGGTGGTGGTCAATCTTTATGCATTCGAGAAGACTGCAGCACAGCTTGGCGTAGCCTTCGGGCACCTGATCGAAAACATCGACATCGGCGGGCCCTCCATGGTCCGTTCCGCCGCCAAGAACTTCGAAGATGTCGCAATCGTCACGCGTGTATCGGACTATCCGGCGCTGATCGAAGAGCTCAAGGCGAACAACGGCAGCCTGTCGCGTTCAACGCGCTGGCGGCTAGCCAAGCAGGCCTTTGCCACCACCGCCGCATACGATACCGCAATCGCCAACACGCTGGACCGCATCGCCGAGGCACCCTCGCCATTGGCGCCAGCGGAGCCAGACACAACCGCTCTTCCCACGACCCTGCGCATCAACTTCCCGCTCGCTCAGTCTCTCCGCTATGGGGAAAACCCTCACCAGCGCGCTGCTCTCTATTCCGACGGCACAGGTCTAGGAGTTGCGGGCGCTCAGCAGCTTCAGGGGAAGGAACTCAGCTTCAACAACCTTGTCGATCTGGACGCTTGCTGGGAGCTGGCACAGGAGTTTGAGGAGCCAGCAGTCATCATCGTCAAGCACACCAACCCATGCGGCGCTGCGACCGGAACAACTGTGTTGGAGGCCTACCAGAAAGCTCTGGCCGCCGATCCGGTTTCTGCCTTCGGAGGCGTTATCGGAATCAACCGGACAGTTGACGGCGATGCAGCAGCCGAAATTGCCAAGCTGTTCGTCGAAGCCATCGCCGCACCGGCCTTCACTCCGGAAGCCCGCGAGCGTTTTGCGGCCAAGAAGAATCTCCGCCTCGTCGAAGTCCACGCCGCACCGACGCGCTTCGTTATCAAGCACGTTTCTGGAGGACTACTCATTCAGGACGCCGATACTGGCCGCGTTGCCGAGTCGGAACTGGACGTCGTCACCTGGCGCCCACCCACCGCTGAGGAGCTGCGCAGTTTGCTCTTCGCCTGGCGCGTGGCCAAACATGTCAAGTCCAACGCCATCGTTTACGCCAAAGACGGCCAGACCCTCGGCGTCGGCGCCGGCCAGATGAGCCGGGTGGACGCCGCCCGCTTTGGCGCGATGAAGGCGGTGCTGCCGCTGGCGGGATGTGTCGCAGCCTCGGATGCATTTTTTCCCTTCCCAGACGGCCTTGAGACCGTAGCCCAGGCAGGCGCAACCGCGGTAATCCAGCCGGGCGGATCGGTAAAGGATCAAGATGTGATTGCCGCGGCGGACCGGCTAGGAATCGCGATGGTCTTCACGGGAATTCGGCATTTTCGGCATTGAGGGTCGAGAAAAGGGCCGCGATTCCCATTGAATTTATAAGCAAAAATGCTTATATTTGAGGCATGGCTTGAAGAGCAGTGAGATGAAGCGGTGACTGGCGGACCAAGGAGCGACATTCATTCCCGCCAAAGGCTCGCACCTGAAGGTGTTTTTGAACGGCAAGATCTCATATTTGCCTATGCATTCAGTGGAACTCGGCACCGGGCTGGTTGAGACAATCAAAAAGCAGCTTGGGCTCAAATAGGAGACGCCATGCGATACCCCGCCAATTTTCAACCCGATGGGAAGTTCTTCCTTGTGACCTTCCCCGATTTTCCCGAAGCAATCACTGAAGGAGACTGCATTGAAGACGCTCTGATTCATGCAGCCGATGTTCTGGAATCGGTCATGGATCATTACATCGAGAACAGCCTGCCTATTCCCCCGCCTTCCAAATTAAAGCGGGGCCAGCACCTGGTCGAGTTGCCCGCCAGCTACGCCGCGAAGATTCTGCTGTTGAACGAGATGGCCGCGCAGAAGGTCCGTCCCTCCGAGCTGGCCCGCCGGTTGAAAGTGACTCCCCAGGAAGTGACCCGGTTGATCGACCCGCACCACAAAACGCGTATCGATGGCATCGCCGGAGCACTCAAGGCGCTTGGTAAGACCATGGAAATCCGCGCAGTGTAGCAGGGGGGCTTCTCCGGACGGATTACTCAGATCGTCCGCACGTATTGAGTCGCCAGAAAGCCAATCCAAACCATGCCGCCCATCTCATATTCCTGGTCCAACCTGCGCATTCACATTTTTGCACTGGCCCGCAAGATGGACTGGTTCCGTGGCCTGCGCGCCGCCGTCGCACTCTGCGCTCCGCTCGTTCTGGGCGACATCGCCGGCATACCTAACATGGGCTGGGCGGCGCTCGGCGGGTTCGAAGCTATCCTTTCCGACACCGGCGGGCCGTATCGGACGCGCATGGCGAGCCTTGCCACTCTCTCGGTCGGCGGCGCAGCCGGACTCTTCCTGGGCTCCATCACCGGCGCGAGCCTCTATCTGGCGCTGCCCACAACTATCCTATTCTGCTTCCTGTGGAGCTATCTCGCTGTACTCGGCCAGCCATTTTCCTCGGCCGGCATTCTCGTTCAGGTCATCTTCATCTGCGGCATCGGCGCGCCCACCTCCAACTGGCATGAAGCGATGATTCGCAGCCTGCTGCTGTTGGCAGGTGGCGCATGGGCCGCATTGCTTTCGCTGCTGCTGTGGCCGCTGGATGCCTATCGCCCAGCCCGCGCCGCCGTGGCCGCCTGCTACGAGGAATTAGCCTCTTTCCTCGGATCGATAGCGGAACTCGCCGACCGCCCCAAACAGCGTCCGACCCTCTGGCATCGTCTTGCCCAGCACCACCAGTACCGCATTCGCCGCGCAGTCGAGCAGGGCTGGCAGGCGGTCGCTTCGATCCGCGCCGAGCGTCAGTCGGAAACAGCGCAGGGACACCACCTCGTCGTTTTGCTCGAACATGCTGACTTGCTTATCGCCCGCACCGTCGCGCTGGCCGAGCATCTTGAATCCCAGGCCGGGTTGGAAGGCTCTGTTTGCCACGACCGCGGCCTCTCCAGCCTTGCCGACATCCGCAAAGCCGAACTCTTCGTGGCCAATCTTCTCGTCCGCCGCCGGCAATCTGGCTCAGAAGCACAAAGCAGACGTTTAGCGCTGCAACGCCTGCCCGGCTATCTGGAGTCCTGTGCGGAAGAGGGGAACGCAACCACCGGCTTTCTTCTCGCCCAGGTCACCGAGGCGGCTTCCCTGCTCGACACCGCCATCGAGAGCGCATCCGTCCTGCGCCTCGGCAAACATCCCGCATTCAACCGCGTCCCAAATGTCCCAGGGCCCCTCGGCCGGTCCTTGTCGGTTGGTCATTTTGGCCATGTCTATGCCCGTCTTGCCGAACTCCAGCAGAGCTGGCATCCGACCCGCGTTCTGGACCAGTTGGCTGCCAATTTCACAGGGAAATCGCTGCTGCTGCGCCACGCCGCTCGCGTAGCCCTGGTTTGCGGCCTGGACGTGACCATCGTCCTCGCGCTGCACATCAATCATGGCTACTGGCTGCTGATGACTTCGTTGATCGTGCTTCAACCCCATGTCTCCGGAACCTTGCGCCGGGGGCTGGAGCGCATTGGCGGCACAGTTGCCGGCGGCATCCTGGCGGCGCTGCTGGCTGTCAGCCTGCACTCTCAACTAGCCACTGCGGCTGTCCTGTTTCCTCTGGCTCTGCTGGCCTTGGCAATTTTGCCCGTCAGTTACGCGGCATTTGCATTTTTTCTGACGCCTGCCTTCGTACTGGCATGGCTGCCCTACTCCGGCGACTGGCAACTGGCCCTCATCCGAACTGGAAATACGATCGCCGGCGCGGTTATTTCCGTGCTGGCAATGACATTCCTTTTCCCCATCTACGAACGGGACCGCGCGCCGCAGTTTCTCCGTGCCTCTCTCGCAGCCGACCGCCGCTACCTGGCGCAGCTTGGCGAAAACTGGCGAATCCGCACCAATGGCGGCTCCGGTGCTGAGCGCCTCATCGCCAATGCTCGTCGCGCCGCGGGACTGGCCCACAACGACACCGAGGAATCGCTGGAGCGTTTGCTGGCCGAATCCTGGCCGCGACGTCGCCCATTCGCCCAATTTGTAGCCACCTTCGTCACCTACCTCCGCCGATTCGCCCAGTCCGTCACAACTCTCACCGCCATCGACGGCGACTGGGACTGGAAGCTTTCCGGCAACGTGCAAGGGCGGCTCGAAGTCCTCGACCGCAGATTGCAATGGCTGGAGGACCAGACATGCTCTCACCCGGAGCCCACCGCATGGCCGGAACCGGGGTTGCTTGCTCTCCAACCGGCCATTCCTACTCAGAACCACCCTGGAGAGCGCCAGCTCGAACGCCTCGAGCGCCAGGCGGAAGTCCTTCATCGCCAGCTGAATACTCTGCGGGAACACGGCTGGTTGCCAGGCGTGCCAAAGCCTGAGCAACCGTTGCCATGAACATCGGCCAGTGACCGATGGCACAATTCTCTTCCCGGCGAGCTCCTATATTGCCCTCGAACGCCCGAATTCATCGTCCGGGTTACGTTCGTGCGGAAGTGTGCCCGGCGAAGGAGGCTCTGCAATGAAACGACGTGCAATCGCTGCCACACTCATCCTTGGAGCCATGCCATTTGCAAGCAACGCCCAGGCTCCCGTCGTCAAGCCCACAGCCGTCGAGGGCGCGCCAGTCATTGGAACCTTCGACCGGCCTTCGATCGTGGTTGCCTTCTACCGATCGCCGCTGTGGGCCGCCATTCTCGCGGACCGCCGCTTCGAGCTGGAAGCCGTGAAGACGGCCAATGACTCAGCCAGAGTGAAAGAGCTGGAAAAGTACGGCGGCGAGAGCCAGGAACGGGCCATGCAGCAGCTTGCGGGGAAAGCTCCGATCGACAATATCCTGGCCGTACTCCAGCCTGAAATCAAAGATCTGTCCTCTAAATTGAAACTTGCAAACATTGTTGACTCATCAACCACTTACCCAAATGCAATATCGGTGGATGTGACTCCATTGCTCATGGATTGGCTCAAGGCGAGCTACGAGACCCGCAAGATGGCTGCCGATCTTCATACGCAGAAACAGGCCCCCAAGTAGGCTTCTCTCGCCCCGGCTTTTCCGCAGAACCGTGCCCAGACGTGTGCTTTCCGCCACGCCCTCCTCACAAAATCCCGCATTCCGCCGTTACTTTGCGACAAATGACAGGTAAAATCGTCTCTACAGTAGGCAGAGTTGCACCCACCGGCTGCCTGCGCGGCCTATTGGCAGCCAGGTACGGATTAGCATACGTCTGGCCAGCTCGGAAAGGCTTGGGATCCCCCAGGATGATGAATAGAAAACTCGCTGAATCGCTTTCTTCGCTGTCGTTTGCCGCATCGCTTGTCCTGCTGCCCGTCTCAGCCCAGACCACGCCCGCCACCGCTCAGTCTCCTCAAGTCAAGCCTGCGATGGCTCCAACTGAGACGCTAGCGCCTGCGCCCGCTCCATCGGCGAATGCCGCGGCGCCGGCATCGGGCCGCTCGGTAGCCTACTATCACCTCGCGCTGGCCAATATTTATGAAGACGAGGCCCTGGAGACCGGCAACACCGACGACGCACGCCTGGCGATCGATGAATACAAATACGCGCTGAATGCCGATCCCAATTCTCCGCAGTTGAACGACGGGCTTGCCGATCTTTACTTTCGCATGCCCGGCCACATGCACGAAGCTGAAGTCACCGCTCGCGGCCTGCTGAAGAATGCTCCCAACGACATTGACGCGCACAAGCTGCTGGGACGCATCTACCTGCGCCAGCTCAGCGACGCTTCCAACGCCGTCTCCTCCACTTCGCCTTCCGGGAATGCACTCGATCAGGCCATTACAGAGTTTGAAAAGATTGTCCAGCTGCAGCCCAAAGATGTCGAAGACCGCATGGTGCTGGGCCAGCTTTACACCGTGAAGCACGACCCCAAGAAGGCTGAAGAAGAGTTCAAGACCGCGCAGGCAATCGAGCCAGACTCGGAAGAAGTGGTTCTGAATCTCGCTCGCCTTTATGCAGAAAGCGGCGACGTGGCCCACGCTGCCAAGGTGATCGAAGCGGTTCCGGTGAACGATCGCAGCCCCAAGATGGAAGCCGCACTGGGCGCGGCATACGATCAATTGAAGCAGCCCAAGGACGCCATTGCCGCCTACCAGCGTGCAGCAGACATGGATCCCTCTGACGCGCACACTTTGGAAGCACTGGGTCAGGCCCTGCTCGCCGACAACCAGCTCGATGAGGCTCTAAAGCAGTTCAAACTACTCTCTGAAGCCGATCCTGAAGATACGGAAGCGCTGGTCCACATTGGGGAGATCCAGCGCCGCCAGGGCAAGTACGAGGATGCTCTGACAACCATCCGCAAAGCCCGCAAGCAGGATCCTACCTCACTGGAAGCCGGTTACAACGAGGCTCTGCTGCTGGACGTGCTGGGCCGCTTTGAAGAAGCGGCGCAGACCTACGAAAAAATGGTCGACCTGACCTCTCACGCCAACGGCGCTTATACCAATGAAGAAAAGACCAATCGCAGCTTCTTCCTTGAGCGCCTCGGTGCGGTTTACCACGAAGAGAATAAAACCGACCTGGCCGTTGCAGCATACCAGAAGATGATCGACATGGGCGGAGAGTCTGCCCTGCGCGGCTATGAAGGCCAGGTGGAGACTTACGGCGAAGCCAAGGAGTTCGACCGCGCATCGGAAATTGCCCGCAAGGCCGTAGAAACCAACCCTAAAGACATTGACCTAAAGCTGATGCTCGCCGGAGCCATGGTTGAACAGAGCAAGAACGAAGAAGCGCTCACGATGATCAAGGCGCTGCTCGACACACCCGGGCTCACCACAAACAAAGGCACCCTCGACAACCCTGAGCGGGATCGGCTGGTCTGGCTGAAACTCGGCCAGTTCTATACCGAGATGCGCCGCTGGAAAGAAGCGGAAGACGCCTACGCCAAAGCCACGCCTGTTTCCACAAAAACGGAGGACAAGACCTACCTGCTCTTCCTCAAGGGCGCACTCGCCGAGCGGCAAAAGCACCTTGAGCCGGCCGAGCAGTTCTTCCGCCAGGCTCTCGACCTTGACCCCAACAGCGCCATGACTCTCAACTACCTCGGCTACATGCTGGCGGACAAGGGCATTCGCCTGCCGGAGGCGCTGAAACTCATCCGCAAGGCCGTTGACATCGACCCCATGAACGGCGCGTACCTCGATTCGCTGGGCTGGGCTTACTTCAAGCTGGGACAATACGAAGAAGCCGAAGAAAACCTTCGCCAGGCTGTGGAGCGCGACCAGACCGATCCCTCCGTCCACGATCATCTCGGAGAACTGTACGAGAAGACGGGCCGCATTCGCCTGGCTGCCGCTCAGTGGGAGCTTTCGCTGGCCGAGTATGCCAAGTCAGCCCCCGCGGACGTCGAGCCGGGCGACGTAGCCAAGGTGCAGCGCAAGCTTGAAGGCGCCCGCGTCAAGCTGGCCAAGCAGGACAGCGCCACGGGCCAACCAAAACCGGAATAGTGGGTTCCTGATTTGCCAGAAATGCACCGTGCCCTATCCATTCGACTTTTTCCTGTCGAATGGGTGGGAAACCACAAACCCCGTCGCCTTCAAGAAACCCGCATATGTTCTGGCTAAGCGCCGTCCTCGCCGCACACCGGTTCTTCATCCAAAAGCAAGAAAGCCTGTGTCTCGCAACGGAGGCACAGGCTTTCTCAAACATGCAGCTATTCCTGGTGGCTGGTCCGCAATCACTTGAAGGTTCGCGGGAATCCTACTGTTGAGACTGCGACGCCGCGGAAGCAATATACAAATCGACATTGCTCTTGTCCACCAGCGACGTTCCGGTATCAACAAACACCGGGTAGGGTGCAAACGCATCGGCGCTATAGTCTTTGCCGAGTTGCTTGGGCGGCGCATGGAATACTTCATCGAGCGCCTTCAACCCCTGGTAGCCCATGGTGAAGGGCTTCTGCGCTATGGTCGCGTCAATTGTCCCAGCCTTGATTCCGTCGAGCGTTTCCTGATTCACGTCCCAGGCAACCAGTTCATGGCTACCTCCGGCGCGCTTCAGTGCATCCGATACCATTTTGCCCGATGCCGATTCAAGGCACACAAACGCATCGATTTTCTTCGGCCCAGGCAGCGCCAGAAACTCCTGCGTTTTGTCAAAGGCCACGCGTTCATCGCCTTTGATATCCACCACGTCCACGATCTTGATCTCCGGGCGGCTGGAGAACACATCCTTGAACCCCTTCAAGCGCTCCTCGGTGTTTGGCTGGCCCGAGAAGGTGAAGAATACTACATTGCCCTTTCCGCCCAGCTTCTCAACGATCCGCTTGCCGCCCCTTTGGCCGGCTGCAAGATTGTTGGTCCCGATAAAGTAGAGCCTATGGCTGCCCGCCGCATCCGAATCCAGAGTGATCACCGGGATTCCGGCGGCCACTGCGGCATCAATACCCGGCTGGATCACCGATACGTCAGCCACTGAAATCAGAATGCCCGATGGCTTGGCGGATATCGCCTTTTGCAACTCAGCCAGCTCGCCCTGCGCATCGTAGCCCCCCGGTCCAACCACCCTCGCTGTCACCTTGTACTGTGCGGCAGCCGACTTGAATCCCGCTGCGGCGCTCTGCCAATAAGGCAGCGAAGTGTTTGCTGAAATCAGGTAGAAAACCTCTTTATCCGAGTGCCTCGCGCCACATCCCGTGGTGATTGCAACACCCAGCGCCAAAATACCCAATGCAAATCTCTGAAAAGGTCTCATGCTGCCTCCGGTCCTGAGGTGAATTGTCCGCGGCCACGCGCGTGCTTTCATCCCCGCGCGCTCCGCTTAGAAAATCCGGCTGGATGGTACTCCCGCTGGATTGCAATTGTCCAATCCTTGCCGTATGGGAAACTTTATACCACCGCGCCATATGATCCAAGGTGATTCAAAGCACGTATCAACGAATTCGACCGGTACCGTCTCCAACTGCGGTATAACTAGGCGTGAAGTCTTGTGTGGCTGAGACCAGAAATCAACCATGACGGCAACCAGAATCACTTCGCCTGCACGCCTCCCGGAAGGGATTGCCGTCCGCGGCGACTATTACGATCTTCTCGTTCGTCGCGCGCATGAGGAACCACCTCACCCCTACCGCACACCTTTAGCTCGCGATGCCGCCCGCATTCTCCATTCCCGTGCCTTCCGTCGCCTCGCCGGCAAGACCCAGGTCTTCACTCGCGTACCCGCCGAACCCGCTTCGGACCACTTCCGCAGCCGCCTCACACACACCCTTGAGGTCACCCAGATTGCACGGACCCTTGCAGCAGTGTCAGGCCTGAATGTAGAACTGGCTGAAGCCCTCGCCCTGGTCCACGACATCGGCCATCCGCCCTTCGGGCACGCCGGCGAAAAAGCGCTCGATGAATGCCTGAAATCGCACGGCCTGCGCTTCGACCACAACCTCCACGCGCTGCGCATCGTCACCTGGTTCGAGGAGCGCTACGCCGCCTTTCGTGGCCTCAACCTGACACTCGCTGTGCGCGAAGGCATCATCAAACATTCCCACGACTACACCGCCGCCAGCCACCCGGAGCTGGCCGAATATTTCCTCGATAAGCTTCCCCCGGTGGAGGCTCAGCTGATCGACCTGGCCGATGAAATCGCCTACCTCACCGCCGATCTCGACGACGGCTTCGACTCCGGAATCCTCAAGCTCGAACAGGTCCGCGAAGGCGTACCCCTGTTCCGCCGATTCCACGACATTGTTCTGCGCAAGTACCCGTCCGCCGCGCAAAAGCTCGCCGTGAACGAGACTCTCAAGCGCATCCTGAATCTGCTTGTTTCAGATCTGCTGAATGAAGTCCGCATGCGCGTCGACGCTTTAGGCGCGACGACCCTGGAAGATATCCGCAGTGCACCCAGCCGGATCGCGGCGCTCAGCAAAGAAGTTGAAGCCGAACGCGCTGAGGCCAAGCAGTTCCTCTACGACAACCTCTACAACTCGCCAGGCATGGAAGAGGCGCACGATCATGCAACGGAAGTTGTGCAAGGATTCTTCGCTGCGCTGATCGCCGATCCGAGCCAGCTGCCGCCGGACCACCAGGCGCAAATCCCCACGCAAGGATTGGCGCGAACCGCAGCCGACTACATCGCAGGCATGACCGACAGCTACATCGAGCAAGCGTGGCTCCGCTGCGGTAAGTAGACGTTACTTCGGGGGCAGAAATTCGATCCGCGCCAAATCCGCAACATCCTTGAAACCGTAATCAGCGGTCACAAAGACGTGGTCGGAGAAGCTCATTGCCAGTTCGAGCGCAATCGCATCCGCATAGGAAACCTTCCTATCCACTTTGATCTCTGCTGCGCGCACGGCACGCTCGCCGCTGACTGAGACAATCTCCGCCTCAGTGGGAAGAAGACTGCTCAAGATTTGCCTCTCCTGCGAAGCGCCCTGGCGCTTGCGGAGATTTCCTGCGATCTCGCCCCATTGCAAAGCTGAGATACAAATCCCGATCCGGCCCGCAACGCAATCGCCGAGGAGTTCTTCGACCCGTTCCGCGCCAGCTTCATCATCGATATATCGGATTAAGGCAGAGGAGTCCAGAACATAAGAGGTCATTGAGCGGACTTACCAACCTTCTTCTTCCAACTCCCTTTTACGCTCAAGCCGCCGGTCCTCAAGCAGTATTTCGGTTCCAGACGGCAAGCCCGTCGTGCATCCACGCATTTCGCGAATCAGCCGCAGCTTGGCCGCCAGAGTCTCCGGTTCCAGAATCAGCCGCGTTCCCTCTTGCCGAATAGCGACGCGCGTCCCCGGCTCGATCCCCAACGACTCCCGAAACACCGCTGGAATCACCAACTGCCCTTTGCTGCTAAATTTTGCGTAGGCCTGCTCCATGGCTTACATCCTAGCACAAGTAAGCCGCGCTACTGAAGTAAGCGTCTGCGAATTTTTAAGAAGTCGCAACCATTCTTACTTTGAAACACGCCTTACTGCACTGTCCCCGCCGGCCTCAGCCTACGCAGATCCAGCGCGCACTCCACAGCATTCTGCGCATGCAACCGCAGATTGTCCGATGCGGCCCACAGCCAAATCCGCGAAGCCTGGTTGGGGTTCCGCCCGTCCCGCTCCGGACGCAGCCGCACCAGGACATCATTCTGCCCCGTAGCCGCCAGGTTCGATGGCGAATCCGTATCCTCCAGCACCAGGTCCACATGATCGCCGCTAAGGGCCTCTTCGACGGATGAAATATCCACCGCCCGTTCCAGTTCCGCGAAAATCGAAAACGCGTGCCCGTGGAAGACGGGCGCCTGAATCACCTGCAATGCCAGCGCCGGCCAGCGCCCATCGCCAAGCGCCTCATAGTGACGGCGTATCCGTGCCTCCTCGGCACCCAAGTTGATGCTCGAGCTCTCTCCGAGTCCGCCCAGCAGGTTGTAGGCTGCTTGCGCGTCATAGATTGCCCGTGGCAGGGTTTGGAAACTCAGCAGGCTCACCGTCTGCTGGTGCAATTCGTCCATGGCTGCCCGCCCGAATGCGCTGGCTGGCTCAAGCACGGTCGTCGCGGCAAACCGAAGCGGTGCGGCCAGTTGCAGCCGCTCCAGAAGCAGAGCCAGCGCCAGAGACGCAGGATGCGCCGGAACTACGGCGGGCGTAAACAGATCGACAGTGGTTGATTCAGAACCCAGCCAGGGAGCACGCACCAGCACGCCTGTCTCCTGGTCCAATGCGCCGCTCAGGTCCAATACGGTAGAGCCCGCGCGCAGCGCCGTCCGCCAGTGCTTGCGCGTCAGAGTTTCGGTCCCGGCAAAGAACGTAAAATCCGCGCGCTCAAACGAATCCGTCTCGATGGCCCGGACAAAGGTAACTTCGTCCCCCACCTGGTCCAACTGGCCTTGCGCCTCTTCCTCGTCCAGCAGCAAAAAGTTTGCCGCGGCCAGCGGTGACTCCGACAGGGCATCCTTCAACTCGCGCCCCAACAAGGTGGAGGCTCCAGCAATTGCGATCTTGTACACGGGCTTCCTTTTCAGTTAAAAAATTATAAAGGCCGCGGCGAATCCGGCTCCGCGTCCACAACTACTGTTCCATCCGGGCGTATTCTCCGCCGCCGTCTCCAGCCGTAAGCCGCGCGTGCCCAGATCCCCGAGAACATATACGTCAGGCCAATCGCGAAGAAGACGAAATTCGAATACCGGATCGTGACGTAAAATACGATTGCCAGCACAAACAACAGTTGGAAAGGGTGGCTGCGTGAGAAATTAATTTCTTTCCCCGACCAGAAACGCCAAGTGCTCACCATGAGGAACCCGCTGAGCCCAACCAGCACCAGCCAGAGCGCGGCAACCCACCACGCCAGAATCGGATATCCATAACAGAGATGCACCGACGAGGCCAGAAACCCCGCCGCCGCCGGAATCGGCATTCCCACAAAATACTTGCGCCCAGGCCTGCCAGGATTCCTCGGCTGCGCATCGTGCGAGATGTTGAACCGCGCCAGGCGTGAAACGCCGCCAATCAGAAACAGAAAACAGATGAACGCACCGGCCTGGTGCAGATGAATCAGCAAATCCGGCCGCGTCGAGTCCAGCAGAAAATGAAATCCCCAGATCATCGCCAACAACGCTGGTGCAACACCGAAAGTGATCGCGTCGGCCAGCGAATCCAGCTCTTTGCCAAACTCGCTGGTGGTGTTGGTCATGCGGGCAATGCGCCCGTCCAGAGTGTCAAATGGGATGGCAAAAATAATCGCGATAGCGGCCCAATCCAGGTGCGTGTGGGCATTGCCGCTGTCGCTGATGGCCTTGATCGTTTCCGTGATCGAATAAAAGCCGGCCGCAATATTGCCGCAGGTAAACACCGAAGGCAGCAGGTACATTCCGCGCCGCAGCCGGGCCTGAACCTGGGCCTTGGCCAGTGCCGGGTCTCGCCCGTTCACTGCCTTCCCCCAACCGGCATGGCCGCCAGCACGCTCGATCCGCCCTTGACCTTCTCGCCCACCTTTACCTTGAGCGTGGCCTCGGCCGGCAACAAGACGTCAACCCGCGACCCGAATTTAATCAGGCCCACTCGCTGCCCACGCTCCACCGTGTCACCTTCTCGCGGGTTAAAAACAATCCGCCGCGCCAGCAGTCCGGCGATCTGCTTGAACGTGACTTCGAATCCCTCGCCCTTCACGGTCACCGCGTTTTGCTCGTTGCGGTCCGCCGAAGCCGGGTTCATGGCGTTCAGATACTGGCCTTTCTGGTAATGCACACGGCTCAACACTCCACCGATCGGCGAACGGTTCACGTGTACATTGAAAACGCTGAGGAAAATGCTGATACGCTGCCGGGGACCTTCCGGGGTAGAAATAGTGACCGTCTCCGTCACTAAGCCATCTCCGGGCGACACAATCAGGCCTGGGTCCGCCGGAATAGTCCGCTGCGGATCACGGAAGAACCACAGAAAAAATGCCGCCAAGAGCACCGGCGCGAAACCCCACGCCCAATTGCCGCCCGTAGCCCACACCAGCAGCACTGCCACCGCCAGCAAGCTCAAACCGTAGATGTAACCGTCACGAACCATCGTCCCAACGATTATACGGCGGTTTCGCTTGAATGCAGGTTCAATGCTCGCCGCTTGGGGCGCACACCGCGAACGGGACCGGTTCGTGGGCCTGCGGGTCAACCAATTCATCAAGGCGATCTGTGCGGAAATTCGCCTCTAAAACCCTGAATCTGCTCTGCCTAGGCGATCGCCGGCAACCGGCGCTCCAGGGCAAAAATCAGATCCTTTGCGTGCAGTTTCAACTTTTTCAACCGCACTTCTTCCAGTTGTTCGTCTGCGGAGAGATAGGGCTTTTGAATCAGTTCTTCCAGCCGCTGAGCGTAGCGATGATGTTCTGCATGCAGGCGATCAATCTCTTCGCACAGCGTGGAATCCTGTAATTCGTCCATCAAGCACCTCCGATGTTTACTGAACATTTACATATATCGCCATCGTTATGCAACGTGCAAGTGGGAAAATTGAGCAAAAGTAATTTGAGCCTGTGGATTTCTTCGGGCCAGAACCCTAAGCGGTGAACCTGATCCTTTGGTTTCAGGGTGAATTTGCCAACTATCACTGTTTTCCCCCTTCAAACCAGCGTTAAGCTCATTAGGACCGCATCCTCTTCCGGTTCAGCGTAATAGCGCGGTCGTCGCCCTATCTCTTCGAATCCGCGCGCGCCGTAGAATCCCTGTGCTGCCCTGTTGGAGGCCCGCACTTCCAGGATCAGATCGCCCACTTGCTCGTTCCGCAGTTCATCCAGCAGCGTAACCAAGAGCCGCGACCCAACCCCGCGACGCTGGCCCTCCGCCGCCACAGCGATTGTCTCCAGCTCGGCTTCCGGGGGAAGCAGGCTGGCGACGAGGAACCCGGCGAGCGTCTCAGTTTCCAGATCTACTGCCACCAGCGCAATCCTTCGCGGTGCATTCTCCGGGTCGATCGCGGTAAGGTAAGCCGAAGCGGGCCAGTGCGGGGCTTCAGACAGGGCCGTCGCTATCTCTACGACGCGATCGAGATCCGCGGCGTTCATTCGCCGAATCCTGACGGCAGCGTCCGTGCCACTCATGCCGTATGCGCCTTTGCCGCTTCCCCAAAAATCTCCGCATCGGAACGCCGCAGATAATGCCCATCCAACAGCGCAAGGTTTGCGAATTCTTGACGCGCCACCCGGGCCCCACAAAGTTGCAGCGCGTCTCCAGCAGTCGGCGCAAAACTCCGCACCAAATCTAAATTAGGCCAAACGGCTTGCAATAGAATCCCGGCAGCGTCATCGCAAACAGCAATTTGCACGCCACCCAGATCGATCGCCTTCAATTCATCCAACCCAGCAAGCAGTTCCCGCGACGAAAGGCCACCGTCGCTCAGCCGCAGAAACACCTCATGCCGATGCGCATCCAACGCCGCTGATCCAACCCCACCTTTCCAAGCCAGAACCTCCAGGCGAGAAACCGCAACCACAGGAATCGGCGCAACCTCCGCCAACCCTTTCACCGCCGCCAGTCCAACACGCACGCCGGTAAAACTCCCCGGCCCATTCACAGCAACAATCGCTCTTAGATCTCTCAACGCAACTCCGAAGCGCGCCAGTAAGTCCCCAACAGCCGCCACCAGCGTTGCCGAGTAGCTGCGCCCTTCGAGCTCAATCTGGCCAACAACCTCGATCTCGCCATCAACCAGCCGTCCCAGGGCCACCGATCCCATCGGCCCGCAAGTATCGATTCCCAGCAGCATTTGTTCGCGGCTGTCCTGCACCAAAGCTTTCTCGTTCACTTCCATAAGCCTCAAGCATGACACACCCCTAACCGCGGTTTCCACCTACTACGGCACAGATGCCTTTTGAGCTCCGACCCGTATCAATTACCCTGTTCTTAGCGATAAGACCCGACCCCAAACTCCCCAACATCAGCAGCGAAAGGCAGCCCCCTGGCAGCAGCAGCCACACTCTCGTTTCACGACACCTGGAAGCCCCGCGCCAACCCCTGGGTTATTGCCATCACTGTCACGCTGGCCACCTTCATGGAAGCGCTGGACAGCTCCATCGCCAACGTGGCCATGCCGCACATCGGCGGGTCGCTCTCCGCCAGCCGCGATGAATCCACCTGGGTGCTCACCAGCTATCTCGTCGCCAACGCGGTGGTTTTGCCCATCAGCGGATGGATCGCCAACCGCATCGGCCGCAAGCGCTTTTACATGACATGCGTGCTGCTTTTCACCATGGCCTCGCTCATGTGCGGCCTCGCGCCCACACTCGGCGTGCTGGTCCTCTGCCGCGTTCTCCAAGGCGCTGCAGGTGGCGGCCTGCAGCCTAGCGAGCAGTCCATTTTGGCCGATACATTCCCACCTGCGAAACGCAGCATGGCCTTCGCCGTTTATGGAATGGCCGTGGTGCTGGCTCCAGTGCTGGGGCCGACTGTGGGTGGATGGATCGTCGACAACTACAGTTGGCGCTGGATCTTTTTCATCAACATTCCGGTCGGCATTCTGTCGCTCTATCTCACCAACCGCGTCGTCGAAGACCCGCCGTATCTCGCCGCGATTCGAAAACGTAAGGAAGGTGTCGATTACTGGGGCCTTGGCCTGCTTGTCATTTCAATCGGTTGCCTGCAGGTTGTGCTTGACAAGGGTCAGGAAGACGACTGGTTCAGCTCCCGCTTCATCGCCACATGCACGGTCATCGCGGCTTTCGGCCTGGTGATTTTCATCTGGCGTCAGCTCCATGTCGAACATCCGATCCTCGACCTGCGACTCTTCGCCCAGCGTAACGTGGGCACCACTATGTTCGTGATGTTCATGGTCGGCGTCTCACTCTACTCGTCCACCGTGCTCATCCCGCAATTCCTCCAGGAAATCATGGGCTACTCCGCCGAGCAGGCCGGCATGGCTGTCTCATCCGGCGGCTTGGCGCTCATGTTTCTTTTCCCAGTGGCCGGCGCCCTGGCGCCCAAATTCGATCCGCGATGGCTGGTGGCCATGGGTTTCACAATCACTACATTCGGCCTTTATCGAATGACCGGGCTCGATCTCAACGTTCCCTTCGGCATGGCCGTGAGCTGGCGCGTAGTCATCGCCTTAGGCCTTCCATTCCTGTTTATTCCCATCAACACGCTGTGCTACGCGGGCGTTCCGCAGGAAAAATACAACGAAGTGAGCGGCATGTCCGCATTGATGCGCAATCTCGGAGGCTCAGTGGGCATCAGCTTTGTGACCACGATGCTGGTGCGCCTGACACAGAAACACCTGGCCATGCTGAACGCCCACACCGTGAACGGCAACGGTCCGTTCGATGCGCTGCGCAAGGGCATTGCGGGAGCTTTGATGAAGAGCGGTGTTGGATCGATGCCCGACGCTGTAGCGCAAGCTGGAGCACAGATCTTCGGCATGGCGCAGTTGCAGGCGCGCCTGCTCGCCTATGTCGATGTCGTTTGGATCATGGTCGCGCTAACCGCGATCCTCATCCCAATGCCCTTCCTGATGAAACGGCCTAAGAAGATCGGGCCCACGCCCGTCGGGCACTGATGAATTTTGCTTAAACCGCCGCCAACGCCTGTTCCAGGTCCGCTATCAGATCTTCCTTGTCTTCGATGCCCACAGACAGCCGGACCAGCCCCTGCGTAATTCCCAGCCGCTCGCGCTCTTCGTTGCTCAATGCAAAATGCGTAGTGGTCGCGGAATGCGAAGCCAGCGACTCCACACCACCGAGCGACTCTGCATTCAGGAACAGCTTGACTGCGCCAAGAAAGCGACCGGCCTTTTCTGTTGTCCCGAGATCGAAGCTCATCATGGAACCAAATCCTTTTTGCTGCCGCACCGCTAATTCATGCTGCGAATGGCTCTTCAACCCCGGATACGCAAGCCGCGTTAGCTTCGTCTGAGTGGACAAGAACTCCGCCACTGCGCGCCCATTTTCCTCGTGCGCCTTCATCCGCAACGGTAGCGTCTTGATGCCGCGCAGAACCAGGAAGCACTCGAACGGCGAGAGAATGCCACCCACTGCCTTTTGAACCAGCAGGAACCGCTCCTTATGTTCCGGCTTCGACCCAATCAACGCGCCGCCCAGCCCATCCGAGTGCCCATTGAGAAACTTGGTCGTCGAATGCATCACGATGTCCGCGCCCAGCGCCAGGGGACTTTGCAGCACCGGCGACATGAATGTGTTGTCCACGCTGACCTCGACACCGTGCGCATGAGCAACAGCGCTCACCGCCGCAATGTCCGTCAAAGACATAATCGGATTCGTCGGCGTCTCAATATGAATGAGCTTCGTCGAGGGCTTGATGGCCGCTTGCACGGCCGCCAGATCGCCGGTATCTACATACTCGATCTCGATGCCATAGTGGCAGACGACTTGATTAAAGAGCCGCTGCGTCCCGCCATACACATTGTGCGAGCAGATCAAGTGGTCGCCCGTGTGCAGCGTGGCCACCAGCGCATAAATCGCCGCCATGCCGCTGGCAAACGCGTGCCCGCTGGCGCCGCCTTCGAGAGCTGCCAGCGCCTCTTCCAAGCGGTCCCGCGTGGGGTTTCCGGCGCGCGAGTAGTCCCACCCCTTATCCGTCCCGATACCGGTAAGCTCAAACGTCGATGAAAGGTAAACGGGCACGTTCACCGCCCCGGTAAGAGGGTCCGGATATTGGCCGGCATGGACTGCAAGGGTCGAGTATTTGTAGTCAGGCATGAGTCAGCTTTTAGCTCCTAACTTCCAGCTTATCGCGCCGAGGTCGTGGAACGTTTTCCAAGGGCGTGCTCATATCTACGACAGACCTGTGATCCTGAGCCAAACGCTTTGCAGCGGAGTCGAAAGTCTGCCCTGAACGTAGCCGGAGGGAACCTGCTTTTGCGCTTCGGCCCACCCCGCCCTGCATGGTGGCGTAGAATGATTCCGCTGCTGGAATACGCTTTCTTGCGACGGAAAATACCCTTCGGAAGTGAAGCTGTTCCGCAAATTCCACTTGCAACTCCAGGAATGGATTGAGATGAAGCCATTGATGCATGCCCTAACTTTGCTGTCCATCGCCCTCCCGGTTTTGATGGCGGGTGTATTCGTTTCCGATGCCGGCGCCCAGGACTCTACCGAGATCGGCGGCCAAAAGGTTGTCACCATCACTCGTACAGCCACCAGTACGACCAAGCCTGAGTTCACAAGCATCACCGTTGCCCCCGGCCGCGGGATGGAAGTGCTGCAGATTACCGCAAACTTCCCCGGCAAAGGCAATGTCAACGTGTTGGCGTCGCCCGACCTTGCCGCCGCGAAGAAGATGCTCGACGAAAACGATACGTCCAACGGCGACCTGGGATACCGGCTTGGCGCGGCGTTCCTTGCTCCCTACCCGAATCGCATTCGCGGCAAGCTTTCCGAGGATGGAAAAACGCTGACAACCGAGTGGCACGGCAAAACGATTACTGTGCCCGCCAACAATATTGGAAAGCTGCCAACAGCCGAGCGGCATGCTATGCACGGGCTGATTCTCAAGGCTAAAACCGACAACGTCGAAGTCGAAAAAGTTCCCGGCGGCGAAGAGATCGAAGGCGTCATAAATGGCGGCGACTTTGGCGGGCATTGGCTGTCAAAAACGCAATTGGTGGTTACGATCCGCCTCACTGCGGATGCTGTCGACGTAAGCATCGATGCGCGCAATGTCGGCAACGAAGAAGAGCCGATGGCCATCGCATGGCATCCCTATTTCAACCTGCCCTCGGGCGATCGGACACAGGCGCGGGTGCGCATTCCAGCATCGACCATTGCCGAGGTGGACGGCTACGATAACGTTTTTCCCACGGGCAAAATCCTGCCTGTAGAGGGAACCCGTTTCGACCTTCGTGCAGCGGGAGGAACACCGCTGGGATCCAACTTTTTCGACGACAACTGGAATCACATCGACTGGCAGAATCACCAAGCCATCGTGCAGGTGATCGACCCGGCCGCGCACTACGGCGTAAACATTATCGGGCTTTCGCCGGATATCAAGGCCATCCAGATGTACGCGCCGCCGACGGCAAAGTTTGTGGCGATCGAACATCAGTACAATTTCGGCGACCCGTTCGGCAAGGAATGGGGCTCGACGGACACAGGGATGGTTACCCTCAAGCCGGGGCAGAGCACGAAGTGGCATGTGCGGCTGGGTTTGTTCGTACCGTAGATAACGGGTCGACTCCCAGGTCTCAGAATCGAGACCTGGGGCACCCATTGTGGGATAGGAAAAAGCCCTCACTCCGCAAACGCGGCGTGAGGGCTATTTGTTTCTGAAGCTGAAACGTGTAAAGGCTTAACCGGCTTTTTCGAGGAGGCAAAGGGAGAGGTCTCGCCGCTCCACCATTTCTCTCGTAATTTCCAGGTCGCGTACCCGCTTGTTGGAGGGGAGATGGTACATGAGGTCGAGCATCAGTTCTTCCAGGATCATTCTCAAGCCGCGTGCTCCAACTTTGCGTGCCAAGGCCTCACGGGCCACCGCGACGGTAGCTTCCTGGGTAAAGTGGAGGCGAACATTCTCGTATTCGAGAAGGCGCTGATACTGCTTCAGGATGGCGTTGCGAGGCTTGGTCAGGATCTCTACCAGGGCCGCTTCGTCCAGCTCGTCAAGGATGCCCATGACCGGTAAGCGACCGACGAATTCGGGAATCAGCCCATACTTGATCAGGTCCTGCGGCTCGGTCTTGCGCAGCAACTCCGTGTCGCGATGCGTACGCGCTACTGACTCGGCTTCGGTATCGGTAGCCTTGAAGCCCAAAGCCTTCTTGCCTACGCGACGGCCCACAACGCGCTCCAGGCCCACAAACGCTCCACCACAGATGAAGAGAATGTTGGTGGTGTCGACAGCTGTGAATTCCTGGTGCGGATGCTTGCGTCCACCTTGCGGCGGCACATTGGCTACTGTGCCTTCAAGTATCTTGAGCAAAGCCTGCTGCACGCCTTCGCCGGACACATCGCGTGTGATGGACGGGTTTTCGTCCTTGCGGCCGATCTTGTCGATCTCGTCGATATAGATGATGCCCTGTTGCGCACGGGTCACGTCGCCCTCAGCCGCCTGCAGCAGCTTGAGGATAATGTTCTCCACGTCCTCGCCTACATAGCCGGCTTCGGTCAGCGTGGTTGCATCGACAATAGCAAAAGGAACATCGAGCATTTTGGCCAGCGTGTGGGCGAGAAGAGTCTTGCCCGACCCCGTGGGGCCGATCAGGAGAATGTTGCTCTTGGCTAGCTCCACTTCGTTGTTGCGCATGCGGTTCATCTGGATGCGCTTGTAGTGGTTGTAAACGGCGACGGCAAGCTTCTTTTTCGTCTGGTCCTGGCCGATGACGAAGTCGTCGAGGAAGCCCTTGACCTCTTGCGGCTTGGGCAAGTGGCCGGCGGTCGTGGCAGGGTGAGCGGCATCGCCGCGGTCGTCCTCAAGGATCGAGTTGCAGACGGCTACGCACTCGTCGCAGATATAAGCGCGAGGATAGTCGCTGGGCGACGAGATCAGCTTGGCCACGGCGTCCTGTGACTTGTGACAGAACGAGCAGCGCAGTGCTTCTTCAGGTCCCGTGCGCGTTTTCATTTTCCTGCTCCCTTTGGACGACGAACTGAATTCGGTTCCGTTGCGCGCATCGAGCTACGCAACATTTTGAAGTTTGGTTTCCAAGCGCGCCGGGCGCTCCAGAACGTGGCTATAGTTCTCCATCCGGTGCAGCGTTTCCAAGACCTGGGCCTGGTTCCGGTCGATCTTGCCTTCGCGAGAACCGAAGTGTTTGTCGACTTCAGTCTTGAACGAATCGAGCCGCCTATCGACGGAATCAAACCGCTTCCCGACGCTTGCATCCAGCGATTCCACTCGCTTTTCCAGAGAGCTGAGCCGAGCGTCGAGCGAGCGGATCTCCGGGGTGACGAAGTCCTGGATCAGTTGCCGGCCTTCTTCGATAAATCCCATTTTTCGCTCCTTGCCGTCTCTGCCCCTTGTGGGTTCGCCTATGCTCGCGGCCGGTCGATGATTTCATCGACTATGCCATATTCCTTAGCCTGTTGGGAGTTCATGATGAAGTCGCGCTCTACATCTCGTTCGATGCGATCCAGAGGCTGCCCCGTATGCTTGGCCATTAATGTGTTTGTAATTTCACGGATGCGCAGGATCTCGCGGGCATGAATGTCGATGTCCGTAGCCTGGCCGCTCAGCCCGCCCATCGACGGCTGATGAATGAGAATTCTAGAATTGGGTAGCGCAAACCGCTTGCCCTTGGTCCCTGCCAACAGTAGAAACGCGCCCATGCTGGCTGCCTGGCCGATGCAATAGGTCACCACGTTGTTGCGAATGAACTGCATGGTGTCGTAAATGGCAAGGCCGGCTGTGATCGAGCCGCCCGGAGAGTTGATGTAAAGCTGCACGTCTTTTTCCGGGTCTTCGCCGGAAAGAAACAGCATCTGGGCGACGATGAGGTTAGCTACCTGGTCGTCGATCGGGGTGCCAAGAAAGATGATGTTGTCGCGAAGCAGACGGGAGTAAATATCGTAGGCGCGCTCGCCCCGACTCGTCTGCTCAACCACCATGGGAACCAATGCCATTGAATGTTCTTCCCGTAATTCCGTTTTTGGGACCTTTCGTCCCGTTTTATTGTGACCGCCGGTACCGGATCGTTTCCCGGGATTATTCCTTGCCCGAGCAGCCCCTTCTGCCCCATTTACCGAACTAGTTCCCGGTTAAGAGGGCAACCGATCATATAGAAGACTCGCAGTTTTCTCTCGTCGTAGCTGTTCACGGATTCTAGCTAGCCCACCGTCCTCCGTCAATCGAACTTTCAGGGCATCCAGCGGTTCACGAGACTGGAGAGCAGCTATTTGCAATTCGTGGTCCAATTCATCCTCGCTTACCGTGATGTTTTCCTCATGAGCAATCCGGTCCAGCAGGATGAAAGTCTTCACCTCGGCCGAGGCGCTATCCCGTTGGGCCGCACGGAGGCGAGCGAAATCCAGCTTGCGCATCTGCTCGGTGTCCATCCCCTGGGCTGCCAAGGCGCGGAGGCCCCGCTCAAGGCGGGCGTCAATCTGCTCCTGCACCATCGATTCGGGCACAGGGAAGGGATACTTCTCAGTCAGTGCGGCAAACAGCCGGTCCTTGGTTTCGCCTTCGATGCTGCGCCTTTTGCGGGCTGCCAGGTGCTCGCGGACCCGCTCTTCGAGGTCCGCAAAGCTTTCGTAAGCGCCCAGTTCCCTGGCGAAATCGTCGTCGAGTTCCGGCAGCGTCCGCTTCTTGATGGCCTTCACTTCTACGTCATAGGCCACTGTCTTTCCGGCCAGCTTAGCTTCAGCGTAATCAGCGGGATAGATGACCTCGGCCTTCAACTCCTGGCCGGGTTTTGCGCCGCGCAGAGCCGAGGAAAAAGCATCTACTGTATCCTTGCCGCCAATTTCGACCAGCGTATCCTCGCCGGAGACCGGTGCGGCATCTACTTCGCCTTCAATCTGGCCCGTATAGGTGATCTGCGCCCAATCGCCATCGACCAAAGCGCGATCTTCCTCGACCGGCTCAACGGTGGCGCGCGATTCGCGAAGCTGCGCAAGTTCGGCTTGGAATTCCTCCTCGGTGATCTCGACCGGAGGCTTGGGCACCGTCACGTTCTGGTATCCCTCAATGGAAAACGCTGGAACAAACTCAAACACTGCCTTCACATGCAGGGGCGCGCCGTCTTCGACGGTAAGCTCGGTAACCTGCGGCTGGCCTACGGGCCTTACGCCCAAATCGGTCACAGCCTTGTTGAACCGCTCCGGCAGCAGGCCGTCAATCACGTCTTTGCGAATTTCGGTCGCATAACGGCGCTTGACCACCGATTCCGGCACCTTGCCGGCGCGGAAGCCGGGTATCTTGGCATACTTACCATAGTTGCGAACCACTGTTTTATAGGCCTTCGAGACTTCTTCGGCGGGAATATCGAGCACCAGTTCGCGGGTGCAGTCGGGATTCAGAACCGGGCCGTGCTCGTGGGCATGGTCGTGGCCTTCATGGCTATGATCGTGCCCGGAGTGGTCATGGCCTTGGTGATCGTGGCCTTCGGGAGAGGGATCGTGCTCGAGTGCGGCATCGACCGCTTCAGGGTGGGGATTGTTTTCGAGAGTGTCGGTAGAGCTCAACGTTTTGCCTTCCAGGCGCAAATGCAGCGCCAACTTGTCTGCCGATCTGGCGGATACACGGGCCGTATTCCGGCTGCAAATCATCCAAACCGAGTTGCAGGCCACCGGTTCCCATTCGAAAATGACACGATGGGCTGCTGCACGGGCTTGCAACCTGCGGCGTGCAGAAGGGGATATGCCTCATCTCATGGTAAGAGGGTTTGCTGGAAGGGTCAAACCGGACGAAGCGATTTTGGCTTTGAAGAGGGTCCCGAAAGGTACGTTACTGCTCAGTGACCTCTGGTTTCCTAACGAAGGGAATAAATCTGGGATGGGCAGCTCCGCAGGCGGCAAAGTAGCCGCGGGCCTCGTTCAGGCTCAACTGGCCATTCACTGTGAGCCGTACTTCAGCGGCATCTTCGTCTTCCTGGCCGTCGTCTTCCCACCAGCAGACGGGGCACAAGGCGAGCGCCCCGGCGGTCCCCAGAGTCCTGTATCCGCAGCATGGGCAGCGAAAGCGCGCGTGCATCAAAGCCCCTGTATGCATGGCTCCTCCATCAGGATGGACGCACTTAAGGAGCCTGGGTTTACTCGAGGAAAGGCTCCGCGGCACAAGTAGCCACTGCAGGTATCCGACTTACGAACGCAAAATCGAACCTCCCGATCCCTTCCGGCTCCCGCCCATGCTTATAGGCTGGCAGACCCGGACGATCATCCGCACCAAGGAACGGCGTAGAATTGGCGCCGAGGAGAGAGTTAAGACATATGCCGCTTTTTCTTCCTATTTCCCATGCCGCCATCTGGAGCTGCCTTTTCCTGGCGTGGATGGTCATTACCCCGTGTATCTCGCTGGCACAGCAAGCGCCACCGAAGCTGCGAGTGGCGATCGTGGGGCTTGAGCACGGCCACGTGGAAGGGTTCCTAGGCGCGCTTCCGCAACACACGGATGTTGAATTGGTGGGCATCGCCGATTCCGACCCGGCGCTCTTCGCCAAATATCAGAAGAAGTACTCTCTCGCGGAAAGGCTGTTCTACCGCAGCGAAGCCAACATGATCGAGAGGACCCATCCGCAGGCTGTGCTGGTCTATACGTCGATAGCGCAGCACCGGCCGGCGATTGAGATTGCAGCGCAGTATGGTGTGTCGGTGATGGTGGAGAAACCGCTCACAATCTCGCTCGCCGATGCGCTGGCGATTCGGGAAACCGCGCGTCACTACAAGA
>Ga0182016_10001880_pt1 | contig 25154 bp, 11 predicted proteins | sample 712S2MmetaG_FD_120491 | JGI IMG/M metagenome (GOLD analysis project Ga0182016, IMG submission 120491) | Permafrost microbial communities from Stordalen Mire, Sweden - 712S2M metaG | ecosystem: Environmental > Terrestrial > Soil > Wetlands > Permafrost | place: Sweden: Stordalen | collected...
AACGAACGGAACGACGCATACCCAGGCTTACAGCACAATGTCTTCCGGGCGGACTTCCAGGCATTCATCCTGATCCTCCCAAATCACCGCCGGGTAAAGTTCCAAGAAGCGCGGCACAATCTTGTTTCCGGCCACCGCCAGCAATTTCTCCGCCTCTTCGGCGGCGTCATCGCAAGCCTGCTCATAATCGGACGAACTCTTGCGCAAGCGATCTTCCCAATGGGCCACGGCATGGACGGGCAGATACTGATCAGTCCAAGCCTTGACTTCCGCCTGGAGGTCGGCGGGAAGGTCCTCAAAGGGAAGCAGCGTCTCGGAGCAATGCTGGCAGACCAACCCGCTCTGCACGATGTCGCGGCTGAAAAGGGGCAAGACCGGAGCCCGGCAACAAGGCGAGGGAGAGAAATTTGCCGGGACCGCCGCCAGCCTCATCAGCCAAATCTGGCGCCGATGCCCCACTTCCGCGGCCAATCGGTAAGCGCCGACCAAAGGATGGGAAAAACGCCAAGCCCGGCCTTCCAGTTGTCCCAGGGTTTGCGCCAGCCAGCGCGCCAGCATCGTATCATCAAAACCCTCGAAGACCGAACTGTATTCGGTCCATAACCGATCGGGTGAAGCATCTGCCATCGAATAACCTTAGGTCGAAAGTTTAATGTTTAAAGTTCAAAGTTGCATCGACTATAACAGCCTTGTGCCGACGCCGCCCAATCCCCTGGAAATGCCTTTGGCCGAGCTTTCCGGCATCGGGCAGGAGCGCGCGGCGCAATTGCAGCGGTTGGAACTGCATTCGGTGGGCGATCTCTTGTTGCATCGTCCCCGGCGCTACGAGGATCGCCGCCACTTCATTTCTTTGTCCAAATTGCAACTCGGGGAGCCGGCGCTGGCACGCGGGGTGGTGGCCGCCGCCGGCACGCACCGTCTGCGCGGCGGTCGTTCCCTGTTTGAATTGATCCTGGACGACGGCAGCGCGCGCCTGCATTGCCGCTGGTGGAATCTGCCGTTTATGAAGAATTACTTCAAGACCGGTGATGAAGTATTGGTTTTTGGAAGACCCGGCTCGCTCCGGCCACGCACCATGGACCATCCGGAAACCGAAGTGATCCAAGCGCTCGAAACCTCCATTCATCTCAACCGCATCGCGCCCATTTACCCTTTGACCGAAGGGCTGCCGCAACGCTGGCTCCGCTCTCTCCTCTGGCAGGCGCTGGAACGATTCGAATCGGCCGTGGCCGAGCCCCGCCCCCAGTGGCAAGTGCCGGGACGCCCTTTCCCCTTTCAAGGCCAATCGCTCCCGCTGCCGTCGCGGGCCCAAGCACTACGCATGCTGCATTTTCCACAAGAACGGGAGGACGCGGAGATTGCCCGCCAACGCCTGGCCTTGGACGAATTCATTGAACTGCAGCATGCCATCCAGACCCGCCGCCGCAATCTCGAAGCCAACGCCCGCGCGCTGCCTTGCGCGGGCGACAATCATCTGCTCAAACCATTCCTGGCCGCGCTTGAATTCCATTTGACCGCCGCGCAAACCCACGTTCTGGCCGAAATCCGCCGCGACATGGCGGGGCCGCGCCCGATGCGCCGCCTCTTACAGGGTGACGTCGGCTCCGGCAAAACCATGGTGGCGGCCTGCTCCGCCTTGATGGCCCTGGAAAGCGGCCGCCATGCCGTCCTGATGGCGCCGACGGAAATTCTGGCCGATCAGCATTGGCGAACCTTCCGGCGCTGGTTTGAGCCCTTGGGCATCGCGGTGGAATTACGGACCGGTTCCACCAAAACCGGCCCGCCCGCGGGACAGGAAGCCCTGCCCTTCGATGGCGCCAGGCCGCGCCACCTCCAGCTCCATGTCGGCACGCACGCTTTATTGGAAGACGGATTTGCGCCGGAGAAGCTCGGCTTGGTTATCATTGACGAACAACATAAATTTGGTGTCGCCCAGCGGGAACGGTTGGTGCGCAAAGGCGCTTATCCGCATTTGCTGGTCATGACCGCCACACCCATTCCCCGCACGCTTGGGCTCACGCTATACGGCGATCTGGACATTTCAGTTATTACGGCCCCGCCGGGAGGACGGGGCAAGATCAAGACCTTTGTCCGCTCGCGCGAGAGCTTGCCAAAGGTCTGGGACTTTCTCCGCCAACAATTGGAAAAAGGACGCCAGGCTTACGTGGTTTATTCGCGCTTGGAGGCGGAAGATACGCCCGCCGGTTTGAAAGCGGTCAGCAAGGAATTTCACCAACTCGAAAAGCAATTTGCTCCCTGGCGAAGCGGCCTGTTGCATGGGCGCATGGCGAGCCTGGAGAAAGAGGAGGTTATGTCCGCGTTTCGCGCCAACCGCGTGCAGATTCTTCTCGCCACGTCGGTGGTCGAGGTCGGTTTGGATGTGCCGAACGCGACCGTCATGGTCATTGAAAACGCGGAACAATTTGGCCTGGCCCAGCTCCACCAATTGCGGGGCCGGATTGGCCGGGGCGCGGCCGATTCCTATTGCATTCTCATTTCTTCCGGCAAAACAGAGGAAGCGGCGGAACGCCTTAAAATCCTGGAGCAAACCTCCGATGGCTTCCGCATCGCGGAAGCGGATTTGGAGTTGCGCGGTCCGGGTGATTTCCTCGGCCGCGAGCAAAGCGGCGCCCCGCCCCTGCGCTTTGGCGATTTAGCCCACGACGGTCCCCTCATTGATCTGGCGCGCGCTCTCGTCCAGGAAAACCTGCCTCATTAATTACCACTCCACAATCCTTAGCAATTTTCCGGGGAGCGCGACCGTCCCAGTCGGTTCTGCCGCGCGTCCCGCTCGGCAGTTCCGTCGGCGGGACGCCGACGGAAGCGGTCGAGACGACCGCGCTCCCCGGAATAATTACGCTTCACCCCTTCGAGCAAGGTTTGATCTTGTCGCTAAGGATTGGCGTTACTACTCCACTGGAAAACCCGGACACAGCCGGACCTCCATCCTACCAGGCGCAGAGCTGATTGACGTACTCGGCGGAACCGTCGCGGAGCCAGCCGTCCAGTTGCGCCTGGTCCTTGAGCTGCTGCCCGCGGGCGCGGGGTACAACGATATATTTCGTTTTGACTTCGGGCAGGGCGGTCATGTCCACCCATAGTTTCTCAAATTGGCTCACTGGAAAGACGTCCTCCTGACCGTGGCCCCAGCGCTTTTTCACCTCTTTGATGGTGATGTAGGTGGGCATGCGCGCGGCCAGGGCGCGGGTCGCCGCTCCGACGCGTTCCGGGTGGGAAAGATCGCCGCGGCTTAAACCGAACACCTCCAGCAATCTGTCAATATTAATCCAGCAGGTGTTGGAGTTGTAAAAGCGCAATTGGAATTCATCCTCCTCGCGGCGCATAGCCAGGCCTTCCACCAGCCGGACCTGGCCGTTGACGCGGGCCAAACCGCCGCCGCGATCTTCCAACCGGCGGGTGATGACTTCAAAGCTGAGGCAGGCATCGTGCGACAAGTGAAGGCCAAACATCGCCGGATCCGGGTCCGCGCCGAGCGTGTCAATATTATGCAGCATGAGGTGGCGGAGGCGCGGGCGCTCGGCCAGCAACCGCGCCAGCAAGCCGTTGCGCAGCAAGTTGGGCACTTCAAACCAGTGCCCGACCGGGTGCAGGCATTGGGCCGGGAGATTGTCCGTGTAATCGCCGCCTTCGCCCGCGGCGCGGGCCCATTGGAGGAGGGCGGCGCGCAAGCTCTCGCGCACTTTTTGCTGCTGTTCGTCGAGCCGCTGCTGCGGCATTTCCTCCCAGAGAAAGCGCAGGTCCCGCACCATCGGAATCATGCGCAAGCCGATGGAACGGCCGGGCGAGAGGAGGAGCGGGCCGGGATAACGATAGTTTTCGTGGCGGCGCAGGAATTCCTCCGTGGCCGCATGAGTCAAATAGCTGGTGGTGAAAAGATGCGGCAGGGATTGCCCGGCCATCTGGCTGACGCGCCGGCTCTTGGCCAGGTGCGCTTCGATAAAGGTCCGATGCCGGCCGTTGAACTTGCAGAAGGGATGGAGGGCCTTGACCACCCCGGCCCCTTGCGTCCAGCGCGTACCGGCGCCGGCGGCGAGAGTGAGGACGGCCAATTCGCCGCGCCGCAAGGCCTCGAGGCCGGCGCGGCGCAAATCGTCGCCCAGCGGGGCCAGCGCATCCACCACGTCGGCATCCTGCGCGTCCTTGATGTCCGCGCTGGCCGGCAAGCGGTTTTGGGCCAGGCCAATCCGGCCATTTTTTAACTCGTCACGCACCTGCTCATGCTGCAGGCGTTCAAAGCCGTTTTGTTCCAGCAATTCCTGGAGGGTATGCCGGCGGCCGCCTTCGGCTTGGACGCGGGGAACAAGACGGTCAAACAAATTTTGCATCATGCCGGACCACGCCGGGCGGGAGCGGCAGGCGGCGCTGAATTTGTCCAGTTCCGCGCGTTGCGATTCCGTCAAGGACTGCGGCGCGGCGCGCAACCAACGCGGGGCGTGCAACTCATAGTAACCGCGCGGGAGCAGGCCCTCCTCGCCGGTCAAAAGTTCCGCCCAGGTGCCGCGCTCGTTGATCGCGAAATCATAAACGACAGGTTCCATGGCGAACGGGAGGGCGTGTTGCAGCTCGCGCTTGGTTTGGGACATGATCTCCTGCAAGCGCCGTTGCGCGTCCGCTTTGCGTTTGGGTTCAAAGATGAAACCCATGCCGCCGCCGGACATGCCGCCCAGCATCCAGAAGCCCCAAAAATCCCCGCCGAATTCGTCGCGCACCGCATCAATGAGCGCTTCGGTAAAGGCGTTGCTGGCCCACGGAATAATGGTCTGGATGGGTTCCTGGAAATTTCGCGTGGTCAGTTCGCCGACGGCGCGGACGTTGCCGCCAGCCAGCGCGGCGACAATGCCATCGAGCAGGCTGATGGCCTGCTGGCGACCGGCCCATTCGGCGGCGGAACGGAGCAAATATTTTTCGGTGACCATTTCGAGGATCGGCCCGACATTTTGGGCCATGCCACCGTGGACGAGCACCAAGCTCTCCTGCAAACGCGCGCGGGTGGCGGGGGAAACGTCGTGATGATCGAGGATGCGATGGGTGGGCATGAGACGGCCGCGGCTGATGCCAAATTCCGGGTCGCCTTCCTGGGCGATAACGCCGCTGATGAACTTCATGCCGGGCCAGACGCCGCCGGAATCCTGCCAGCCGCCGCCGGAGCCGCCGAGCCACTCGCCGAGCAAGGCGCGCGCCAACACCAGGCGACGTTCATCCTCACCCAGCGCGCCGGTCAAGGACTTGGCCTGACTGGTGGCCCGCATGAGCACCGAAATCAAGGAAGCGAGCAGATTGGTGGAAACCGCCAGGCGCGATCCCTTGGGAATATTATTGACGTGGCTGATTAATTCCAGCCCCCGGCCCGGTCCCGCCACCCGGGCCAGGACGTCGGCCAGTTCCAGGCCGGAACCCTCAATGCCAGGCGGCACAATGCCAGCCGCGATCACGGCGGCTTTGAGCAAACCAAGATAATCCCGGGCGAAATCGAACGCCTCCGAGAGGCTGCTAATGTCAGCGGTGGCGCCCAGGTCCACGCTGGTCAGTCGCAAGACCGGTTCGTCAATCACCCGCAAACAAGCTTCCACCGGCGGTTGCGGCGCGCGGTCGCGCCCATGCACGCCCAAATCAATCGAGACATTGAGCACGCGCGCGCCTTCCGGGAAATCCATGCCGAGAAAGAAGATGTCGCTCCAACCGGAGTGGCTGAGGTCCATCCGCACCGGCGTGCGCTCGCACAAAACGGGGTAAGTGCCGTCCTCGCCCCGCTGGAGCAGTTCCGACCGCAGGCGCAGAGGATGATCGGCCGGATGCCCCATGCGAAACATCCATTGGTTGCCGCGAACGGAGCGGACACTGCGCCTGACCTGGTCGGCCAGCGTTTGAAAGGCGAGGCGCTGATAGACCGCCGCCAAGGCGCTGGAAAGGCCATCGCTGGAGCCCTGCTTCTTCTGCGCGGAAAGGAATTGATCGAGCGCTTCTTCAAAGCGGCGTTGCAATAAATGTTCAAACCCTTTGAAGGGAATCATGCCTTCCGCGCCGGCGGGCAATTTGGCGGGCAAGTGAAATCGGTGGATCGCGTAAAGGAAAAACAAAGCGCGGACCCGTTCGTAAAGGTTGTCGCTCCGGCGGCGAAAGGCATCCAACTCCGCGCACGCGGCCAGGAGTTCCCCGGCCGAGGAGCGCGCGCAGAGCGCGTCGAGCGATTGATGGCGGACGGCAGCATCCGCGGAAGTGATGATGTCGATGAGCGGGTTGATCATGCGCGTAGGCGGGGGGCGTTTGAGGGGGATGCTTATGGGCCGTCTTGCGCCAGCAGTTCGACGAGGAGGGAGAGGACCTCGGAGCGGGCGGGACTATTCAAGGCGAGGGCCAATTGCGCGGTGAGCAAACCGTACTTCAAGCCGATGTCAAACCGACGGCCATGCAGTTCACAGGCAAGATAGCGCTCCCGATTGGCCAGCGCGGCCAGGGTGTGGCTTAGGCTGGAGGTCTGGCCGGCGGCCACATCCGCCCCCAGCAGATCCATGACTGCCGGGGTCAAGACATGCATGCCAAAAAAACAGAGATAGTGGCCGGCGCGCAACCCGGGCACGATCAAGCGCTGTTCGGCAAGAGTAGGGGTTGGTTTTTCCAGCACTTCGGTGACCAGATAAAGACCCTTGCGGTTTTCCGCCAGGCGACCGCCCGCCACGCCGTAATAGGGCAATTTGCTTTCGTGGGTGGCTTGCACGGCCGAGACGGCGCAGGCTTCCGCAGCAGCCACTTCGAGCAGTTGCCGCGCGCAACCGCGTTTCTCCCGGCTAAGGTAAAGATGATCGCCCACCAGCAAAAGAAAAGGCTCATGGCCGGTGAAGGTGCGCGCGCACCAGACGGCGTGGCCGTACCCGAGGGCCTTCTCCTGTTCCACAAAATGCAACCGCTGGCCGTGCGGGCCGGCGGCGGCGCGGTAAGAATCCGCGTCGCCCGGATAAACAATGACGCAAATTTCCTCCGCCCCGGAGTCAAGGGCTTCCTCGACGATAATGGCCAGGGCGGTCTTGCTGTGGCCGTCGCGGTCCACGAGTTTTTGCAACGGCAGCATCCGTTGACTAGGACCCGCGGCGGTGATGACGGCTTTTCGGATGTCCATGTGACAATTAGATTGGAACCGACCACCAATGTCAAAACAGGATGTCGCACAGCCCGAGCCAATAATCTTCGTCGGGTAGGGGCGTCCCGGCCAAATCGGCGAAGAATCAAGGCGCGACGAGGCGGAAGAATTGCGCGGTGTTGGTGGCAGTGAGGGTGACGGAGTTTTGGCCAAGGCCGACGGCAGGTCCGTTCGTGACGAGGCTCCAGCTAACGGGCGACGCGAGGTTTGTCGCGGTGTAGAGCTGGTAAGCATTCGCCCCGGAGGGCCAGGAGAGCACGAACTGGTTGGCGGAGGAGCCTTGGATATTGAGGGAAACCGTATTGCTGGACGCGCCCTGAACTGCGGCGGAGAAGGTGAAGTTGTCGATGGCCAGACCTTGGGCCTTGCCCGTGGCGTCGTTCATTTCCCAAACCAACCAAAGGGCCGCGCCAGCCGGCCAATTGGTAATCACCTGGTTCGTGATGGCCAGGGATATTTGGTTGGTTGGGTTCGTTCCATCCACCGCCACGCCGCCTGTGTCCGAGGCCACGGTGGCAAAAGAAACGTTCAAGCCCGGCAACGAGGCGGTCTGCGCGGTGGACATGGCCGCAGCCGCGGTTGGGTCAATGTAATAGTAACATTCCAGAGTTTTGGGCTTATCGGATTGCCGCCAAATTTCGCCGATGGCTTGCACGCTCAAAGTGTTGAGCGTGGCGCCGCTGGTGTTGAGGAACCTCGCCCCAAAGGCCGTATAGCCGGTGGTGCTGGTAGCCAGCAAGCCCAGGGCGCGGTTGGAACTGCTCGGCAGGCCGAAGCTGATTTGCCCACCGGTGGTTTGGTCGCCGTCGGTCGCCCCAAAGCGGGTCCCGACGCTGGCGGTCGAATCGGCGAGACCGAACCAGCCCGACAGGGAGTCCAGGCCCAAGCCGCCAGTCTTGCCGGTCGCCGACACCGGGGCGGCAAAGTCAAACGGGTTGCCCAAGGAATAAGTCACGCCGTTAATAGTCACAGGGTTTGCGGTACTGACCGAAGTGGCGCCGGGATCGGGCAGCGTATCGAAGTTCTGCGTGTAAACAGAGCCGGCCGCGTCGTAGGCGATGAAAGAGGCGGGTGGAGAGCCGGTAAGGGCATTGCTGGCCCCAGGCGTCGGAGAATAAAAGGCCAGGCGGACAAAGCTCTGGCCATCCGGCAATGACCCGTAAGACCAATCCGGCGGCAGATTCGTGTAATCGACGTAGTCGAGCACTTGGGGTTCACCCTCGTAAAGGCGGCTCAACGCGACCGACCCACTGATTGGGCTGAGGGCAAAGCTGGTGTGGAGTTCGCGCAAGGTGGAGAGATTGGTCTGGCCATCGGCGAAAATAACGAGGAATTGGCCGGCCTGAATGGTGGCATTGGAGGGAAAAGGCCAATCGCTCAGGTTGGTGTAGGAACAGGCCAAATAAAGCCCTTCCAGCGGGACGGTGTTGGAGCTCGGATTATAAAGCTCCAGCCAAGGAGCGTGAGCGCCCGCGCTGTTGGTGAGGCCGGCTAGATTATCCGGTTCCACTTCGTTGAGCCAAAGCGGCGCAAAGGCCGGCAGACTGGCAGCCACGCTGTTGGTGGCATCCGGGGTGGCGAGCCTAGCCGTGCTGGTGCTCCAATTGCCCACGCGCCAATTGTCCTGGTGAGCATCAATCAACTGCAGGGAGACCCCTGGAGTGTTGGCGTTGGTCGGCCAGGGCAGAACATCGTCAAACTTGACCTGCGCGACGACTTGGTAATTGGTGCCGCTGGGCTGCTGCAGGGAAAGGATTTGGCCGGGCGCCAGAGTACCGCTAAAGGTGTCAAAAACCGCGTTGGTGGCGCCATAGGCGGCGGCGAAGGCGGGGATATTGCCCGCCAGCACAAGGAAGCTCAGGGGTGGCAAGAGCGAGCCAGCCGGGAAGGTGTAGGACAGGCCTTGCAATTGCCAGCCCGACAAGTCGTAGGTGGCGTTGGTGGAATTGTTGTACAGTTCGACAAAGGCCGCGCCGCTGGTGACCGGGTTCCACATGATCTCATTAATCACCACATGGCCGGCGGGGGGCGGAATGGTCCCAGTGTAACTGACGACCAATTCGTTGCTGGCTCCCGCCACTGGTTGTCCGGTCCGGCTCACCCCGACAATGCTGAGGGCGTTGGCCCCATTGGTCAAAGGCACAGTTATATCGAAGCCAGTCACAGTGGCCCAGGTGATGGGATACTCCACGCCGTTGACCCAGATCGTGGCGACATTGAGAGGCGCTTGTCCGGTTAAGGAGGCCACGTTATTTTTTATGGAAACGCTAGTGCTGACCGAAAAGCTGGAGGCATTGACACCGGCCACTTGCGAAGCGATGCTGTTTTTTGCCTGGGTCAGCCAGGCTTTTATGCCTGGATACCCCCCACCTTGGGCCGCCGCAGCATCGGGATTTTCGACGGTGAGGCCGTTTTCCACGAAGGCGTGGTATTTGGCGTCAAGCAACGGCCCGCTGTTGGCGACGGTAAGCGGCCCGTTGACCAGTTCCTGCATGGCCCGCCAATACATGCGCAGAAAGGTCGGGGTGTTGTAAATATTCTGCATGTTCTGGTCCTGGCCGTAAGCATTGCACACCAACAAGCTCTGCCCGGGCCCCCACGAGCCACTGTTGCCCAGCACAATGTTGTAATCCCACATCAGCAGGGAGTATTTGGTGCCTTGCGTGCCAATGTAACCGTAGAGATTTTGGGCGTTTTCCGCTCCGAAAGAATCCCAATTGCCGGCGGCGTGGTTGGCGGCAAAAACGCGCATCCAGTTTTCCATGTTGGCCATCTCTTCCAGATTGGCGACATAACCTGCCTTGCCGTAAGAATCCGCGGCGTCCACAATGGAAAAGACATTGGTGAAGTCATTGAAGGAATCAGCCGTGCGCCGGACCTCAAAGCTATAGCGGTAGCGCGCCGGCTTTTTGACGCCGCCGGTGGTGGTGTAAGGCATAATGTTGCACCAGGATTGGTTATTGTTATTCATGTCATATCCCGAAAGGGTGGGCGCAAATTCGAACCAAGGTTGCATCTTGTAAAGATAACCGGTGGTGTCATTGGGGAAGCACTCTTTAACCAGATCGCTGTTCGGCACTTGCGTGTCTTCCATTAAGGTGCCGCCACGTCGGTTGCCGTTGACATAGACGGCCACGTACCGTTTATAGAGCCAGGGGACGCCCAGGGCGCGCAGAAAGGTATTGGCGCATTCTTCCCGCTGCAAACTGGGGTCATCGCCCGGCCCATTGCCGGGCTGATGAATCTTGTCGAAAGAGGTGGCTCCCAAAAACATGTCGTCTTTGTTGAAGTCCCAGTCGTAATGGCAGAGGCTGCCATTGGGCAGGTCGAAGTCCTGATGGTAAGGACTGCCGGCAAAGCGCCCCTGCATGTTATATATGACTCGATTGCCGTTGACAAAGGTGCAATCGTTGCCTTCGTTGCTTAGGTTGCCCAAGTTGGCCCAGCGGGTCACGTTAGTCTGCGTGATCCATAAGTGATACACGCCAAAACTACCGACCGGGTTGCCGTCGCCGAACATGACCACGCACTCGCGAATCGGCTCATTGTCGTTGGTCCGAAGGGACGGAAAACGAGTGGCAGCGCCCAGGGTGTCCGTAGCCGACAGGTAAAAAGCCACGATCTGGTTGGCCGCTTGCCCGGGAATGGTCCCGCTGAAAATGCCGTCATGCGCGATGGCGTCGCCGCCCGTGCCTGCGTCGCTCATCGGCACCGCCTTGTAGGTCGTGGCCGGGTCCAGTCGATAATAGAGCGTGAGGCTTTGCAGGCCGTCCGGATCATGCACCTGCGCGGTGACGACCACCGGCTGGTTGGCGGCGGGAACGCTCGGCGAGTGCGTGACATTGTACATGGCGGGGCCGGCATTGGGGGTATATTGGCTGTTGGGGGCACCCGGCGTGCCGAGATTGGGAGGCACTGGCAGGGGGGCGGTGGCGTCGAGCCAATTTCCATTCAAACGCAACAACGGTTCATTCCATCCATGCAGCCAGCGGGCTTTATAGCGCAAGGTGACGGTCTTGCCGCTGGAGAGGGGATTGTTGGGGCTTAAAGAGACTTGACAGGAATTGTCTCCGGTCCAGATTTTATCGCTGCAGCGAATGTGCAGGGAATAACTGCTCTGGTAACCGCTATTTTCCAGGCTGGAACGCACCATGTCGCCTTGCAACGACCAATCGGTCAGGCCCAATCCGTTTTCAAAGGTGCCGTTCTGGACTAAATTATTCCCATTGTAATCGACTTCAATGTTGTCCACCAAACATTCCCCGGCATCAAGTAGTCCGATTTGGGCGTGGAGGATGGCGCTTTCGAAATTAGCGCCATTGTCCAACACGCCGGTGTTTTCAATATCCACCCAGGATGATTTTTGGGTCTCGTCGCTATCGGCCCAATTGGCGGCCAGACGATGGTTGGAATGGGGGTCAATCAATTCCAAGCTGCTGCCGCCGCCGCCCGACCATTCTCCCCAGCGCCCGCCCACGCCATAGGTCACTTCATCTTCCACCACAAAGATGGTGTTGGTGCCGTAGTAACTTTGCGGCATGGCCAAGGCCACGCGTTTGCCATCGTGGGAAAGTTTGCCCGTGAAATTGCCGACAGTATTGGCGCCGCTGAGGTTGGGATATTTGGCCAATAAATTGGTGACATTCCGCGACACCACCAGATAGCCGTTCGGCGCGAGTAGTGTGTTGGTCGGAAAAGTGAACGTGACGCCGGCGGTGAACTGCCAACCGGACAGGTCCATGGTGTTGCTCCCTTTGTTGTAGAGCTCAATGTACTGATCATCATCATTTCCGCTGAAGGGGTCATACATCAGCTCATTGATGACGACGTCGCCAATGAGAATCGTGCTGTTGTTCGTGCCGGGCGTGTTGGTGGTGAAGGCGTAAAAATCCCTGGCGCCATCCGGCCAGCGTCCGTAGGAAACGCCGTCGGCCTGCGCTTCGTACTGCACCGCATCCAGGACACGCAAACCATCCGGTTCGATGAAATAAAGCGTGGCTCCCGCGCCCTTTAAAGGAAAGCCAAACCGCGTCAATGAAACAAAGGCCGCGGGACCGAGGACGGTGCCTGGTGGGATGACATATTTATTGGTCGTCGGATCATCGGTCAGAATGCAGCCCGAGACATCGACGCTGTTGGCACTGTGGTTGTAGAGTTCGATGAATTGCGGCACGGCCGGATTTTCCGAATGGGGCAAAATCTCATTGATCACGACACTCCGCAAAGGGCTGGGATGGAAAGTATCCAGGCCGCCCGGCGTGCCGCCGACCTGATCGCTGATGTCCCAGGCGCGCGGGTCTCCTTCGCCGTAGCTCGCATTGGCCAGGACAATGGAATGGCCGGTGCCATCGGCCGCCACCGGCCAGGGATAAACATCAGTGTAAGGGACAGTCAACAAAACGTTGCTTTGCTCGTCGAGGAGTTGGAGGGTCTCGGATTTCTTCAAGCTGCCGGTGTAGGGGCCGAAGACATTGGAAGTCACCCCATAAACGTTGCCGATGCTTTCCGGGGAAGCGGCCAGGACAAAAAAGGCATTGCCGGGAATGATGGTGTTGGAGGGAAACTGGTAACTCATGTCCGCGCACGTGACCTGGTAGCGGCTGATGTCCTGGAAGAAGGGGCACGAATTGTAAAGTTCGAGGAACTCCACGTTGTTGCCATCCGCGCGCGGCGCGGGCTTGTACATGATCTCGGAAATGACGATGCCTGTTTTGCGGGTGGAAGGGCCTAACGGCTCATGCGGGTTGACGGGTGTCGCCACCACCGCGCTCACGGAAGTGTTTGTGAAATCAAGAAACTGGGCGGTGGTCGGCCCATTGGTGCTGTTGCTGTCCACGGTCAGGCCAAGATAAATCTGGCTGGGCATCGAGATACTCACGGAGCCCAGGAGCGTCCAGTTTGTTCCGTCGTAACTGCCAAATCCGGTGAAAGTGTTGCCCACGCGATTGAGGCGCAACCAGGTATTGGGATAATTGACCGGAAAACTCCCGGTGCTCACAGCCTTGCTCCCGGTGCCGGCGCGCGCGCTAAAGAATTCCCCCACCATCCCGGGGGTGGCCAGCGCGGCGGCAAAAGGGCTGGAGGAAACCAAGCTGGCGCGCGCCATCAAGCCCGCGCCGGCCCACAAATCGGACAGACCCAGACTGGTCAGACACACGGCCACGTCAAAATTCCCGTTTTGCAGTTGGTACTGAAAATTGCAGTCGTCGCTGATCCCGCCGATATTGTCCCCCCAACTGGTGACGATCAGCCCGTTGCTGGTATAAGTGACAGTCGAGGAGGTGAGTGTGGGACCCAGATCGAGCGAGACATACGGCCTGACGGTAAAATTCACTTCAGTATTGGCCGTGATCTCGTTCGGGACGCTGGCCAGGTCGTAAATATTATTTATGACAAGAGTGTAATTGCTGCCGAAAACCAGTTGCGCGGAGAGGGTGACGGTCACATTGTCCACGGCCAGCGTTGCCCCCTCGATGGGCAGTCCATTGGTGAAGACGTAATTGAGCGCGTTCGCGGCCCCGGCCGCGGCAATCGGCTTGGAAAAGACAAGCTCGACGTTGGTCAAGCCGACGTTAAAAACCTTGAGCACGGTGGGGGGATTCGTGTCCAGGAGGACGGTGAGAGCAATCGGGGCGCTGGTGACGGCTCCGAGGTTGTTGGTGACGACGCAGGTAAAGACCTGCCCGTTATTGGTGGCCATGCTGGCGTTGCTCAAGGTGTAAACCGGCAAAGTCGCGCCGGCGATCGCGTTAGTCTCTTCAAACCATTGGTAACCCACGGCGGATTGGTTGGTCACCAGCACCGAAAAAGAGACGTTGAAACTCTCCACCACGGTGGGATTGGTGGTTTGGGCGAAGATGCCGGGCATGGCCGCGAGACCCGTGTAAGGAACCAGCAACGTGCCGGCCGCGCTGACCGCCTCCATCGGCCCCTCAAAGACTCCATCCGGCAACTGCCAGGCCACGGAGAGATTATCGCCGCCGTTGCCTTGCTGCATGAGGGCCCGCAGAAAATAGCGGCACCCGCCTTGCAGATAAATTTGCGCTGATTGCTGATCCGGGTACTCCGTCCAATCCTCTGAATCATTCCAAGAGGTCTGCTGCGCGATCATCTGCTGGTTGGCCGGATTTTCGTTGGTGCTGAGAAATAGCGCCGAGGTGTCGTCGCTGGCGATCCAGAAAGTGTAAAGGCCATTGGTCGGCGGAATGACGAAGGCTCGCAGGCGCTGGCCGTAATAATTCATGCCCGAATTGATCTCGGTTTCAAAGTTCGTGAAAACATGGGTGAAGGAAGCCACAGGGTTATTGGGCCAAGTCGGGTTCTCGGTGGTATTGGTGAGGACGGTTAGGCTGTTCACACTGGTGTTGAGGTTGGTCCAGAGTTCCCGGTAAACGCCAAACGTGGCGGGACTCAGGCTGACATTGGAGAAGGTGGAAGTGTTGAGCGCGGCATTGTTCGCGGCGGTAACGGCCAACCCCGCCAACGCGGGGCCGTTCATGGTGATGGTGGCCGTGCTCCCCACTTGTATCCAGTTCGAGCCGTCCGTGCTGTAGTAGCCGCTAAATAGGTCGCTGGACCGCATCACTTGCACCCAGACCGGCAGGGTCACGCCACTGACTTGGGACGCGCTCACGGTGGCGCCCGCAGTGGTGCGGACGATGAATTCGACACCCTGGCTGGCGGTCGCAATCGTCCAGGCCATGGTCCCTCCTGGCGTATTATCATTGCGCAGCATGACGCCCGCGGCGGAGTAGCCTTTGCCGGGCTCGGTGTTCTGCACTTTGGTCACTTGCGCTATGACCGAGCCGTCGCAGTTATAGGTCGTGCTGGCAAAATTGAGTTGATCGGTAGCCCCCGACACGCCAATGCCACCTCCGGCAACCGTCCAGGTGCCGTTGGTATAAGAGGCCGAGCCGGCCTCGGTGGGGGAGCCAATATCCGTATCGCTCCAACCCGGGGGCAGGCTGGCCTGGACTGGCAAGTGGGTCGCGAGCAGGATAAGCAGGGTTAATCGAGTGAGGGTGTGGATGGGGCGAGCGCTGATCCTAGTGGTGCGGATGCATCTTCCGAGTGCGCCTGCTCCTTGCAGCAGAGACGGACAAATAGTCATGGTTACGATTTCACGGATAACTCATTTGGCCACAAGACACAAGAGAATTCACATAGATTTTTCAATGCCTGGCCCTGAGAAGCCCCTCCACTACCGTTCTTTGGTTTATCGTCTTACACAGCGGTAGGCGCGTGTCGCGCTCTCGGAAAAAACTTTGCGCTCCTCCTGCATTCCGAAGCCTTGGAAATACTCCGCCACGATGCTTTGCACGGTGGCCAAGGAGGCAAAACGCTCGCTGACCGGCCAATTGCTGGCGTAAATCAGCCGTTCCGCGCCGAACGTCTCCCGCATGGCATTGAGAATTGGGCGGTAAAAACTCGCCTGGCCAGGGGCCGTGCCGTCGCTCCGGCCGGTCCCCTCAACCAGGCCCGACAATTTGCAGTAAATGTGCGGGTGGCGCGCCAGTCCCCGCATTCGTTGCAGCCAATCAGCGGGCGCACTCTTGCCGTCCAGGCTGACCCCGGCAAGGTGATCGATAATCACGCGAAGGCCGGGCACCTCATGGGCCAATTGTTCCGCGTAGGTGAGGATTTCGCCGCCGCCAACCAAGTCCAGGGAGAGATCATGATCGGCCAGCAATTTGAGATCGCTAACAAAAGCGGGTTCTTGCAGGGTGCCTTCGAGCTTGCGGTCGCGGAGGCGAATGCCGCGAAAAAGCTTGTTGGCCGAAAAACGCTTCAGATGCCCGGCGAAGGTTTTTGAGCCAACCGGCAGGTTGCCCACCACCCCAACGATCAATGGCTCACGGGCAGCCAGGTCGAGCAACCATTGATTGTCTTCCACCCAGGGACTGGCTTCGACAACGATTGTCCCAGTCACCGCGACCGGGACTGGCAGACGGCGATAATCCATTGGCCATACCGGCCGATAAAGCAGCTTGTCATCGCGCTCGGGCCAAGGGACGCCTTGAGGACGGGTGGGATCGTAAAAATGGGTGTGGGCATCAACAACGCGGAGGGAGTGTTCCGCGCGGAGGGCGGGGACGGCCCCGCCCAAGGTCAGGCCGGCGACAGTTCCAACCGCGGCCGTCAAGAAGTTTCGGCGATGGAAGCGAGTTGGCATAGCAGGCTCGGCCGGGGTGCGGTGAGACATTTTAAAGTTGGCTCAACCAGCCAAACGATTCGGCTGCGGGAGGATTGTGCCTCGACGAGTCTTGCGAGGCAAGGCAGTCGTGGCGGTCGCTTGATAGCGCCTCATGGTTCGCGAGGAAAGGCGCGCAATTCTTTGCGAATCCAAAGTTGCGCATTGGGGGACAGTGGTTATTTTAGGCCATCTCATGTGTGTCGCGCAGGACTGTAAAAGCAAGCATTGGGTTTTTGGGGCGCTTTTCATGCTTTTTGCTTTGATTGCTTCGGCGCAAGTGACGCCGCGGGTAGTTCTCCCAGGCCATGTGCCGGAAGCGGTGCGAGGTCTGCTCCCGGTCGGCCGACTGGAGGGCACTAATCGCCTTAGGCTCTCCATTAATCTGGCCTTGCGCGATCGGGGAGGATTAACGAATTTGCTCCGGCAGCTTTACGATCCGGCCAGCCCTTTGTATCGTCATTACCTTTCGCCTCGTGAATTCGATGCCCGATTTGGCCCGACGGAGGAGGACTATCAGGCAGTCGTCGCCTGGGCTGAACGGAACGGGCTAACGGTGGTCACGCGGCACCCGAATCGCCTGATTTTGGAGGTGGGCGCGACGGCTGCGGATATTGAGCGGGCCCTCCACGTCACGCTCCGCACTTACACTCATCCGAGAGAGCGAAGGAGTTTCTATGCGGCGGATAGCGACCCCTGGCTGGATGAACCGCTGCCGATTGTGAATCTTGACGGGCTGAACAACTATGCAAGACCGCGCCCCAAAAACCTGAGGCATACCCGTCGGCCAACAACCACCAAGACCACGCCGAAAGCCATCGGCACCGGGCCCAACGGCAACCTGGCAGGTTACGATTACCGCGCCGCGTACGCTCCTGGAGTCACGCAGACGGGGGCCGGCCAATCGGTGGGATTGCTGGAATTTGACGGTTATTACGCGAATGACATCACCGCTTACAAAACTGAGACCGGCTTGCCATCTGTCCCAGTGCAAAATGTGTTACTGGATGGGTTCTCCGGCAACCCTACCCGCGGCACGGACAGCGGCAACAGAGAGGTGGCCCTGGATATTGAAATGGCTATTTCAATGGCGCCAGGTTTATCCAGCGTCGTGGTTTTTGAAGGCGGCCCCGTGGGACAGGCTAATGACATTTTGGATGCCATGTCGTCCGAAGTTTACGCGGGCATCAAGCAATTTAGTTGCTCTTGGGATTTTGGCACGGTGACGGCCTCTCAACAAACCGTCACTGACAATTATTTCATGAAGTTTGCCAGCGCCGGCCAGTCCTTTTTCAATGCGGTGGGGGACTTTGGCGCTTATACCAACGGAGTGCCGATTCCACCGCCGGACGATGATCCGTACGTGACGCAGGTCGGAGGCACGACGCTGGGGACGGTTGGGCCGGGCGGGGCGTGGTCATCCGAAACGGCTTGGAATACGCAGGAAGGGCCTGGCGGACCCATGACCAGCGGCGGGATCAGCACCACATACCCCATTCCAGCCTGGCAGCAAGGCGTCAGCATGGCGCTCAATAATGGATCGAAGACGGCCAGAAATGTTCCGGACGTCGCCAGCGTGGCGGAAAACGTTTTCATCGTAGCGGATAATGGCCACCAGGAAGAAACGGGCGGAACTAGTTGCGCCGCGCCATTATGGGCGGGTTTCGCCGCGCTGGCGAATGAGCAAGCCGTGACGGCGGGCTTGCCCAGCATCGGCTTCCTTAATCCGGCGATTTATAACATTGGCACCAATCCCAGCTATTCGGCCTGCTTTGACGACATCACGGTGGGCAACAACACAAATCTCGATGTGACCCAATGGTCGGCCGTTCCCGGCTACGACCTCTGCACTGGCTGGGGCAGCCCTTCCGGCGGCAGCTTAATCATGGCATTGACACGGCCGGACGGATTTCAGATCACGCCGGGAAGAGGCGCGGTGGCCAATGGCGCGTTCGGCGGCCCATTTACGATTCCGAGCCAGACGTTCACTTTGACGGATGTGGGACAAACCGCCTTCGATTGGGCTCTGGTAGGAGCGCCAAATTGGCTAACCGTCTCCAGCACGAAAGGAAACTTGGCGCCGGGAGGGCCAGGGGTGTCCGTCTCTGTGAGCCTTAATGGGGCGGCCAACCAGATGGTGCCGGGAGTCTATACCGCGAACCTATGGTTCACGAATGTCAGCAGCGGCTTCGCGCAATTGCGGCAATTCACACTCCGGGTGGGACAGGAGATGGTGCTGGATGGCGGGTTTGCGGCATATGATTTTGCCTATTGGAATCTCACTGGTGATTCATCCATTTATACCAATAATTATGTGGACACTGCGGATGACATTTTCGGGGCGAACTTTCCGTCTTATCCGGACCCGGGGGACGAGTATTTGGCGGCGCTGGGTGAGTTGTACAGTCTGGCGTACTTGTCCCAGCCCTTGCCGACGCAAGCCGGGCAGATCTATCTGCTTTCATGTTGGCTGGCTAATCCGACCAACGAACCGCCCAACCAATTCGTCGTGCAATGGATCTCGGGTGGCTCAACCAACACCCTGTTCAACCAAACCAATTTGGGCGCTTTTGCTTACACCCATTTGCAATACGTCGTCCGCGCTTCGGGCGATACTACCACATTGCAATTTGGAAACATCAATCAGGGGTTTTTTTGCCTCGATGCCGTGAGCGTCGTGCCCGTACCGGTCCCCGCCCTGCAGGGTCTCGTCCAGGATGGGTCGGTGGTTCTCTCCTGGACGTCACTTTCCGGCCTTTCCTATCAAGTGCAATACTCATCGAACCTTTTTCCGGCCGATTGGAACAATTTGGGAGGGTCGGTCACGGCTACCGGAAATACCACTTTGGTCAATGAGGGGTTGGCCTCCGGCACGGGAATGTTCTATCGCGTCGTTCTTCTGCCGTAGGGCCACCGCACTACCAAGTCAGATTTGTCGTGGCCAACGCCTGATAAAAGCCGACGTGGCTGTCGGCAAAGAGGATGTTTCCCGCCGGTTTGGGGCGATGCCATCCTTTGGTCTCGTTGGTGGGGTAGGACAAAACGCCGCAGGCAAAAACGACGGTTTGGGAAACATTGGTCAGACTAATGGCGGAAACCCCGTTCAAACCATGTCCCGGCTGGAAGGGTGCCATGCCCAAGCAGTTAAAGATGTAGGAATTGCCCACATATTGAAAAAGCGTGTAAGGAGTTTGATCCTCGCTGCGCCCCTGGTCCACCGGACAGGTGACAACGGCTTCACTTAATCCGTAGTGGTTGAGGGGGCGGTCCTTGGAATTGAAAATATTGCCTTGGGCCGCGCCAATGGCATTGTTATTGGTGCGCCCGGCCCAAATAAACCAATCCATCCCTTCGAGCGTCACATTGGTGGAAGTCCAAAACAGGCGGTCATTGTAATCTTGCAGGTAAAGATTGAGCGCGATGCCGCATTGCCGGAGGTTGGACATGCACTTGGCGTCGTTGGACCGGGTTTTGGCCATGCTCAAGGCGGGCAAAAGCAACGAAGCCAGAATGGCGATGATCGCAATCACCACCAACAGCTCGATCAAGGTGAACCCTGAACTATCTTTCTTGCGCGCTTTCAACGATTGGCTTGGCCGCACCGGTTGCGGTTGTATTTGGACAACTTGGTCAGCCGAATTATTCAGTTTAGCACGGCAAAAAATCGGGGAAGGGGAGGAACAGTAGAGCCGAGACGGAAAGCACAGTGCCAACTCAGGCTTATTCGAGCCAGGAATAATCCTGGATGGCGCGCCACGGAAGATAGGTGACCCCGTTGCGCTCCTGCAGGCTGGTTCCGCCGTAAACCACCACCGAGGAGACGGCTTGTTTGGACTTGGCAAAAAGCTCCGTTATCTTGCGCGAAGCGACCGCCCAATCAGAGGCAATGGTCTGCCCGGCTTTGACCTCAACAAGGGTCAAGCTCTTGCGTCCCTGCACCAAGGCGTCACTTTCCAATCCGGCCTTATCGCGGAAGAAATAGACGCCGTGGATTTCGCCGCGATTAAAGCGTTGCTTGATGATTTCTGAAACCACCCAGCACTCAAAAATCGCGCCCCGCAACGGATGGAGGTCCAGTTGCGCCGTTTCGCGAATTCCGAGTAACCAGCAGGCCAGCCCGGTGTCGTAGAAATGCAGCTTGGGCATTTTGATCAGTCGCTTGGAAATGTTCGAGTGATAGCTGGGCAAGCGGAAAACAATGAAGCTGGCCTCCAGGACTGACCACCACGCTTTGGCCGTGGGTTGCGTTACGCCGCAGTCAGCGGCCAGTGAAGAAAAGTTGAGCAATTGCCCGAGGCGGCCAGCGCACAGTTGCAAGAAGCGTTGGAAGGCCGCCAAATCCCCTACGTTGGAGATCGAGCGGACATCTCGTTCCAAGTACGTCGCCACATAAGAGGCCAGCCAGTCGCCCGGCTTCAACTTGCGGTCAAGAATACGAGGGTAACCGCCGGTCAGGAGGGTTTCATTGAGCGTCTTTGGATGATGGGAAAAGGCAACTGCTTCCTGCCGTGACAACGGCAGCAGATGCACCACGGCAACTCGTCCCGCCAAGGACTGGCTGGTGGACTCCATGACCGAGAGATTCTGTGAACCGGTCAAAACCCACCGCCCAGGAGCAGGCTCCCGATCAACGATTTCCTGCAGGTAGGAAGCCAGCGGCGGGCTGTGTTGAATTTCATCCAGAACCGCACCTTTGGGGAATTGCGCGAGAAAGCCTCTCGGATCTTCGGCGGCAAAGGCCCGCACGTCGGGAGATTCCAGGGTGGCGTAAGGCAAATGGGAAAATACATTTTGGCAAAGTGTTGATTTGCCGCTTTGACGAGGACCGGTCAAAACGATCGCCGGGAATTGCTTGGACAACGTTCTCAGCCGTGTTTCCAGCTCACGATCTATCATATCAGCCAGAAGCATAACGCTTGTCCAATTCAAAATCCAACTTTTAATTAGACAACGTAAGAGGATAAACTAATAGGTTTGCCAGGAGGCGCCGCCAAGACCACAATGAGGCAAGACTGCGCCCGTTGATGAAGCTGGCTTGCTGCTTGGGAGACCCGATTGGGCCGCAGCACTTGGCGGCGATCAGTGGGAGACATCATGCGCTTCATATGAAATTGCACAAATTCATGATCATTCTTTTGGGGCTGGGTCTTGCATTGTTGACGCCCAGCCGGGCCGCGGCAGCGGAGAGCGTCGCCGACGTTCATGTTGACATTGCCTTCAAGAAATTTGTCCTGACCAACGGACTGACTTTGATTGTGCATGAAGACCACAAGGCCCCGATCGTGGCGATCAATACCTGGTATCATGTCGGGTCGAAGAACGAAAAGCCGGGCAAGACGGGCTTCGCCCATTTGTTTGAGCACCTCATGTTCAGCGGCAGCGAGCATTTCCAAACGGCCGGAAGCCAGCGGGGCTTTTTTGAAGCGATGGAGCGGATCGGCGCCACCGACTTGAATGGCACAACCGAGGAGGATCGCACGGACTTTTTCGAAAATGTCCCTACCAACGCCTTGGACCTCGCACTCTGGCTGGAGTCCGACCGCATGGGGCATCTGTTGGGGGCCGTTGACCAGGGCCGCTTGGACACACAGCGCGGCGTGGTGCAGAACGAGAAGCGGCAGGGCGAAAACGAGCCCTATGGTGTGACCGATGAGTTGATCACCAAAGGGACCGCGCCCGCGGGCCATCCGTATTCCTGGACCGTTATCGGTTCGATGGAAGACCTTAATGCGGCGTCCTTGGAAGATGTTAAAACATGGTTCAAGACCCACTACGGCGCGGCCAACGCGGTGCTCGTGTTGGCCGGAGACATTGACGCCCAAACCGCACGGCAAAAAGTGGAACAATATTTTGGAGACATACCATCCGGGCCGCCCGTCTCCCATTATACAAAGTGGGTTCCCCAAATACCGGGCACACGACGCGAAACGGTGCGGGACCGCGTTCCGCAAGGCCGCATCTACAAAACTTGGAATATTCCACCCTATGGCGAGGCGGAGACCTACTATCTGAACCTGGCCAGCAGCGTGCTCGCTTCAGGGAAGACTTCGCGGCTCTACAAGCGTTTGGTCTATGATGAACAAATTGCCACGGATGTCTCGGCTTCGGTCAATCCGAGGGAAATCAGCGGACAGTTTCAGATTACGGCCACGGCGCGGGCCGGCGGAGATTTGAGCCAGCTCGAAAAAGCCATGGACGAGGAGGTATCCCGGTTTCTGGCGGAAGGGCCGACAGGGCCTGAGTTGCAACGGGCCAAGGCGGGATATGTTTCCGAATTTGTGCGAGGCAGCCAACGGGTGGGAGGGTTTGGGGGCAAGTCGGACATTTTGGCGATGAATCAGACGTACCGCGGTGATCCGGGTTTTTATCAGACCGCACTCAAATACGTCCGCGAAGCCACAGAGCAAAACATCCAGAATGCCGCCAAGCGCTGGGTGACTGATGATGTTTACATCCTCGAAGTTCATCCCTTTCCGGAATATGGAACAACGCCAAGCATGGTGGACCGGTCGGGGCTGCCCACACCCGGCGCGCCTCCTGGAGTGACGTTCCCCGCTTTCCAGCGCGCCACCTTATCCAACGGCCTGAACATCATTCTGGCGGAGCGCCATGCCACACCCTTGGTGGTCTTCCGCATGCAGGTGGATGCGGGATACGCGTCCGATCAATTCGCCATTCCCGGGACGGCGAGCCTGGCGCTGGAAATGCTCGACGAAGGCACCAGCCAGCGGACGGCCTTGCAGATCAGCGATGAACTCGCATCCTTGGGTGCCAACCTGAGCGTCGGTTCGTGGCTGGACAGTTCCACGGTCAGCTTGTCCGCGTTAACCTCGACGTTGGATCAGGCGCTGGAGATTTACGCTGATGTTATTCTGAACCCGTCGTTTCCCGAGAGTGATTTCCAGCGTCTGCAAAAACAGCGAATCGCCAGCATAGCGCGCGAAAAAAACGAACCCTTTGGCCTGGCCTTCCGCGTGCTGCCACAGTTTCTGTATGGCAAGGATCACGCGTATGGCAACCCGCTGACCGGTTCGGGCACGGAGGCGGGAGTGGAAAAAATGACGCCTGCCGACATGCGGAAATTCCACCAGACCTGGTTCAAACCCAATCACGCCACTCTGATCATCGTGGGCGACACGACTCTGGGCGAAATCACACCCAAGCTGGAAAAGCTCTTTGGGGGCTGGAAGCCTGGTGAAATTCCAACAAAAAACATAAGCCAGGTGGAAACGCGGAAAAAGCCGGCCTTTTATTTACTTGACCGGCCAGATTCCATTCAATCCCTGATTTTAATTGGCGGTGTGTCGCCGCCGAAATCCGATCCGGATCAGATTGCCATTGAGACGATGAACACGGTTTTGGGCGGCGCCTTTTCTTCGCGGATCAATCTGAACCTGCGCGAGGACAAACATTGGGCCTACGGGGCTGGAACCTTTGTGCCGGACGCGCGGGGACAGCGCCCGTTCCTGGCCTACGCCCCGGTGCAGACCGACAAGACGAAAGAGTCGATGATTGAATTGGACAAGGAACTGCGCGACATCCTGGCGGCCCGGCCCATCACGGCGGACGAACTGAATACGGCGCAGAGGAACCAGACCTTAACTCTGCCCGGCGAGTGGGAAACCATCGGCGCCGTCAGCAGTTCCATCGGCGACATCGTGAACTTTGGTTTGCCGGAGGATTACTTCGCCAGGTACCCCGACAAAGTGCGCGCGCTATCGCTGGATGATGTCGCCAAAGCGGCGCGGAAAGTCGTGCATCCAGACCAATTGGTCTGGGTGGTGGTGGGCGACCGCGCAAAAATTGAGCCCGCCATCCGGGAACTGGGTTGGGGAGAAATCCAATTACTCAATTCCGACGGCGAGCCTGCGAAATAACCATGGCCTCCTTTTTCCAGCGGGGCCAGTCAGGTTCTCAGGGAAGCGGTGGGGGGTGCGGATAGCTGAGTATCCGCTCCAGTTGGGCGGCATGGGCGGCGAGCGATCCTTCTGTCCAGACTAGAAAGGTCGATTTGCTGATTTTTTGGTCGGTGGGCATTTGCGCTTCGATCCGCCGCCGGATATCCCCGTTGCTCCAACCGCGCTGCCGCAGACGATGCCAGCGGGCGTCCTCGGAGCAAGCAACGCAAATCACGGCCCCAAACGCGGCTTCCGCTCTGGTTTCAAAAAGCAACGGTATGATGACCGCGCCGCAAGCCACGCCCGTGGCGCGCCAGGCCTTGACTTGCTCCTGCCAAATCCCGCGAATGCGAGGATGCAATATTGCTTCCAAATCGGCCCGCGCAGCAGGGTCGGCAAACACCAAATGAGCTAACTTATCGCGTTGGAGATGGCCATCGTCAGAGAAAAAAGAAGGTCCGAACTTCTGGCGGATTTCTTCCCAAGCCGGCTGGCCTGGTTCAACTATTTGCCGGGCGATTTGATCGGTGTCGCAGACCTCGACTCCTCGCTCGGCCAGTAGTTGGCCGGCGGTGGATTTTCCCATGCCAACGCCGCCCGTGAGGCCAAAGAGTTTCATCCAGGCACGAGCGGCCTTGCCTCACTGCGGCAATTGCACGACGCGATAAAAGCGTTCCGGCGCGTTGGCTTGGCCGTCGTTATAGATAAACTCGCCTGAGAGGCTGGCGGTATTGATGCTGACAGTGGTCCAATGCAAAAGGTCCGTGGAAACCTGGATGCCATAGTTCTGGTTGGGCTGGCCGCGCAAGGTCAATTGCACTCCATTGGCCATGTTGGTGGCGCTCAGGAAAGCAAAGAGAGGGGCATTGATGGTACTCGTATTCGAGGTGGTGCTGTCGGCCAGGTAAAG
>Ga0182016_10001882_pt1 | contig 25146 bp, 17 predicted proteins | sample 712S2MmetaG_FD_120491 | JGI IMG/M metagenome (GOLD analysis project Ga0182016, IMG submission 120491) | Permafrost microbial communities from Stordalen Mire, Sweden - 712S2M metaG | ecosystem: Environmental > Terrestrial > Soil > Wetlands > Permafrost | place: Sweden: Stordalen | collected...
AAAAATGCACAGCATGAAAGTGCGTCTGACTCGCATACTCCGGCTGTGCAGTGGTTCGCATAAAGATGAGAGGACCGAATGACCATAACTAATGCATCGGCCTCAGAAAAATCCCAGCCGATTACTGGGCCTTGTCCAACGAATGAGGTACCATCGGCTGAGGTTCAGACCGAGCTCGACTGTTTGAAAACGATCTTTTACTGTGCAAGTCATACGATTTTGTTCATCGAAGATGCCGTGCCGACCAGGGTTCTCTACCTGCTTGAAGGGCAGGTGAAGCTTTCAATGAACGCGAGTTCCGGCAGGCGTCTCATCCTTGGCATCTCCCAGCCCGGAGAGACTCTGGGGTTGGCTGCTTCTCTCTGCGGCAAGCGGTTTGATACCACTGCGGAGACTCTAAGCCGCTGTAAACTTGCATCAATCGATCGCGAGGCCTATCTTGATTTTCTGGCGATGTATCCCAGCGCATACAAGAATGTCGTGCGGGAGTTATGCCTTGACCGCACCCGCTCACATGAGCAACTAAGAACCATGGGGCTGGCGGCGAAGGCTCCAGAAAGGCTCGCGCGGCTTTTGCTGGAATGGTGCGACGATGGGCTTAAGACAGATCAAGGCACTCGGCTGTCCTGCTCGTTCACGCACGGCGAAATAGGGGAGTTCATCGGTACCTCTCGCGAGACGGTCACCCGCATCTTTAGGGAATTCAAGTGCCGTGACTTATTGCAGTCGCGGGGATCGACGCTGATTATCTCGAACGTCAAAGCTCTCGAAGTCTATGCAGGTATTGAAAAGTTTGATTGAGCTTTCAATGGACCGTTGACTCTCTATGAAGCGGCTTATGCCGCTTCATAGACATGAACGAGGACAGTGGGGCTTGCAGGGCCGCGCCTGCGTAGCTTTCGCGCACAGTGAATTGTTGCATGGTGTTCTGTTTTGCACAGAACATGAGCGAAGAGTAGTTTCCAATCGCCTAAGAAATGAATCCCTCTTCGAGGATGCAGATGGACGAAAAGCCGGGAACGAGTCGTGGCCGGGGAATGTTTTGGATACTGGTGTTGAGCGCCAGCGTCTTTTGCTCAGCCCTCTTTGCTGCGCCCGCGATCAGAGTGGATACCGCCAAGGCAGCGACTGCGCAAACCAAAAATACGAATCCAGCGGACTTCGTCGGTGCGGATGTTTGCGCTACATGCCACGAATCAGAGTCGAAGGGGTTCGCTTCCAATCCTCACAGCAAGTTGGCACTCGAGCATGGCAAGAGCGGTGCTACGTGCGAGAGTTGCCATGGCGCGGGCAAGGCGCATGTGGAGGCTGGCGGCGACATTTCGAAGATCTTCGATCCTGCCAAGGCAACGGCCGCAGAAGTGGACAAAACGTGCCTGGGCTGCCACGCCGGGTCTCATCCCAACTTTGAACGTTCCCCTCATGCCAAGGCAGGCGTCGGCTGCACAAGCTGCCACAGCGTCCATGGCGGCACAGACAAGGAACAATTGCTGAAGGCTGCTCAGCCCATGCTTTGCTTTCAGTGCCACACCGACGTGAAACCTTCCTTCGATATGCCGTTCCATCATCGAGTGAACGAAGGCCTGATTCAGTGCAGCGACTGTCATGACGTTCATGGCACCTTCGGGAACAATAACTTGAAGTCGACGGCCGACCAGAATGCGATCTGCACCAAGTGCCACACTGAGACGCGCGGACCCTTTGTATTCGAGCACGCCGCGGTCAAGGCGGAAGGATGCCTGGGGTGCCATACTCCACATGGTTCACAGAATGCCCGGCTACTGAATATGCCGCAGATCAATACCCTGTGCAACCAGTGCCACAGCCCCGTCGCAGGCGCGACCGTTCACGGCATGAGTGCAGGATCGTCCGAGCTGACCCCTTGCACAAGCTGTCACACCTATATCCACGGGTCCAACATCAATCCGGCGTTCCTCCGATAAGGAAGGTCGGGCGGGGTGATTTTGGTTCACCGGATGGCTCTGACCCAATGCATTTCTAACTCGATAGACCACTTCAATATTTCGGTAATCTTAACTCTCCGCGTGAGGCTTTCAATGAAGAAGATAGGCTGGTTTTCGTGGCTGCTCGATAAACAGCCCTCTTCGGAAAAGCTTCAGCGCATCGCGGGAGCCATCGGTGCTGCGGTTTTACTGATGATTACGAGCAGCGCTGCCGCTCAAAATCCCACGACGACAGCTCCACTGCCGGCACCCGATACAAAGATGGTTGCTCCGGACGGTTACGCGATCCATCAAACGGTAGACCTGGGTGGGCGAATCACCGGCGTCACGGGCAGCGCGGCCATGTACGACACGATGGTCAATCTGCAGTCCGGGCCTCGCGTGCTCGGTGAGACGTTCGAGTTGCATGCGCTTCCGGGCAAAAAGAACACTCTTGTTGATTCCCTCATGGCCGTGGGCAGCGGTTTCGGCGGAGATCCCAACAGCTTTACTAGGCTGACTCTTTCCAAAGGCAAAATCTACGAGTTCTCGGGGATGTTTCGCCGCGACCGCCAGTACTTCGACTACGACCTGCTCGGCAATCCAAATATTCCCGGAGGCCAGACCATCTCCACCGGGCCCGCTAACGCGCCGACGGGATCGTTTGCGTGGCCGCAGGTTGAGCAATCGCCATTCCTCTTCAACACTGTGCGGCGCATGACAGACACCGGACTCACCATTTTGCCGCTTTCGAAGGTGACTTATCGAGTGGGATACTCGCAGAACATTTTTCAGGGTCCGAGCCTGAGCCCCAGCGGCTATTCATTCGCCAAATACGACGCCATTCTCGAGGAGTACCAACGCAACAGCACGGACGACTTCACCGGCGCCATCGACTGGAAGCCCATGCGGGGGACGCAGCTCACATTTGAGGAGCAGATCGACCACTACAAGGCCGACTCCTACTTCACGATGGCTTCGAGCGACTTCATCGCGCAGGAAGCGGATGGAACGCGCGTGGCCCTCGACGACTATGACAGCCAATCTCCCTACCCCGCGTCTGCCTGCAATGCAAACAGCATCGGCGCGACTCCCATTTTCTCGGCGGCGCCCACTCCTGGCGGCTTGCCGGTTATCAATCCCGCTTGCGCCGTGGTCACGAGCTATCTGCGCTCGCAACCAACTCGCATCCTCTATCCCACTGAAATCTTCCGCGTGCAAAGCTCCAGCATTCGCAACGTCACGATGAACGGCGACATCCGCTACACGCTTGCCAACATGAATCTGCCTAACTATTACGACAGCTATCAGGGGCTGAACGGGACAACTCGTTCGCTTACGTACGAGGGCAACGCGAGGGCACACCGTGCGGTCATTGCTGCCGACTACGGCATCGTCTGGCAGATTACTCCAACGTTCAGCCTCTCGGATCAGGTGGACTACTCCAGCGTTCATCAACCGGGGAGGTCAACGATATCCAGCGTGACCACACTGTCCACGCCCGCCACGGCCGGAAATGAGACCATCAACTCAGGTCCATTGACTACCACGATTGGTGCACCTGGCGCTTCCACCATTGAAGGCAGCGGCCCAATAGGCACACCTTCGTTCGGTTACTTTGGCCAGAACTTTCTGACCAATAATTTCACCGGTACCTGGGATGCGGGGGCGCGCACAACTCTTTCGCTCACTTATCGCCACGGCACGCACACCATCGCAGAAGGCATTCCGCATAACAGTCCCTTGGCCGTGGGCGCGACTTCAAACGGAACGGTCACGATTAACGAAGACGGTGGAATCTTCAACGCCGCCCTGCGTCCCACCGCCAAATGGAATCTTAATGGGACGGCCGAATTTCTCTACGCTGACAACGCGTTCACACCGATCGGTCCGCGGCAAACGAGGCACTACCGCATACACACGATGTACAGGCCCAGGCCGTGGGCAACGATTTCAGGCGCATGGAATGACCTTGAACGCCATAACAACACGAATAACAACCAGAGCGCTGTGGCCGCGGGCGATGACCCCTACGAGGGACCCATCGATCATGTCGATCACAGCCGGGTCGCCAGCCTGGGCGCGGTTCTGTCGCCGAATGAGCGCTATTCGGTCGACTTCAATTACTCCTATAGCGACGTGTATGCGGCAACCAACATCTGCTATGACAACGGTGCTTCCCCTACTTTGCCCGGAACCGCTTCGACCACCAGTGGCGGAGCGCCCAATGTATGCGCCGGCGTGTATGCCAGGGGATCCACGACTCAGCTCGCCGACTGGTTCGCTCGCGACTTCATGGATGCTCCCACTCAATACGGATCGGTGGATCTGAGTTTCTCGCCCGTGAAGTCAATCCGCTCCAACGTGGGATATCGCATCAGCTCAGTGAACGGCAATCAGTTCTTCAACGATGCCCGCGCAGTGAACGGCTCCCTTAACTCGACATATCAATCCCCCTTCGTCAGCGTCGCGTGGACCATTCATCCCGGTTGGGTATGGAAGGCCGAATACAACTACTACGGCTACGGCGAAGGCGGTCCCTCCGGCCCGCAGTACTGCAGCACGTCAACATCTTTGACGTCAACCGTGGTACCTTGCACGACTCTACCCGAGCCGACCGGCCTGACTGAATCAACAGCAGGTCTGACCGCTCCCAGAATTTTTCATGCGAACAACATCACCGTTGGAATGCACTACGACTTTTGAACAAGACCTCTGTACCGCTAAACCGGCCGTGCTGACCGGGCTCTATGTCGGAGGTGGAATTGCCGTTACATGGCTGGGGTCTTCATCAACAGCATCGCGACGGAAACTCGCAGCTATGTAGGCTGACGAGCGGGGGCATTGACTAATTCGGACCACCTGCAGGCGCCGCCGACTGCCGATGGCCATTTGGAACCCACGCCAAATCCCCACTCAAGACGTAGATGACAAGCGCGGTGGCCATCGAGGGGGCACCGACCCAAAAGCGCCAGTCACGGTGCATCCTTCTCCAGTAAGGACTAGGATCAGGCTCCCTTTTGTCCCTGCTGTTTCCTTCGTGGTTGTGCTTGCTCCCTGTCACTTTCGTCTCCATCTCCGGGGAATTTCCCCACGATGCACGGCCTGATTGCAGAAGGCACGATGATTGAAGGCTTGCTGACCTGTATTCCAGCTGTTGAGGGCGGGCTCCAATTAGACGCGAATGTCGCATCGAAGCCCTTACCTTCCTTTGCATCGACACGCCATAGAGCCTGGCACAAACAAATCTTCGATGCCTCACCAGAAAAGTTCGCTGCCGAATGATAGTTCCCCGCGGGGGCTAGGCAATGGTGCAGCGTGCGCCTTCCCCCGCTTTCACAGAATCGAAAAAACTTCGCCAAAGGCCCGGGCTAGAGTTACGAGATGTCCGAGCCGGCGGATTCGTTCGGAGCTTCAACACTCAAGTCCATCCTGTCCGTTCGTCCTTGCTTCGAAAGTCGTATTTAAGAAGAATTTTCCCGGCAGTCCATTCGCGGCACTGGGAAGCAATTGTCAGAATTCAATTCTTCCCTCGAAAGCGATCATGCGGGGCGAAGTGTCTCCTCCGAGCCCCACGCCAAGTAAACCGGTGGGAGGTGTGGTCGCGCTTTGCAGCGTTCCAAACCTTGCTATGGGCGATCCGGGTACGCCCGCCTGAACTGTGCTCGGTAGCGCAAAATTCGGATGATTGAACGCATTGAAGATCTGGCCGTCAATGCGCAGCTTGATTCCCTCCCGGAATGGAAAAGTCTTCGTGATGTACATGTCTGAATACGTGAAGTGCGGTCCGCGCACTGAGTTGCGGCCGGAGTTGCCGAACTGGCAAATCGCTGGGCTATCGTTCTCGACGCCGAGTACGCCGGTATAGCATGCCCCGGTCGTCGGATCGACAACGGAAACAAAGGCTTCGGGGTTGAGCCACTGCTTCGTGCCGGCTACGGTGACTCCGGGATAGGGAGTCTTACGATAAAGCGGCACGCCGGGGACTCTGTTTGCATATTCCGGCGCGGCGAACTGGGTGGTCTGCGCAGGGTTCGATGCCTGGAAGACGCCATTGCCGTTTCCGCTATATTGCTGGCTCAGGACGCTGAAGGGAAGTCCAGAGTGAAGAAACCCCGACTCCGAAAAGGACCACCCGCCGAAGATCTGGCGCAGCACTGGATTGCGGGAGCGGAACGGCACCTGATACATGCCGAACGCAGAGATGTTATGCCGTACGTCGTAGTCGCAACTGGCATTTTGACGTCTTAATTCTCCAGGTAACGGAGACTCCAACCCCTGAGTGGAAAATGCCAGCAAGCCGCCATTCGATACTTCGTCCAGGCAATGACTGAAGGTGTAGTTGCCGCGCAGAGTCAAGCTGCTCCATTGCTGCGTGTAGACGGTCTGCAATCCGTTGTAAATGCTGTTCGCGCCGGTCTGGAACTCGGTGATGGTTCCAAATCGCTGGTCAAGAGGCTGCTGGTACGGAAATGGCGCGAAGCATCCGCTGCAGACTTTCTGATAGCCGTTTAGCTGAAACTCGTATGGCTCATGGAGCCCGCGCGTGCCTACATAATCGGCGCGCAAGTTGCCGTGTGATCCGATCTGCCGCTCGATGCCAAGATTGTACTGGTAGTAGTACGGAGTCTTGAGAGTCCCACTCGGAAAGGTGTTCAGACCGACAGCCAGCGGACAAGTGGCCTCGCCCGCCTGGATGCCAACACAAGGCGCGCCGCCAGAGCGGAAGGTTGTCTGAAACGACTTGTTGGCGTCGACCGTGGCGTCAACGGCGCTTCCTGGCACGCCGGGCGCTACTCCCAGGCCGCCCACCTCCCCGCCAATACCACCCGTGAAGGTAGGATCGTCAGGAGCGTTCATCAGGCCGCTGTCGGCGATTTCCTGAGGGATGATGTCGTTGAAGACGCCGAATCCTGTATGGACTACGATATGCGGGCGAATCTGGTACGCAAGAGATGCGCGCGGTTGGTACACGAATAGTGGTGTCGCTGCAAAAAGGTTATGAACATTGCCTAAGACAACCTCATTCAACGGCTGGTTCGTTGCGTGCGATGCATCGAGGAAGGAGCCAGCCATGCGCGAAAAGAGAGCATGGGGACTGGTGACATTTGTATTCCAGGTCACGCGCATGCCATAGGAAATCGTTGCCTTCGGAGACGGTTTGTACGTGTCCATCGCGTAGTATTCGAGATTCCCGGCCGCCACTCTTTCTCTTAGAGAGACCGGGAAGTTCTGGACCGTGGTGAACGCGGCCCCATAAGTGAACTCCGCCAGGTCGTTGTATGTAACAGTTGGCACAATGCCCTCGCCAAGGTCATAGTCGCTGGTATCGACTCGGCGCGTATTGATGCCGAAGTGCAGTGTATGCTTTCCGCGCGTCCAGGTCAGGTTGTCATTGATTTGCCATTGCGTGACTTTACGGCCCTGCGGAAAGGTATTATCCAGGCCGCCGATTTGGGTGAAAGGCACGCTGTCACTGCCCGAGGCGAGCACGATGGGATATGTTTCGAGCGCCTGTGCGTAGTTGTTCGGTTCGAAGATGCTGGAATACCAGCTTGCTCCAGGATTGAATTGATTCACAAGGGTTGGACTAAACACATGCGTGTAACCCACGACAAGCGTGCGCTGCGGCTGAGGCGAAAAGGCGTTAAAGATGGAGTTGATCGGGTCGGTCCATTCAGCCTGCAGGCCGGTATCCTGCTGGAAGCGATACCAGATGCTGTTCTTCGAGTTGATCGTGTGATCGATCTTCAACACGATCAGGTTTTCGCTGTCGCTGTTGTGCAGGGACCGCTGCCGCTGGGTCGCGCAGCCGCTGCCATCGAGCAGGGTGCCACTTGGCGGAGCCGGCAATGGATTCCCGGATTCGTCCAGCGGACAGGATGTGATTGCCACAGGCGATCCGCCAGGAGTCGGCAGAAGCGAAAACATATTTTTGTAGAACGGGATCTCCGCGGGTTGGGCAGGAAGGTTGGCGCCTGTGACCGGGTCAAGTCCTCCCGTAACAAGTTGCCCCAGGACATATTTCTGGTAGCCAGGCGTCGGCAAGGTCGTTGCCGTGACCAGCGGCAATGCGATGCGAATGCCCTCATAATGAGCAAAGAAGAAGAGCTTGTCCTTCCGAATCGGCCCTCCCACGCTGACGCCGAATTCATTCACCACGTCACGAGGCTTTTGAGCAATGTTGCCCGGCGTGTCATTTGCATGAAGGAAATAATCTTCCGCGTTGAACAAAGAGCCGTTCCATATCTCGGACACGTCGCCATGAAATGCGTTCGTGCCCGACTTGGTGAAGTAGTTGACCTGGGCTACGGCATACCGTCCCTGATCGACAGAGAAAGAATTGGTGCTGACGGTGGCTTCCTGCACAGCATCGAGTCCGATGACGAGATTTGATGAGAGACCGATATTCAAGCCCAACCAGGGGTCGTTCGAGTCGTATCCATCGAGGATGTAGCCGTTGGAAGTCGCAGGCAGGCCATTGAACTCGACGTTGCCGTAGCCGCCAGCCGCCTTCGCGTCGCTCGACGAACCAGCGGTGTTCATTAACGCTCCCTGTGCGAACTGTGCAAGATAGGTAAGGTCCTGCCCTGGATTCGGCAGATTCTTGATCTCTTTCGCATCTATCGTGGTTGTGATGTTTGGATTGTCGAGACTGAGAAGGCCCTGCTGTGCGGTCACTTCGACGGTCTGGTTATTCGATTGGACATGAAGCAGGAAGTTCAGTGAGACTGTTCGGCCAACGCCGACGGTGGTAGCTTCGGATTTGGATTCGGTGAAGCCCGCAGCGTCGACCGTGACCAGATAGTTGCCCGGATTAATCTGGGAAAAGAGAAAATGGCCTTCGGCATCTGTTTCACCGGTACGCGTCGCTTGCGTGTTCGTATCGTTTATGGTGACCGATGCGCGCGGTACAGCTGCGCCGTTCGGGTCCGTGACCACACCGGAGAGAGCACTGCTGGTTCCGCTCTGCGCCAGGATCAAGCATGGGTTAACTACAGTTAACATCCATAAAAAACGGAAGCTGTACCTCCATGCTCGAATCGCGCGCACATCGACCTCCGATTGGTTTTTGGTGCTTGGCCTCAACAGGGGATTCGGGAAGATAACCCCAGGAGGCCATTTAGGCTCGCCTAATTTAATTAGGTACACCTAAAATGGAGTAGTGTCAAATCGTACCGATCGGAAGAGCATGACCACACGCCGCGTCAACCTGAATACAGAATCAGTGGACAACTATCTCAAAGCCATCTACTCGCTGGGGGGAACGGAAGAGGAACGTGTGACAAGCACCGCACTTTCAGAGCGGCTTGGAGTCGCGCCGGCATCGGTCACCAACATGCTTCAGAAACTGGCCGCTTCTCCGACTTCGTTTGTGGAATACGAAGCCCGCCGCGGTGTCCGCTTGTCTGCCGCTGGCAGACGCCGCGCGCTGGAGATTTTGCGTCATCACCGGCTGCTTGAGGCGTTTTTATACAAAGTCCTTGACTACCCAATCGAGGAGGTCCATGACGAAGCAGAAAGGCTGGAGCATTTCATCTCGGAGCGCTTCGAGGAGCGCATCGATGCGAAGCTTGGACGGCCCAAGTTCGACCCTCACGGTCACTGCATTCCCGCTCTGGACGGAAAGATGGTGAAACGAGCGTCCCAGCCATTGACGGCTATTGAAATTGAGGGGCATTTCGTGGTCGAAAGCGTTTCAGATCGAGACGCCACATTGCTAAAGAAGCTCAAGGCTCACGGCATTTCACCGGGCGTTCACCTGCATGTCATCAGGTCGACTCACGATGAGCTGGTCCTACGAACAGGTCGCGGTTCTAAGCCTTTGCATCTTCCTCGATCTGTCGCCGAAGCAGTCCGAATCCGGTTTACACATTGACGAGGACGATGCTGGTCTGGTCCTTCAAGGTCTTCGACTGTTGCGAAAATCTCAAACAGCATGCCAGTCACGGGAGAAATCTACAGCGACAGCGGATGGGGCGCTGCCGCCAAGAGCGATCGCCCGCCTTAAAGGAGCATTCGAAAAATGCCAGTTTTGGTTTTTACACGCTGCATGGGCCGGTGATTTGGCATCGGCAAGCTGGGCTGAAGTGGGGATTGGGTCTAGGGAAAAATCTAGTTAAGCAGAAAGAAGAAACCGATGAACACAGAGGCATGCGCACCGGCGGTCTTCAAACTGGCGCTTCACACGTAGGCGGCTAGAGCGCCGTTATTCACCTGCTCCTGGGACATCTCGTCAGTGGCGTCGACGACGCCGAGATAATCGAGAGTGACCGAGCTTGCGCTTCTTGATATACCAGCTTAGGTACTACTCGCCGCAAGCTAGCTCAGAGGGCTCTTCAGGGGCCTTGTGGTAGGCCTACTTTTTCTTGAATTTTGTCCGGAGATAGAGAACAACTGATCGATTAGCCAAGTCCTTGCTCCTTCCTGCGTTAGACGGAAGCTAAGTGATCTGGAATGAAGTACTTTCAGTGGGTTCCAGCCGTTTCCAGTGGATTCAAGCGGAAACCAAGAAGTAGTAAGAAATAGTAACAAGCTTTTCTAAGTGTTTTATTTTAAATGACTTGGTGCCGAAGAAGGGACTCGAACCCCCACACCCTTGCGAGTACGTGGACCTGAACCACGCGCGTCTGCCAATTCCGCCACTTCGGCACGAGACACTACTCAGGCGGTTGCGCTGAGCAGGCAGCAATCTTGAGTTTCGCAAACGCGACAGGTGGTGTCAAATCGCGACTGTGCCGGTTTAGGGCTAGAAAAAGCGGGCCGGGAATCCATTCGTCCCCGGCCCGCTTCCTTGCTTGTTGCTTAGACCAGCTTGGCGTCGAGCACGATCTCGGTGTTGTTGGCGAACAACTTGGAGATGGGGCAGCCGGCCTTGGCGTCGGCAGCGGCCTTGTCGAAGGCTTCCTGGGTTGCACCCGGAACCTTGGCCGTCGTCGTCAGCGTAATCTTCGTAATCGCGAAACCGCCATCCGTCTTGGCCAGGGTCACGGCCGCGGCGGTCTCAATCTTGTCCGGTGTAAAGCCCGCGCCGCCGAGCTGCGCGCCCAGGGCCATCGAGAAGCAGCTTGCGTGGGCCGCCGCAATCAACTCTTCGGGTGTGGTGCCCGAGTCTGCGCCTTCAAAACGCGTGGCGAACGAATAGTTGGCATCCTTCAAAACACCGGTAGCCGTGGAAATTGTTCCTTTGCCTTCTTTCAGTGAACCTGTCCAAACCGCACTTGCCTTGCTTGCCATCTTCCCTCCTTGGGGGATCCGGAAATCCGGAAGTTCGAGATCGGTAGAAGTTGTCGCCGGGCGCGCCACTGGGCAAGTCGGCGACTGTCCGGCCATACTCAGTGGGCCAGTTGATACACCGGGCACCTGCGGGGATGCCGCGTGCCCGACTGACCCTTTCCCTATGCTAATCTGTCGACCATGCTCCCGCAGCTCCCACACGCTTTCGATGCGGTTTCGGCCGCGGAGTTTCCTCCTGTCCGCGCGAGTGCCGCCCCGGCCTCCATCGACCATCATTGCCAGGTCTGCCCCAACTGCAGCCACTACCTCACGGGCCACCATTGCAAGCTGGTCTGCACCCACTGCGGCTACTACCTGAGCTGCGCAGACTACTATTGAGTTTTCTTGAGGTCCTTCCCTGCTCATGCCTGCCATGAAGTCCGTCATTCTGACGCTGGCACTCGTAACAGTCCTTGCCGCGCAAGCGTCTGGGCAGCCCGCCGACGCGGTGCTGGCGCGCAAAACGTCTTCCATCAGCCTGACTTTCGACGCACACCGGCCCGGGTTGCGCTCCCTAAGCGTCGACTCGCTCAAGCGGGGCAACTTCGGCGCCAGCCCCATCGTCGATCCTGGTGTCGCTGCAGCTGCGTACAGCGTGTCCGAAGAGGATGGCTGGGTGCGCTATGCGCCTTCCTCATCAAATGACAAGCAGTCCGTGGCTTGGGAGATGCGCTGCGACGGCGATGCGATCCGCATGCGCAGCTTCTACCTCCCTGGGGCTGAATCCCAGGGCCTGACGCTGAGATTCGATCCCAACGTCGTGCATGCCACGCTCCTGGGCCATGTAACTTCCGGCGGAGACATTGCGCTTCCCGCCATTCTGCATCTGCCGGGAATGGGTTCCTTGCGCGTGTACGCGCAGGGAGACGAGAAGGCGGCCTTGCGCTACGCGGCCCATCGTGCGCCTGCGGCTTATGTCGAGGTCACGTTTCCCGCTGCCACCGCCGTGCATCCAAAAATTGAGTACACTCTCGAAGTTGCAACGATCTACCCAGCGGTTCCGGGACTGTCTGCGGACGATCCATCGTTCGATGGCTTCCGTCGCGACTTTCTCGATATCTTTCAGCAACAGGCCGAGCTGCACGTGCTGGCGAATAATGCCGCCAGCGATCCATGTGCGTTTACTGTGTACGAATCTGCGGACATGGCCCGGTATACGCCGGAGCTTGTGCATGGGCTTACCGCCCTCGACCTGGTGCGGGACACGTTGGATCGCTACCTGGCAGGCTTTCTGGCGTATGGCATGCCCGGCTATCGGATCTTCGAAGAGCAGGGCGAGTCGGAGGCCTCGCAAATCCCGTATGTCTTCAGCGATGTATATCCTTCTCTGCTGATTGCGGCTTACGACTACGCGGATGGAAGCGAAGATCAGCCCTGGCTGCGCAAGAACTATCCTGGCCTTCGCAAATGGGCTGAAAACCTGGTCGCCACCAATGCCGACGGCAGGCCTTTCGTTGAATATCCCGCAAGTGGCAACTCCGGTTCGTGGACTGCGAAGATCACCGTGCGCCCCGCCAACTGGTGGGACACGATCGGCTTTGGCCACGAGGATGCCTATTCCAATGCGCTCGCGTATCGCGCACTGCGCGGCATGGCCAATCTTGCCGATCGTGTTGGAGAACAGTCAGACGCAGCACGGTATCGCCTGCGCGCCCAGCAGATTCACGATGCGTATCCGAGCACATTCATCGATCCCGCTACCGGCGTCGTCTCCGGGTGGAGAAGCAGCGATGGTCAGCTCCACAATTACTTCTTCCCCTTCGTCAACGGAATTGCCGTTCGCTATGGGCTCGTCGAGGGCCAACAGGCCCGGAACGCGATGAACGGAATTTTCGCAAAAATGCAAAGCGTCGGCTATCGCAACTTCGCCCTCGGCTTGCCCGGAAATCTGGTCCCGATCCGGCGCGCCGACTATGTCGATCTCGATCCACGATTCGGCGGTCCAACCAAGGAGGACGGCAGCGACGGGTTTCAGATTTACGAGAATGGAGGCGCCACGGCCTGTTTTTCTTATTTCACCATGGCCGCGCTCTACAAGATTGGGGACCGGAAGGAAGGCGATGCAATTCTCCTACCTATGGTCGACGCCTTTGCCAAACGGGGATTCTCAGGCCGGGGTGCGAACGGGCTGACCAACGACTGGAGAGACTGGCAGGGAGGCGCTCACGGCTACGAGGGATTTCTCGCCGACAACTACTACGCGCTTCTGGCCGTCCTCGATCGCTCCCACCTCATTGCGAAGCTGCCTTAAGCATGAGCTGAAAGTCTGGGGCCCTCTCCGTCATTTGGCCTCGCTGGCTTTGCGTGCAGCCTCGAACTCGTCGCCGGGCAGCCATGCCACCGGCTTGCCCTGTTCGCTTGCCAGCCAGCCCAGAACCACGCCAAAGCGCGCCATCTTGGCGTTGCCGCGGAAGTCCCAGTCTGCGTGGTACTCGTCTGACGGCTGATGATAGTGGTTGGCCACAAAATCCGCATCCTGCGCACGTCCCCACGACTCGTCATGTCCTTCGAACAGCTCACCCTGGTCGACAGAAAACGCCGGAATCCCCACACGCGCCAGCGAGAAATGGTCGGAGCGGTAATAATGCCCCGCGCCGGGTGTCGCATCCGGTAAAAGCGCAAGGTCGAAAGCCTTGGCCACACTTTGCACGGTCGGCCAAAAGTCGATGCGCTCTGCTCCCCCCAGGCTCACTGAGCGCGGCACGCCAATGGGCAGCAGCATGTCGTAGTTCAGATCGAGCGAGATTTTGCTGGCAGGAACCGGCGGATTCATGCCCAGAAACTGCGAACCCAGCAATCCCTGCTCCTCCGCCGTCACCGCGGCAAAGTACATTGCATGCGGCGGCGGTTCCTTGCTTTGCGCAAAGCCCCGCGCCATCTCGACGAGAATTCCGCAACCTGTTCCATTGTCTGCTGCGCCGTTGTAAATGTTGTCGCCCTTCGCATCGGGGTCGATGCCGAGATGATCGTAGTGCGCCGTATAGAGGACCGCCTGGTCCTGCGTGCTTTTACCTGGAACGCGCCCGACAATGTTCGCGCTCACATAGCGCCTTACGCGGCTCTCGACATGCGCCTTGAGTTTCACGCTGAGCTCGACCGCATGAGACGCTCCCGGCTTCCCGGCCAGCACAATGGCCTGGTCCAGATCGCCGAGCCCGGCCATCGCGAACAGCTTTTGCGCCACATTGTGCTGAATCCACGCCGCGGCTCGCAAAGTCGCATCGGGATCGCCTTGCAAATAGCTTTTCTCCACGGCCTGCGAGTTACGCACGACTTCCCATCCATAGCTCGCCAGGTCGGTGCGATGAATAATCAGCACCCCCACCGCGCCACGTCGCGCCGCTTCCTCATACTTATAGGTCCAGCGGCCGTAGTAGGTGAGCGCTTTGCCCTTGAAGAATTTCTCATCATCCGACGGCGGCTCGTTCACAATCACCAGCGCGACTTTGCCGGTCAGGTCGATCTCTTTTCCGTCCGCGCCTTTGAAATCGTCCCAGTTGTATTCCGGTGCGCGAATGCCGTAGCCGACAAACACGATGGGTGCGTCAAACTCTGCTGTGTCCTGGCCCGTCTGATCTTTGGAGACAATTTCGGTTCCGTAATTCAGATCAATCGATTGGCCGCTTGTGGTCTCGAACGCAAACTTTGTCTTGTCCTCGATGGTATGCACGGCAAACAACGGCACCTTCTGGAAGAATGTCCCGTTGTCTCCAGCCGGTTGAACGCCCGCCAGGGCAAACTGGGTCGCAATGTACTCGGCAGCTAATTCCGCGCCGCGCGTTCCCGGGCCACGTCCCTCTAAAAGATCGAGCGAGAGAAAACGCACATGAGCGCGAATCCGCTCCGCATCGATGCTCTCTGCCACAGTAGCCGCGGCCGGCGGTAGGCCTTTCATTTGCGGCACTGCATCTTTGGCGCTTTGCTGAGCGTGTGCGCCTGCGGATGCAAGAACGGCCAAACCAATGACGGGAAGTAAAACTCGTCGCATAGTCTCTCCAGTGCCAATGCTTGTTTGCGGCCTTTGCAGTGTACCGCACGCATGAATCGAGCAGCTTACGGCATTTGCGGCCGCGCAGTTTTGAGCGTCCGCGCAACCCAGTCCGCATGGGGCAGCGCGCTTTCGCGCAATGCCTTCAACTCACGTTCCAGGTCGTATTCCACGCGGCGAATCTGCGGTCCGGCTTCATCAAGCAGAAGATACGCGGCGCGGGCATCCCCATCATGCGAAAGTCCAACGCTGCCTGAATTCGCAATCGTCAACTCTGCAATTTTGCGCACAAACGGCTGGTGAATGTGGCCGTACACAACTTGCTTGCGCCCCAGCGGTCGATAGACTCGATCAAGTTCCGCATCCGAAGCGTCGCGCCCCGGAGCTCGCCAAAGATCGCCCGGACTCGCATGCACCAGTGCCAACAATTCATGCGTTCGTCCACGCGGAAGCTCGCGCATCCAGGCGATTCTTGTCTCGCCGAGTGCTGCTCGCGTAAACGCCGCCATTTGTTCGATTGCCTGAAACATGGGCAGAAGCGCCTCGTTCGCGGCACGCGCAAACTCCGTCAGCGCTCCAGCATCGAACAGCATCTCATCCGTATTTCCAACCACTCCGTCCCAGCCCTGGTCGATTACGCAATCCACCACGGCGGCCGGGCGCGCGCCTCCATCAGCCAGATCTCCGCCATGCAGGACCAAATCCGGCGACGTGTCGCGCAAGTCGCTGAGTACCGCCTCGAGCGCGCTCAGGTTTCCGTGAACGTCTGAAACAATGGCAATTCGCACGTGCGCCCCTAAGCCTTGTCGCGGTCCCGTGTCTCCGCGGAGGTTCCCTCAACCAGCAAGTTCCCAAAAAGATGCGCGCGCTTCAGCACCTTGCGCGCCAGCCCTGTCAACGCCATCCCTTCCGCCGCGGCCACAGGAATCCAGCGGCGCTCGCCGTAGATCATGCTCAAAAGACCCACTTCCTTTTCCGCAACGCTTCGAATGCGAACGTAATAGTTCACCAACATGATCGCGTGCCGCAGCGTCATGCGCACTTCCGCCTCAGGAACCGCTGGTTCCTTCAGCAACGGCAGTTCCCACATCCCCGGCATCACCGTCAACGACGACGACCGCTGCTCCAGCAGAACTTCTTCGCCCTCCGGCCCCCGGCGCGTCATCAGCCCATACGAGATTTCCTGGCTCATCATCCGCGGCCGTGGCGTTGTTTTGTGTTCCCCCTGCGTGGCGCAGTTTCCAGCTAAAGGGCAAACCAGGCATTGCGGATTGCGCGGCAGGCATACCGTGGCCCCCAACTCCATCATGGCCTGATTGAACTCGCCGGGCTGCCCTGGATCCACCAGCTCGTTGGCCAGCGATTCAATGCGCCGCCGCATCTCTGCTGCGCCAACGCTCCCGCCCAGCTCCCAGCCCTCCAGCCGGCAGAGCACCCGCTCCACGTTGCCGTCGACTACCGCGATGGCTTCTCCGTTCGCGATGCTGGCAATCGCCGCCGCCGTGTAAGAGCCAATCCCAGGGAGCTTCCGCAGCTCGACCGCCGTCCGGGGCAAGACACCCGCATGATGATCCGCCACAAACTGCGCCGCTTTGTGCAACATACGCGCGCGGCGATAGTAGCCGAGCCCGCTCCAAAGCGCCAGCACCTGGTCCTCCGCTGCCCTGGCTAGCGTCGTGATCGTCGGAAACCGCTCAAGAAACGTCTCATAGCGCTCTACAACTACCGCTACCCGCGTCTGTTGCAGCATAATCTCCGAAACCCAAATCGCGTACGGATCGGCACTGCGCCGCCACGGCAAGTTGCGGCGGAACTGGAAATACCATCCCAAAAGGCGCGTACGCAACCCCCGCCGGTCCTGCAAGGGCCGAAGCTTGCCGCTGACGGTGCTCAATCCGTTCGCTTTTCGCGAACCCCGTTGCCTGGCTGGTTTTTCCTTACGGTGACTCAACGCATCCAATTTCATGGGAAGATGATTCAAGATGAGGAGGCGTCGATCGCTTCCTCATGGGGCCCACTGCAGCTACCTTTCGGGCTGCTTCGCACGTATTCGGGCAGTGCTCATGTTAGCCCACCTGGCCTCGCCAGGTGTATCAGGCATTGACTCTGTGCCCGCGAAGACCACGATTCTTCATCTGCGCCATTACGGGCCTGAGCTCGCCACTCGAACGCCGGCAGTTTGACGACGTTACGGAGGGTCACCTGACATGACCAACTGGATCGCCGCAATTGCCTCGGCAGCTTTCCTGACCCTGGCGGCGCTTGCGCCACCGGCCCGCGCCCAGGCGACAGGCCATGCCCGCCAGCCTTCCGATCCCCGTTCGATGCTGGTTTGGCCACCCGATGGTCCAGACGGGGTAGCCCCCGCTGAATCAACAATTTCTCGCTTCGACTTGCTAGACGGCCCCGAAGCGAAACCCTCCCTCGATTCGCTCCCCGCGACGCTTGATCCCGGAGCAGACCCCGAGCGCGAAAATGTTCCCTATAGCGCCCAGTGGCACCAACAGCCGTTTTCCCGCATTGCCATCGGCGCCGATGTCTCGCCACTCGGCATTGGGATTCACGTTGCCACGCCTCTCGACGATCATTTCGATCTGCGCGCGACCGGCAACTTCTTTGGATACACGACGGGCCGTATCGAAGTGGATGGATTCAACATTGTCGGCAACGTTCACCTGGCCTCGCTGGGGACCTCTGTCGATTTCTATCCATGGAACAGCGTCTGGCGCGTGAGCGGCGGTCTCATGCTCGCGAATGGAAACCAGTTTTCGGCGATTTCCCGCGTGGCCACGGGCACCAGTTTCACCGTCAACGGACAGAATTACTATTCGTCGAACGCCGATCCTGTGAACGGAAGCGCGGTGCTTGGTTTAAACACTGTCAAGCCCGCGCCCATGGTTTCATTCGGCTTTGGCCGCTTCGTTCCCCACTCGAACCGCCATTGGTCGTTTCCCACCGAGTTTGGCGTCGTCTACATGGGCGCGCCGACATTCAACGTCAACGTTGCCGGCACCGTCTGCACCGACAAGGCGCAAACCATCTGCAGCAGTCTTAGCGATGCGTCCAATCCCGTCGCAATCGAGTTCAATCAAAGCCTTCAGGGCCAGCTTGCACGATGGAGAAAAGACCTGCAGGAGGTCCAGTTCTATCCCGTCTTCTCCTACAGCGTCGTTTATAGCTTCAACATCCGCTGAAACCTCCCGCGCCCGTCCTAAAACGGAACAAGCACCGATCCGGTCCGATGACACGAAAGGTGTATTGGGTCGGGTCTTGTATCCGTCAGTAACGCTGGTAAGGTTACTTCTGAAAGCCCGCAAATTCCCTTGGAAATCGGCCTCGGATACGAGACACATTGCGCAGATTGGAAGGGGCGGGACGGATTCCGCAGATTCAGCGAGTCTGCACCTCTACACGCGGAGAAAAGCTTATGAAACGAGTAGCACTCATCCTTACAGCCACCTTGCTCACCGTGCCTTTCGCACTGGTCGCGCAGGTCACCCAGTATTCCTCAAGCCTTTTGCCCTCAGATCCCGCGGCGGACGGCGGCGGAGCGCAAACCTACTCACCGGTCCGCTATTCGAGCGGCGGCGGCTCCGTGGCCCCGTTCACAAAAGTCGGATTCTCCGGCGGCATCTCGCCACTCGGCATCGAATTGCAGGCTGCCACCAACATCAGCAGCCACTTCAATGTCCGCGGGACTGGCAATTTCTTCTCATACAACGAAAACTTCACCAGCAATGGCATTACTGCCACCGGCAGCCTGAACCTGAACTCGGCGGGGATCGCGGTCGACTACTATCCGTTCCACAACGGCTTCCACGTCAGTCCCGGCGTTCTTCTGCGCAATGGCAACCAGGTTACGGCCAACGCCAATGTCCCCGCGGGATCGAGCTTCACGCTGAACGGCACTACCTACTACTCGGCGAACGCGAATGCCACCACCGGCGCAACCCCCATCGTCGGAAGCGGTGTGTTGGCACTCAACACCACTAAGCCTGCCTTCACCGCGACAGCAGGTTGGGGAAACATCGCCCACGGCAACGGACATTGGTCAGTGCCGGTCGACGTTGGCGCAGCCTTTGTCGGAGCGCCGTCGGTGAAGGTGAATCTCTCCGGATGGGCTTGCTATGACCAGGCCGAAACCGAGTGCGCCAGTATTGCAGACACCACCAACCCCATCGGTGCCCAGGTGCAGAGCAACCTCACGGCACAAGTCGCGAAATGGACCAACGACCTGAACCCGCTCAAGACCTATCCAATCGTTTCCGTGGGTCTGGCTTACAGTTTCCGCGTTAGCAACCGCTAACCAGGACGAAGAGCGCCCATGCTCGAACCGCCCCCCGGTCGAGCATGAGCGCCCTTTAAAGCATCTCGGCGACGATTCCATGAGCCGCTGCAAGCGCCGCATCAATTTGCGCTTGATCCTTGCCGCCAGCCTCCGCGATCTCGGGCTTTCCGCCGCCCGATCCACCAACCAGCTTCGCTACCACGCCCACAATCTTGCCCGCCTGAACTCGCTTCACCAGCCCCGGCGTCACGCCTGCGATGAGCGCGACTTTGCCTTCCGGCTGCGCTGAGGCCAGCACAACCACACCCTCGCCCAGCTTCTGCTTCAGGTTGTCGACCAGCGTGCGCAGCTGCCCGCGCTCCAGCGCATCGGCGCGATGGGTGAGGACCTTGACGCCCTTAACATCGGCGGCGCGTGCTACGGCTTCGTCTAATCCGCCCGCTGCCGACTTCATGCGCATCTCTTCCAACTCCCGGCGCAGCTTCTTCAGCTCTTCATCCTTGTTGGCCATGGCCTGGCGCAATTGTTCTGCAAGGTTGGCATCGGCCACAGGCGTAAACTGCGCTGCGGCCACTGCAACCTCGAAGTCGCGCCGGAAGGTGTCGAGCGAGCCGAGACCGCTGATGGCCTCTATGCGTCTGACACCGGAAGAGACAGATGTCTCGCCCGTCAGCTTGAACAGGCCAATCTCGCCGGTCGCCTTGGTGTGTGTGCCTCCGCACAGCTCTGTCGAGAAGCCGTCGGAGAGCTTCACGACGCGCACTTTGTCGCCATACTTCTCGCCGAACAGCGCCATCGCGTGATATTCGTTCACGGCCACATCGATCGGCACATCCTCGAGCGTTTCGACGGTGGCGTTCTTCAGCACCTCGCGATTGACGATCTCCTCGACCTCGAGCAATTCCTCATCGGCTACCTGGGCAAAGTGCGAAAAATCGAAACGCAGCCGGTCAGGATGCACCGCCGAACCCGCCTGCTTGACATGCGTACCCAGCACATCGCGCAGCGCCGCGTGCAGCAGGTGCGTCCCTGTATGGTTGCGCCGGATGGAATCGCGCCGCTCGCCGTCGACTTGTGTCCGCACATGATCGCCCACTGCAAGATCTTGTTTCAGGAGTGCCTTGTGCGCGCGCACGCCCTGCACCGGCAGCACGCAACCGACAATCTCCGCCACCACAGAATTTCCATCGGTGGACACAAAAGCGCCGGTGTCACCGACCTGGCCGCCCGAATCGCCGTAGAAACTTGTGTGGTCGAGCACGACCTCGACTTCATCCCCGGCCTGCGCCGCCGGAACGCCGACGCCGCCCTTCACAATCGCCAATACTTCGCAATTCGATGAGTCGAGCTGCTTGTATCCGTCGAAGACGGTCTTTGGCAGGTCGCGGAATGCCGGACTGGCGGTTTTCTGTGCGCCGCCCTTCCAGGAGGCGCGTGCGCGGGCCTGTTCCGCCTCGCGCGCCTTTTCGAAGCCTTCGTGATCGAAAGCCACGCCTGCATCGCGCGCAGCGTCGACCATAAAGTCGAGCGGCAATCCGAAGGTCTCATACAAGTGAAAAGCTTTTTCGCCAGAGAACTCGCCTTTGAGTTCCTCGTTCAGCCGGGTCATGCCGACTTTCAGCACCCGGTCAAACTGCTTTTCTTCGGCGCCGATCACCTTGGCTACGCGTGCGGCTGAGTCCTCGAGCTCGGGATATGCGCCGGCCATCAGGTCGCGCACGGCGTAGACCATCTCGTAGAGGAATGGCTGCTCCTGGCCAAGTAGGCGGCCATGCCGGATGCCGCGGCGCAGAATCTTGCGCAGTACGTATCCGCGGCCTTCGTTCGAAGGAAGCACGCCGTCGTTGATGAGAAACGTTGCGGCGCGAGCGTGGTCCGCAATGATGCGGAGGCTGGCGTTGCCCACGTTATTTGCCACGCCCGTCAACTCGGCGGCGCGGGCAATTAGCGATGTAAACAGGTCCGTCTCGAAATTACTGACCTTCCCCTGCAAGACCGCCGCCACGCGCTCCAGTCCCATGCCGGTATCGATGGATGGCTTGGGCAGCGGGGTCAGTGTGTAGCTGGTCTTCTTCGTCTGCGAATCCACCACAGCCGAGCGATCGAACTGCATGAAGACCAGGTTCCAGATCTCAACGTAGCGGGCCTCGTCTTTGCCGAAGGGCAGATCGACGCCGGGCGTCTCCGCTGCCTCCATACCCATGTCGTAGAAGATCTCGGAACACGGCCCGCATGGCCCCGTCTCGCCCATCTGCCAGAAGTTGTCTTTGAGGCCGTACTCGAAGATGCGCTTCTTGGGCACGCCGGTTTCAATCCAAAACTGCTCGGCTTCGTTATCGCGCGGAACACCATTGGCCGGGTCGCCCTCGAAGATGGTTACGTAGAGCCGGTCTTTAGGAAGCCCGAACCACTCTTCGCTTGTCACCAGTTCCCAGGCAAACTTGATCGCATCCTGCTTGAAGTAGTCGCCGAATGAGAAGTTCCCCAGCATCTCGAAGAATGTGTGGTGCCGGCGCGTAAATCCAACGTTTTCAAGGTCGTTGTGCTTGCCGCCCGCGCGTACGCACTTCTGGCTGGTCGTGGCCCGCACGTACTCCCGCTTTTCCGCACCGAGAAAGAGGTCTTTGAACTGGTTCATGCCCGCGTTGGTGAATAGCAGCGTCGGGTCGTTGGCAGGCACCAGCGACGAGGAGTGCACACGGCGGTGCTCCTTCGTCTCAAAAAAGCGCAAAAACAGCTCGCGTATCTCGTTCCCTGTGCGAAGTTTCATGACCTTTCCAGTGTAATCGGCATTTGCGCGGCCCGCACCCGACCCAGACGGCGCCGGAACACCGCGGGCTGGAGTTTTCGCATCGAAACCCGCGAGGATGAACCCGGAGGAACTTATGGAAAAGCTCGCACTCTACGCAATGCTCGAAGCCAAGGCCGGCAAGGAACAGGAAGTTGAATCGTTCCTGAAGTCGGCCCAGCCACTCGCCGTAAGGGAAAGCGGCACAACCGCCTGGTATGCGCTCAAGCTCGGCCCCTCAAAATTCGGCATCTTCGATACTTTTCAGAACGAGCAGGGCAGGGAAGCGCACCTGACCGGCGAAATCGCCAAGGCTCTGTTTGCAAAGGCCGAAGAGTTGTTTGCTAAGCCACCACAGGTGGAAAAGATTGAGATTCTGGCGTCCAAGACCTAGGCACGCTGTACGCCGTGGCGTGTTCTCCGTCCAACCGATCATGCTCATACGCCCGTTCCGGCTCGTTCTCGCGCTTGCCGTTCTGCCGGTGTCTTGCCTGCACTTTGCCGCCTACGGCCAACCAGGAGGCGAACCGCACCGGCCAGCGCCTGTCGTTATTTCCTCACGCACGCTTTCATTCGGCGCGGGCAAAATCCAGGTTGACTTTGCACAAGGGGACCTGGACCTTTCTCGGGACGCGATCCTTCAACACATCCACACGGCGGCGGCTGCGATTGTTGCCTACTACGGCCGCCTGCCGGTCGCGCAGGCGCGCATTTTAGTGGTGCCGGCGGATCAAACACGCGGCGAAATCGGTGGAACCACGTGGCCGGGAAACGGCGGTTTTCAGGCCTTTACCCGTCTCCGCGTCGGCCGGCACTTTACCGCCGCGCAGCTTGCGGACGACTGGGTTACAACCCACGAAATGGTGCACTGGGCGTTTCCCTCCATGCCCGACGATCAGCACTGGATCGAGGAGGGAACGGCGACCTATGTTGAGCCGCTGGCCCGCGTGATGACCGGCGAGCTCGCTGCGAGCCAGGTGTGGGCAGACATGGTGCACGGCATGCCCCAAGGCGAACCCACAACGGGAGACGCGGGCATGGACCGGACGCATACGTGGGGACGCGCCTACTGGGGCGGTGGCCTCTTCTGCCTGGTCGCCGATGTCGAGATTCGCCGCCAGACCAACAATCGTAAGGGACTTCAGGATGCTTTGCGCGCCGTAGTGGCCGAGGGCGGGACCATCGACCACGATTGGCCGCTCGATAAGGCACTGGCGATTGGCGACCGCGCCACGGGAACTCATATTCTGACCGGGCTGTACGCGGCGTGGAAAGACAAGCCGGTCTCTGTGGATTTGCCCGCCCTTTGGAGCCAGCTCGGTGTGCGCTCTTTGGGCAATGAAGGCGGAATTGAATTCGTAGGAGGCGCACCCCTGGCAAACATTCGCGAGTCGATCGCCGGCAATCCCAGACCACACTCTGCGCCGACCTCTCGTTGAGAGCTATTCCCCCCCGGTTTGATCGTCCAGGTTGTCGAGCGCGGCTAGCGACTCGTCCGGCACGTCCCACTTGCGCAAGATCTTGTAAATAACGCCGGTCGAGAACCCCGCTGCGACTAGCCGACGCATGACTCGTGCCGTTTCCTTCTCGTTCGCGGGCTTACGGATACTCTTGCGCTCCAGGTGTTGGCGCGCCAAAGCCTCTTCGTTGGTTTCGCCGTAGCGCGCATCGACAGCCTCTTCCGCTACGTCGTCGCGAATACCCTTCTGCCGCAGGTCGTTGCGCACGCGACGCGCGCCGAGCTTTTGATTCTCCTGCCGCAGTCGTGTGTAGGTCTCGGCGAATGCCTGATCGTCGAGATATTTTCTTTCTTTCAATCTTGCAATCACGGCCTGCACCGCGGCCTCGCCATGCGCGTCCGGTTCAACGCGCGCCTGCATGAGTCGCTTCAGTTCCGCTTCCGTTCTCATATGGCGGCCGAGCGCCTTGAGCGCGTAGTCATAGAGGCCGGCCTCATTCAGCGGCTCCCTTTTCTTCGCGGATTTGGGGGCGAACGGCATAAGAGCAGCTCTCAGCTTTCAGCTATCAGTTGGTACTGCTCGGCTAGACGGTGAGGGCGTCTCGATTTGAGAATGTTGCTGTGGCACGAAAAAGCTGACAGTTGATAGCTGAAAGCTGTCGGCTGCCTTACTTCGTCCACTCATCTACCCAGTCGTTCACGGTTTTGTACCAGAGCTGGGAGTTTTGCGGCTTCATGACCCAGTGACCTTCGTCGGGGAAGTAGAGCATCTTCGATGGGACCTTGAGCAATTGCAGGGTGTCGAAGAGTTGGAAGCCTTCGCTCACATCGAGCCGGTAATCGAGCTGACCATGAATCACGAGTGTCGGCGTTTTGAAGTTTTTTGCGGAGAGCGACGGCGACCACTTGCGGAAGGGGTTCTCTGCATCGGGTCTGCCGTAGTAATCCCACGGGTGGCCTTTGAACTCCCAGATGTTGAACCAGTCTTCTTCGGTTGTTCCGAATGCCGACTCGGCATCGAACATGCCGTCGTGGCTCACGATGCATTTGAAGCGGTTGGTGTGGCCGAGGATCCAGTTGGCCATGTAGCCGCCGTAGCTTGCGCCCAGCGCGCACTCGCGCGTTTTGTCGATGAAGTTGTTGTGCTGCTCGGCGTAGTCCAGCCCGTCCATCAGGTCGGTAAACGGCTTGCCACCCCAGTCGCCGTTCACGCCGTCGACAAAGGCTTGACCGTAGCCGGTTGAGCCGCGCGGATTGATCATGACGACGACATAGCCGTTGGCGGCGAAGAGCTCGGCGTTCCAGCGATAGCTCCAGGCATCGCCCCACGCGCCCTGCGGTCCGCCATGAATCAGAAATTTCACTGGGTACTTCTTGGTTGCGTCGAAGCCGGGCGGACGGATG
>Ga0182016_10001883_pt1 | contig 25106 bp, 21 predicted proteins | sample 712S2MmetaG_FD_120491 | JGI IMG/M metagenome (GOLD analysis project Ga0182016, IMG submission 120491) | Permafrost microbial communities from Stordalen Mire, Sweden - 712S2M metaG | ecosystem: Environmental > Terrestrial > Soil > Wetlands > Permafrost | place: Sweden: Stordalen | collected...
ATTTACCGCTGCTTGAAGAAAACTCCGGAAAGAAACACCCTCATATCATTGCTGCTGAAATTGACAGGGCTTGTTCAGAGGTTCCTTAGATCTGAAAATATAGCCACTTACATATCGCCCCGCGCAGCGGGTGGCTTGCCGCGCGTTGGCCGCCTTGGGTTGCTGCGTTGAGGAGCCGAAATGGAAGGCCTCTCGGAGTTATCGCCGGCGAACTGATCGTGCAGAACCAGGTCAAGCAGGGCTTTGTGGACGCGGATACGGCCGTTGTATTCGATCAAGCCGAGCTTGCGAAAGCGATTCATGAAGAAGCTCACCCGCGACCGGGTGGTGCCGACCATCTCTGCCAGGGTTGCCTGCGTGATGGCCGGAATCAGAGGCTCGGGCTCCCCGGGCTCGCCAAATTCGGCCATCAGGACGAGAATTCTCGCCAAACGCCTTTCGCTCGAGTTAAAGAGCTGGTCGACAAGATCGGCCTGGGTTCGCATGCTTCGAATCAGGAGAAACTTCACGAAGAGATCCGCGAGGGCACGCTCCTGGTGCATCACGCGGATCATCTCCTCTCTCTCGATCTTGAGCGCCGTGCAGTCGGTAATGGCGGAGGCAGTGGCCAGGTGCAGCCTGCCCACGCTGGCCAGCGCCTCCTCTCCCACAAATTCTCCGGCAGAGAGAAGGGTGATGGTGGCCTCTTTGCCGTCCGGCGAAACGACGGTGAGTCTTGCGCGGCCCGATTGAAGATAGAAGATGGAGTCAGCCGCATCTCCCTGCGAGAAGAAGACTTGTTTGGGCCTTAACTTGATAATCCTCCGTCCCACTCCTGCCTTGGCTAGAAACGTGGCTACGTCAAAATGTTCTCCGTTTGGCCCAGCCAGTGGAAGCTGAAAATGCATCTGCCCCTATCCCCCTGCCAACTTGCGAAAAAATTATACCTTGGTCCCTTTTGCCGGAGACAGTTTCGCACAACAGTCCCAGGCATCTGGGTAGATCTTTGCGGCTTGCAGTCTGCACAGCCGCGGCCTATCGTTTCGTGAGGGATAGCCGGAACCGGATGGTCCGAATGACCTTGAATGCACAGACCGAGACAAGCAAATGAGTATTGAGTTGGAACCGCCCCAATCCATCCTTGCCGACCTGCACTCGAAAGACCATGAGCGGCGAAACAAGGCCCACCAATACTTTCATGAAGCGACCAGGGAGCCGGTCGAATGGGCCTACAGTGTGTGGGATGACCTGCTGGAAACACTGCGCACTGGAGACAACAGGCAAAGGGCAATCGCCGCACAGGCTTTGTGCGGTCTGGCCAAGAGCGATTCCCAAAATCGTATGAAGAAAGACCTCGCCGCACTGCTGGCCGTGACGAAAGATGAGAGATTTGTGACCGTGCGCCACTGCATGCAATCTCTGTGGAAGATCGGAGTGGCGGGCGAGAGCCAGCGCAAGGCGCTTGCCGAAGGGCTTACCGTACGCTTCAAGGAGTGCGCTACAGAGAAGAACTGCACCCTGATTCGCTATGACATTCTGGAATGCTTGCGGCGCATTTACGACGTGGCCGGAGACGAAACGCTTCGAGCCACGGCGGCCCAGTTAACGGAACTCGAAAAGGATCCGAAGTACAAGAAGAAGTATGCGACGCTGTGGGCAAAGAAGGCGTGCGGCGGGATGCTTCATCGAGTGTTTTCGATCTGACTGATTGCGGTCGAGTCGGACATTTGTGGCCTCCCACCCAAATTCGTGGGAAGTTGAGGGGTACCGGGGCGGCTGCCGGATTAACCCGCGTCGTCGCGGAACATGGGGTGGAGAATCAGCTTGCGGTAGTCCTCCTGGTGCGCGTTGTCGAGGCATGCCTCGATGATGCGGTGGCCGAGCGGGTCGAGCTCCGGCACCTGGAATTGCTTGAGCTCGCGGGCAAAGAACTCCCGCCACTGGCGCGCGCCTTCTTCATACACATCCAGGCCCCCCTGAATCTGCTCTTCAACGCGGAGGAAGACACGCGGAATCATCGAACCCTCAACGCGTAACTGGTTGGGAATGTAGCCGAGGAGCGGGAAAACCGCTTCGCTCACCTGTTCGCGGCCAAACTTTGCGCTGCCCCGGCGAGCGAGGTATTCGCGCGCAATCCACTCTGCCATGAAGCCTACGTGCCAAGCACCGATGTGCTGGTTGGGAATCAACACGTAGCGGGTCTCAGGCGTCTCTACAATCTGGCGCAGCAGCAGGTTGGCCTGGTCCACGCGCCGGCCGGTAGCGAAGGCCCAATAGGAACCCACGCCCTCGGACTGCATCTCCTGGCTTTCCTGCGCCTGGATGCTGGGGTTGGCCTGGCCGCGCGGGGCCACCAGCCTCCACAGCCATGCAAGCGCCGGACTGAGCACGTGCATCATGGCCAGGATGCCGTAGAGCTGGCTGTCGCGATGGGTCGCCGGACAGCGCACGCCAAAGCTGCGCACGTCTACCGCCCTGGGTCCGTCGGCAATGTCGTCAAGCATCCGCCGCGGCAGAATTACGCGCGGGTTGGGGCATAGCTGGCCCGGTGCGTCTTCAACGTGTTCCCACGTAAGGCAGGTGCCGCCGGGAACGATGTAGTGATTGAGAAAGATGAGCGGTTCCGGAGGGTCGATGCACAACCGCTCAAGATTGGGCGCGGTGCCGTAGCTGTGGATGTGGTCGACGCGCACAAACCACGCATTCTCCGCATCGGCTACGACGAGCCGCTTGCTCGCGCCCTGATACTTGGGATGCGCACAGGCCATGTCGTCGGCGATGGGCCGCAGGTGGCAAGCCTCGGGCAGGTTGAGGGTACGCTCTTCCCTGGTGACCACGTTGCGCCCGATCAAGAGGCGCCCATCCTCCATGCGGTGGATGTGTTCGGTCATCTCGCTTTTGCCGCCGCCGCTGGCGCCCTCGTGCATCAGCACCAGTTGATTTTCATACGGCGTGACAACAGCCACCGCGGCACAGTGGTTGGTGGTCCAGCCCTCGCGCTCGCCGATGTCGAGCAGCATGGAGTAGACGCCCTTTTTCGCGCTTGGCCCCGGATAAAGGTTGTAGGCAAAGACCTCCTGGTGCGTAGCCGTGCGGTCGTGCACCACTACCTGGCGGCCATCAAAGTGCGTGTGGCGAAACGGCGGAGCCACGAACAGTACACCGCCCGTGATCTTGAAATCTGCGGGCACCTGGCTGCGCGGGATCATTCCTTGCAGGTCAGCCAGAGCCGCCGCGAAAAAAGCTGCCTGGCGGGGCACAATCAGCAGTGAGCCATAGCCCAGCGCGTCTGTGCCCGCATAAAACGGCATCGCCACCAGCTCCTGCGTCTTGAGCCAGTCCAGCGTCTGCTGCCGGGTTTTGTCGAATGGCTCGCCGAAGCGCTGCGCATAGGTGGGCTTGTCAGTGGGCAACGAGTCGCCAATAACCATCGCGTCGGGGTCGCGCCGCCGCATGGCGGGATCAGGAAAGTTGATGGCCAACCCGTTGCGGGCCTTGGTCACCTCCGCTTCAACCACGCGCGCCGCACCGTTGGCCTGGCCCGGCACATGAAACACGGCCTCAAACACTCCGTGGTCGTCCCGGTTGCCCAGCCGCCAGTCAGTGGTGCCGGTGGCCCGGCCCAGCGCCCAATCCAGCAGTTGCGGGCGGTTCTCAGGGGTTTGCACCAGCGGCGCCGCGCCAAGGACTTCACGCACATGAGCGGGCAGGTCAACCTCTGCCCAATTGGACTGAAAGTCAACGAAGGGTTCGCGCGCTATGGCGGGGTCCATGGTGGCTCACTTTCCGGGGAGGAAGCATACGACAAACCGCTCAGGGCCAAAGAGCCCATATCTTTTTATCTCATCCACCACCACACCTGGCGGTGAGCCGCATCACATTTGGCCGTTCAGCCCAAGGGAAACCGCTCCCCTACCAGATTCATCGCCTCGTCCGGTGTGGCAATAACTCCTTCCAACTGAGCATCCTCGACCATGCGGAGCATCTCCTTGAACCGCGGTCCGGGTGTGTATCCCGCCGCAATCAGTTCCCGCCCGGTAACCAGAGGACGTGGACGCACCGCCTCCTCCGGCATCGCCTCGTAGCCCTGGCGCACAAAGTCCCAGTGGTCGAGATTCCCGCTGGCCGCAAGGCAATCCATGCGGTGCAGCGCAAGGTGCTGGTCAAAGCTTTCAAGGCGGAAGAACCGCTTCAGCGTGGAGGCTTTCATGCGCCCCGCGTCGGCAAAGCGCATGTGGTTCTGGATGAGTGCCAGAATCTGCCGTGTCTCGTCATTGGAGAAGCGGAAACGGCGGCAAATCTCCGCACCCATGGCCACGCCTACCTCGACGTGCCCGTCAAAGCGGATGCGCTCGGCGCGCCGGAAGGTGGGCGGCTTGCCCACATCGTGGAGGAGCGCACCCCAGGCTAGGGTGAGCGGACAACCGGCTTGCAACTGCTCCAACAGGAGCAAAGTATGAATCCAGACGTCGCCCTCGGGATGGAACTGCGGAGGCTGCTCCACACCCTTCATGGCCGCCACCTCGGGCAACACCTGCGCCAGCAGGCCGGTCTGGTCGAGCAACTCGAACGCCCTGCGCGCATGGCCCTCGGTGAGCATTTTGGTCAGCTCGTCGCGCACCCGCTCCCGGCTCACAGCGTGAATGCGCGCTGCGTGGCGGCGGATGGCGGCGTGGGTCGCGGGCTCAATGCTGAAGCCAAACCGAGCCGCGAAGCGCACCGCCCGGAGAAGGCGCAACTGGTCTTCTTCAAACCGGCGCTCGGGCTGGCCAATGGCGCGAATCACACCGGCATCGAGATCGGCCAGGCCACCGACATGGTCGATTACGGCAGATCGCAGCGCCTCGGGTGTTGCAAAAGAGTCTGCGGCCCGCAGGGCGTCGAGCAGCAGGCCGTTGATGGTGAAGTCCCGGCGCTGTACATCCTCTTCGGCGAGTGTGGTGTAGCGAACTTCATCGGGATGGCGGCCGTCGGAGTACACGCCATCGGACCGGAATGTCGCCACCTCCGTGGGGTGCTCGGGACCTCTTGAATCTTCTGGCCCTGCAACCTCATCGGCGACCAGCACCACGCCAAAATGCGCGCCCACGGCAATGGTGCGCGGAAACAGCCCGAGTACCACGTCCGGCGTAGCGGAAGTGGCCACGTCGTAGTCCTCCGGCTCGCGGTCCAGCAGCAGATCGCGCACACAGCCGCCGGCAAGATAGGCCTCATAGCCCGAAACGCGCAGGGTAGCGAGGATTTCTAACGCCGACTCGAATTGGGGTGTGTGCGGCAACATGGCTTGGTTTGAGACTAATCCGTTTCTGCGGGGAGATTCGAGACCGCTAAACTGAAAGCATGGCACCCGGGCTCATCCTCGGCATTGAGAGTTCTTGCGACGAAACTGCGGCGGCCGTGGTGGAGCGCGGCGCGCGCACGCTTTCCTCCGTCGTGGCGTCGCAGATCGCGACCCACGCCCGCTATGGGGGGGTGGTGCCGGAGCTGGCCAGCCGCGAACATCTTCGCGCAGTCGTCCCTGTGGTCCGGGCCGCACTGGCCGAGGCGAGCTGCACCCTCGCCGACCTGGACGCCATCGCAGTGACCTCCGGGCCAGGACTGGCGGGGGCGCTGCTGGTGGGGATTACTTATGCCAAGGCCCTCGCCTTTGCGCAGGGCTTGCCCGTGATCGCCGTTAACCACCTCGAAGGCCACATCCACGCGGTGCTGCTGGAGGAGAGGCAGAAGAAGCTGGCCAAGAAAGGTCCCGAACCGCACGTCCATCGACTCGCTCCACTCGCCCAGGACGAAAACAATATGGGGAGCATGGGTGAAGACGGTATTGGCCATCTTGAGGACGAAGCGGCGCTGGCCCTGGTGGTCTCCGGAGGCCACACTCACCTTTATTTGGCCCGGCCGAGCAACGGTACCTGGAACTACACACTTATTGGGCGCACCGTGGACGATGCCGCCGGCGAAGCTTACGACAAGGTGGCCAAACTGCTGGGCCTCGGCTACCCGGGCGGACCATGGATCGACAACCTCGCCCAATTCGGCAACCCGGTTGCGGTGCCCTTCGCCTTCGCACAAATCAAGGCAAAACTTCATCTGGGCGGCAAGCCCCCTCGTACCAAGGCGGCAAAGACAGCCCCCATCGCCGCCCTCGATACGCACTTCCTCTTCTCGTTTTCAGGAATCAAGACCGCGGTGCTGCGCTACGTGGAGTTGCACAACCTGCGCCCAGAAGCGGAAGCGCGGCGTGATGCGCTCTTTACCGGCCCTGACGCACCCACGCACCCCACCGTCGAACAGGCGCTGGCGACCTGCGACAATCTGACCCTGGACCTGATCGCCAGCTTTCAGCATGCCGTTGTCGGCGACCTGATGAAGAAGACCCTTGCCGCCGCCGAAGCACTGGGCGCTAGCCGCATCCTGATCACCGGCGGAGTGGCCGCCAACCGCGAGCTTCGCGCACGGTTCACCGCCGAAGCCGCCCGCCGCGGACTTCAGGTAGCTTTTCCTACACTGGCGCTCTCCACGGATAACGCCGCCATGATCGCCGCTGCTGCCTGGCCCCGCTTCCGGGCGGGCGAATTCGCTACCCCAGACCTGACTGGCGACCCATCGCTGCCTTTGGGGAGGTGAGAGCCGGGTCGTACCGAGATTCAGGGGCAGGCTGGCGGCCCCAATATGGTTGAAGAAGAAGTGAAACGGGGGCTGGAGCGAAAGAGCAACCGCGGGTCCTTCGACTCCCCTTCGCGTCGCTACGGGTCGCTCAGGATGACAACTCCTTTATTCTTGATTACAACTCCTTTATTCTTATGGAGATAACAACCACATCTATCTATCAACTACTTAACTGGACTTTATTTTGGTGTGACATACGAGAACTCAGATTGCATAGTGAGAATCAGCTTGGGGATCCGCTGTCTGCGGCGCACCCGGCTTGCGGAAGGTGAGGCAGAAGAGCTTGCCGTGGCAGATTTCCTTTGCCTTGATCTCCTGCATCTCGTTTGGAATCAAGTTGAGAAGGCAATCAACGGCGTTGGCGCCGGGATCGATAAACTGGCGCGTTGCCGGGTTGCGCTGATAGTCCACGCGGACCTTCTTCTCCGCCCTGTCGACAATCACGATCTTGGCGCCCGGCTTCGCCACCCAGATCATCTCTCTGATGGCATGGGTTTTATCAGTGAAGTGGTTGATGCCGCCCACATGAAAAACGCAGTCGAAGACGTCGCGGCTGAAGGGAAGCCTCTCTGCCACGCTGTGAAAGAGGTACGCGCGTCGCCGCCAGCGTTCCAGGTTGCGCTGGCACCTGCGCAGCATCCCCCACGAAATATCGATCCCATAGAGTTCAATGTCTTGAGGTAAATGGCGCAAATTGGCCCCAGTACCGACTGCCACTTCGAGCACTCGATCCCCAGGCTGAATCTCAAGTTCATTCAAGTACTCCCGCCGGCAGTCAGGCCTGCGGAAGATCGAGCGTGAAAGCAGTTGGGCCAGGTCGTAGACCGGGGCAAACATGTTGTAGAGGATCTGGCGTTTCAGGTTCGGTCCGCTCACCGTGCTGACGAATAGCGGGATGCCGTCGTAGATGGGGTAGGTGCGCCGGGTAACGGTATTGCGCAGATTATGGCCGACTAATTCAAGCGAAAAACGCGAATCCGGGTCACAGAGCAAGGACACTACTTCGCGCTCCATTGTCCCCCTCCCCGGCCTCTAACAAGAATTACATCCGACTGCATTGTTGCTTCAATACCCAAACCGTTCGCTCAGTACCCAATCTGTACCATGCGACGCCCACTGCTACAATCGGAAGGGCCAAAAAACAGGCCCGTTTGACCTTGAATGTGAGCAAGCCGACCGACCTACGACCGATGCCCCTCCGCCTTTTCAATACCCTCACGGGACAACTGGACACGCTCGTCCCCATGGACGGCGCGACACTGCGCATGTACGCCTGCGGGCCGACGGTCTACGACTATGGACATATCGGCAATTTTCGAACGTTTCTGCAGATCGACGTGCTGCGCCGCTTCCTGGAGCTGACCGGCATGCGGATACACCACGTTATGAATATTACCGACGTGGACGACAAAATTATCCGCAACGCCGCGGAAGCCGGTATTCCTATAAGCGAATATACGCCGCGCTACGTGGAAGCATTTTTTGAGGATATGGATGCGCTGCGCATCGAGCGGCCAGAGCAGATTGCTCGCGCCACCGGGCACATTCCGCGGATGGTGGAACTGGTGCAAAAGCTGGCCGCAGCCGGCGCCGCCTATCGGGCCGAGGACGGGAGCTGGTATTTCCGGCTGTCGGCTTTTCCGGCGTACGGCAAGCTGAGCAAGAAAGACTTGAGCGGCATGGAAGACGGCGCCCGCGTGGACGTGGACGAGTACGAGAAGGATTCGGCACGCGACTTTGCGCTGTGGAAGGCCGCCAAGCCCGGCGAAACAGCCTGGGACACGCCGATCGGGCGCGGCCGGCCGGGCTGGCACATTGAGTGCTCCGCGATGGCGATGGAGTACCTGGGCGAGAGTTTCGACCTGCACGCGGGCGGCGAAGACCTGATGTTTCCGCACCACGAGAACGAGATTGCACAGAGCGAGAGCGTGACCCACAAACAGTTTGCGCGCCACTGGATGCACGTGCGTTTCCTGCTGGTGGACGGGCGCAAGATGTCAAAAAGCGAGGGGAACTTCTACACCCTGCGCGACCTGCTGCTGAAGGGCTACAAGGCGTCGGCGATCCGGCTGGCGCTGATTTCAGTGCCCTACCGGCACCAGTTGAACTTCACCTTCGACGGGCTGATGGAGGCCACCAACGCAATCGAGCGTCTGAGGACCTTTCACCAGCGGCTGGTGAAAGGGGCCTTCGCTGCCGGCGAAAGCCCTCAAATCCAAGAGGCTGCACAGAGGGCGCAGGCCGATTACCTGGCAGCGCTGGGCAACGACCTGAACACCGCCGAGGCCCGCGCGCCCATCTTTGAGTTGATCCGCTCCGCCAATACGGCCATCGACCAGGGAGAGTTTCTGGCCGGGGACCGGGATGCGATTCTGGCCGTGCTGGCCAGCTTTGACGCCGTCTTTGACGTGATAGAGGACCACGACGCCGAGCCCACACGGAAGGCGCTGGCATGGGCGGAGCAGGCCGGCAGGATGGCGGAAGTGGCTCCTGAACTGGTGGCCCGGCAATCGTTAAGTGACGAAGCCATCGACGCGCTGGTGGCCGAGCGCACCCTGGCCAAGAAGCAGCGCAACTTTGCGCGCGCCGACCAGATTCGCAACGAGCTGGCGGAGAAGGGTATCGTGATTGAGGACGCGAAAGACGGTGTACGCTGGAAGCGGAAGTAGCCGTCCGGAGCAGAGCCATGAAGGTTTGAGAGGTCATCCCCATGGAAGCCAACGAAGCACAGGAGTTGCAGGAGAACGCCGAACACGGAGCACACGAGTCGTCACTGCGTCCGGTTGCGTTTACCATGAGCGTGCTGGCCGTGCTGGTGGCTGTGACCACAATGCTGGGCCACCGCACCCACACGGAGGCGGTGCTGGACCAGAACAAGGCCACCGACCAGTGGAACGAATACCAGGCCCACAAAATCCGCTCCAACGACACGGCGCTGGCCGCCGACATGCTGAGCGTGGTGACCATTGGCGACCAGAATGCGGCGCACAAGATCGCCAAGAGCTATGCCGATCACCAAGCCAAGTGGGCCGATGAGACCAAAGAGGACAAGGAGAAGGCCGAAGCCCTGGAAACCAAGGTGGAGCAGGCCGAGGCCCGCGCGGACCGCTTCGACCTGGCTGAGGCCCTGCTGGAGATCGGGCTGGTGATCACTTCAGTTACGCTGCTCACGCGCAGCCGGATTTACTGGTACCTGGGCATGGTGTTTGCGGCGGGCGGAATTGCGGCAGGGATCACGGGGCTGCTTCTGAGGTAGACTACTGCGCCGCTCGACGGGGAGACTGCACCCGCACTGGTTCCGGCCACTGCGTTGGACAAGAAACCGGCCCAGTGAGCAGCCCTGGCCCTTACTCTACCGGCATTTGTTCAGTTCCTCGACGGGCCGTGGCGTGCCCTTGGAACGCACATGTGCCGTAGTGAGAAGGAAAACAGCCATGATGATGGCTGCCATGCCCGCGAACTCCGCCGGCCCGGGCCGCTCATGGAGAAGGAAGATACCCAACAGCACCGCGACCACCGGGTTGATGTAGGTATAGGACATGACCTTGGCTACCGGCACATGTTCGAGCAGATAGATGAAACTGGTGTATCCGAGCAGAGACCCGCCAGTGACAAGATAAGCGAGCGATCCAACAGACGCGGCATTGACGTGGAACCGAGGCCAATTGCCCAGCGCCGTACCCAGCAGAGTGTTGAAGGCCCCGGCGGCAACCATCTGCCACGCCGACGCCACAAAGACGTTCACCTTGAGCCTGGCGTGGCGGGACAAGATGCTTCCCGCAGACCAGAAGAGCGCCCCGGCGAGCAGAGCGGCGATGGCCCACAGAAGCGTTCGGTCACCACTGAGACCCGCGCGTAACGAGGGCCATAACAACGCGCCGAGTCCGGCAAAGCCAAGCAACAATCCAAGCCAGCCCCGCCGGGGCAGCGGCTCTCCCTTGGGCAACGCCATCTCGATCAGCGCCACATAGAGCGGAGCCACCGCAAACACCAGCGAGGAGAGCCCGCTGGGTATGGTCTCTTCCGCGTAGACCAGAGACACGTTGCCTCCGCCCAGCAGCAGCAAGCCGATGAGTCCCAAAATCAGCATGGTCCTGGGCGGCCCCACCAAACGCAGTCCACGCCAGCGGCACCAGGCAAGCAGAATTGCGCCCGCGATAAGGAAGCGCGTACCGGCTAACAACAGCGCAGGCATCTCCGCGGCTCCAACGCGAATGGCAGTGTAGGTCGATCCCCAAAAGAAGTAGACGCTGGCAAAGGCCAACACGATGCTGGCCGTGGTGGCGGATCTCTTTTCGAAGAGGGCTGGCTGGGCTGTGGGACGGAGCATGAAGATACTTCCATCGTAGTCCGCGGAACGCTCTTGCGCACTCCGCATCTTGTGCGCACGCTGGCCCCGGCGATGGAAATGTCGTATTGCCGCGTGCTATCCTCATGGCCAGCGGGGCTTCAATGCATTTGCGTGCGGCCAAAGGATCGATGCTGCTGCCGGCCACCAGGCGCTGGTCGCGGTCGCGCGCGCGCTGCATTTGCCCTCGGAAGCACCTGCGCGTGCTGCCCACCCGCACTCGACCTAGCCTCTTCGGCGGCGATTAGTACCGCTCCGCCGAAGACCCTCGCCTGCTTTTCCGGACCTGACCAGGGTCCGCAGAATTTGATGATCCCGCATCGCAGGGGTCGCTGGCCGCGCTCCATCCATCGCTGCTGCAACTGGGGAGCCGGGACTGCATAACCCGATCTGCCGAGGAGCTAAGAAGATGACCAAGCATGAATTGCACGCACAATACGGACCCAAACTGGTTTGTCCGCTGCCCGGGCCCAAGGCACGGGCAGCCGTTGAAGCGGACACCCGCCTGATCTCACCCAGCTACACGCGCTCGTATCCGCTGGTGGCCAAGCGTGGCCGGGGAATCCGCGTGGAAGACGTGGATGGGAACGAGTTTCTCGACTTCGCGGCGGGCATCGCCGTGGTTTCGACCGGCCACTGCCACCCCGAAGTTGTTGCTGCCATTCAGAAGCAAGCTGCCGAGCTGATCCATATCTCAAGCACGGACTTTTACGACGAACATATCACTGCGTTAGGCGATCGGCTCTCCGCCGTGGCACCGATGCCCGGACCGCATAAGTTTTTTTACGGCAACTCCGGGGCTGAAGCGATCGAGTGCGCGCTGAAGCTGGCGCGCTACCACACCGGCCGGCAACAGATCATCTCCTTCCTGGGCGCCTTCCACGGCCGCACCATGGGCGCGCTTTCGCTCACCGGTTCGAAGCCGCAGCAGAAGCGCCGCTTTTCGCCGCTGATTCCGGGCGTGACCCACATCCGCTATCCCTATGCGTATCGGGGCTGCACGGGCGGAGCACAGGAGGAAGAAGCCTTCACGATGGGCTGCGCACGATACATTGAGGAAAAACTTTTCAAGACCATCCTCGCACCCGAAGAAGTGGCTGCCATTTTTATTGAACCTATCCAAGGCGAAGGCGGCTACGTAGTGGCGCCGGACAACTTTATGCACGAATTGCGCGCTATTTGCGACCGGCACGGCATTCTGCTGGTGGTGGACGAGGTGCAGTGCGGAGCGGGGCGTACGGGCAAATGGTGGGCCATCGAGCACTCCGGCGTGGAGCCGGATATGGTGTGCATGGCCAAGGGCATCGCCAGCGGCATGCCTCTGGGCATCTGCATGACGCGCGCGGAGATTATGGACTGGGTTCCCGGCTCGCATGCATCCACATTCGGCGGCAATCCGGTTTCCATCGCCGCCGCACTGGCCACCATGGACATTATCGAACGCGAAGCCATGGCCAACGCCACCCGGGTTGGCGGGTTGATGCAGGAGCGGCTGCGCGGCTGGGTCAAGACGCATCCGATGGTGGGCGATGTGCGCGGACGGGGCCTGATGATCGGCATCGAGCTGGTGAAAGATAAAACGACGCGCGAACCGGCGGCGGCGGTGCGCAATCGCGTGGAGACTCTGGCTTTTGAACGTGGGCTGATGGTGCTGGGTTGCGGCGAAACTACGCTGCGGCTGTGCCCTCCGCTCATTCTCAACGAGCACGAAGCCACCGTGGCCCTGGACATACTGGAAGAAGCGATCACCCTGGCGGAAGCAGAACACGCGCAGGCTTCCACGCTGGCGGTGGCAACGGCCTGAATCGCGCAACGGCATGGAGATAGCTACCGATCTTGCTTCAAAGAATCAAGGGTGTACTTTCCCGGGTCCCAAACACGGGACCTGGGGCACCCGGCAGATTTGCGCCTTTGGCCGCGGAAGCCGAGAATGGTTTGCCATGGAGTGGCCGGCGCAGATGCGGAGTGCGTGGCTTGAACGTACGCTCGCCCGGCTGGATTCAGTAGCACGGCGACGGGGCCGCGCGGCAAGCCTGCCTGCCCACCTGGCCACCGGAATCAGCGGCGAGGAAGCGGCGCTTTTCTATTTGCGGCGCAAGGGCTACACCGTGGTAGCAAGGCGGTGGTCGTCGGGCGACGTTCCCGGGGACGTCGACCTGATTGCATGGCAGGGACCGATGTTATGCTTTGTCGAGGTGAAGACGCGCACGGCCCGCGATACTTCTCCGGCGGAGATTGCCGTCGACTCACACAAACGCAACATCCTGCGCCGACTGGCGCGCCGCTACGTACGCCAGCTACCCGGGCAGCCGGCGCCACAAATCCGCTTCGATGTGATCAGTGTGTATCTTGTGCCGGGTCAGGAAAAGGAATTCGTGCACTTTGAGAGCGCCTTCGGGTGGAGCGAATACCGGCGCGATTGAACGATAACTTATCCCTTCGCGTCCTCAAACTCCTCGTGCCAAGCCATCTGAATGGCCTCAAGCCGCGACTCATTGGATTTAGTGGGGTCGTCGGCGAAGCCTTCCAACTCCGTGACGTAGCGGTGCAGGTCAGTGAAGCGGACCGTTAACGGGTCGAGTTCAGGGAATTTCTCCTGTAGTTGAATGCCGATCTCTTCGGCGTCGGTCCAGTGAATCTCGCGCGGCATGGGGATAGCTCCCGATCTTGATTTAGAGAATTAGATTAAGGACATGCTTCCCAGGTGCCCAAAAGCGAGGCACCTGGGGCACCCAGTTCATTCCTTGTTTTCCGCCTGGGGCACTCGGTTTCTTACTTGTTTTCCGCCAGGGCCAGCGGCTTGCCTTCGGAAACGTAGTTGCGGTTCCACTTGGGAATCTCCACCACGTAGTTGCCGGGGCCGGTAATGATGGCCTGACAGCCGAGGCGGGAGTTCAACTGCTGATCAGCGGCCATGTCCATCCGGTCCAGTTCGTCGTCTTCCGCAGGGCTAATACCTTGCTGATCCTTGATCCAAAGATGGCAGGTGGTGCAGGCGCAGACGCCGCCACAGGCGTGGTCAAGGAAGACGCCGAAGTTCTCAGCCACGTCAAGAAACGACATGGGCCTTCCGTGATGTTCGTAGGGCATGGTGCCGAACTCGAACTCCACCGTTCTGCCCTCGGGAAGGAAGGTTACCCGCACAAGCTTTTCGGCGGGAATAGTCTTTTCGGTTGCTTCGCTCATACGATTCCGTCCTTCCTCATCTATTTAAACTCCGCCTGGGCCATGGGGTGGGGCGCGGTGACGGCATCGCCCATCTCTTCGCCGGCATTCTCCATCGTCTTGCCGCGGATGGCCGTGGTGACCGCGGCATCCATCATCAATTCGGCAAAGCGACGCGTGGCCTGATCGAGCGCCAGGGTGGCATCGCGGATGGCGGCCGCGTCTTCACCCTGCTTGATCTGTGCCAGCCGGTCACGCGCCGCAGTGATGGCGCCCTGCTCCTCGCCGCGCAACTGCTGCCACGCAGGACTCTGCGGCGCACGCTCGACCGCGGAAAGAATGGTCTCAGCTTCGTTGCGGGCTTCGATCAGCAGGCGTTTGGCAAAGTCATCTTCGGCGTGATCGAAGGAGTCAAGAATCATGCTCTCGACCTGCTCATCGGTCAACCCATAGGTCGGCTTGACCTCAATGCGCGCTGCCTTCCCGCTGCGCTGCTCGCGGGCGGAAACCTTCAGAATGCCGTCAGCGTCGATGAGAAAGCGCACCTCGATGCGCGGCAGTCCGGCGCTCATGGGGGGAATGCCTTTCAGATCGAAGCGCGCCAGCGAGCGGCAGTCGGCAGCCAATTCGCGCTCGCCCTGCACCACGTGGATAGCTACGTTGGTCTGCCCGTCCACGCCGGTGGTGAAGTGCTCCGTGGCTGAGGCGGGAATGGTGGAGTTGCGCTGGATAATGCGCGCGACGGTACCGCCCAGGGCCTCGATGCCCAGCGAGAGCGGCGTCACATCCAGGAGAAGCATCTCCTCAGTGGACTTCGAAGAGCCGGCCAAAATGTCTGCCTGCACGGCGGCACCCAGCGCCACCACCTCGTCAGGATTCAATTCAATGTGCGGCTTTTTGCCGCGTGCCGCGAGATGGAACAGATCGTCTACCAACTTGCGCACAGCGGGAATGCGCGTGGAGCCGCCCACCAGCACTACTTCATCAATTTGCTCCGGGGTGAGGCCCGCGTCGGCCAGCGCCTGTTTGCAGGGACCGGCGGTGCGTTCCAGAACCGGCTCAATCAACTGCTCGAAGACTTCGCGGGGAATCTCGCGCTGGTAGCGGTCGCCGTTGGGCAACTCAATATCAAAGCGCGCCACGGCCTCAGTAGACAGCCGGATCTTGGCGTCGATGGCATCCTTGCGCAGGCCCTGCACGGCGCTCGGATGCTTGCGGAGGTCTACGCCGTGTTCGGCGTGAATCTCATCCAGCGCGATGGCCAGCAGCAGGTTGTCAATGTCGTCGCCGCCCAGGTGTGTGTCGCCGTTGGTGGACTGCACCTCAAAGATGCCGTCGCGCAGCTTGAGAATGGAGATGTCGAAGGTGCCGCCACCGAGATCGTAGACGGCGATGGTCCCCACCTTGGCGCGATCCAGCCCATAGGCCAGAGCAGCCGCGGTGGGCTCGTTGACCAGGCGCAGCACTTCCAGGCCGGCCATGCGTCCCGCGTCCTTTGTGGCCTGGCGCTGCGCGTCGTTGAAATAAGCGGGCACGGTGATGACCGCCTGGGTGACCGGCTCGCTGAAAAAACGCTCCGCATTGCGTTTGAGCTGGCGCAGAATGTAAGCCGAAATTTCGGAGGGCGTAAAGCGCAGCTCGCCGAGTTGGATGCGCGGCACTTCGCCCACTTCCACATCGTCCGCCAGACGAAACGGAAAGAGCTTTAACTCGCTCTGCACTTCTTGCAGCCCGCGGCCCATGAGGCGCTTGACAGAATAGATGACGCGCTCGGGCGTTTCGATGAGCGACTTACGGGCGCTGTTGCCCACCGTGACCGTAGGCCGTCCACCACCGGCAGGCATGGGGTCCAGCGCCACCACCGACGGCACAAGGTTGGAGCCGTCCACGCCGGGAATGACCACCGGCGCCTCGCCTTGCATATACGCAACCAGGGAATTTGTGGTCCCCAGATCAATTCCGACTACGCGTCCTTCCGCCATGTCTTTTAATTAAGCCCCCAGGGTCTCGGTTACATCGCGGACCAGGTTGTTGAGGTAGCGCCTGCGGTCAAGCAGGGCCACCATCGCTTTTTGCGCAGCCGCACGCGCGCCGGCATCGCCCTCGTCCCACGCCTTCCACTGCGCGCGCAAATCATGGTCTACCTCATCCATCAGGCCGTCGAATTTGCGCTTGGCCTGCTCGAGGCTGGCCTGCAACTCCGCGTCCGTCTCGCCCATCTTTCGAGCCGCGCGCATCTCTTCGAGCTGCATATTCAGCTCGAAGACCTCTTCAAGCAAATCGGCGGGAACGCGGGAAGGATCTTTGCGATCTTTGCCGCTATGTTCTTCGCCGATGGCCGCGCCGTGCAACTTGAGCAAATATTCGGTGCGGTGTATGGGCTCCCTAAGAGTGCGATAGGCGTCATTAAGCAGCGCCGTGTCAGCCAGGCTCCATTGCTTCTCATTGTCGGCGGCGCGGGCGAAGCGGTCAGGGTGCAGCTTGCGGCTGAGGCGATGAAACTCGTGCTCCAGCTCGCTTAGATCCAAGTCCAGGTGCGGCACCAATCCGAAGACAGAAAAATAATCGCCTCCCGGAGGAGGCTGAATCTTGCTGCAATGCGGGCAGAAGAGCGTGGCGTCATTGTGCGCCACGGCACAAGACCAGCACGCAACCGGAACTGCAGAATCGAGAACCTTTAACATGATTGAACTCCAATGCGACCAGACCTACGACGAAAAGGACGAACCGCAGCCGCAGGAGCGCGAGGAGTTCGGGTTGATGAAATTGAAGCCCTGCCGCATCAGCGTCTCTTCGTAGTCCAGCGTCATGCCGTGCAGGTAAAGGAACGACTTGGGATCGACGAAGACGCGCACACCGTCGAACTCGTAAATGCGGTCGCGCTCCCGCGGCCGAGTATCGAATTTAATGGAGTACGAAAGCCCCGAACATCCACCGCCCATGACGCCCAGGCGCAGTCCACCCTCTTCAGGCGAGACGCCTTCCTTGGCCATGGCCTTGCGAATGCGCTGTACAGCGCGCTCCGTCACCTGCAAGCCCTGTGCGGGCGCCTGCGCGGGAGCCTGCTGGGGCAGCACCGCGGAGGCGCCCTGCGCGGGCTTCGATTCAATTGTCACCATGTTCGACATCGTTCCCTGTCCCAATCGCCGTTCGGCTGGACTCCGAATCACTCGGAACTCCAGCCGGGCGGCACAAGCTTACTGCGCTGCGGCCGTCGATTCCACCGTTTCCGCAACGCCGTTCTTCTTTTTCCAGTCGCCAATGGCCGCGCGAATCGCATCCTCGGCCAGAACCGAACAATGAATCTTCACTGGCGGCAGCGAAAGTTCCTTCACGATATCCGTGTTCTTGATGGCGAGGGCGTCTTCTACCTTGCGGCCCTTGATCCATTCGGTGGCCAGCGACGAACTGGCAATCGCCGAGCCGCAGCCGAAGGTCTTGAACTTGGCCTCTTCGATCACCTGGGTCTCGGGGTTCACGCGGATCTGCAGGCGCATGACGTCGCCGCACTCCGGCGCGCCCACCAAGCCCGTGCCTACCTCGGTCGAGCTCTTGTCCAGCGTGCCCACGTTGCGGGGGTTATTGTAGTGGTCGATTACCCGGTCGCTATATGCCATTTTCCTAAATCCTCCTGCGGGGAAGCCGCCGTTCTTGTGTTTGATTCGGCAGGCCTGCCCGCCGATGCCTTGAATTCGTCCCTCGCGCTTAATGCGCCGCCCACTGGATCTTGGTCAGGTCAATACCTTCCTTCACCATCTCGTAAAGCGGTGAAAGCTCGCGCAGCTTCTTGACGATGTCGATTACCTTGGCAGCCACGTAATCCACCTCGGCCTGGGTGTTGAAGCGTCCCAACCCGAAGCGAATGGAGCTGTGCGCCACATCGTCGCCCAAGCCCAGCGCCTTGAGCACATACGAAGGTTCCAGCGTGGCCGAAGTGCAAGCGGAACCGCTGGAAACTGCTACATCGTTGATACCCATCAGCAGCGACTCACCCTCAACATAGACAAAACTCATGTTGAGGTTGCCGGGCAGCCGGTGCTCCATGGAGCCGTTGACGTGCACGTAGTCCAACTCCGATTCAAGCTTGTTCTTTAGACGATCACGCAGGCCGCGGAGATAGGCCGCTTCGTTGTCCATTTCCTCATATGCGATTTCGCAGGCCTTGCCCAGGCCCACGATGCCGGGCACATTCAGGGTGCCGGAACGCATGCCGCGCTCGTGGCCGCCGCCATCGATCTGCGCCGCGATCTGCACGCGGGGATTGCGCCGCCGCACATAGAGCGCGCCTACGCCCTTGGGACCATAGATCTTGTGTCCGGAGAGCGACAGCACATCGATGTTGTCGGCAATCACGTTCACCGGGACCTTGCCCACTGCCTGTACTGCGTCCGTATGGAAGATGACGCCCTTCTCATGACAGAGCTTGCCGATTTCGCGGACAGGCTGCAACACTCCGATTTCGTTGTTGGCCGCCATGATGGTGACCAGGATTGTCTTGTCGTCCATGGCCCGCTTCAGGTCTTCCAGATCGATCAGGCCGTCGGCCTTGACCGGCAGATAGGTCACGCGGTAGCCATACTTTTCCAGGCGCTTGCAGGTGTCGAGCACCGCCTTGTGTTCCGTGACCTGGGTGATGATGTGGTTGCCACGCTCGCGGTACATCTCCGCAATGCCCTTGATAGCCAGGTTGTTCGACTCGGTGGCGCCGGAGGTAAAAATGATCTCCTTGGCAGTGGCGCCGATCAGCTTGGCAATCTGCTCCCGCGCCTTCTCCACGGCCTGCTCCGCCTCCCAACCAAACGAGTGGTTGCGGCTGGCCGCGTTGCCGAACTTGGTGGTGAAGTAGGGCATCATCGCTTCCAGTACCCGAGGGTCCAGAGGGCTGGTGGCGTGATTGTCCATGTAAATCGGCAAACTCACGCCTGCCGGAACTTCTACTTGGCTGGCAACTGTGCTCATTCTCTTCGTCTCCATCCTCAATGCGGCTCCGCGGGGCGCGGAGGAAAAAATTGCGTTACAGCGTTAATGAAACCAGTGCTTTGACCTCGTGACCTCTTCCGTGGGGATGCTCGTGCTCGGCCAGATCCTGAATGCTGATGCTTTTGAGCACCCCGGCGATGGTGTCGTTCACCCGTGCCAGCGGCTCCTTGATGGTGCAACTGGGCGTCAATTCGCATCCCTTGGCGCCCTTGGTGCAGGAAGTGATGAAAAATGGGCCGTCGATAGCGTGAATCACCTCGTACGCCGAGATTTCACGCGCCTCCCGAGACAACGCATAGCCGCCGTTCATTCCGGCGTGGGAGCGCAGCAGACCTGCCCGGGTGAGTTGCTGCAAGATCTTGGCCAGCAGTTGTGCAGGAATCCCGTAAGCATCGGCGATATCCTTGGCGCTGAGCGCGACTGTCTCGGGACGCTCGGCCAGATACTTGAGCGCCATCAATCCGTAATCGGCCTTCTTTGTCAGCTTGAGCATTGAATATCCGACTGCTTCGGTCGGCTTTTAGTATACGACCAATTATGTCGGCGTTTCAAGTCCAAATCAACGGCGTCACTTTTGGTCCCAAATGGGCTCTGCAGCCAGGGAGGCGAAAGATTCAACAAATTGGCGCTTGAAAAAGCTGAAAAGGCCGCTACAATCTGCGGAAAGAGCACTAGATTCCAACCGATACCAAAGCGATGGCGACCGCCTGCAAACACCCAAGGGTTCGAATTGTCTCCCGACACGACGACGTCGAGTACGTTGAGTGCCTGGAGTGTGGAGAAGTCTTTGATTCCGAAGAATTTAACGACATGGCTATAGAGGAGTCCGACCCTGTGGCCAACGACCTAGACGAATGAGTGCCGACAATGTCACCGGGGCTGAGGTCCCGTGATGACGGCGTGCGGCTGAAGGTAGCTAAGGCTGGCCAGAAGGGCGTCCATTGGCTGGCGCGGTACCCATCCTGTGGGCCACCAGCCACGCATAATGCAGGCCGGAAACCACCGTCAGCACCATCGTGGCATCGAGCGCTGCTGTACGCATGACCACCACCCAGGGCGCCTGGGAGAGCTGGTGCAGCAGCACCACCGCCACGGCGACCACCTGGGCCACAGTGTTGGCCTTGCCAAAGATGCTGGGATGGAACTCCCGCCGGCCAGCTGCGGCATAGAGGAGTGCTGAAACAAGGAGAATTCCAACGTCCCGGCCGAAGACCAGCACTGTGACCCGGGTTGGCATGAGTCCCTTGTGCATGAGCGTCAGAAAGAGCGTGCTCAGCAGAAGTTTGTCTGCGACTGGGTCAAGGTACTGGCCAAGCATGGTGCGCTGCTTAAGCAGGCGGGCCACCAAGCCGTCCAGCGCATCGGTGAGACCGGCGACAATGAACAGGACGAAGCTCAGCGCATACCGGTCCTCAAGAATGGCAGAGACCAGGATCGGCGCCAAGCAGATGCGCAACAGCGTAAGCAGGTTGGGAGCGGCGCGGAACGGGTTAGGTCGCGGTTTCGAGACGTCCGTCATGACTCGATCATTGAGCAGCCTGCTACGGCGGCATACGGGCGCGCTCGTGCGACATCGATGGTACAGCATGCCGGAATGCCCCGGAAAGCCCCAGCCTTTTCCCGCAGACTCGACCCTGATAGACTAGCAATTGTCGCACGCAGGCGCGTAGCTCAGTTGGTTAGAGCGCTTCCTTGACACGGAAGAGGTCGCTGGTTCGAATCCAGTCGTGCCTACCATATTTATCAATAGCTTACAGCTACTTTTTAGATTCCGCCCACCCCAGAATGGGTCCACTAAGGTCCAAGTGAAGGAAAACCCGTATCACCCCGCCTTTGCCAGAGGCGGAGTGGCTTTGGGCAGCATCATCTGCACAACCTTGGTTTGGGCTGTGCGTTTGTCCTGAGAGAGTGCCTGCGCGTACATCTCCATCGTGATTCTCGCGTTTGCATGGCGAAGTGAATCCTGTACGACCTTCACATCTGCCCCACTGGACTTGAGCAGTGTTGCGTAGGTGTGCCAGAAGCTGTGCCAGCCGATTCGCTTTGTGATTCCCAGCTTGGTAGCGGCTGGGCGCACATGGCGATTCAGAGCCATATCAGGCCAGTACGGTTTCTTACCGCCTGATGCGGGGCTGGCAAATACCCAATCTCCCGGTTGGTTGAACGGAGAGGTTGCCTGGAGTTTTGCCAGAGCAACCACCAAGTCTGGGTCCAGTGCTACCGGCTTACCGGATGCCACTGTCTTCAGCTTGCCAACGTTCTGGTTGATCACTGAGCGACACTGGAGAATCTTCTTTGCCTCAAAGTCTATGTCTGCCCATTTGAGACCGATGAACTCACCACGTCGTAACCCATTGCCGCCGCTACGAATACCATCGTGCGATAGGGTTCCGGCAGTTCATCCAGAAGACCGGTCAGTTCCCCAACATCGAGAATGTCCGGTTCTTTCTCCCGTTGTGCGCTTTACTACCGGGATAAGTTTCTCGGTCTTGAGGCGCTTTTCGGCATGGGAGTATTCCCGGTTGACCTGGCTGCACGCGAATGGACTGCGACGCTGCTTAGACAAGCCGAAACCGCCTGGGAGGTTGCACCCTCGATCCGGAAACCGCTGATGAAGACAGTCGACCGGCAGATTGAACTTGGGCGCAACGCGTACGCACATCTTGGCAGGCTGATGAAGGATCGAAGTGGCAGAAACTGACGGAACTCGCAATCTTCAAGCCGGGCGACTAGCGTGACCGGTCTTCTATCGCAATGTGCGAAGCTGGCCCGGACGGCTGTGTTCCATGCTTTGCGGACTAGTGACCGCAGTACATGGGAACGATACGAGTTTTCGGACCAATGGAAATTTCGCCTGCAGCGAATCGCTGAGATCATACCAAGTGGTTCAGATGTTTTTGAATTCGGCACCGGCCCTGTCGGACTGGAACCTTTTCTGAATCCAAGTTGCCGGCTGACCTCTTCAGATATCGTCGAGCGGAAACCGGGCATGATGACCATCGATTTGAATCGCCACCCCCTCCACCCTGACCGGAACGCAGACGCAAATCGCAGTGTTCTCAGGCGTGCTGGAGTATGTATCCGATGTCCGCTCACTTATTCCATGGATTGCCAGTCACTTTAAGACTTGCATCGTGACTTATGAGTGCGCCCAACCAAGGACGGGCATCCTGGGCAGGATGCGCGAAAAGCTGGGTCGTGGTCAGTTGGGGTGGGTCAATCACTTCACTGAGTCCGAGTTCATGGCACTCTTCGCTGCCGGAGGCTTTCAAGTTACCGACCGAGCAACATGGGGAGATGACGATCCCGGACAGATATTTGTATTCCGACTCCGTTCTTCCTGATTTCAACAGGTTCCACCCCGTAGTAATTGCACGGCCGGTAGCAATGAGAGCCGCCGTGGAACTGGTCACTGGTTCGAATTCAGCCGCGTCTACAATGATTCTCAATAATTTGCGGTGAGCCTGTTGGACTCACACCCACTTTTTAAGAGCACTCGGGAACAATAGGCTCATTCTGCATTCCACTCTGCTGCCTGACTCGGCCAAATAGCAGGTGCGTGGGCCAAAAGGGTTGAGGTGACACTCTCTCGAGTGAGGTTTGAGAATCCGTGTATGCCCCATCCATTTATGATTTCCCAATGCACCACGCCTGCCTTCCCGCACGTCAGGGGACACTATGACTATTGCTGCGCCCACCTCGCTCGATTCCAAATCGCAGTTGCGCAAAACGATGGGCTTTTGGGATGTGCTGTTGTTCAACATCGCCACTGTTCTTGGGCCTCGCTGGATCGCGGCCGCGGGACACAACGGCACCTCATCCATCAGCTTGTGGGTCCTGGCCGCGGTGTTCTTTTTTGTGCCTGGCGCGCTGGTCATCAATGAACTCTCCTCGCGATTTCCTGAAGAGGGTGGGCTGTACGCATGGTCCAGAGAAGCCTTTGGACCTTTTCACGGATTCATCGCCGGGTGGACCTACTGGATTTATACGGTCTTCTATTTCCCCGGCCTGCTTTTGGCCAGCGCCTCCATGTCCGCATACATTATGGGCAGCCGCGGCGCCGCGCTGGCGCAGAACCGGACATTTCTGCTGTCAGTTTCCCTTGCCATGCTTCTGGTTGCAGTGCTCCTGAACATCGTCGGGTTGAACATTGGCAAGTGGCTGCAGAATGCCGGCGGCGTGGGAACGTACGTTCCTCTGCTGATGCTGGCGGGAATCGCGGCGCTGGTGTGCGCGCGGCACGGATCCGCAACGCACTTTACCGTCCACAACATGATGCCCGCATGGAACTGGGACACGGTAAACTTCTGGTCCCAGATCGCCTTTGCATTCACCGGGCTGGAGCTTGTCTCCGCCATGAGCGAAGAGGTGCGCAACCCGCGGCGGACGCTACCGCGGGCCGTGTTTGGCGCCGGGGCGCTGATTGCCCTGATGTACATTGCCGGGACGTTTGCAATTCTGGCCCTCGTGCCCGCTGCCGGCATTGACCCCCAGAGCGGCGTGTTCAACGCCATCACAGTTGGATCCGTGGCCCTGCGCATCGGCTTTCTGGGAGTGCTGGCGGCCATCCTAGTTACGGTGGGCAACTCCGGCGGCGTGGGCAGCACCGTGGCCGGCATTGCGCGCGTCCCATTCGTAGTGGGAATCGACCGCTACCTGCCCGCCGCCTTTGGGAAGATTCATCCGCGCTGGAAGACGCCTTATATCTCCATCCTTGTGCAGGCGGTTGTGTCCGGCACAATTCTGCTGGGGAGCCAGGTGAATGAAACCACACGCGGCGCCTATCAGTTTCTTATTGACGCCGCCATTATTCTCTACTTCATTCCATTTCTTTACATGTTCGCAGCCGTCATCAAGCTGGCACGCCGCCGCGATCGCAACGAGAATCCTCACGCCGTACTGGTTCCCGGAGGGATTACAGGGGTGTGGATTTCCGGCAGCCTGGGATTCATCGTCGTACTGATCGGCATTGCGGTTTCTCTCGTGCCTCCCGGCGACTCGTCAAACAAGTTGGGCTTTGAACTGAAACTGGTTGCAGGCACGGCAGCCTCCATCCTGCTGGGCCTCATCTTGTATTGGCGAGGCGCGCGGGCAAAAAAGGCTTGAATGCCCATGCGATTACTGCTGAGCAGCCTGGGCGCGCCACTTGGCTGTGAGTTGCTTGTCCGAGAGGGCCTTGATGAATACACCTCCCACTACGCTGCGCGCTTGAAAGCCGATCTGCTTTCCTGTCTTAGTGTCATACCAATCGGTGAGAGGAACGCGGGTGGGTGTTTCGTTTATCCAGCGATAGATGGGATCGATGATGGCGTTAAACTGCGCGGGGTCTGACGCCAGCGTGGCCGTCCAGAGCGACCAGTCGAGTTTGGTGTAGTCTGCGCGAATGTCGAGCGGGAGACCGTACCGGTTTATCTTCCCCATGTAATAAGTCATTTCAGTTTCGCGCACAGCTTTGGGAAACAGGTCGTAGCCGAGTAACTGGTCCCATATCAGGTTGTATTTCTGGCTCCAGGTGCCGGGACTGTTGAACGCCAGTTTATAGTGGTCACCCTCAACTGCCATGGCGACCCACTTACCTGCCATGGTCTTCGCGGTCGCGCTGTACTCATTGGCCTCCGCGTCGTGCCTCAGCAGGTGGGCCAGGTCAGCATAGGCAGCCAAGGCGTCAATTGCCTTGATGGATAGATTGGCATTATGGGCAACGTGGCCGGCAAAGTCATCAGTGGTCAGTTGGTTCTCCGGGTCGAGGCCCTTTTCCTTCAGATATTGGGCCCACTTGGTGAGTTGAGGCCAGTAGCGCTCTGCCAACTTGGCGTTGCCTTCAGCGCGCGCCACCGCGTCGACGAGAATGAGCATGTTGCCGCTCTCTTCCACCGGCATCTGGTCTTCTTCGGTCAGTTCTCCGCCACCGTAAACCTGCCCATTGGCCAGGGGATACTGACCGAGGTCGTGAGGTGAGAACGGGAAC
>Ga0182016_10001884_pt1 | contig 25105 bp, 22 predicted proteins | sample 712S2MmetaG_FD_120491 | JGI IMG/M metagenome (GOLD analysis project Ga0182016, IMG submission 120491) | Permafrost microbial communities from Stordalen Mire, Sweden - 712S2M metaG | ecosystem: Environmental > Terrestrial > Soil > Wetlands > Permafrost | place: Sweden: Stordalen | collected...
AACGCTTCGCAGACGCCCTCACGAGCGTCTCCGCATGACTCGGAGCCAGTGTGGTTCGCTAAACCTTCACTGTATGAAACTTTCATTCAATACACCTCGCCGGTTTAACCAGCGCACAAGGAGTTCAAGTATGAGTGTTAACGAGATTACGGAGACACGGCAGTATCTTACCTTCAAACTTGGCAATGAGACTTTCGCAACCGACGTGGCCAAGGTAAGAGAAGTGCTCGATCTCACCACCATCACGTCCATCCCCCGAACGCCGGATTTCATGGCGGGGGTCATCAACCTGCGTGGCAGCGTCGTCCCGGTGGTCGATCTGCGGCTCTGCTTTGAAATGTCGAAGACGGAGAGCACGCGCAACACATGCATTGTCGTCGTCGAGGTCCTGCTCGAAAACGAATCGACCATTATCGGCGCCCTTGCCGATTCTGTCGAAGAAGTAATCGACCTGGAGCCCGATCAGATTCAGCCGGCGCCGCGCATTGGCACCCAGATCCGCACGGACTTCATCAAGGGGATGGGGCGGCGCGATACGCAGTTCATCATGATCCTGGACATCGATCGCGTCTTCTCCGCAGAGGAGTTGGCCGTGGTTCGCGCCGAGGTCCCGGCAAAACAGCTGATGGAAGTTGCAGCCTGAAGGAGGGCATGGGGCGGGAAAAACCCGCTCCATTCACACGATGAGCGCACACGATGAAACGCTGTCCGAACGCGATTACACCCGGCTCTGCGAGCTTGTCTATCGCGAGGCGGGCATCCACCTGGGCACTGGGAAAAGGACAATGCTCGAGGCGCGCATCAAGCGCCGCCTGAAGGTTCTCAATCTGGCATCCTACCGCCAATACTGCGATTATCTGTTCGGACAGCAAGGGCTCAAGGACGAAATCCTGCACCTGATCGACGTAGTAACCACCAACAAGACAGACTTTTTTCGAGAACCAAAACATTTCGTTTTCCTGACAGAGAAGGCGCTTCCCGACCTGACCGCGCGCAATCGCACGGGAAGGCCGCTGGTGATCTGGAGCGCGGGCTGCTCCAGCGGCGAGGAGCCGTATACGCTGGCCATCGTGCTGAGCGAATATGCGCAAGCGCATCCAGGCTTCCGTTTCAGAATTCTGGCTACCGATATCTCAACGTTGGTTTTGGCAAAGGCCGACCGGGGTGTCTACACGAGCGATGTGGTGGCACCCGTCCCTGCGGCGCTCAAGCGAAAGTACTTTTTGCGCAGCCGCGATCCCGATTCGAGCCAGGTGCGCGTGACGCCGGAACTGCGCCACCTGATCGAGTTTCGCCGCCTCAACTTCATGGACGCCGACTACGGTTTGGCGGAGAAGGTTGACGCCATCTTCTGCCGCAACGTGATCATCTATTTCGATCGGCCGACTCAGGAGCGCATCCTCGCGAATCTCGCCGGCTGCCTGATTCGAGAGGGATACATGTTTGTAGGGCACGCCGAGGCCTTGCACGATATGAATCTCCCGCTCGTGCCCGTGGCTCCGGCGCTTTACAGGAGAGTCGATGCGCATTCCTGACGCAGCAGTGCCGGAGATCTACGTGCAGCCGGGCGAATCGCACCTGGTTGCGGAGCCGACGATTCTGCGCACCGTGCTCGGCTCCTGTGTCGGCATCGCGTTTCGGATTCCGCGGCTTGGCGTGGCCGCGCTCTGTCATCCCATGCTGCCCAGCTACCCAGTTAAGGCGCCTGCCGATCAGAGCCTCGCCGCAGGCCGCCGTTACGTGGATTTCGCCATTCGCGATCTGGCCCGGCAGTTCGATTCTCTTGGTGCAAGCCGCGCGGAGATCGAAGTGAAGCTGTTTGGCGGCGGCGACGTGCTCCTGGTGACCAACCCGGCATCGCGGCCGACGGTTGGCAGTCTGAACTGCGGGTCTGCGCTCAAGGTGCTCCGCGACGAAGGCCTCGAAGTCATAGCGTCCAGCCTGGGGGGCTCGTGCGGCCTCAACCTCCAGTTCAATAGCCTCACCGGCGAGGTTCGGCTCAAGCGGCTTAGTGTAGCGGGCACCCCGCGTTTCGTCGAACGATCTGTTGGCCGGCAACCTTATCGAGCCGGGCTTGCAGAAGAGGAACAGTAGAGAGGCGGCAACTGTGGCAATTCCCAAGATTCGCGTACTGATCGTAGACGATTCCGCTGTGGTGCGTCAGACCCTGCGCGACGTGCTTTCCTCTGATCCGGAGATCGAGGTCATCGCGACGGCTGGAGATCCGTTTGTCGCGGCCGAACGCATCAGCGAGCAGGTCCCGGACGTAATCACACTCGATATCGAGATGCCGCGCATGGATGGGCTTACCTTCCTGAAGAAGCTGATGAGCCAGCACCCCATTCCGGTTGTCATCTGTTCCAGCCTTGCGGAGGAAGGAGCGCAAAGCACTTTCAAAGCTCTTGAATACGGTGCTGTTGAAATCATCACCAAGCCGCGACTGGGAACCAAACAGTTCATCGAGGACTCTCGCATTGTTTTATGCGAAGCCGTCAAGGCAGCGGCCGCCTCAAAACTGCGTGTCCTTCGCCCCAGTCATACGGTTGAGCCCAAGCTTACCGCCGACGCTATTCTTTCCCAGGCTACTCATGCGATGGCCGAGACAACTGAAAAGGTAGTCGTCATCGGCGCATCCACCGGAGGGACCGAGGCACTGAAGACTCTACTCGAGACGCTTCCGGCCGATACGCCGGGCATCATCATAGTGCAACACATGCCTGAGCTCTTTACCCGCGCGTTTGCCAATCGACTCGACGGCCTGTGCAACATCACCGTTAAAGAAGCCGAGTCGAATGACACCGTCCTGCGCGGGCGTGCGCTGATCGCGCCGGGCAATCATCATCTTCTGCTCAAGCGCAGCGGAGCCCGTTACTACGTTGAAATAAAGGAGGGTCCCCTGGTCTGCCGCCATCGCCCCTCCGTCGATGTTCTGTTTCGCTCCGCGGCACGTTATGCCGGCCGGAATGTTGTCGGCGTAATCTTGACTGGAATGGGCGACGACGGTGCGCGGGGCATGCTGGAAATGAAACAGGCCGGCGCCATCACCATCGCGCAGGACGAAGCCACCTGCATCGTTTTCGGCATGCCAAAGGAAGCGATCAAGCTGAACGGCGTCGACAAGGTAATGCCGTTGCAATCCATAGCCGGTGCGATTCTCACATGCGCGCGCTGACATTGCCTCCGAACAATTTCCCTTCGGCCCGGACGGTCGAATTCCGCCTCACCCTTCGCGCAATTCCGCCGATGAACGCTCTGTGCGCCTCTCTCACATTTGCGTCGGGAAAACACCCCGCGAGCTGCGCATTCAATACACACCAGAGGAGTTTCCATGGCCATGACCATCCTCGTCGTTGATGACTCAGTCACCATGGTGCTGAGCCTCAAGACCGCCCTATCGATGAATGGCTTTCAGGTTGAAACCGCCCACCACGGACAGGCGGCGCTTGATAAATTGCAGTCCGGACTCAAGCCCAACCTTATCCTTACCGACATCAATATGCCGGTTATGGGGGGCATGGAACTCATCGGCAAAGTTCGTGCCTTACCCGGCTTTCGCTTTATTCCCATCCTCACGCTGACCACTGAAAGCGAAGGGTCCAAGCGCGACGAAGGAAAGCGCTTAGGGGCCACCGGCTGGCTAGTTAAACCAGTTGCCGGGGACGACCTGGTGAAAGTAATCAAGAAAGTCTTGCCGGGAGCCTAAGATTTTCTCTCGTCGTAGCATGAATATCCATTCAATGCGATCAGATCTCCGCTCTTCGCGGCGCCGCTCGGCTATTTTGTATTTCCCACTTGACAAACTCCCGCCTTGATCGATACCGTTAGTTCGGTATTCGAACAAAATACCGCACGTTCCCAAATAAAAGTCCATTGTCGCCCGCTTCAAGCTCCAGGCGCCATCGTCACGCTCCATCTATCCAGCACGATCTTGCAAGGCGAAAGGAGCCCCATGAAAGGCTGTTCGAGACGAAGTTTTCTTACTGGAGCGGCCATCGCCGCCGCGACCCCATTTGCGCATCCCTTGATCGGCCGTTCCCAGGCAGCTAACTCTCCCTTTCGCATATCCGTAATCAACGACGAAATCTCAGCCGACTTTGACCACGTCTGCTATGTCGTCTCGCACGACTTCGGCCTCGGTTGGATCGAGCTTCGCTCCATGTGGGGCAAAAACACTATGGACTTGAGCGACGATCAGATCTCCGAGTCCAAGAAGATTCTCGCGAAATACAACCTGCAAGTCACCGACATAGCGAGCCCACTTTTCAAAACCGACTGGCCCGGCGCGCCCCGCTCGCCCTACGGTTCAAAAGGCGACATGCATGGAGCTGTCGAAGTCGCGTTCAAGCACCAGGATGAACTGCTTGAGCGTTCCATTTCCCTCGCCAAGCAGTTCAACACAGGGAAAGTCCGATGCTTCGACTTCTGGCGGCTTGACGATGTTTCTCCCTACCGTGCCGCGATCGACGAGAAGCTGCGTTCGGCCGCCGAAGTCGCCGGGAAACAAGGCATTCTCCTCATTCTTGAGAATGAGTTCGAGTGCAATACAGCCACCGGTCGTGAAGCCTCAAGAACCCTCAGCGCCGTCCAGACACCTCACCTGGCCCTCAACTGGGATCCCGCCAACGCCGTGATGCGCGGCGAACTCGACGCCTTCCCTGCTGCCTGGGATACGCTGCCCAAGGACCGCATCCACCATTGCCACGTGAAAAACGCCAACAAGCCGCCGGCGAGTGACGGCAAAATCGAATGGGCGCCCGTCGGCACCGGGTTCGTCGATTGGACTGCGCAGTTTCGCGCGCTTCGCAAAATCGGCTACCACGAAGGCGTAAGCCTGGAAACGCATTGGCACGGCGCTGGAACTTCTGAGGAATCGACGCGCATCAGTTGGGCCGGCATGGAAAAAGCACTCAAAGATTCCGGCGCTCTTTAGCCAGTTACAACCGAGACGCTGGAGTCTCAAGCAAAATCCGTCAACGCGAAACATTCATCTGCTTCATGGAGAAAAGCATTGGTCACACGACGTGAATTCCTCGACACTCTCGCAGTAGGCGCGGCAGGTCTGGCAATCGGATCAACCGCGAAGAGCTATGGTCAGATTCTCGGCTCCAACGATCGCCTCAACTTCGCTGTCATAGGCCTGAATGGCCGCGCTTATGCACATCTCTCTTCGCTCAAGGCCAATAAGAGTGCTGCCCGCATCTCCCATGTTTGCGATGTGGACGCAAATATTCTGAAGAAATTCGCTTCCGAAACCGAACGCGAAATGGGCGAAGCGCCGGCCACAGATAAGGATTTTCGCTCCATTCTCCAACTCAAGGAGATCGATGCCATCACAATTGCCACGCCCGACCACTGGCATGCTCCCATGGCCATCGCGGGCCTGCAGGCGGGCAAGCATGTATATGTCGAGAAGCCATGCAGCCACAATCCGGCTGAGGGCGCATTACTCGTCGAGGCGCAAAAGAAGTACGGCAAGCAGGTGCAGATGGGCACACAACAGCGTTCATCTCCGCACACCATCGAGGTGGTCGATAAGATCGGGAGTGGCCTCATTGGCCGTCCTTACTACGCCAAAGCCTGGTACAGCAATATCCGCAAATCCATCGGCGTCGGCAAGGAAGTTCCGGTCCCAGCGCAGATCGATTGGGACCTTTGGCAAGGCCCTGTGCCGCGCCGCCCCTATAAAGACAACGTGCAGCCATATAACTGGCACTGGTTCAAGATTTATGGCACCGGCGAGACTCTCAACAACGGCACACATGAAGTGGATGTATGTCGCTGGATCCTCGGCGTTGACTATCCGCATCGTGTCTCGTCTTCGGGAGGACGCTATCACTTCAAAGATGACTGGCAGTTCTACGACACGCTTCTGACTAACTTCGAATACGAAGACAAAGTAATCGACTGGGAAGGAAAATGCTGCCAGGGGATGAAGTTCTACGGCCGCGATCGTGGCTCCTGCATCATGGGAACCACCGGTTCGGTAATCGTCGATCGGGGCGGCTACGAGGTGTACGATCTCAAAGGCAACAAGACCTCCGAAGTCAAAGCCGGTAAGGCAGCCGACTCGTCTGACACCCTTGGTCGTGACTCCATGACCGATCTTCATTTCGCCAACTTCATCGCCGCGATTCGCAAGGGCGACAAGCTCAATGCGCCTGTTTCCGTTGGCAATGTAGCGGTCACCATGCTTCAACTCTCAAACGTTTCCTGGGAAGTGAACCGCACACTCGCCCTGGACACAGCAGACGGAAAGATTCTCGACGACCCTGCGGCAATGAAGATGTGGGGGCGCGAGTACGAGCACGGCTGGGCTCCACATTTATAGCGTCGAGTCAGCATGGCCAAGAGCTTTATTCGACACACAACCGCTGTCCGGAGTAAGTGAGGAGTCTCCCGTTCTATGAAACAAGCCCAGTCGAAGCGAGTCCTTTCCAGGCGCAGTTTTGTGCAATCCGGCGCACTCATCGCGGTCGCTTGTGCGGCACCCAGCGCGATTCCCGCGTTCGCCGACCCTGCATTCGCCGATCCCTCGCAAGCCACCGGCAAGCCTTCGCCCGTTCATCTCGGCCTGGCGAGTTACACATTTCGTAACTTCACCCGCGCCCAAATGATCGGCTTCATGAAGCAACTCAATGTTACCGCGCTGAACTGCAAGGACACGAAGGATCATCTTCCCATGGATGCAGTGGAAGAAGCGAAGGCCGTGACTGACTACGCAGCCGCCGGTATCTCGCTGCATGCGGCCGGAGCCATCTATTTCCCCAAAGACGAAGATGCCGATATCCGTTCCAAGTTTGAGTATTGCAAGCGTGCCGGCATCTCAGTCATCGTCGCCGGCGATCCGACACCGGAGACCCTTCCGCGCGTTGAGAGGTTCGTGAAGGAGTATGACATCCGCATTGCGATCCACAATCACGGACCAGAAGACAAGGTCTGGCCTTCGCCGCTGGATGTACTGAAACTCGTAAAGAATCTTGATCCACGCATCGGCTGCTGCATCGATGTCGGCCACACTGTCCGCGCCGGCACCGATGTTGTACAGGCCATCCACGAGATTGGCCCGCGCCTTTTCAACATGCACATGAAAGATCTGACAGATTTTCACAGCAAGGAGAGCCAGGCAGCTGTCGGCCAGGGCATCATGCCTATTCGAGAAATCTTCGAGGCTCTCATCAAGACAAACTACAAAGGCTTCGTCGACCTCGAATATGAAATTCATGGCGATGACCCTATGCCCGGCGTCATCGAGTCCTTTGCCTACATGCGCGGCGTCCTCGCAGGTATGGGTTATCGGGGATAGTCGCTGAATTAGAGAGCGAGAGTTAGTACCATGTTAGTTCATGAAGACCGATTATTTCCCGCTGAACCCGGCGCTCGTAGTATCGCCCGGACCCTTTATGCAGGCATCCAGGGATTACCTATCGTCAGTCCCCATGGCCATACGCAGGCTGGATGGTTCGCGAAGAATGAGCCATTTCCCGATCCAGCCAAGCTCTTTGTACAACCCGACCACTACGTCTACCGTATGCTTTATAGCCAGGGCGTTTCCCTCGAAGACCTCGAAATCGGACGCCCCGAATTAACAGACCCGCGTAAAGTCTGGCGTATCTTTGCCAGCCATTACTACTTCTTTCGCGGAACCCCAACGCGTATCTGGCTCGACTTCGCCTTCCACGAGCTTTTTGGCCTGACCAAGCGCCTTTCCGAGTCCACAGCGGACCTTTATTACGACACCATCTCCGAAAAGCTGCGCACGCCGGAGTTTCTTCCGCGCGCCCTTTACGAGCGATTCAATATTGAAGCTCTCGCCACAACCGATTCTCCACTCGATTCCCTTACCGATCATCAGGCGATCCAGGATTCGAACTGGAACGCACGCGTTATTCCGACCTTTCGTCCGGACCCCGTTGTCGATCCGGAGTTTGCGGGCTTTACTGCCAACATCGCTGAACTCGGCAAGCAAACGTCTGAAGATACTGCGACGTGGTCCGGCTATCTCAGTGCACTTCGCAATGCGCGTGCTCGCTTCCGCTTGCTAGGATGCACGGCCACGGATCACGGTCACCCGACTCCGCAAACCGCCGACCTATCCACGCATGAAGCAGAAGAACTCTTCCGCCAGGTGCTCACCGGCACTGCCGATGCACGAAGGCAGGAACTCTTCCGCGCACAGATGCTCACCGAAATGGCACGAATGAGCCTTGAAGACGGCCTGGTGATGCAGATTCACCCTGGCAGTGTTCGAAACCACAATCGCAAAGTGTATGAGCAATACGGCCGCGATACCGGCGCTGACATCCCAAGGCCTACAAACTATGTGGATGCGTTGCACCCCTTGCTCGACCGCTTTGGAAACGAGCCAAACCTTACAATAATACTTTTCACTCTGGATGAGTCGACTTATAGCCGTGAGTTAGCGCCGTTGGCCGGCCATTATCCAAGCCTGCGCCTTGGGCCGCCCTGGTGGTTCCACGACAGCCCCGAGGGCATGCTACGTTTTCGCGAGCAAGCCACGGAGACTGCGGGCTTTTATAACACCGTCGGATTTAACGATGACACGAGGGCATTTCTGTCCATTCCTGCACGTCACGATGTTGCCCGTCGTATGGACTGCGCGTTTCTCGCAAAGCTCGTTACCGAACACCGCCTCGCAGAAGACGAAGCCTTCGAAGTGGCAAAGGACTTGACTTACCGTCTCGTAAAGAAGGCTTATCATTTGTAAGGGGAGCAACAATGGCCAATAACATCATCCCGGAGAAGCTCGACGAGGAAGAGTTATCCCCCGGCGCGCGCCTTGGCCGTGTGCGCTGGACGATCTGCGCCATGCTCTTCGTTGCCACTTCGATCAATTACATGGATCGCCAGGTTATCTCTATCCTCAAGCCGACTTTGGCGCAAAGCATCGGCATGAGCGAAATTGGCTATAGCCACGTAGTTCAGGCCTTTCAGATTGCGTATGCAATTGGTCTTCTGGCCGCGGGACGCTTTGTGGACAAGGTCGGAACCCGGATTGGCTACATGGTCATCATGGCCGTATGGAGCCTTTCGGCAATGGGGCACGCACTGGCCTCCACCGTATTTGAGTTCGGCATTGCGCGCTTCTTTCTCGGGGTTGGAGAATCCGGAAACTTCCCTGCCGCAATCAAAACTGTCGCCGAATGGTTTCCACAGAGCGAGAGGTCGTTCGCGACAGGCATTTTTAACTCCGGCGCGAATCTAGGCGCCATCATAGCCCCCCTCATTGTTCCGTGGGTCACCATCCATTACGGATGGCACGGGGCATTTCTTGTTACCGGCGTGTTCAGTGCGCTGTGGATCGCGCTCTGGTTCATCAAGTACCGCAAGCCTGCCAACCATCCCACACTTACGGGCGCAGAGTTGCGATATATATACAAGGAGGCTGCGGAGCAGATGGGCCCTTCTACTCCGTGGCTCAAGCTGCTGAGTTACCGCCAGACCTGGGCGTTCACCATTGGCAAGTTTCTCACCGATCCTATCTGGTGGTTCTATCTCTTCTGGTTGCCTGATTTTTTCAGCAAACGCTTTCACCTTGACCTATCTCATCTCGGATTACCACTTATCATCGTCTACAACGCATCAGCTGTAGGCAGCATTGCGGGCGGTTGGTTGCCCGACCCGTTTCGGCGTTTTGGATTGTCTGCGAGCAACGCTCGTCTTGCAGCCATGCTTTCGTGCGCGTGCGCGGTAGTGCCTGTCTTCATGATCAATTTCATCAGTTCAGAGTGGGCGGCCATCGCATTGTTGAGCCTTGCCGCCGCTGCTCACCAGGGCTGGTCCGCAAACATCTTCACCACCCCATCAGACATGTTTCCCCGCACCGCTGTCGGCTCAGTTACAGGCATCGGAGGTATGGCCGGCTCAGTCGGCGGATTCCTGCTTGCGACGTTCACCGGCTACATACTCCAATTGACTGGGAGCTATGTCAGCCTGTTTGCGATGGCAGCCAGCGCCTATCTTGTTGCTCTGCTGATTATGGTCCTCCTCGCACCTGGACTAAGGAAAGTTGAGTCTCTCGCATGAGCCTTTTCTGTGCGGCAGGAAGCCCAGACACCGATTTGTCGGCCCAGCAGTTACGACACCTACTCGAGGGTGCGCTTGGCAAACTCGGAACTCGCAACAGGGTTCTCGCAGTTCCGCCCGATCAAAGCCGCGAACATTCCCGCGCCGGCGAACTGACTCGCTACGCTTGGCAATATTATGGCGATCGCCTGAAGGCTGTGCTCCCTGCTCTCGGGACACACACGGCCATGCGGCCGGACCAGATTGCGCACATGTTCGGCGATGTCCCGCAGAACCTCTTCCATGTTCATAACTGGCGCACGGATGTTGAGACCCTCGGCGAAGTCCCCTCCGAATTCATTCGAGAACAATCCGAAGGCAAATTGGGTTATGCGTGGCCGGCTCAGGTCAATCGTCTCGTCTCAAAAGGATGCTTCGATTTAATCCTATCCCTTGGCCAAGTCGTGCCTCATGAAGTTATCGGAATGGCGAACTATACCAAGAACATTCTTGTCGGCACCGGCGGCCGGGAGGGCATCAACCGAAGCCATTACCTTGGCGCTGTCTATGGGATGGAACGAATCATGGGCCGCGCCGAGAACCCCGTGCGCTCGGTCTTGAATTACGCTTCTGACCACTTCCTCAGCCACCTGCCAATTGTCTATGTACTGACAGTCGTCGCGCGACGAGAGGACGGCGGTCTCGCGGTACGAGGTCTCTTCATTGGCGATGACTCGGAATGTTTTCATCTCGCTGCCGAACTTAGCATTAAGGTTAACTTTGAGATAGTCGAAGAGCCTATTCAAAAGGCTGTGGTCTATCTCGATCCTCAAGAGTTTCATTCCACGTGGCTTGGCAACAAGGCTGTCTATCGCACCCGCATGGCTCTGGCCGACGGCGCCGACCTCATCATCCTTGCTCCCGGCGTAAAAGAATTTGGAGAAGACAAAACAATCGACGAATTGATTCGTAAATACGGCTATCGCGGTACTCCGGCTACTTTGGCCGCGGTCGATTCAAATCCGGATCTCGCCAGCGATCTAAGTGCCGCTGCACATCTCATCCACGGCTCGTCTGAAGGCCGATTTAACATCACCTGGTGCCCAGGACACCTAACTCGTGAGGAGGTTGAGTCCGTCGGATTCAGTTATGGCGACCTTAGCGCCATGCTTCATTGCTATAATCCATCAACCCTGTCGCACGGATACAATGACGTGAATGGCGAAGAGATATTTTTTATCGCCAATCCCGGTCTTGGCCTCTGGGCACACGGCAGCAGACTCTGAAATGAAAGAACGATATGAGCACGCAGCTTCTTAGTCTCGAAGGAAAAGTCGCAGTAATTACCGGCGGAACATCGGGCATTGGCCGCGCTTTGAGCCTCGGACTCGCCGACGCAGGCGCAAGCGTCATTGCCACAGCACGCCGTCAGCAACAGGTCGATGAGACTGCTGCTGCGATTGAAACTCGCGGCGGCAAAACACTGCGCATGACTTCCGACGTATGCGATCGCAGTTCGCTTGAAGCTGTCCTCGCTGCAACGCTTGAACAATTCGGCAAGGTTGACATCCTCATCAACTGCGCGGGACGCATAAAGCGTACTCCCACGCTCACGATGCCGGAAGATGAGTGGACCGCTATCCTCGACACCAACCTTACCGGCACTCTTCGCGCGTGCCAGGTTTTTGGCAAGTACATGCTCGAACGCGGTTACGGCCGTATCGTCAACATTGCCTCACTCAACAGCTTCGTCGCCCTCAGTGAAGTGGCTGCATACGCAGCCAGCAAGGCCGGCGTCGCCTCCCTTACGCGGTCACTCGCAGTGGAGTGGTCGAAAAAGGGGGTAACTGTCAACGCCATTGCACCCGGAGTTTTCCGCACCGAGCTTAACGCTCAACTACTCGACAGCACGCCACGTGGCCAGGAACTTCTGATGCGCACACCCATGGGTCGCTTTGGTAAGACTGAAGAACTCATTGGAGCCGCGGTTTATCTTGCGTCTGACGCTGCATCCTTCGTCACTGGACAAGTGTTGGTAGTCGATGGTGGCTTCCTCGCCAGCGGAGTGAATCAATGAGTTCAAGATTCTGAGACAACTCTCGACGCAACCAGAATTAGAATGAATCACACGAGAAATAGGAGGTTTGATGCCTAACACATCCTGCGATATCGGCCTAATTGGCCTCGCTGTAATGGGACAGAATCTTGTCCTCAATATGAACGACCACGGCTTCAAGGTTGCCGTCTTCAACCGTACGGTTTCCAAGGTGGATGACTTTCTGGGTAACGAGGCGAAAGGAACACAGGTCGTTGGCGCCCATTCCATCGAGGAGTTCGTTGGACTGTTGAAGCGCCCTCGGCGTGTCATGCTCATGGTGAAGGCCGGCGATACCGTGGATCAGATGATCGACCATGTGCTGCCATACCTTGAAGCCGGCGACATTATCATTGATGGCGGTAACTCGCTGTTCACCGACTCCAATCGCCGCACCAAGGATCTCGCCGCAAAGGGCATCCTGTTCATCGGCACTGGTGTTTCGGGAGGCGAAGAAGGTGCACGGTTTGGCCCGTCCATCATGCCCGGCGGCAACCCGGCTGCCTGGCCGCATGTGAAGGATATTTTCCAGTCCATCGCGGCCAAGGTTGAGGATGGAACGCCCTGTTGCGACTGGGTTGGCGAAGACGGCGCCGGCCACTACGTAAAGATGGTCCATAATGGCATCGAGTATGGCGACATGCAACTGATCTGCGAAGCCTACGATCTGTTGCATCGAGGCCTTGGCTTGACTGCAGATGACTTACATCGAGTCTTCACGGATTGGAACAAGGGCGAACTTGACAGTTACCTCATCGAGATATCAAGTCATATCTTCGCCAAGAAAGACGAGGATGGGAAACCGATCGTCGATAAGATCCTTGATACTGCCGGACAGAAGGGTACTGGTAAGTGGACGGTATTCAGCGCACTCGATTTAGGCCAGCCTGTGACACTTATCGGAGAGTCAGTTTTCGCGCGCTGCTTATCGGCGCTGAAAGAGGAACGCGTGGCCGCGTCCAAGGTGCTTACTGGTCCTGCCACCAGCCCCGTTGAAAGCGATCGTGCGACCTTTATTGAAAATGTGCGATGCGCTCTCTACTGTTCCAAGATTGTCTCCTATGCGCAGGGTTATATGCTGCTCAAGGCCGCGGCCAAGGAGAATGGCTGGAACCTTAACATGGGGGGCATCGCCCTCATGTGGCGCGGAGGATGCATCATTCGAAGCCGCTTCCTGGGCAAGATCAAGGAGGCCTTCGACAAGAATCCTGCGATCGACAATCTCCTTTTTGACAGCTTCTTTTCCAGTGCCCTTAACAAGTATCAGAGTTCCTGGCGCAAGGCCGTTGTTCATGCTGTTGAGTTAGGCGTACCGACACCCGCGTTTTCCACCGCTCTCAATTTCTTCGACGGTTATCGCACCGCGCGGTTGCCGGCAAATCTTCTGCAGGCGCAGCGCGACTATTTCGGTGCGCACACATATGAGCGCATCGATCAGCCGCGCGGTCAGTTCTTCCACACCAACTGGACTGGTCGCGGTGGCCGAGTGTCATCGTCCACTTATAACGCTTGAACATTTGCCCGGCACAGTTTTCATGCTCGTGCGCCGGGATTCACCTTTCACTGCCCTTCCCATGCCAGTTACGCTCGTTTCTGGCGCGGCCTTTTCTCACCGGAGATGATGCCCAACATGCAAGACAAACCGGAGAGCCGATCCAAGTCACCCGCGCCACGCTTCTCCTTTACCAACAAAGTAAGCGCGTCAAATAAGATACCGCGCCAAATTAACAGGAATCTCATCTTCAACCAGATCCGAACCCGACAACCTATCTCGCGAGCTGACCTGGCACGAGTTTCGGGACTGCAGCGAAGCACGGTTTCTCTCATCGTCGAGGAGTTGCTTGCCGAACGTTGGATAGTGGAAGGTTCGATGGGTCGCCTTCCTCGTGGCAGAAGGCCAACATTCCTGAATGTAAACAGCCAGCGTGGCGTACTCGCATTGGACATTCACCCGTCGCAAACCACGTTGGCCGTTACGGATCTGGGTGGCAGGATTGTTTCTCAAAGTCTGATTCCTCTGCCGGAAGACCCACAGAAAGTAATTGCCGCCATTGTAAGTGCGATCTTACAGATTATTGCTGCGAACAAAGACCGGTCTTTCGATGGCATCGGCATAAGCCTGCCCGGACGCCTTGATCTTAACTTCGCTAACTCCAGCACCGCCCGGTCACGTCAGAATAAACCTATATTCGCACCCAACGTCCGCTGGCCAATTGCAAACATCAAGTCCCGCGTAGAGCAGGCAACGGGAATGCCTGTTGTAGCAGACAACGTGGCAAACGCGTGCGCATTGTCAGAAGTCTGGTTTGGCGATACCGATGGAATGCATGACCTTGTAGTCGTTAACGTTTCTGAAGGATTAGGAACAGGCATCTTTGCCAACGGCCGCATTCTCCGCGGAGAGGGAGGCGCTGCGGGGGAATTCGGCCATGTACAGATGGACCCAGACGGCTTGCCTTGCGGTTGCGGAAGCAGGGGTTGCTGGGAGACTTTGGCCGCTAACCGCGCAGGAATGCGCTACTACGCGGAGGCTGCGAATATCTCCTCGCCGGCTTTTGAGGACCTGCTTAAGCTGGTGGAGATCGGCGATCCCGCAGCAAGAAACGCGATTGAGAAGATGTGCGAAGCACTTGGCCGCGGCATGCACATGATCGCCTCTGCGCTCGCGCCTTCCGAGATTGTTGTTGTTGGAGAGATCACAACAATTTGGCATCTCGCGGGCCCACTCATCGAGACCGCAATGCTTCGACACCCATTGGCCAAAATTCCCCAGCTTAGGCCTGCACAGGAAGGAAACAAGGCTCGATTGCGAAGCGCCGTAGCCCTCGTAATGCATGATACCTTGTTATGACGATTTTACTCACGTTCGTTTCTTAACGCAGCTTTCAATATCGTGCCGCCCGCGAAGAAGGACTGGAGTTTAGAATGCGAGTCTGTTTTCTCTTGAAGGTTCGGAAAGAAAGGCTGGATGAATACAAGCAGCGTCACTCTCAGGTGTGGCCGGAGATGCTGGACGCGCTTCGATCGACCGGGTGGCACAATTACTCGCTATTCTTAAGGGAGGATGGACTCCTTGTCGGCTATCTCGAAACCGATGACTTTGAACGCGCCTGTGCAGGCATGAAGGAACACCCTATAAACAGTCGGTGGCAGGCGGAAATGTCTCCATTCTTCGAAGCGCTCGAGGAAGCCGCACCGGACGATCGTATTTTCCCTCTTGAGGAAGTCTTCCACCTCGATTGAGATACAAAGCATGACAACCTTGATGGTACACAACTGCATTAAGATGAGGCCCGAATGAAGCTCGCAATCATAATTGCACTTACACTCTTTTCCTTGCCTTGCATTGCGCAATCACCGGGCAAAGCGGAGGTCTTCGCAGCAGCCCGGATTAAAGGCCAATTCGTTGAGCTTGCTCCGCAAGCAAAGGCCAATGGCAGCAGCGGAACTACTTTAGGGGACTATGGCTCACATGCACTGAAACTTAATGAGCGAACTACCAGTGGTGGAGCCGAAATCCACGCCCACTTCGATGACGTTTTTCTGGTCATGGAAGGAAAAGCGACGCTCATAACTGGCGGTGAAGTGATAGATCCGCATGCCGAGAGCAATGGAGAAACGACAGGCTCGGGCATACGCAATGGAACCGTCCAGCCCATTTCGGCCGGCGACGTGGTTCACATTCCGGCAGGGACACCGCATCAACTGCTCATTGCTCCTGGAACAACGTACAGCGCATTAGTGATCAAAGTGAAAGAATAGCCGCATCAAGCTGTTCTGAAAAACTCGATGGTTTCGGCGTCCGGCAGTCACCTTCGTTTCTTGCAAATTCAACTTATCAACTTACTCACACATGCCTCAGCAATTCGCAATCAAAGGCCACACCATGAGAATTCTTGAACTCGCCGATGAAGTCCGATATCCTCGAATGTCTACCGAAGAGCTGCGTTCGAGCTTTCTCCTCGAAGACCTCTTTGCTTCCGGCGCCATCCAGCTTGTCTATGTCGACCTGGATCGCACCGTCATTGGTTCCGCGGTACCTCTGGCCGAGCCCTTGGACCTTCCGTGCCCCGATCAGCTCCGCGCGACATCGTTTACCGAGCGCCGCGAGCTTGGGATTTTTAACATCGGAGCTCAGGGTACCGTCACGGTCGACGATCAGATCTATCCCCTGGGCAATCGCGATGCACTTTACATTGGCCGCGGTCATCACTCCATATCCTTTTCGAGTTCGGACGCAGCCATCCCAGCCGAATTCTATCTTCTGAGCTATCCAGCTCATGCTATGCATCCAACAGCCCTCGTTAGCGCGATCGACCTTGTTCCACTAACTATCGGCGATCCTGCTACCGCCAATCTTCGTTCAATCAACAAGCTCATCCATCTTGAAGGAGTAGCGAGCTGTCAACTGGTTATGGGATTCACAACACTTCACTCCGGCAGCGTATGGAATACCATGCCGCCACACACTCATATGCGGCGATCCGAGGTCTATCTCTACTTCGATCTTGCACCCGAGCAGCGCATTGTCCATCTTATGGGACCGCCAAACCAGACACGCCATCTTTTCGTTGCCAACAAGCAGGTGGCTATTTCTCCTTTGTGGTCCATTCACGCAGGAGTCGGTACCGCTAGTTACTCCTTCTGTTGGGGTATGGGCGGCGAGAACCAGGTGTACACCGATATGGATGCGCTCCGTATCTCGGATCTTATTTAACTTACCGACCGAAATTAATCACTAACAAGGAGAGACTCCGTTGATCCTCGACTCCTTTCGACTTACCGGAAAGAATGCGTTGGTAACTGGTTCATCCCGCGGAATGGGCGCCGCCATCGCGCTCGCATTTGCCCAGGCAGGCGCGAACGTCGCCGTCCACGCTTCACAATCCGTCCCTGAAGATGTGATTCAAGCAGTTGCTGCGACGGGCGTTCGCCACGTCGGACTTACCGCTGATCTAAGTCACCCCGATCGGGCGCCCGAGCTTATCGAAAAGACAATCGCCGCATTAGGATCCATCGACATTCTTGTTAACAATGCGGGCATCACGCGTCGCGCGCCTGCCGTCGACTACTCCATCACCGACTGGGACGATGTTATCGCCACCAATCTCACCAGTGTGTTTCGCCTGTGTCAATGCGCCGCTCGCCCCATGCTCGAACAGGGCTTCGGCAAGATCGTCAACATCGCTTCCTTACTCAGCTTTCAAGGCGGCATCATCGTTCCCGCGTATGCGGCTGCCAAGGGCGGTGTCGCACAACTTACCAAAGCATTCGCAAATGAATGGGCCGCGCGCGGCGTTCAAGTCAACGCCATCGCGCCGGGCTATATCGCAACAGAGCTTACTCAGGCTCTTCAGGATGACCCGACGCGCTCTCGCCAGATCTTGGAACGTATTCCTGCTGCACGCTGGGGCTCACCACAGGATGTTGCCGGAGCCGCAGTGTTTCTCTCCTCTCCGGCCAGCGACTACATCAGCGGACATGTGCTTGTAGTCGATGGAGGTTGGCTAGGGCGCTAACTCCAATAATTCCTGGATCTGAACTATGAATTAAGTTTTCGATGTCATCTTTCAAGGAGCGTTTAGACCTACATGAATTGCATTCTATAGAATCATCCTGCTTGCACATCGAGATACGACCGGTAACGAGTGAACGAGGTTCTCAGCATGACGTCACGCCGCGATTTCATTAAACGCATACCTCTCACAGGCTGTGCTGTCGCACTCAACGTGGGAGCCACAGAGCTCCCATCCGGTGCAACCCAATCGGGAGAATCCGCGCAATTGCAGTTCGATCCCGAGCCAGCGGGGCCTTTAGCTCCGCTGGACAATCTGCGTGTGAAGAGCAGCATCGTTGGCCGCTTTCAAGTGCGCGATGGCAACCACCAGGTTTACTTCGAGGGAAAGCTCGATGGTGCGACAGACTTTGTAGTTGCGGGCGCGCTTGGAGCCCACAGCGTAGCCCTCCTTGCCGCGGACGGAGCACCTCTTGCAATGCGCACCTTTCGCGTCGAATGCCGTACCTCCATTGAAGACGAAGGCGGTGCCATGGGACAGCTGCTGAAAGACCTCTATTGGACAATGGCCACCGACGGTCCGGTCAGCGCGATGCGCTACAAGGGCGAGGTCTTTACGTGTTGGGATACATGGCTGCTGGATAACACAAGCTCCCTCAAGGGCATGAAATACTTCTGGCCTGAGGTCAAATCCAACGTTGACTTTTATGCAGCATCCCAGCGCGAAGACGGCATGGTCTTTGAGAATTTCGAACCGCGTACGACGGTTGAAACTGATTGGGAGCGCCGCTTCAATTATGGCGACTTCACGCGGCCCGCGGAAGACGGCTGGCTTTTACTGCGACGATCTCCAGTCGAAAACCACGTCGAACACATGTTCCTTGAAGCGATTTACTTTTCATGGAAGGCAAGCGGCGACACTGCCTGGATGGCAACCAAGTTGGATGCAGCCATTCGCGCCGTGAAATACTCCACCACCGATCCCTATCGCTGGTCGGAGAAATACAAGCTGCTCAAGCGCGGGCTCACTATCGACACATGGGACTTCCTCTGCGAGAGCGAAGCAAAGCTCGTCGGCGGTGACTTCATGGTCATCGATCTGAACAAAACGCACTTCGGAGTTTTCTTTGGCGATAATGCAAACATGATCGCCGGGCTTCGACGCCTCGCCGAAATGCTGAAGGCTGCCGGGCGTAGCGAGGAATCGCCAACCTATACTGCATTAGCAGATAGGTTGGAGCAACGCCTGAATGCGCTGGCATGGAATGGCGATTTCTTCGTCCACTGGATTCCCGAAGACCGCAACCTGACATTCGATCTGGGCGTCGATATGGACCGCCAGGTTTCGCTCTCCAACGCTTACAGCCTGAATCGCGGAATCAGCCATGAGCAATGTGCGGCGATTCTTCGCACCTATCAACGTATTCGAAAAGAAATGCCTGCCACATCGCCGGGAGAGTTCTATGCTATCTTCCCGCCGTTTGAAAGGGGCTTTTCGGAAGAAAACGAAAAATGGGAGTACATGAACAGCGGAGTTATGTCTTGCACTGCTGGAGAATTGGCGCGGGGTGCATTCGATCATGGATTTGAGGAGTATGGCGCGGATATCCTCGATCGTTATGCAAAGATAGCTGCAGCGCACCACGGATTTGTTCCTGCAATTCTGCGCGGAAAGAAACCAGTTGCGCCGACAAGGCAATTCGTGCAGGTAGATCTCCGCTCTGTGGCTAATGCCGATTTTGGGCCGGGCACTTCAGAGGTGTTGGGTTGGATGAACGAGCCAAGCAACGACCTAGCCAGCATGCCCAGAGGGCACCAGGTCTTTCGTGAGATTCCTTTCGATGTTATTGACCCCGCAAGCAATGGGTGCCGCGCGTGCCTGGCCATCTCAAGTGTCGAACGGTTTAAACGTCACGCATCGATTTCAATCAATCGAACGGCTCGCAGTTTGTATCTCTTGCACACCAAGGGCGGCGACGATCTAGTCGGCAAGCTAACTCTTCATTATGCAGATGGCGCAACGCATTGGGAGTACATACGGGCAGGCATTAACATCAACCATTGGTGGGCGCCTGTGGACAGCCAGTTCAACGAGCGATCCGGCCCGGGCAGATCAGAGCGCATGCAGGTGGCATGGCGTGGTGGAAATCAGAAGTTCGGAAACCTTGGTATCTATGTCGTGGGATTCGAACATCCCCATCCAGAGAAGGTAATTGCGGCAGTTGATTTCGACTGCCTCGACACTGGCGCCAAATGGATGGTCGCGGGCCTCACACTCTGCGATGCCCCAATCTATCTGCCACCATGGAACGATGTTTCCTATGGCATGCCCAACAACTGGGGGGCGGCTGCGTTGACTGCGGCCATCGTCGAAGGACTGGCAGGAGTGCAGGACCGCGGAACTGCATTCAGCAGGGCTCGCATCGCTCCGCGCTGGCCTGCCGCTGGAACCAACACAGCGAAAGTCTCAGTAGGTTATCCAGCATCGCAAGGCTATGTGCGCTACAACTACGAGTGCGATCGCGCAAGCGGGCGAATAGCTATGGACTTCACTGGAAGTGCGGAACAATTTGACGTCGAGTTATTGCTGAAACCAGGCAAAATGATCCGTCGTGCGATACTCGATGGAAATGAAATAAAGGTGGAGACGCGAACAATTGAGTCCTCGCGCTATGCAGTTATCGTTGCAGAAGGATTCGCTGCCCATCAGCTAATGCTGGAATTCGCATAACCCGACGCCAGCTCAATGAAACTGGGCATAGCCCGAAGAATGTCATTTCAGACAGCCATTCTGTACGGATACCTCTGCGGACGGGACAACATGGCGTTCGCATCATCGTCATTCTTGAAGCGCTCTTTGATTGGATCCCAATACAATCTGCGACCTGTCTTCATCGCGATATGATGTAGCAGGCATGTTGAACAAGCCCGGTGCCCAACCTCGGCTGGGGCAATTGGAGCCTTTCTGCTGCGGATGCATTCCAGCCAGTTACCATGCTGATCATCGCTCTGGTATAGATGAATCTCATCCGGGCCGATCAGGCTATCCAGTATCTTTGGGTCGCTCGCCATCAATGGGTCAAGTGTAACCGGCTTCCCTCCGGGATCCGCCGGCGTGACTTCTTTATCGCGTGTCACAAAAATCCAGCCTTCAGTCCCAAAGAACTTAATTCCGTTGGGGAAGTCCCCGCTTAAATCCATTGTTACGCCGTTCGAATAGACGGCGTGAGTCAGGAACTTACCGTGGACATTCCATAATCCGTGCGTCGGAAACTCCGCCGTTCCCCATATCTCAACCGGGCCGGTATATTCCGTGTTCATGCCCAGATGCGCGGTATCCACATGATGCGCTCCCCACCCTGTAATCATGCCGGCACCAAATTGTTCACAGCGCAACCAGCCGGGGCGGTCAAAGCCCCGTTGAGGATGGACACGCATCTCGGTGTAATAGGCCTCGGGCGTAGAACCGAGCCATGCATCGTAATTCAGATTCGGCGGTATTGGCATTGGTGGCGCATCCGGTCCGCTTGGGTCACCAGGAAGTCCAATTTCCACGTGTTTAACCTGGCCGATGCGCCCATTGCGCACTAACTCGCACGCGCGATAAAACTGCTTCCAGGATCTCTGCTGCGAACCAACCTGCAAAATCTGGCCGGAGGCCGTTACCGCGTTGCTCATTGCACGGCCCTCGGCAATCGTGAGCGAGGCTGGTTTCTGCAAATATACATCTTTGCCGGCGCGGACCGAATCCACGGCAAGAATCGCGTGCTGATGATCGGGTGTACTGATTACTACCGCATCTATATCTTTGTTGGCCAGGAGCTCGTGATAGTTATGGTAGCCAGTTACACCGTCGTAGTCCTTCCCTGTTTTCTTTGCATAGTATTCGTTGATCAGCGTCTTGCCTGCTTCCACGCGATGGCTGTCGAGGTCGCAGACAGCCATAACCCGCGCTTGGTCGAATTGCCATATCCCGGGAAGATCGTGTACCCGTGAGATACGCCCCACCCCGATCGCTCCGACATTGATACGATTGCTCGGAGCGTTTTCACCGAACACACTTGCTGGGACAATAGCGGGAAAGCCAACCATGGCAGCCGTTCCTACCGACATTCTCAAGAAAGCCCTGCGCGACGAATTGGAACCCTTGCTTGGTTTGCTCATAACATCTCCTCAATGACAGGCCGGAGCTATATCGCCCTTCACTGCCAGTTATGCGTTGAAGGTGAGCACCCTGGCATCCCTCTGCGCCTTTAGCACCAATTCAGCCGCCAGCAGCGCTTGTTCCTGATCCTGCGCAACGTGCGTGCGGTTCACAATGTCCGCGACAAACTGCGGGCCGAACGGCAGCACCACGTTATTGCAATCGATGTAGCGTGTCTGTTTCTGGTCGACAATAAATAGATGATTGCCGCCGGGTCTGCCAGCTATGTCCAGATACTTGCGCAACTCAATGTATCCTTCGGTTCCAAGAATGAAGAGCCGCCCATCGCCCCACGTTCCCAAACCATTGGGGGTGAACCAATCCACACGCACATACCCAGCCCCGCCATTTCCATGGAGCATCATATCGCCGAAATCCTGAAACTCTGGATGACTCGCATGATTAACATTTGCAATCTGCGATGCAGTAACATCAGCCTTGGTCGAACCTGTGTAATAAACGAATTGATCAGCCTGGTGCGATCCGATATCGCATAATATTCCGCCATATTGCTTCGGATCCCAGAACCAGTCGGGCCGGCTCGGCGCGTTTACCTGGTGGGGCGCAATGTTTATGGTTTGCACGACCTTCCCGATCGCTCCGTCCTTGATCAGGTAGCCCGCCTGTACGGCTGCGCGCACCTCAAGCCGCTCCGAGTACATGATCGCGAATATCCGGCCTGTATCCGCGGATACCTTGCGCACATCCGCCAGTTGCTGCAACGTCGTGATGGCCGGTTTATCGCTCAGATAATCCTTACCGTGCTGCATCACACGGATTCCAAGGGGTGCGCGTAAATTGGGAATACCCGCGCTTGCGACCAGTTGAATGGACGGATCACTTAGTATCTCTTCCTCACTCCTGGCCAGCTTTGCATTCGGATAGATCTTCTGAAAGTCTGTTGTCGCTTTGGGAAGATTTGAATAAAAAGAAACGAGTTCGCCACCGCCCCGGATCACAGCCGCAGTTATGCCCATAATGTGGTTATGATCCAGACCAATCACACCGAACTTGATGGAGTACTTTGGCTTCTCATCCAACACACTACCAGCCGCGGCAATCTCATGTAAGACCTGCGCACTGCCATCATGAAATCCGAGGGAACTCTGAGGTATTGCGGAAAGCATCCCAGCAGCTCCCATGGTCTTTAAAAAGGATCGCCGGTCTGCATTGTCAAATTGCATCGACTCCACTCCTGCCCGGAACCCGGTTTCATCGCTCTCGGTCGTGCACTGTACTAAATCAACTTCCCCAACCCACTCAAGGTGTCACTGCAGCAGGCGTGGCTGCGGTCTTCCAATTAATTACGTGGTAGATCGCCTGATCGGTGCCAACATTTCTCAACCCATGCAGGTGATTCGATGCAAAGAAAACCACGGATCCAGGGCCTACGCGTTTCCAGTCGCCATCGATCAGCACCTCGACAGTTCCCTGCCGAAGGATGACCATTTCTTCATTTGGATGACGGTGCGGTGCGTGGGGAGATTTGCCTGGGTCAAGCGTCGTTACATGGACTTCGAGTTCTTCAACGGTCGGGGTGCGCGCCTTAAAGAACGACCGTACCGAGCCCACGTCTGTTGATTTCGCAGGAATGGAATTCCAATCGAATGCCGCAGAGCCCATCACTGGTCCCTGGTCGGCAATTGCAAATGCTCCAGCAGTGCCTAGAATCGCAATTGCGGCAACGAGCAGGTCTCTCCGAGTAACCATCTCGACTACCTCATTTATTCAAATTGATCTTACACCGCGAAGGCGGGCGTTAGAAGTTGAGACGGAAACCCACCTGACCGGCGAATGGAATGCCGACCGTCGTTCCCGGCCCAAAGAAGTCGCCGAGCGCGCCACCAGCTAGCCGCAGTTGATTCGGACTGGTAATCGGCATAGTGGACGAGCAGTCCGAATTCGCGCAAATATCTGTCACATTCCCGGCTGCCGCCTCGGCCGCGGGCACCGGAAGCGTAGCGATGTTCGTCACATAATTTGCGCCGGAGTTATTGCGATTGAATATATTGAAGAATTCAATGAACGGCGTGACCGTCCATCTCTCTCCAAATTTTAACGGGCGACTGACACGCAGATCCGTTTGAATATAGGGCGTACCGCGGAACTGATCCAAAACAGTTGGAATTCCGTCGATCTCAATGCGTTCGCGATTGTCCGCGGTTGTGATTGTAAAAGGCCGTGCAGTTTCAGCCTGCGACAGTCCACTCACTTCAATGCCTCCCGGCGCATGCCAGGTTCCCGCAACAACTGTGCGTTGACGGACGTCCTCCCCTGAAGGACCGTAATCGCCTGGCCCAAATGCATTCAGCGAATTGCAAACGCCATTCACGTAGTCGAACAGTTCACCGAGGACGCAACCCCACGTTTGCGCTTTCGACAAGGTGTAGTTCGCGACCAAATTTAGCCGGCGCCTTACATTGCCTTGGAGGTGAACAAGCAACCCGTTATAACTCGAACGATTGTCCGAGTGAAAGACATTGACGTTCGGAACAACCGCGGCCTGCGTTGGGTCGTTCTGCGCAAGCAGCGGCGTAAAAACGTTCGTCCCGCCTATGTAACTGTACGCTCGATAGGCATGATTGCCTTCTTCATGGATATAGTCGGCGCTTATCAACCAATTCCCACGGAAGCTATGTTGCGCGCCGCCGGAAATATGAATCGCGTATGGAGTTCTGTATCCCGAATCGATAAGATTTGCCGTTCCGCCTGCGGAGTTACCCGGAATGCATCCTGAATTCTCCGGTCCAGCGGGGTTCACAACGGGATCGACGCACGTTCCTGCCGGCGCATTTACAGCCTGGAATGCTGTTGCCCAGCCGTTCTGGGCCAGATCGTTGTAATAGAGGCCAAATCCGGCACGAATCACCGTCGTGCCGCTGCTCCCAGGGGAAAACGCAAGCCCAATCCGTGGCGCTATCTGCTTACGATCATCCTGTGGCGCTCCATTAACGAGCGGAATGCCAAGCGCAGCGAGTGTAATATAGCCAGGATTCTCTGTCTGACTTTGTCCCGACCCGATAAATAGCCCATTGGTTGTTGAGTATCGCAATCCATAGTTAAACGTCAGGCCGTGCGTGATGCGCCAGGAATCCTGCGCGTAGAACGCCAGACGCTGAATGTTTTGCGAAAATCCTCCGCCCAAGCTCGACGAGCTCGCTCCGGCGCTCATATCGGAAATGAACTGGGCCGTGTTATTCACATAATAAGTCGGATTCTGCGGAAACTGATAGAGGGTCTCGGTGTTTCCTGGGAATGCGCCCCCAAG
>Ga0182016_10001886_pt1 | contig 25079 bp, 16 predicted proteins | sample 712S2MmetaG_FD_120491 | JGI IMG/M metagenome (GOLD analysis project Ga0182016, IMG submission 120491) | Permafrost microbial communities from Stordalen Mire, Sweden - 712S2M metaG | ecosystem: Environmental > Terrestrial > Soil > Wetlands > Permafrost | place: Sweden: Stordalen | collected...
CCGGCAGACCTCCCGGCTCGAAGAACCGGCACCCGGCCACCCGTCACGACGTGGGCAAGGCCGCCATCAAGAAGACGACGCAGGAAACCACGCCGAGCCCGGGAGGTTAAACGCCAAGCTAAGTGGGTGCGGGGTCAAAGACCTGGCCTGGAGTTAGGCATCTCTGGGACCTCGGTCCCTGGCGAGGCCGGAATGGGCGCACCGACGATCGTGTGGGAGGCGGTAACGATGGTTACTTCGGGTGCTGCCACAAAAGAAGAGGCGGTGCCGGCTGGATATCCGTCGGCGTGGGAGTTCGACGGGCTGCTCAGGAATGGCGAGACGGCCGTCGTCCGCCCGATCCGGCCGTCGGATGCGCCGGCGCTGGTCGGGCTCCATGGGGCCATGTCGCCCGGCACGCTGCACCAGCATGTGCTCCTCGCCCGGCCGACTCTCAGCCTGGAACAGGCAGCGCGCTTCAGCGAGGTGGACTACGACAGCCGGATGGCCTTCGTCGCGCTCGTCTCGGGCGAGATGGTCGGGCTGGCGAGCTATGACCGCGCCGGCACTCCGTCGGCGGCTGCCGAGGCGAGCTTCATGGTCACCGACACTTACCAGGGCCATGGCGTGACGACCTTGCTGTTTGAGAGCCTGGTGGAGTACGCGCGGACGCGGGGGATCCTGAGCTTGGTCGCCGGGGTCAGGCCGCAGAACACGGCCTTGCTGGAGGTGTTCGCGGCAACCGGCTTGCGCTGCACCCGGCGCAACGGCACGGCGACAGTGCGGGTCGAGATCGATCTGCGGTCGACGGCGGCGTACCGGGCGTCGTGTGATCAGCGGGAGGCGACGGCGGAGGTGGCCAGCGTCGCGGCGATCCTCCGGCCGCGCTCGATCGCAGTCGTCGGGGCAGGACGCCACCCGGGCAACGTTGGCCATCAGGTTGTCCGGTCCCTGCTCGTCGGCGACTTCTCCGGAACGGTCTACCCAGTCAATCCGGCAGCGCGGGCGGTCTGCGGCGTGCCCGCGTTCCCGGCGCTGCTATCGATTCCCGAGCCGATCGACCTGACCGTTGTCGCCGTTCCGGCCTCGGCGGTCCCTGGCGTGATCGAGGAGGCCGCCTCGCTCGGCGTGCGTGCTGTCACCGTCATCACCGCGGGCTTCGGCGAGACCGGCCGCTCGGGCGCCGCGGTCGAGACCGGGCTGCTGAGCGTCGCCCGCACGCACGGGATGCGGATCGTCGGCCCAAACTGCCTGGGTGTCGCGAACACCGATCCGGACGTACGGATGAATGCAACGTTCGGCTCGCTCGATCCGCTGCCTGGGCGGCTGGCGCTGGTCTCACAGTCCGGTGCGGTCGGGCTCCTGCTTACCGAGCAGACCCGCGCCGCCGGCCTTGGCCTGTCGGCCTTCGTCTCGGTCGGGAACAAGCTCGATGTGAGCCCGAATGATCTGCTGTGCTTCTTTGAGCATGACGACCGGACCTCGGTGATCGCGCTTTACCTGGAGTCGCTGGGCAACCCGCGCAAGTTCGCCCGCATCGCCCAGCGGGTCGGCGCGGCCAAGCCCATCGTGGCACTGAAGGCGGGCAGAACATCAGCGGGCGCCAGGGGAGCCCGCTCGCACACCGCCGCCGCAGCGACCCCGGAAGTCACCGTGGCCGCCTTGCTGCGCAGCGCAGGCGTCATCAAGGTCGACCGGCTCGAGGAACTCCTCGACGTCTCGGCCATCTTGCTCGCCGCGCCGCTGCCCGCGGGGCGTCGGGTCGCGCTGGTCGGGAACTCCGGTGGCCCGCTGATCCTGGCCGCCGATGCGTGTGAAGGCGGTGAGCTGACCGTACCGGAGCTTGGGGAGGCGATCCAGCACGCGCTCGGCGAGGTCCTCGTGCCTGAGGGCGCGACCGCCAACCCGGTTGACCTCACGGCGGACGGGACGGCGGCGGCGCTCGAGCAGGCGCTCGAGATCGTCCTTGGAGATGATGGGATCGACGCCGTGATCACCGTCGTCGTCGAGACCATGGCGATGCCGGCCGCGGCGGTGCGGGAGACCATTGCCCGCGTGGCGCAACGCGCGGGCAAGCCGGTGGTCGCCTGCTCCGTGGAGACGGCCCCGCGCACGCCAGCCGGTGCCGCGGAACTCGCGGAGCTGCCGTCACCAGAGCGGGCGGCGGCGGCCCTGGGGCATGTCTGCCGCTACGCGCAGTGGCGGCAGCGCCCGCTGCTGCCGGCTGAGGAACCCGAAGAGCTACCCGGCCATCCGGTGATCGGCGAGATCGTGGCCTCGACGCTCGCCCGCAGCCCCGCCGGGGGCTGGCTGGAGCTGGACCAGGCGGGCCGCCTGCTGGAGGCGTGCGGCCTGCCCGTGCTGCCGACCCGCGGCGCGGCGACCGCGGCGGAGGCAGCCGCAGCGGCCCAGGCCATCGGGTTCCCGGTCGTCCTGAAGGCCCGTTCCGGCGATGTCGTCCACAAAACGGACGTTGGCGGCGTCGCTTTGAACCTGGCCGACGCGGGGGCGGTAGACGCCGCGTACGAGACGATGCAATCGCGGCTCGGCGCCCAGATGGGCGGGGCGGTGATCCAGCCGATGGCGCCGTGGGGTGTCGAGGCGATCGCCGGGCTCGCATCCGATCCGGATTTCGGCCCGGTCGTGATGGTCGGCCTCGGCGGGGTGCTGACCGACCTGCTGCGGGACCGTGCCTTCGCGGTCCCGCCGCTCGAGTCCGGCGCAGCCGACGCCATGGTGGCGTCGCTTCGCGCCGCCCCGCTGCTCGATGGCTACCGGGGCGCGCCGAAAGTGGACCGCCGGGCGCTCGTGGCGTTGCTGGAGCAGATCGCGCGCGTTGCCGAAGAAGTTCCCGAACTGGTCGAGCTCGATCTCAACCCGATCCTGGTCAGTCCGGACGGGGTGCTCGCCGTCGATTGTAAGGTCCGGCTGGCCCCGCGCCCGGCCGGCCCCGGCCCGTTGTTCCCGGCGCTGCGCCGGCGGCCGCAGATTCCCAGCGGCGAGATCCAGCCCGGGCCAGCTACGAGCTGAAGCCGTCGTACTAAACCACGTGACCGCTGCGGCGGTTGCGCAGCTTGCGGATCGGTCCCGTTGAGGGAGGTCCGGCTCTCGGCGGTGAGGAAGGCCTCCACGACAGGCGCGAGGTGTCCGGCTTCGGTGATCAGGTCAAGGTGGCCGCCGCGGTAGATCGTCAGCTCGCTTCGCGGGATCAGCCGGTGCATCATCCGCGCGTTTATAGCCGGGATGATCGGGTCGTCGTCCCCCGCCAGTATCAGGGTCGGCTGACGCACCAGCGGCAGCAGCGGGAGGCTGGTCCAGCCGAGGGTGGCCAGCACCTGATAGCTATAGCCCCTGGTCCCTAGGAGGTTTGTCGTGGCGCGCAGCAGCTCACGGGCGAGCGGCGGGTCGTCGCGCACGCTCCCGCCGTAGAGCTCACCGGCGATGCTGGCCGCCCATCCATGGTCGCGATTGCGCCACGGCCAGAGCATGCGGAGCAGAGCGCGTGGATGGCCGGGCACCATCAGGCCGCCTGGTGAGGTAGACACCAGCACCAGTCGGCGTACCCGTTCCGGGCGCAGCACGGCGAAATGCTGCGCCAGGGCGCCTCCCCAGGAGATGCCCAGGATATCGGCCTGCTGGTAGCCGAGCTGGTCGAGCAGGTCACTCATCAGGGGCGCCAGTGTGGCCAGGTGGTAAGGCATTACCGGCGGCTCGGACCCGCCGATGCCCGGCATGTCGAACCGGACGACTTCTCGCTCGGGGTTGAGCGCGTTGACGAACGGCTCCAGCAGCTCGAGGCGGGCGCCGATGCCGTTGCACAGCACAAGTGGCGGCCACTTGGGGTTCCCGCTTCGCACCGTGACCCGCAGGCGCCGGCCACCGGTCATCAGCGTGCCGACGGTCGTACGCGGCGGTGAGCTGATGGCCAGGGCGCGCAGACGGCCTGGCCGCCCGCTCTCTCCGGGTCCGCCGGGCTGGAGCGGTTCGGCGATCATCGCTGCAGAACGTAGGTACCGGGCGCCTCGGCTAGCGGCTGGTAGCCGAGGTCGGCGGCGCCGAGCGGCGGTGGTGGCACGCGGCCGGTGTAGGGCGCGCCGGCCGGCCGGGTGGCGACCTGGAAGTGGCGGTGCGGGTGGCCGGGTTCGCTGACAATCCCGGCGTTGTGGCCACCGCTGGTCAGCAGAAAGGTCAGCTCGGTGTCGGCAACCAGGTTGAGCTTGTAGACCGACCGCCACGGGGCCACGTGATCGCGCACAGTGCCGACCACGAAGAGCGGCGCACGAATGTCGCTCAGTGTCACGGGCTGCCCGCCCGCCTGGTACCGCCCTTCGAAAAGGTCGTTGTGCAGGAACAGGCTCCGCAGGTATTCGGAATGCATCCGGTAGGGCAGGCGGGTGCCGTCGGCGTTCCACGCCATCAGGTCGTTGGGCAGCTGCCGCTCGCCCAGCAGGTACTCATGGATCACGCGCGACCAGATCAGCTCGTATGGCCGCAGCATCTCGAACGCTCCGGCCATCTGGCCGGCATCCAGGTAGCCCTGCTCCCACATGACGTCGTTCAGGTAGGTGAGCTGGCTTTCGTCGATGAACAGCCCGAGTTCGCCGGGGTCGGTGAACTCGGTTTCGGTGGCGAAAAACGTGATGCTGGCCAGGCGCTCGTCGCCGTCGCGGGCCATAGCCGCCGCCGTGATGGCCAGCATCGTGCCGCCCAGGCAGTAGCCGACCGCATGTACGCGCCGCCGCGGCACGATGGCGGCGACCGCATCCAGCGCGGCCCGCACGCCCAGCTGGCGGTAGTCCTCCATGCTCAGGTCGCGGTCCTTGGCGGTGGGATTCCGCCAGGAGATGATGAAGACGGTGTGGCCGGCCTCCACCAGGTATTTCACCAGCGAGTTATGCGGTGAAAGATCGAGGATGTAGTACTTCATGATCCAGGCGGGCACGATCAGGATCGGCTCGGCGTGCACGGCCGTGGTGGCCGGCTGATACTGGATCAGCTCGATCAGCTGGTTGCGGTAGACGACCTGGCCCGGCGTGATCGCGACCGACTTACCCGGCGCGAACGCCTCCGTGCCGGCCGGTACGGCGCCACTCAGCAGGCGCTGCCAGTCCTCCGCAAGCAGCCGCGCGCCGCGGGCCAGGTTGGCCCCCCGCTGCGCGGCGGTGGCTTCCAGCGCCTCAGGGTTGGACCAGGGGAGGTTCGACGGCGAAACCGTATCCAGAAGCTGCCGCGCGCCGAACGACACGAGGCGCTCGTGGTGACGTGAGACGCCTGGTACGCCGGTGGTCGCCTCCTGCCACCATTGCTCGGCGAGAAGAAAGGCCTGCGCCACAACGCTGAACGGCCACCGCTGCCATCCTGGCGCGGTAAATCGCGGGTCGTCCGGCTGTGGCTCGGGGCGCGAGGTGGTGTCCGGGCCTCCGGCTGGCCATGGATGGCCGGCCAGCCCTATCGCGTCACGCCAGGCGTGCGCCGCCAGCTCGGCCTGCCGGCCCGGCAGCTGGGAAAGGTGCGCCAGCCAGTCGAACCACGCCAGCGACAGCGCCACTGGCGAAAGCCCACCTGTCAGCCGCGCCTGCCACGCCTGCAGCAGCCGATCGACAGCGGCCAGGCCTTCCCCATCGCCCGGCGGTACGGCCGGGTTCCGAGGCGGCCGCGCAGCGCTTGCCGTGCTGGCGGCCTGAGGAACGGCGGCCAGCTTCGCGGTTCGCCGCGCAGGCGCGGCTAGCTGCACCGTCCCGGCCGCCTTGCCGGCGGCCCTACCGTCGCGATCCGGGCGGGCCGCGGGTCCGACTGTCATTGTCTGCCTCTTTCCGGAACGCATCAGCCTGCTCAGCGGATGCGCCAGCACATCAAGTGCCAGGCCATCCGCCGACGCGGTCCGCACGTCGGGCGGAAATCCCTCTGCTGCCAGCCCAGCCACCGGGCGTGGCCGGCGGGAGGGCTATTCGGCCTGTCCAGTTACGACCAAGGGCCCGCTAAATTGGCCATAAATGACACGATGGCACCGTTAGGTGATAACAGCCCGATGCGGAGGCAACGATGACTGCGACCGGGAGTCCGGCCAGGCCAGGGGACGCCGGCATCGACACCGAGGCGCTCGCCATCGGCGGGCCGGACTGCACACCGGGCTACTACAACGACGAGGGCCAGGACGCGGGACAAGGGGCATGGCTGGGCCGCGGGTACCCCTACGGCCCAAACGCCTACTTCGCTTACATCGACCGTTGGCGGACATCCGGCACGTTCGGGGGACTGGACTTCCGATGACAGGCAAGCTGGCGGATCAGCCAGGGGGCCAGCCGTAATGCAGGCGGCGCTGCTCACGGGATCCGCCGCGGCGGCTACATGCGCGGGGGCGCCGAATTAGAAATAGGGCTGATCACTGGCGAACAGCAGAGCAGAGCCACGGGAATCGCGTGCGTCTCGGAGTGCATCGCGGCGGCGGGCTGGGGCCCTGCGGCGGGCGCGAGGGGTCGCCTGGCGGGCGCAAGGGCGGGTTCCGCAGCGCGCGCGGGGGCGGGTTCCGCAGCGCGCGCGGGGGCGGGTTCCGCAGCGCGTGCGGAGGCGGGCTCCGCGGCAGGCACGGCGAGCGGGTGGGCCGCGGTTTCATTCCTGAGTTCCTCGAGCCGGTGCCGGGACGGCAGCAGGACGAGCGCGAGGATCACGCCCAGCCCGAACACCACCGCCGATACCGCGAAGGCCACCGTGTAGCCGTGGGTGGCCGCGACCGCCGGCGCCAGCGCGCCAGTGTGGTGAGCGACCAGGTAGCTGGTCGTCGCGGTCAGCGCGATCGTGCTGAGCGCGGACGTCCCGATCGACCCACCGACCTGCTGTCCCGTGTTGACCAGCGCGGAGGCCACGCCCGAGTCCTCGCGCCGGACGCCGGCCGTCGCGGTGTTGATGGCCGGGGCGAAGATCATGCCAAAGCCCAGGCCCATGATGAGCAGCGCGGGCAGGACGCCACCCACGTAGCTGGCGGTCACGGTGAGCCGGCTCAGGTAGATCATCCCGATCACACCCAGCAGCATCCCCGAGGCGATCAGGGTACGCGGCCCCAGCCGGGGCAGCAGCACGATGCTGGAGAGATTGGAGCTGATCAGGATGCAGCCGATCAGCGGCAGGAACAGCAGGCCCGTGGTGAACGGGCTGTTCCCCTTGACCACCTGCATGTAGTAAGTCAGGAACAGAAAGACACCGAAGATTGCGATTCCGGATAGGAAGACGGCGACGTACGCCCCGCCCCGGGTGCGGTCCAGGACCACCCGCAGCGGCAGCAGTGGATGGCTGACCCGCTGCTCGGCCAGCACAAACCCGGCCAGTACGACCACCCCGGCGACCAGGCTGCCGATGGTCAGCGCGGCCGTCCAGCCGGCCGTCTCGGCGTGGGAGAAGCCGAAGACGATGAGGAACAGCCCGACGCAGGCCAGAATCGCTCCGGGCCAGTCCATTCGCGGCGGGTTGGCCGGCCGGGTGCTGCGGATGTAAGCCAGCGCGCCGGTGATGGCGATCGCGGCGAAGATCAGGTTGACGTACAGGGTGTAGCGCCACGAGAGGTACTGGGTGAGGGCCCCGCCGAGGATCAGGCCCACGGCGCCACCGCCGGCCGCTACTGAGCCGAAGACCCCGAAGGCCCTTCCCCGCTCGCGCGGGTCCCGGAAGGTGCTGACCAGGGTGCCGAGAGCGGACGGCGCGAGGATGGCGCCGAATGCCCCCTGCAGTGCCCGCGCCGCGACCAGCATCTCGAACGAGGTGGCGGCGCCCCCGAGGGCTGAGGCGAGCGCGAATCCGGCCAGGCCGGTGATGAAGACCCACTTGCGGCTGAACATGTCACCGAGCCGGCCGCCCACCAGCAGCAGGCTGCCGAACGCCAGCGCGTAGGCCGTCACCACCCACTGCCGGTCGCTGTTCGGGAACCCGAGCGCGCGCTGCGCCGACGGCAGCGCGATGTTCACGATGGTCGAGTCGAGGACCACCATGAGCTGGGCGATGGCCACCACGACCAGGACCAGCCAGCGCCGGTCGGCGGGAGCCGCCGGGCGGTCTTCGGCGGTGGGTGATCCACGGCGACCCGGCGAAGCATTTGGCGCTGCCACGAGACCTCCCGGTTAGCGACGGCCGTCTGGTAAGGGGTCGCTACCGAGGTCCGGAGCATCGATGGTCCGGCAATCCTGATGAGGAGGGCAGCTCACGCCATCACGGCCTCACGCCACCATAGGCATACCAGAAACGGTACGTCCATCTTTGATCCTTTTGCCGCTGCGTGCCGCCAGATCAGGTTGGCGGGTCAGTACACGCAGGGGATGCCGTAAGGGGCGTTGGCGGTGACCGACACCGCGCCGCCCGCGGCACCGTTGTTTGACGCCGGGCTTGAAGCGGACGACGGGCTAGAGGACGAAGGCGCCGAGGACGGGCTGGACGCCGGCGAGGACGCGGCGAAGCTGGGCACGGCCGTGGCGCTGGCGCCGAGCACGATCTCCACCTGCCCAGCCGCGACGGAAGAGCTGGCGGTCGCGGTCACGCCGAAGGCGGCGGCGATTTTCGCCGCGTTCGCCGCGTTCGATGACCCGGCCCCGTACAGAACCTCGGTCGCGGACTGCGAGGTCGCGTTGCCTACCTGGCCGGCCTGGTAACCGGCCGCGACCAGCGCCTCGGATACCTGGCCAGCCAGGCCCGCCGTGTAACCGCCGTTCAGCACATCCACGGTTGTTGAGGACGGCGATGCGACCGCGGCTGGCGTGTTGCCCGTGGCCTTCTTCGTCGTGGGCGGCGGATAGAACGTCCGCTGCACGAGGTTCTTGATCGCGGCGGGGTCGATCAGGTTCGCGTCCTCCGCCTGTCCGCCAAGATAAAAAGTCTGGTAGCCCGCGATCGGCGCCGTCTGGAACGTCAGGTTCTTCCCGGTCAGCCCCCGCATCTCCGAGGCGAAGTCCAGCAGGTTCCAGCCAGCGTCGGTGATCACGTACTGCTTGGCGATCGATAGCAGCGACTGGATCTGTGACAGGTCCGACAGCACGTTCCCGTGCTTGAGCTTCCCGATCACGTAGTCGATGACGGCCTGCTGACGGTGGGTGCGGTCGATATCGCCGTTCGGCAGGTTGTCCCGCTCCCGTACGAACGCCAGCGCCTGCGTTGCCCCTAGATGCTGGTAGCCCGGCTTAAGGTCCGCGCCGGAGTTGGCGTCGTGAAGGTTCTTGCCGCCGTCCCACGACTTCACGCACACCTCGATCCCGTCGAAGGCCTGCGCCAGCTCGTAATATCCGGCCAGGTTCACCTCGGCGAAGTGGTCAATATGCACCCCCGTCAGGGACTCCACCGTGGCGACGGCGGCGGCCTGCCCCGCCTCATTGGCCTGAAAGTAGCGCTGGTCCCGGCTCATGCCGGAGCTGCCGGTCTGCGACAGGCTCTGCGCCCAGGCCAGGCCGTAAGCCTGGTCGATCTTGCCCTCCGACTGGCCGTCGTAGGCCTGCGGGAAGGTAACCCAGTCATCACGCGGGATCGAGAACCCGACCGCCTTCTTGCCGCCCGCGAAGATATGGATGAGGATCAGCGTGTTCGTGTCCTGCCCGCCCACGCCGTCGTCCTCGACGCCCTCGACGCTTCCGGCGTGCATCGCGGCCAGCAGGTTGGCCGGCAGGACGTTGCCGTCATAGTCGGTGCGGCTCTCGAGACCCATGACGAGAATGTTCTGCTCGCCGATCGACGGCCCGCTCACGATCGCGTGCGATGAGCCGATGCTGCTCACATCGTCCGCGTAAGAACGCGCGTAGTAGCTCACGAGCAGTGTCGCCGCGGCCAGTACGCAGCACACGCCGTACACCGTCTTCAACGCAAGGCTACGAAGTCTCACTACCCGTGCACCCTTGACGGATTGCTCTCTGCTGACCGAGATAACAACATCGCACGCGAGACTACTGGGTCGCCGGGCAGGCAGGGTGGATTTCAGGTCTGTCGAAGCTATTACGCAGCCAGCCGTCAAGGTCCGCGGGCATCAGAGCTAGCTGGACCTCACAAATACTCTCGCTTCCGCATCCAGGCCAGGGTGATCCAGCCCCAGATGGGCGGCAGGTAGGAGGTGAACAGCCGCTGGATGAAGACCGCCGCGGTGGCGTCGGCCTCCGAGACGCCGGCCGCGGTCAGGCCGAGGATCAGGCCTGCTTCCACTACCCCCATGCCGCCGGGTGAGGGCGAGGCGCCGCCGACGAACCCGGCCAGCGTGATCACCACGATCAGGGTGGGCAGCCGGAGGTGATCGTCGAAGGCGCGCAGCGAGACGGACAGCGCCATCGCTATGAGGAGTTCCGCGGCGAACGACCCACCCACCAGCAGGATCAGCTTGCGCGGCGAGCTGGCTATCTGCTTGAGGTTGTCCCAGATGTCCCGTAGCTTCGGGCGCACCTTCGCGGCCGCCAGCCGGCGCAGCCTGGGTACCGCCAGAGCCACGCCGGCCACCAGAGCAACCAGCACCACGACGGCCAGAATGATCCAGACCAGCTTCGAGTCCCCGCCCGACTCGGGGGCGGCCTTCAGGTGGAGGGACCCCCAGGCGAAGGGCAGTGACACGAGGAACAGAATCCCCATGGCGAGCCAGCTGGAGGTAGCTATGATGGCGCCCGAGCTCAGCGCCACCGACGCGTCGTAACCCTGCTGCTGGAAGAAGCGCACCCGGGTGGCGAAGACCGCCGCCGTCCCGCCGGCCAGCGCACTGAACGAGTTCGCGACCTCGACGGCCAGCACACGCCCGAACGGCAGCACTCCGGCCACGCTGCCAACGGCCTCCACGGCCGACGCCACAAAGGCCAGCTGGGCCAGGACGAACGCGACGATGACCCACAGCCAGCTGGCCCCGATCACGGTGTCGAAGGACTTGGACACGTCGAGCAGCACCCCGACCAGCGCCCAGCCGCCGATCAGCGTGCCTACCACCATGACCAGTGTCGGCCAGCTCACCCGGCGGGGTTCCACCAGCTTCGGCACATCGATCGATTTGGCCTGGGCGGCGTGGTTACGGACCTCCGCCAGGAGCTCGCGCTTGCCCCGCAGGCTCCGGCCGAGCGTGGGGTCGAGCCCGGCCCGGTGCATCCGCTGCAAGGCGCCGCCCAGTTCCTCCGCGTCCAGGCAGCGGGCCGCCGCATCGGCGGCCCGCTCGGCGCCCACCGTCACGGCCGTCGCCGCGATAGCGCAGGCCAGGTCGCGGTCGAGCTGATCGGCCGAGGCGTTGGACGCGGCGTTGCGGAAGTCCGCCAGCGTGACAGTTTCCGCTGCCGGGTCGACCAGCAGCGTGTCACCGCTGATCGCGCCGTGCGCGATACGTGCCTTCCGCAGCGTCCGCAGCTGATGGTACAGATCGTCCAGGGTGGCGTCCGTCACCTCGGTGCCGTCCGCGTCGGACAGCTGAAGGCCGGCCGGGCAGCGGCAGACGAGCAGCGCGTCCTTGGCCAGCCCGGCCGTTCCCGCCTCGACGATCTCTGGCACGGCGACGCCGGCCCGGCCAGCCCGCATGGTGAGGTAGGCCTCGTGCTCGACCTGCTGCAGCCGGCTGATCGTGAGGGCCGGCCCAGAGTCCCGATAGAAGAGGAAGCGCCCGGTCTTGGTGAGCAGCTTGGCGTCGGCAGCATCCCGGCCATAAACCGAGATGGCGATGGGCTGACCGGGTGAGCCCTGGCGCGTCTCGGTGGCCTGGTATTTCGCCACTCCCCAGACCTGCCGGGGCAGCGCCCGAACGTTTAGCGCACTGATGCCAAGCTCGTCGAGCAGTAGCTGGACATCCCCGGCCGAGGGAAGGCCGAGCGGTGAGCCGAAGATGAGGCGGACCAGGACGGCTGCTCCCCAGCCGATGGCCAGGCTGCCGAGGACGTTGATCGGCAGCCCGTGCCCCCGACCGCCGAGGCCAGGGCAACCAAGACGACGAACAGCTCGATGAGGCGCTGCAGACTACGGGCCAGGTAGGGCAGCACGGCCGTGGTGACCGCTGCGAAGAGGGCGATCTGCAGGACCGGGAAAGTGACTGAGTAGCCGCGGATCTCGATCCCGCTAGACCTCCCGCCGCTGCTGCCGAGCAGCAGGACGAGGATCCCGCCCACAGCCGCCGCGATCACCGCGCTCAGCGCGATATCGCGCGCGATCACCCAGCGGCGGGCGACCAGGGCCAGCCCCACCAGGACGATCGTGATGCCGAACGCGCCCGCGTCGTAGACCACGGTCACCAGCCAGGTGATGCTCCGGGGCGGCGGGTGGATGACCTGGGTGATGGCCCGGTCGATGCGTGAGTCGTACCGGATGACGAGCACGCAGCAGACGAGCGCGAGGATGGCACCGACCAGGCGCAGGCCGTCGGTGCCGCGGCGGCGGCGCTGGCCGTCACCGACGGGGGCGAAAAAGGTCGCGCGCCAGTCACGCAGCAGATTCGGCTCGGGACGAGGGGCCGCGCTCGCCACCGGGTGCTGCGTTTGCGACTGGCCCGTCACGATCCACCTACCGAATAGCGCACGGGGCCGCTGACCTGCCATCCTTCGCCAGCACCCGCGCTATAACGAGCCGCGACATGGATTAAGGGCCACCAGCGGCCAGGCGTGATCAATCTACACAAGGCCGTCTGCGCGGACAATGGGCCCGACGAGCGAAGGGCGGGCCGGACCCTAGAGCACGCCGTGGCTGTGAACGTCAGGTATCGGCGCCAGATGGGTGCCTGAAGGGCCGCGTAGAGTCGGATCGGGCAGATCCGCCCGGACGTTACCCGCTGCCTGCCGTCGAAGACGGGTTTCCATGACTGATTCCAGCTCACCGGCCTCGTCGCGCCCGCATGCTGCGCTGCATGATCTGCCGGCCACGAGCGGGGAAAGGCGAGCATCGGGCAAGACCGGCCGCAAACGCGTGCGGCGGGGCACGCTGGGATACTGGGATGAGGCCGAGCGCGGGCATGACGCGCTGAAGACGATCCTGGCCCAGAACCACATCCGGGTCCGCGAACTCGTTCCGATCCGGCACCAGCGCATGGCGGCCTCGCCCTGGAACTACTACCGGGGCGCCGCGGCGGTCATGGCTGGTGACCTCGCATCTCAGCCCAACAGCGGGCTGGTCGTGCAGCTCTGCGGCGATGCGCACGTCCTGAACTTCGGCCTCTGGGCTACACCGGAGCGGAACTTGGCGTTCGACCTGCGTGACTTCGATGAAACCCTCCCCGGCCCGTTCGAGTGGGACATCAAGCGCTTCGCCGCCAGTCTCGTGGTAGCAGCGCGGGAGAACCGGATCAACCCGGCGAAGGCTGATGCCGCAGTGACCGCCGGTGTTGAGGCCTACCGCAAGCGCATGCGCCGGTACGCGGCGCTGCCCGAGCTGGATATCTGGTACGACGCCATGCACCACGGGAGCCTGATCAGCTACTTCGAGCCGGCCGACCGCGAGCGGGTCTCGATCCATATTGAGAAGCAGCGGAAGCGCCGTACGAGCCGGGGGGCATTCGCGAAACTAACGACCATGGCGCACGGACGTCCCCGGATAACCGAGGAACCTCCGGTCCGGGTCACGATCAGCGACGACGAGCAAGCCGACCTCGTGGACCACCTTCTGGACGGGTACCGGCTGACCCTGCAAGAGGACCGGCGGAGCCTATTTGGCCGGTTTACTGAGGTCGACGTGGTCCGCCAGGTCGTGGGGGTAGGCAGCGTGGGGATGCAGGTCTACCTGGTGCTCCTGGAGGGCCGCAGCGGCGCCGACCCGTTGTTCCTGCAGATCAAGCAGGCCGGGCCGTCGGTGTATGAGGCCCACACCGAGCCCAGCCGCCACGGCAACCACGGCGCGCGGGTGATCAGCGGCAAGCGGCTCGTCCAGAGCGCCACCGACATTTTCGCCGGGTGGGGCTCGCTCGGCGGCAAGGACTATTACGTGCGGCAGTTCCGCGACATGAAGATCATCCCGAGCACGGAGCTGATCGCCCCTCGCCTCGCCGAGTTCGCCACCGCGTGCGGCGAGACACTGGCCCGGGCCCACGCCCGCACCGGCGATCCGGTGGCCATTGCCAGCTACATCGGGAAGGGCCCAAAATTCGCTGCCGCGATCGGCCTGTTCGCCCGGGTGTACGCCGACCAGAATGAGCGGGACCATGCTCAGCTGGTAAGCGCCATCGCTGCCGGCGCCGTTGAGAGCCTGCCAGGGTGACCGACTGACCTGTCGTGAGCAGGCTCCTCCGCTGCAGATCCGCAAGCCCGTCAGGCAGCCCGCCCCGGAGGAGCCGCTCCGGATGGATCATTGTCGTCATCGCGTCCGGCCATGCGCATCGATCGGCCAAGGCGACACTATCGACCGGATGTAAACCCCAACCAGCGCTCAGATGTCTACCCTCGCAGCACTAGCGGTGGCCGCATCCGCGTCATGCGCCGCCCAGCGAGGCCATCTCCCGGCCGGGCTGTGGCATGATCATGATGACGGTAAGCGGGGAGGCCTCGTGCCGGATGCGATCGTCGTCAAGGGCCTGACGAAAAACTACGGGGACTTCGTCGCACTGCGCGGTGTCTCCTTCACCGTCGAGGCAGGGACCATCTTCGGGCTCCTGGGCCCGAACGGGGCCGGGAAGACGACGGTGGTCCGGATCTTGGCCACCGTGCTGAAGCCGTCCGGCGGCGGGGCGACCATCCTGGGTACTGATGTGGTCAGGCAGCCAGAGCGGGTCAGGTTTGACATCGGGCTGGCCGGCCAGTTCGCGGCGGTAGATGAGCAGCTGACCGGCCGGGAGAATCTCAGGCTGGTCGGACGGCTGGCGCAGCTGCGCCCGAAGCTGATCCCGGCCCGTGCGGACGAGCTGCTGGAGCGTTTTGGGCTCAGCGACGCCGCGAACAAGCCGGTGAAGGCGTACTCCGGTGGCATGCGCAGGCGGCTGGACATCGCTTCCGCGCTCGTCCAGCGGCCCCGGGTGCTGTTCCTGGATGAGCCGACCACCGGCCTGGACCTGCAGAGCCGGGGGCAGCTGTGGAGCATGATCCGTGAGCTCGTGCGAGGCGGGACCACGGTGCTGCTGACGACCCAGTACCTCGAGGAGGCAGATCAGCTGGCTGGCCGGATCGCGGTCATCGACAACGGCCAGATGATCGCCAACGACACCCCGGCCCGGCTCAAGGCGGTGTTCGGCAGCACGATCCTGGAGCTGGGCTACCTCGGCGCCGAGGCCGCATCCCGTGCGGCCGCGATGCTGGCCGCCAGCCAGGGTGATCACCTGGAGCTGGACCGGACGACCGTGCGGCTCAGGACTCAGGACAGCGCCCAGGTGCTCAGCGAGGTGCTGCCGAGACTGGAGCAGGCTGGCCTGCGGCCCAGCCACCTGCTGGTGCGCGACCCGAGCATGGACGATGTGTTCCTCGCCCTGACCGGCAAGCCAGGCGCGGATGCCCAGCCGGCCGCCGACGTGGCGGCCGGCCCTGGCGCGGGCGGGAATGATCGACCAGCAGGCGGGGGAAGCACGGCATGAGCGAGCCGAAGGGCGCCGGCGGCGCCTGGACTAAGGAGCGACGGAGGAGCGACGAGGGAAGGCGCCGCCTCGGAGGCGCCCGGAGGCGAGCGGGAGACACGGCATGAGCTATTCGCCGGACACGGTCAGTGCGGTGGACGCATCGCTGGCCGCGGGCTTCCCAGCCGCCGAGCGCCGGCCGCGTGACTGGCTTTCGCCTGCCCGCGATACCTTCGCGATCACCTGGCGCAACCTGATCGGTATCCGGCGGGTGCCGCAGCTGGTGGTCTTCACACTGATCCAGCCGGTGATCTTCGTCCTGCTGTTCACCTATGTCTTCGGCGGGGCGATCAAGGGGCTGCCACCCGGCCTGACGTACGTTGACTACCTGATCCCGGGTGTATTCGTGCAGACCGCGGTCTTCGGCTCGATCATCACCGCGGTGGGGATGGCGACCGACCTGAAAAGCGGGATCATCGAGCGGTTCCGCTCGCTTCCGATGTCGCCCTCGGCTGTCCTCGTCGGGCGCTCGATGAGCGATCTCACCAGGAACGTCTTCGTGGTGATCCTGATGGGGGCGGTGGGCTTCCTCGTTGGCTTCCGTTACAGCAGCGGACTGGGCAAGTTCCTGCTCGGCATGCTGCTCGTGCTGGCCTTCGGCTACGCGCTGTCGTGGATCTTCGCGATGGTCGGCATCGCGGTCAAGGACCCCGAGACGGCACAGGCGGCCGCGTTCCCGATCCTCGCCCCGCTCGTGTTCGCCTCCTCGGTCTTCGTGCCGGTGAGCACGATGCCGGGCTGGCTGCAGCCGTTCGCGGAGAACCAGCCGGTCTCGCTGACGGCGTCGGCGGCCCGGCACCTGATGATCGGGACCGCGGCAGGTAACGATCTGCTCTGGTCGTGCGTCTGGCTCATCGGCATCATCGCGGTGTGCGCCCCGCTGTCGGTATGGCTCTACAGAAGGTCCGTCTAGTGCACTGACGACGCGTCCGGATCGATGAAATCGTCACCGCGGGCGCGGGCGCCGGCCGGGGGGTGCATAGACTCTCGGAAAGAGATCATCCACGGCGTGCAGGCTGGGGCAGGGTCCGGAACGGCTCCACGAGTTGACGGTGCGATCACAAGTGCAGGGAAGGCAGAGGGCGCGTGACTAATTTTCCCGCCAACCGCGAAATCGGATCGGCAGGATGAGCGAAGGGGGCGCCCCCGTCCCCGACCTGTACCTCGTCGTCGGGTATGACGGGTCTCCGCCAGGCAACCGGGCGCTCGATACCGCGGTCAATCTGTTGCACGGCCGCGCGGGCAGCATCGAGGTCGTGTACATCGCTCACCTGCCCAGCATCGACATGCTGTCGGCCGACGCCGTCGGCCAGATGGAAGTCGACTTCGACGAGATCGAGCGGGACCTGCGCACCGCGGCCGAAAAGCAGCTGCGCGGCCGTGAGGAGCGCTGGGGGTTCGAGCGGCGCCAGGGCCCCATCGCGGACGAGCTGATATCAGCCGCCACACGTATCCGCGACAGCCACCCGGGCGACAGTGTGGCGATCGTGGTCGGAAGCTCCTCGCACGCCATGCACCGCGTGATCGGTTCGGTGGCCGTGATCCTGGCCCACCGCGCACCGGTCCCCATCGTGATCGTGCCCTAGCACGTTAGGCGGGCAGTCCCGCGCCAGCTGCCGATCACCAGAAGCCAGGCAGGTGCCCGTCCACCGCGTTTGGGGGTGTTGCCGGCCGGCATCGCCCCCAATGCGCAAAGGGCGATGGGGCCGCCGCATTCCCGGCTCTAGATGATGCCGAGCTCGTGGCCCCGTCGCACCGCGTCGTGCCGGGTCGAGACGCCGAGCTTGCGGTAGACAGCACGGGTGTGGCTCTTGACCGTGTTTGCTGACACGTAAAGCTCCTGGCCGATCTCACGCGCGGACAGGGTTCCCCGGAGCAGCTGCAGCACGGCCCGCTCGCGTTCGCTCAGCGGCTCAGCGGGAAGCCCGGCCGGAGGCGGCCCCACCAGCCGTCGGTCAAGGCGTTCCAGCCGGTCAAGCTGGGCTGCCGCGCCATCGGGGAACGCCGCCAGCACGTCGCGTGCCTCACCGAGCAGCGCGCCGGCGCCAGACTGGTCGTCCAGCTCCAGCAGTACAGAGGCCAGCCGCAGCAGAACTTCTACCGTCGGCCATGGACTGACGCCCGACCATCGGCGGCGGGCCCGGAGCGCGCCCTCCAGCTCGTCGCGGGCCTCCAGGAACCGGCCCTGAGCCGCGAGGACCACCCCGACGGCGATGGCGGCGAGCGCAGCCTGCGGGACCTGGCTCAGGCCAGCCACCTCGTCAGCCACCATGTCCCTGGCCATATCGGCCATCTGCTCGGCCTGGCCGAGCCTGCCCTGCTCCACCGCCACGAGGGACATCATGACGGAAGCGTTCAAGCGAGCCAGGGCCAGCGATGGCCCGCTGAACAGCAGAGGCTCCAGCTGCCGCGCTGCCGCCTCAAACTCACCACAGAAATAGAGCGCCGCACCGTAGCTGGACCGGGCCACCCCATACCACGGTGACGCCGGGTTGGTCTCCAGCTCGACGGCCTGCGCCGCTGACACGCGCATCCGGGCCAGCCCGTTGGCCCCGAAGGTCCCGTCCAGCAGCGCTGCTGACGACCGCAGGGACCGGATGCCATCTGGCAGCGGTCCCTGATCGCCGCCTGCCGCTACCACCGGAAGCCATCGCCAGACCGCCTCGCGATCACCCGTCAGCGCGGCAACCCAGGCTGCGCTATGCGCGGCCAGCGGACTCGTACCGATGTTGTCATCGCCGAGCGAGCGAAGCCAGCTACGCACGGTAGCCACCTGGCCCGCGTCCATGTACCGGTACCAGTGCTGCGCGATGAGGGTGGCCGACCGGGTGACGTCGCCAGCCGCCAGTGCGTGACCGATAGCCTCGTCGGCTGATCCCCGCTCCAAATACCAGGCGCTGGCCCGCTGGTGCAATGCGGGGATTGCGCCGGGCTCGGCACGATCAAGCTGTCCAAGCAGCAACTGCGCGAAAAGATGATGGTAGCGAAACCATTCCCGCTTATCGTCCAGTGCGATGAGAAACAAGTTCTCACGTTCGAGCTTATCAATGACATCCCGGGCATTCACCGTCCCGGTCACCGCGTCGCACAGCGGCGCGGTGAACCGGCTCAGTACTGCCGTTCGCATTAGAAATTGCTGAATAGGTTCCGGCTGACGGCCGATTACCTCTTCGGCCAGGAAATCCACGATATAGCGATTACCGCCGGTAAAGTCACGGGCAAAATTGGCCGGAGCAGGGTGGTCGCGGAGAGACAGCGCCGCCAGGTACAAACCGGCGGGCCATCCTTCAGATAGCTCGACGAGCTCGGACAGGTCATGGTCGCTCAGTTTGACGGAGGCCACCTGCTGGATGAGCGCGTCCGCCTGTTCCGCTGTGAACCGGAGATCCGCCATCCGGATCTCGGCCATCTCCCCCGCTGCTCTCAGCTTACCCAGGGACAGCGGCGGTTCGGCCCGGGTGCTCAGTACGACCTGGACGGTGGGCGGGAGGCGGAGCAGCAGGAACTCAAGCTGATCATGGCAGCGACGTTCCCTGATGAGGTGGTAGTCGTCAAGAATGATGACCATCGGCGCCGCGAGCGCGGACAACTCGTTGACTAGACGCGAGAGCGCATCGCTGACCGCGGGCACCTGCCGGTGCAGCGAACGCAAAATCGGGTCCGCGCCGAGGTCAGGACGAACACGCTGCAATGAGGTAATGAGGTGCTGCCACAATCGCGCGGGGTCATTATCGCCGGGGTCAAGTGAGATCCACGCCAATGGCTGCCGGGCAGCTGCCTCGGACCCCCATTGCGCCAGGAGAGTTGTCTTGCCGTAGCCCGCGGGTGCGTCTATCAGCACAAGCTTGGCCACAATATTGTCCAGTTCGTGCGCCAGCGCGGGGCGCTTCACCCAGTCCTTGCGGATACGAGGAATGTGCAGCTTACTGTCCAGTACGACGTCGAAGCTGGGCCGCGGTGCCGCTGAGACAGAAGCAGCCCGCACCGGCCCCCGATCTACCGTCGAATGCTCGCTTAGCCCAGGCACCATCCCGCACCCCCATAACGGAGCATAACGCATGCTTCGTGAACCAGACGTGAACACTTTTGGCGGTCCCGAGGGCCGCCTGGGGCTAACGATTGCAGTCCGGCGAAAGGTCATGAGATCGCCTCAATATGCGAATGGGATTGCACCGGATGCTCCCCTGCCAGGCCCTTTCACCCGGGTGATATCCGCCCGGATGACCCCAGGACGGTTGACAGCTCACCCTTGTCGGAGAGTAACTGTCACGGGTGAGCCGGCCTGTCATGGCCCCTGGTTAGCGGACAGGTCCGATGCCCTGGGCAGTTTGAGGGGGAGAGTGAGGGCACCGCGATGGCGTCAAGCGCAACGAGTTCTTCTCGGCCGCGGGTTACCAGTCCCGAAGACACGATCATTGCCGCCAAGATCGCCGTACCCGGCTTGCCTCCCTGGCTGGTCTCCCGGCCCCGAATCAACGAGCGGATCAGGGCTGGAGCGCAGGGTCCGCTCACCCTGGTCAGCGGGCCTCCAGGAGCAGGCAAGACGATGGCGATCGCATCGTGGGCGGCCGCCCGGGCCGGCCCGTTCCCCATCGCCTGGGTCACACTCGATGAGTACGACAACCGGCCCAAGACCTTCTGGTCTTACATCGTCGAGGCCCTGCGGTGCGCTGGGGTGGACGTACCGAGAAAAGTCTGGGCGTCCGGGCAGGGCCGCGCCGACTACGGATTCCTGGTCAGGCTCGCGGCGGCGATAGAAAGACACGGTTCGCCCGTCGTGCTGGTTCTCGATGACCTCCATATGGTGACCGCGCCCCGGCCATTGAGCGGGCTAGCCCAACTGCTCAGGAACGCACAGCCATCCTTGAGCATCGTCATAGCATCCCGCAGCGATCCGCTCCTGCCGTTGCACCGCTACCGGCTGGCCGGCGAGCTGACCGAGATCCACGCCGACGACCTCGCGTTCACCGTCGATGAAGCCGGGCTGCTGATGAAGTACCACGGCGTGCGGCTGGGTGCAGAATCGCTGGCGTTCCTCAACGACCGGGCGGCCGGGTGGGTGGCGCCCCTGCGTCTGGCCGCGATCTCGATGAAGCATCACCCCGACCCGGGCCAATTCGTCAAAGAGTTCGCCACCGAGGACGGTGCCGTCGCGGGCTACCTGGCCGCGGAGGTGCTCAATACCCTGCCGGCCAGCATGAGATCCCTCCTCTTGCGCACGAGCATTCTTGAGCGCGTCAATGTCGAACTGGCCAGCGAGCTCGCCAGTCAGGAGTCCGCCACCGCCCTTCCGGCGCTCGCCCTGGCCAATGCTCTCATCCAGCCCGTGGGTGGCGGCTGGTACCGCTATCACCCGCTGTTCGCCGAGGTTCTGCGCCTGAAGCTGCAACGCGAATCCCCAGAATTGGTACCTGACCTGCACCGGCGGGCGGCTCAGTGGCTCCGGGCAAACCGGACGCCCGCCGAGGCGGTCCGGCAGGCCGCGGCGGCCGGCGATTGGCAGCTCGCCGCTCGGATAGCGATTGATGAGCTTGCGGTGGACCAGCTCATCGAGCCACATGGCATCGAGCCGCTCGCCGAGGTACTGCAGCACATGCCGCACAGCCAGGACTGGAGCGAACCGCAACCGTTGCTGGTCACGGCCGCGCTGGGTCTCTCAAGCGCCGGCACGGACTCTGTCGGTGCATCGCTCGCTGTCGCCGACGGCATGCTCGACCAGATTCCGGCTGATGAAGAGATCCCGTCCCGGCTCGCCCGGGCCGTGATAAGCCTCCGCCTGGCGCACCGCACCGGGGATCTCGGCGCGGCCAAGCTCGCGGCTGCTGATGCTGCAGCGCTCGCGGCCAGGATTCCCGGCGATCAGCTGACGCTACATCCTGATGTGACCGCACAGGTGATGGCGGGTCGCGGCGCAGTGGAACTGTGGTCAGGCCATTTCGATCAAGCAGAGACCTCCTTCCGGGCGGCGGCGGCGATCGCGCGCAATACGTGGCAGCGAGCCGACTGCCTTGGCCACCTCGCGCTCCTGGAAGCCCTCTGCGGCCGGCTGAGCCACGCCGCCGAGCTGGCCTTGGAGGCGGCCGGGGTACATGGGGCCGGCGACGCCAAGACGGATGAGTGCTCCAGCCGGGCGGCGATGGTCGCCCTGGCCTGGGTTCATGTCGAACGCAACGAGTTGCCGGAAGCCCGCCGCTGGCTGCGGCATGCCGATGAAGCGCTGCAGCTTCGCCCGGACAAGCTGATCGGCGTCCTGGCCTGCCTCGTGGCGGCGCGCGGCTCCCTGGCCCAGAGGCACGCAGGGTCGGCGCTGGAGCTCGTCGCCCGCGCGTTGCGCGGGTGGTCGCCCGCGCCCTGGCTGGAGCGGGACCTTACGCTGGCCGAGGCCCAGGCTCACCTGCTAGAAGAAAATGTCCCGGCCGCGGTTGATGCGGCCCGCCGGGCTGGTGCAGGCACTTCGGTTGACGCGGCGGCCGCCTTGGCCGGTGCCTGCCTGGCCGCCGGGGATATCGAGGCCGCCAGGCAGGCGCTTACCAGGGTCGCGGCCGCTGCCGAGCTGGCACCGGATCATGTCTGCCTGCCGGTGTGGCTGGCCGATGCTCATCTGGCGCAAGAGACGGGAGATCAAGCACGCTCCCAGGGCTTGCTCGAGCGTGCCGTGCGACTCGCCGAGAGCGAGCAGTTGCGACTGCCGTTCGTCATAGAACGAGCCTGGATGCAGGGCGCACTGCAGCGCAATCCCGACCTTGCCCTTGCCTTCCGGCATCTGATGCAGCCACCCGCGATGATCCGGGGCGCCTCAACCCGGTCCCGGATAAACCGGCCCCGGACGATCCCCCCGGGCAAGCCAGCCATCACTCCACCGCGGCAAGTCGCGGCAGCGCAATCAACACCGCTGATCGTAGAGAAACTCAGCGAACGCGAGCGTGAAGTGCTGGAGCACGCGTCGCAGATGCTGGGCACAGCCGAGATCGCGGCCGAGATGTTCGTCTCGGTCAATACCGTCAAGAGCCACCTGAAGAGCATTTTCCGCAAGCTGGGTGCAGCCAGCAGGAACGAGGCCGTCCGCCGTGCGCGCCAGCTCCAGCTGATCTAGGTCGGCCAGGTGCGGCCCGCGTACGGTGACGATACGCCGGGATCCTCGTGGCGCTAGCCGCGAATGACCGCTTCAGCATCACCTCCCACGGGTGAGGCCGGAACTGCATTGTTCACTGCGCGAGTGAAGCGGACGCGCCTCTCCGGGTACACCATCCCGGCCAGAACGGAGCAAACGCCCCCGCAGCCGTGTTCCGGCTGCGGGGGCGTGCGTCGTTCGAAGCCACCTTCATCGAGGCGGTCGCCGGCTATTCCGGCCGCGTCGCCTGCTTCGAGGCCGAAGCCTGGCTCGTGAAGCAGCAGCCGCCGAACCACATTAACGCGGCTGGATCAGGCTAGTACCTTGGCCTTCTCCTGCTCGTATTCCTGATTGGTTATCGCTCCCCGGTCGTGCAGGTCGGCGAGTTTGGTGAGCTGATCCGCCGTACTGGTGGGTGCAGCCACCTCGTCCTGGAGGTACTTGCGGAGCGCATCATCCTGCTGCTGGGCCTGGTGCTGGGCCCGCTCGTGCATCTTGTCGCCGCGGGCGATCAGGTAGACCACGACCCCGATCAGCGGAATAAGCAGTACGAACAAGAACCAGAGAGCTTTACCCCCGCCGGACAGATCGCTGCTGCGGAAGATGTCGATGATCACGGTGATCAGGATCCAGAACCAGATCACCCACAGGAACAACTCGAGGATCGTCCAGAAGACGTTGAGCAAGGGATAATTCATGGATTCTCTCCTTCGAACGAATATCCACGGGGCTGACGTCCGCACAGCCGGGGCGGACCTTTGCTGAGAAGTATCTCTATCTGCGCGACCCTGCTCATCATCCCCAGCGGGGGATGTCTGTCCCTCAAGCCGCTGAGAGGCTTCAGCGCAGAGGGGCGGACAGACCATTCCCCGAGCGTTTGCGGACTCTCGATTAGTTGATAATCGGCCCGCCGAGAGAGAGGGGTACGACATGGCAATCGGGCCAGTGCAGCTCATCGTGCTGGGCTTCAGCCAGCCTGACTTCCACGGAGAGATCATCGCGGCGCTGGAGCGGCTGCGGGAGAGCGACACCATTCGGGTCATCGACTCGATGGCTGTCTACAAGGACGCGGACGGGAAGCTGGAGGTGGAGCACCTCAGCAACCTGTCCACCGAAGAAGCCGTCGAGCTGGGCAGCAAGATCGGTGCCCTCATCGGACTTGGCATCGAGGGTGAAGACGGCGTAGAGGCAGGAGCAGCTGCCGGCGCAGAGGCGGCCGCAGCTGGGGTAAGCGTGTTCTCCGAAGAGGAGGCCTGGGATGTGCTGGAAGACATCCCGAACGACTCCGCCGCGGCCCTGGTCCTGCTCGAGCACCACTGGGCCGTACCGCTGCGCGACGCGATCGTGCGCGCGGGCGGATTCCGCCTGAGCGACGGCTTTATCAGCCCACTCGACCTCGTCGACATCGGGCTGCTGTCGGCCGAGGAAGCTGAGGAGCTTCATGCCATGGAGACGTCTGCGGCAGCAGCAACGTAGCCCTCGGAAAGCGGTCATAGAGGAGGAATGACATGTTCGGAGCACGCAGGGTCGCCCGGCGCACCAGTCGTCGCACCGCACGCCGTGTCGACCGTCGCCGTAGGTAACGGCGGTCAGTGATAACACGAGCCCTGACCCCGCCTAGGGGTCAGGGCTCGCGGCCAGCAACCTCCAGTGCCCTAGACCCGCACTGGGGGGCGTGATGGCGCCGCAGCGAGGGCCGTCCACGCTGCACGGCTTTCCCAGCCTCGCCTCCTTCCGGAAGGGTGAATAGCGATAGGTTGGCGATACCGGGTTCAGCCGCCGGGTGTTCACCAGCAGGCCGAGAGCACGGCGGCGATCTGACCAGCTACCCCCTGGGGGTGATGTGTGGTCACCGCGCGGCGGCCACATTTGATCATGGCCTCGGTAAACGTCCGGCCGGAAGACGCCGGGGTGCACGAGCAGACCAAGCTGAGGACCGGCCGAACCGGGTCAGCTATTTAAAGCCCGGGTTGCCGAGTGGGACGTTCGCAGAGAGGATTCCATGGGCTGGGGAATCGTTGGCGGCATCATTTATTTCGTGCTGCTCGTCACTTTGGGTGTCATCTCGATACGGAAGGGCCACTGGATCATGTTCCTGGTAGGCTTGATCATTCCGATCTTCTGGTTTATCGGCGCGCTCATGCCTAGCAGGCGGCGCTGACCACCTGACGTGGTGCGCGTACCCAGGAAACCGGCTGGCAGGCCCGGCCGTCGATGACCGGGGTGAGAGAGCGGAGGAAGACGGCACCGGAGGGGCCACATATCCGCCGGCGGGGATCACCTACTCGTACCGTCCACCGAGGCGGCTACGGCGAACGCGGGTCAGCTGTCGCGGAGGATGCTGGCGGTTCCGCCGATGACGTCGGCGGCCAGCTGGGTCAGGGGATGGTTATGGTCACGGGCGTAGCGGCGCAGGATGATGAAGGCATCATCAGGAGTGGCCTGGAGCCGCTCAGCGAGAATCCCCTTGGCCTGCTCGATCATGACACG